>Ga0210402_10000293_pt1 | contig 57119 bp, 50 predicted proteins | sample IncBWC7MmetaG_FD_161055 | JGI IMG/M metagenome (GOLD analysis project Ga0210402, IMG submission 161055) | Forest soil microbial communities from Barre Woods Harvard Forest LTER site, Petersham, Massachusetts, United States - Inc-BW-C-7-M | ecosystem: Environmental > Terrestrial > Soil >... | reverse complement strand
AGTTGTCATGCCAATGGCACCGCTCGGTAGCGAAGTTCGGTTGTGATAACCGCTGAATGCATATAAGCGGGAAGCACTCCTCAAGATGAGATCTCCCAACCCGTAAGGGTCAAGAAGGGCCCAGGTAGACTACCTGGTTGATAGGCAGGATGTTGAAGCGCAGTGATGCGTGTAGCTTACCTGTACTAATCGCCCGTTCGGCTTGACCATAAAATTTACTCGGTGCAGTAAAACAGCCGTCAGCACTCGGCCGTCAGCTTTCAGTTCGAACTTGTTCGAAAGCTGATGGCGTCCTCAACTCTCGTCAGAAACTGGACGAGCCTGAGAGCAAAGTACTGACGACTGTGCGCCGACGAAATTTTGCCAAAGTAATCCCGAAGCGGTTTACGCCGCTTCACCCAATCTATTCAGTTGTGAGGCATCGTCCTCAGGATCTTTGAGAGATTGCCGCGCCTCGGTCGCGCAGTTCGCCGCAGCATGAACTTGCTGACGGCTGACGGCTGAGTGCTGACGGCTACAAGTTGTCGGTGATCTTACCGCGGGGGTTCCACCCGTTCCCATCCCGAACACGGAAGTTAAGCCCCGCTGGGCCGATTGTACTGCACGCGAAAGTGTGTGGGAGAGTAGGTCGTTGCCGGCATAAATAAAGGCCACGCTGAGAAATCAGCGTGGCCTTTTCCTTTTCCTCCGTGGCTCGTTCAGGTTACTTCCGCTACTCGCAAGTCCTTTCAAAACGAATAGGATCGTGGTTATGAGCCCCCGAGAGGAAATAGATGAATTGCTCCTGATGACAGCGAAGATCGCGCAGGCTCAGATCGAGGTTAATAACATCCTGCACTTTTGTACAATCTTGGTGGCTGACAAGCGCATAAAGGTGCTGACGCCAAAGAAGCATGACGAAGCGGGCTCGGGATTTCGGCAGCGGGGCTCCCGCTTCGCTCATGCCCGCAAAAGCCCTCAAGTTGCCGGCATCTGTGGGCCCTTTCCGTTTTCGGGTCGATTGGCTGAGCTGACATTCCCCCAGCCGCCGACGCCTTGTCTCCAGTCCTGGAATATCTTCCGGTAGCGTTTTATGACATCGGAGCCGACCGGCGCTCCGCTATCCTGATGTTCAGTGCGCAATTCGTGTAGATGTGTGCGAAACCACTCTGGAGAGTCATTGGTGTGCCATTTAAAATCCACATCGGTTTGCATATCGGCGCGATGGATGTTTGCTTGTGCTCGATCCTTCAACCCATCGACCGCGGAATCCATTGCTGCATAAAATGGCTTGGAGGTCTCGAACGAGGTATCCGGATGAAGGGACAAATGCAACAGAAATTCCTGAATTAGCGCTTCTAGGCCGTCCAAATCGTTTGAGTACCCCTTGCGCAGATAGGGCTGCTTTGCTGGCAAGCTTGCGAATTGCACAGCGTCTGCGATCTCCATCCCTATGATGGAGTCCGATTTCTGTTCTGCGGGTTGTCGGTCGAAGAACTGTGACACGAGGCCAAGAATGCATAGCGCGAGGGAAAAGCCCATGAAAACGTAAATCCCATGGAGAGCGTCCGGACTGGGCGTTTGCCTTCCTTGCTCTTTTGAAAGCAGACGATATGCCAATAGAGCAAGCAAAAATCCCAGCCCTAGAACGCCGTATCCCAAAATCTTGACGACGTCGATGCCGGCCATCCCCGCTGTGTCGAGCACACCTAGTATCACGGCCATGAATTCTACCAAACCCTACTGAGCTCGGCACTACTGAACCGTCCGCCTCTGCTGCATGATTTCGGCTGCGGTCGCCAACTTTGCTCACGCCCTATAATCGCCACAAGTTAAGTCGATGGACCGATGATACTGCACGCGAAAGTGTATGGGAAAGTAGGTCGTTGCCGGCATAAATAAAGGCCACGTTGAGAAATCAGCGTGGCCTTCTCCGTTTCGTGGGCGATTCTCGCAAACCAGTCCCAGCAAGGGTCAACTGAAAAGCTCGTTCCTGAGAGCCAACCTGAAATGATTAACTTGGGGGGGTACTAAGTCAGGCCTACCGCACGCCTGAAAAAATAGCGCTTGCTCAAAGGACTTAACCAAAACGGCCCTCCGGAGATCATCCAACTTAATGTCAAAGGTCTCTCTGAGGTGACGAACAAACTCTTTTTGCCACAAACGATTGCCCCACATGTGTATGAAGGCGAACGCCGCGACATTTACCAGGTAATCCACGAAGCAGGCCCTATACCCGGGCCAATAACCCCAGTCAACCAAAACCATCCTGTTTGGCAATCTGATTAGATTTCGCGGATAAAAGTCCCCGTTGCTGACTATGCGACTTGTTGATTGGAACCCGCCTCTAGTAAGTTCTTCTGCCTGACTAAGCTCAGTGGCAGGGAGACCCATACTAATGGCCTCAGTCTCTCGATCTCGGAACGATAGCAGCCAACCTGGAAGGTCAAACGCTGATTGCCGTACCGTTTGCCCAACGGGGTGCTGGGATAGGAGCCAGTCAACGTCGATTGTTTGGAGGTCTTTGAGGAGTTGAACCATCTCTGAGGAGAGTTCTGTGCCAAGAAGACCTCCACCGTCCCGCTCGTTCCATTTCTCGTTGTATCTCTGTTCGCCATAGTGCCGGAAATAAATCGTACGGTCGCTGCTGTTAGATCGAAAGACCTCTGGAATCTCTAACAAGACAAACGTGGGGCCGTACCGCTCACGCACAGATGGCAGCAACTCGGTGCACACCAAGAATTCCTGTTCGCTTCCCGCCCTCTTAGGGTATTCCATGTCCGTCCCCTATTTCGCGATGAGGTATTGACTTCCCGCACCAACCCTCGCAGGGCCGATTGTACTGCACGCGAAAGTGTGTCGGAGCCCTTCGGCTGGCTCAGGGTAAGATCCGGTCGTGTCGGCATAAATAAGGGCCATTGAGAGAAATCTCGATGGCGATTTCCTTTTGTCGCAATTTCAGCGGGAGTTCCTTCGCGAAGAACGCTCAGGATTTCGGCAGAAGGCTCCCGCGCGCAAACGACGCGCGCTCACGCTTTCTAGGCGCCTCAACTCTACGGATTTGGAGGCGGGCTCAATAACTCACAATGCTCGACGCACTGTACCGTGTTGGCCTCGATAGTGGCTTTCTTGTGGCCGGAAAAATCGATGTCAGGCAGAATCAGCAGGGTTTGCGTGCCGTTGGCGACGTTAAAAGTACAGTTGAAGCTCATGGACTGGACGCCACGTTCCTTGCAGCCGGTTTGGTCCAGGGCATCGGCGAGGGTTACGGTGTTGTCGTAGACCTGATCGGCAAGATGCGACGGCAGCAGAGCGACCGTCAGCGGGATGGGCGACTTAATCTTCACGCTGAGTTCCTGGCCGTCGTGGTCTGGAGTCATCAGACTGTAGACCTTGGGCGCCGGCGTGATCTGGTATTTTTCGTTGAGGATACGGTGCCAGCGGAACTCAGGCTGAAGGCAGCGGTAGTACTGGATGTGGAGATCGTTGGGGGAAAGGAATTGCCGCGCTCCCGGTCCGAGGATGACGCCAATGGCGGTGAGGACGGGCTTCTCCGGCCTGCGCTCATCGCGGAAGGTGAGGATCATGGGCCGTTCGGAAGGAAGATGACACTCGTAAATCGCGCTGGTGACATGCTCCTTCACGCAGAAGAAGCTGTAGCTCGCAGGGGCTCCGGGATCCTGCATGCGGGCGTTCCATTCGTCGGCCCAAGCCATGGCCACCGTGACCGGGTATCTGGAGTCGACTTGCACATGCATGTCGCCGCCCCCGACAGCGGGATGGTAGACGCGGCCGGCATGCAGGCTGGCAGGCTCCAAAGGAATCGTCTCGTTGTCGGCAGCAATCCAGACAGTGCGGTCTTGCGCAGACGAGTTCGTGGCCAAGGCGCACAACAGCAGCGCGGCGAAAATCGAGAGGCTCCTCATACTAGAAGTATTGGCTGGGTCAATGCCCATACCCTAGCGAATTGGCGAGAGGAGGATTACGAAGGTACCAAGTGCCCGCAATTAAGGATAAGGATAAGGATGGCGAGCGTGTGGGAGTCTTCGGCTTCGCTCGGGATAAACTGCGGTCGTCGCCGGCATAGATAAAAGCCACCTTGAGAAATCAGCGTGGCCCTTGTTGGTTCCCGGCGTACTACCCCTTTAACCAGATCAACGGGAACCCATGCCCCAGCTTGCGGAAGTCGGAATCGCTCGTGACCAAGGTGGCCTTAAACTCGATCGCCAGCGCAGCCGCGAAGCTGTCAACAAAGTAGAGTTTGTATTTGGCTTTCACATCAGCGGCGCGAAGCGCCCGTTGCGGCGTCGCATCAAGAAGGCGGATCGGCAAGGGCTGGACGGCGCTCATGGTTGCAGTTGCGCGGTCCGGACCATGTTCGCGCTGAATCGCGCCGTAGACCTCGCCGTAGTTCACGGCTGACATTAGGATCTCGGCGCGTTCTCGAACAGCTTCTTTTAGCAATTGGCTGACTTTGTTTGCGGCGGGCTTGTCTTGCAGGTAGACATACAGTGCGCTGGCGTCGAACACGTATGTCTTCACAGGTCGTCTTCGCCTTCGCCTTCTTTGCGATGCTCAATTTCCCACTTGGCCAGCAAATCGGGACCGTCAGCCAGGCATCCCTGGACGCGATCGACATAGTCCTCCGTGATCGGCTGCAGGACGATCCGGCCGAATTGATCTTCTAGAAATTTGACTTTGGTTCCAGCCTCAATCCGATGCTTGCGGCGCAGTTCCGCCGGAACCACGAGTTGGCCTTTAGAGGTAAACGTAGCACTCAGGTCTGCCATGCCTTACATTGTAACATTAGTAAGACACTTCGCTCCGCCCGCCCGCGTGCAGCGGGATACCCCTCTCAATGAGTGGCGCCCGCTAGCCAACGCGCTTGCGCTGTACTGCGACGCGCGCATAGCGGTGACCGCGCGGCTTGAATTCCCTGTTGAGATGAGTACCTTTCGATTCAGCCTCAAAAAAAGGCCCCGTACTCTTCGGGTGGTACATCGAAATACCGATAGATCTCCCCGGTCTCGCAGAATTCTAGTTCCAATATCCGCCGTTCCGGATCTTAGCCGATAGTCGCGATACTGCTCGATTCGACTGGAAATCCTCTGCCGGGTGCCCCACTCAAGCCTTCCTTTGGCTTGAGTGGGTTGGCTTCACCACTCCAACCTCTTCGTTCTCGCCACCAGATCGAAATGGCGATCCCTGCTCAGTAAGAGAAGAGAATGTTGCCGGCAAAGGGCTGCAATCCAAATATCATTTGTCGGAATCGGCTTGCCCTTGCGTTTCAACTCCAGAGTGATCTCGGCGTAATAATGAGTGGTCTGCTCATTGACGTCTAACACCATGCAGTCGCGGAGTAATCCCGTGAGCCAGTTTTCGTAGCTGTCATGGTTCCGCGACTGTGCGATTCCGAAGCGGTATTCACCAAGGACAATCACGGGAATTGCCACTTGATCAACGCCCGCGAGAATGGCCGCTACAGCGGGATCATCGTCCGCCGCGGCGGACAAGGCATTCGTATCCAGAATCATTTCCAGAGTTCCCGATCAATCTGTTCGAACGCTTCTTCTACACGCTTCTCGACTTGCCGTCTCTCTTTATGCAGGTGCTTGAGCTTTCCAAGATGTTTCATCCAAGGCTTTTCCTGGGACGTTGTCTTCAATTTCTCCTGAACGGCCTCGGTAACCAACTGGCGCAAAGGGATGCCTCGTTCGGCCGCAACCGACTTTGCGCGGCGAAACAAAAAATCGGGAATTTCAAGAGTGGTCTTCACATTCCCATATTACCATATTTATGGGTCTCCTAAAGAAGAAGTGCCTCACCCTGGCTCGCAGCCGCTTGAATGGCAAGCGGCTAGCTAGCCTGCTTCCGCTCCGTTTCGATACGCAAATAGCGATAGCCGCGCGGCTTAAACACCTTGTTCAGATAAGTGCCTTTGGATTCGGCCTGAAGGAAGGCCTCGTACTCCTCGGGCGGCACGTCGAAGGATCGATAGACATCGCCGGTGTCTCGGAATTCCATTTCTAGAACCCGCGTTTCAGGATCGTATCCCATTGTTGCTATGGTGCTGGAGTCAACTGGAAGCCTCTGCATCTTCGTTCCCCACCCCGTTTCTCCGCTACCTCACCCCGTCGGCAACGGATTCCTCGCCGTGAACTGCCGTTGGTGCCAGTACGGATAGGCAGGAGTGACATCGCTGGCAGCGTCCAGTTTCGCGACTTGCTCGCGAGTGAGATTCCATCCGACTGCGCCCAGGTTCTGGCGGAGTTGTTCTTCGTTGCGGGCTCCGATGACGATGTTGGCTACGGTCGGACGTTGCAAGAGCCAGTTCAGAGCAATCTGTGGAACGGTCTTCCCGGTTTCACGGGCCACTTCGTCGAGAGCATCGACGACTTTATACAGATACTCATCCGGAACCTGGGGACCTGGATCGGCTGCGGCGGCAGTATGCAAACGGCTGACGGCAGGCTTAGCCTGATTCCGGCGGATCTTCCCCGTCAGTCGCGCCCAACCTAGCGGGCTCCAGACGATGGTTCCGATTTTCTGATCGAGCGCGAGGGGCATCAGCTCCCATTCGAAGTCGCGTCCGACGAGCGAGTAGTAGGCCTGATGCGCAACGTAGCGCGCCCATCCGTATCTTTCGGAGACTGCGAGCGACTTCATCAAGTGCCATCCGGAAAAATTCGAGCAGGCGATGTAGCGGACTTTGCCGCTCTGGACCAGCGTATCCAACGTTCTGATCGCTTCTTCGACCGGAGTGATCGCGTCGAAGGCGTGGAGGTGGTAGACGTCGATGTAGTCGGTCTTGAGGCGGCGGAGGCTGGCTTCGCAGGCGCTGATCAGGTGGTGGCGGGATGAGCCGACATCATTGGGCCCATCGCCCATCGCGAACGTCGCTTTCGTGGAGATCAGAACCTGGTTGCGGCGGCCGGCGATCGCCTTGCCTAAAATCTCTTCCGATGCGCCTTGCGAATAGACATCGGCGGTATCGAAAAAATTCAGGCCAGCTTCGAGGCAGATGTCCACCAGGCGAGTGGCTTCCTGCACGTCGGTGTTGCCCCACGCGCTGAAAAAATCTCCCTTGCCGCCGAAGGTGCCGCAGCCGAAGCTGAGTACGGGGACTTTCAATCCAGAGTGGCCAAGTTGTCGGAATTCCATGTCACATAGATGTCGGGCATCGAGGAGGCGTTGCAGAAAACGAGGCCACGCGACATGGCAACAGACCTTAGCCGCGATTCGGCTACAATGTCGGACGCTAGTCGGACTCCCGGAGGTATCCATGCTACTTCGCAGGTTCAGGGTGATGACCGCGTTCGCGGTGTGCTCGATCGGCACTCTTGCTTTGGCACAGCTGCCCGAGCTCTCGAAAACGGTGAAGGAATACGTGCGGGTGCAATCACCCAGGGTGGTGCTCTCTCACGTCCGCGTAATCGACGGCACGGGCGCAGCGGCCCTTGAGGACCAGAATGTCGTGATCGAAGCGGGCAAGATCACTGCGATTCAGAAGGGCGCGGACGTTTCCGCGGCCGATGGAACAACTGTTCTCGATCTGCATGGACACACCGTGATGCCGGGCATCGTCGGCATGCACAATCATCTCTTCTATCTTGTGCGTCCCAACCTGGACAGCCAGCGGAAGTCGGAGCCGCCGCTGGTTGCGCCGCAGATGACGTTCTCCGCCCCGCGTCTCTATCTCGGCGCCGGAGTTACTACCATGCGCACCACCGGCAGCGTGGAAACTTACGCCGACTTGAATCTGAAACACGATATCGATGCCGGAATTCTTCCTGGCCCGCACATGGATGTGACCGGGCCTTATCTGGAAGGCGCCGAAAGCTTTTTCCTCCAGATGCCGCACCTGAAAAATCCGGAGGAGGCCAGGCAACTCGTCGACTACTGGGCCGATCGCGGTGTGACGTCGTTCAAGGCGTACATGAATATCACGCGCGCCGAACTGAAGGCAGCGATCGACGCCGCTCACAAACGCGGCCTCAAGGTTACCGGACACTTGTGCTCCGTCACATATAAGGAGGCGGCCGAGTTAGGGATCGATGATCTGGAGCACGGGTTTTTCGTAAACACGCAACTCGATCCGGGAAAGAAGCCGGATGTTTGCAGCGACAGCTTCGGCGACTACACGCTCGAGCACATGGCTCCTGACAGCGCTGAGGCGCGCGACCTGATCGACACACTCGTCAAGCATCATGTCGCGATCACATCCACTCTTCCTGTTTTCGAGCACGACACCCTCACCGGGCGCCCGCCGCTACGCCAGCAGGCGCTCGACGCCCTGACTCCGCAGGCGCGCGCCGATTTTTTCATACTGCGTGAGCGTAACCCGAACAAACCGCCTCCGAAACCGGATCAGACCTGGATGTTCCGGCGCGACATGGACCTGGAGCGCGCTTTCGTCGCAGCGGGAGGCCTCCTGATTGCGGGTCCCGACCCCACCGGCGCGGGCGACGTACTGCCCGGCTTTGGAGATCAGCGCGGAATCGAGTTGCTGGTTGAAGCCGGCTTCTCTCCCGTCGAAGCGATCAAGATCGCCACATTGAACGGCGCCGTTTATCTCGGACGCCAGGACCGCATCGGATCGATCGCGGTTGGAAAGAATGCCGACCTGGTGGTGATGAAAGGCGATCCCTCCCAGAAGATTTCCGATGTCGAGAACGTCGAGATCGTCTTCAAGGATGGCGTCGGGTACGATTCCCACAAGCTGTTGGACTCGGTGAAGGGACGCTACGGGCAATACTGAATATCGTGGGTCACGACCGTGGACCGTGGAACATGCCGTCTGCAACGAAGTGGGTAATCACGGCGGCAAATGTAGTTCCAAGGACGAGGAGAACCCATCGATAGCGCTGCCAGATCTCGCGGAACCCGGAAGCCTGCGCAAAGATGTCCACTAAGTAGGCAGCGCAATAGGCTACGTTCGCAACGACAGCCAGGATGAAGAGGCCCAGGCAGAAATCAACCGTGAGAACCGCTTTCGACGAAGGATAGCCCGCGATAAAGTGCACGATCACCACGCCCGCGAGGGCCAGGTTGTAGAAAATTCTCCTGGACTCCCAGAATTTGATCGCATCAGTGAGGTACTCACGCACGCTGGCGGCATCCATGGGAGGGAGTCTACTCTGATCGCGCAGGCCTTACAGCGCCCTTTTTTCGGCATCGGTTTACTTTTCGCCTCGCTGCGCGTCCATATTGACTGCTGCACCGGAGGGATAACCCTGTGCGACCCCTTTTCGCGGTCCTATTGATACTCACCCTGTGTTTTGCCGTGTTTGCGCAATCGCCGGCACCCCAAAAACTTGAGCGTTTCGATCCAGACATGATCGACCGGGAACTCAATCCCTGCTCGGACTTCTTTCAGTACTCATGTGGCAAGTGGCTGAAGGCGAATCCGATTCCCTCCGACCAGCCGGGCTGGGGGACGTTCAATTCGCTCGCAATCTGGAACATCGCCGCGGTGCGCGAAACGCTCGAGCAGGCTGCGGTCGAGTCCAACAGCCGCACTTCGGCTGAGCAGAAGATCGGTGACTACTACGCCGCTTGCGCCAATGAATCGGCCATCGATCAGGCCGGGCTCACCCCCTTGCAGCCGATGCTCGATCGCATTGCCCAGTTGAACGACAAAAAGCAACTCCCGGAACTCATCGCTTACATTCACCAGCGAATTCGTCCTGCAAATCTGAATTTTATCGACGCACAATATCAAGGTGTTCTGTTTGGAATCTATGCGCAGCCAGGCTTTGACGATGCCAGCGTGACCCTGGCGGCCCTTGATCAATCGGGGATGAACTTGCCTGCGCGCGAGTTCTATCTCAAAGACGATGCGAAATCGAAAGAGATCCGCGATCAATACGTGAAGCATGTGATCCGCATGCTGGAACTGACTGGCGAGCTGCACGACAAGGCTGCAGCCGATGCGCAGGCAGTCCTTGCGATGGAAACCGCTCTCGCGAATGCAGCAATGGACATCGTCCTGCGCCGCGATCCCAAGAATCAGAACAACAAAATGTCGCTGGCCCAGGTACAGGCATTGACCCCGTCTTTCAATTGGACGAAATATTTTTCCGCCATGGGCGCGCCTGCTTCCCCGCAGTATCTTGTCATTGCGCCAGACTTCTTTCGAGGCATGGAAAAACTCATCGCCTCGCAATCACTCGATAACTGGCGCGCGTACCTGCGTTTTTCCGCGGTGCATTACAACGCACCCTTATTGAGCAAGGCATTCGTGGAGGAGAATTTTGATTATTACGGTAGAGCGCTCAATGGCGCGCAAACCATGCAACCTCGCGCGCGCCGCTGTTCGTTCAGCGCCGATATCGATCTTGGCGAGCTCGTCGGGCAGGCCTACGTTGCCCGCTACTTTCCTCCGGAAAACAAAGCCCGCATGCTGGAGATGGTGCAGGCCATCGAAGCCGCTCTGGGCGAAGACATCAGGAACGCAGACTGGATGTCTCCGCAGACTAAGAAGTTGGCGAACGAAAAACTTGCCGCCCAGATTGACAAGATCGGGTTCCCCGATCACTGGCGCGACTACTCCGCTGTCGAGATCAGGCGTGACGACTATCTGGGCAATGTGCAACGTGCGTCCGCATTCGAAATAAAAAGCCGCTTGGCAAAGTTTGGCAAGCCCACCGACCGGCAGGAGTGGAACATGACTCCGCCCACTGTGAACGCGTACGAAGACCCGCCGTCGAATACGATCAATTTCCCTGCCGGTATTCTGCAGCCTCCATTCTTCGAGTCGGCGCAGATCGACGCGGTGAACTACGGCGCCATCGGCGCCGTGATCGGACACGAAATCATTCACGGCTATGACGACCAGGGCCGCAAATTCGATGCGCACGGAAACCTGCGCGACTGGTGGACTCTGGAGGACGCTGCGAACTACGACCGGCGCGATGCCTGCATCACCGATGAATACACACAGGATGTGCCCGAAGCCGGCGTAAAACAAAACGGCAAGCTCTCAGCCGGAGAAGATACGGCCGACAACGGCGGGATTCATATTGCACTCGGTGGTTTGACGAACAAGCTGAAAGCGCAGGGTAAGGACCTCGACAGCCTGACGAAAGACGGACTTACTGAGTTACAGACGTTCTTTCTCTCCTACGCGCACGTGTGGTGCGGACAGCAGCGTCCGGAAGCGGCCCGCACCGCAGTGATGTCGCAGGGACATTCCCTGGGCCGGTACCGCGTCAACAATGTTGTGGCGAACATGCCGGAGTTTGCGCATGCCTTTGGATGTAAGTCGGGGCAGCCGATGGTCCATGAAAACGCCTGCCGGGTGTGGTAAGCAGGGCAGTGTAAGCGGGCGGCGCACGATGTCGAGGTGCAGTCGCGCTCCAACGGCAAAGCCAAACAGTGACCCTGGGGCCAATCACTTAAGTAACCTTATCGCCGCTGGCCACCAGAACTATTCTCCCCATCGGGGGTTTAACCCAGCATGATCAGCAAACTCACGAAATCTCTCTTCGTCCTGGCAGTAAGCGGTCTGATGATTGCCGGTACCGCCTCTGCCCAAACCGCAAACAGCAGCGAAGCAGGGCCCGGAGTGGTCGATCCCGGACACCCGCGCGTCAATGAAGTCAACCGCCGCGAAGAACGCCAGCAGCAACGGATTGCCAAGGGCGTGCAGAACGGCACGCTGAATCCAAACGAGACGGCGCATCTGGAAAAGCGCGAAGCGGCGCTCCAGAAGACCGAGCAGAAAGATATGGCTAAGAACGGCGGCCATCTCACGAAAGCCGAACAGAAGAACCTGAATCACCGCGAGAATAAGATCAGCCGCAGCATCCACCGCGACAAGACGAACGGCAAGTAACTCTGACAGTCCGTCCACGAGTCAGGAATGAAAAAGGCCACGCGTTATGCGTGGCCTTTTTCTTGGACCAAAGCGGTTCGGCCTATTTTCCAATCGCATCCACGATCGCGCCATTGATCGCATACACCGTCCCATCGGGCCCAATCACGGTTGGCGTGTACGCTTCGCCGATTCCGGTGGTCAGCTGCACCGACTCCGTCAAGGTGTTGGTGGTCAGGTCCCAGCGATAAACTTTTCCGTCCTCACTGTTCGCGATCACCGACTTCGTGGCCGGATCAATGGCTGCGGTATTGATGCACCACTCTCGGACGGCTCCAGGATCTTGCGGAAACTGCGGATCGGGCGTTACGCCCAGTACCGTAAGCACACTCTTCATGACGAGTACCGAGGTAAGAATCGGATCATTCTGCGTTGCATTGGGGTCGAGAATCGCTAGCCGGTTGTGGCCATCGCCGCCGGCTCCAGCGTAGTTGTTGTACTTGGTCATGACCAGATAAGTCGACGTTCCGTGGTAACTCGGAACCATGGAAGCCGGGACGATCGAAGCGGTATCGTCCCATCCAAAACTGCCGGGAGTCTTTTTTTGCGAGAGATCGCTGCTGAAATGCAGCAGCCATCCGCGGTCGTTGTGGCTCGGGAACGGATTTTCGAGCACGCCGAAGTACACATCGCCATCGGGCCCCACGGTAGGTGTGGCACTGCTGGCGTCATAAATAAGCGCGTCCTGTCCTGACGACGGATCCTTCATCCGTACCCGGTTGGTGGCCGTGAGCGTCGTGCTGTTGAGCGCGACCAGGTAGCCGTATCCGGCGTTGGCATTCGTGGTCGCGATGTAAACGGTGTTGCCGTCATTCGACAACGCGGGAGCGCAACTCATCGCGACACCGGTGACGCCGGCGTCCGCGCTGATGGAGGCTGCCGAAACCCATATCCCCGTGCCATTCGGCGTGACTCGCGCCAAGCCGCTTTGCAGGTTGATCGGCGTCGGTCCCAGAACCAGAAATCCGAAGTAGACATTGCCCGCGGCGTCGGTGCTCAGCGGTGTGTTGATCTGCACGTTTTGCTGATACACCGTCGGATTCTGGTTGTAGTTCTTCTTCCCATAGAAGACCAGCCGGGTTACGGTTCCTCTGGTCTGATCCGGAGTCTGCCGTACGATCACGCGGCCGGCGTAATCCGGCACAAGCAGCTGATTGTTCGAGAGCGTGGGTCCGATGGCAGGCACGAAGCTCGCGCTCGGTACCTGATACTTGGTCGCCTGCGTCCACATTTTCTTGCCGGTGACGCCGTTATGTGCTTCGACGCGGAACCCCGTCGTCGTTTTCACCGGAACAATCACCGTGTTCGCCGCCGTCACAAGCGGCGACCCGTAGTGGATGAGAATTTCTCCGTTAGGCGGAGCCAGGTCTGCCGGCACATGCCAGTGAATGGTCGTGAGAGCCTGCGACGCCACGGACGAAACCCCCGTGTGCTGCTCGTCGTGGGAATGAGTAAGCCACGCACCCGATTGCGCCGCAACATTCGGCGTCAGCCCAAAGATGCTGACCGCAACCAGGAAAAAGCTGGCTAAGGATAACAATGGAGATCGCTGCAACACTGGATGGCACTTCATAAGAGTCTCCCTGTCGCCTTCCGGCTCTGGGCGCCGAAAACCAGACCGCGAAGCGTCTAGCAGCATAGCAGGGGAGCCGCCCGATGAATGTCAAGGGAGAGTAAAAAAACGCTGCGGCCTACCGATCACAACTTGACGAAAATCCGCCGGCGATAGAGCAGCCACATCAGCGCCCAACAAAACAACACCGCCCCGATAGAAAACAACAACGACGCATTCGCCGGACTGGCCACTCTCGCAATTTGATCGTTCAGGTACTGTTGCCACGGAATCGGATTGCCATCGGCCCCAACGGAATGGGCATAATAGAGAGGTATCCAGAGCGTTTCGTCGAAGCAGTATGCCACGATGGCGTTCATCCCGAATACCAGGAACGGCATGGTCCATAGTCCGCGCCACCTGCGAATTTCGATGATCCAATAAAGCACTGAGAGGAATACCAGCGCAAACCCAGCCGTCACCACCACGAACGAACTCGTCCAGACATTCTTGTTGATCGGGAACCACTGATTCCAAAGGGCGCCCACTGCCAGACCAACCGCCCCCATTCCCGCCATGCCGAAAGCTTTCGTGTGCAGGCTGCGTTCGGACCGCAGCCACAGTCCGGTCAGGACGCCAGACAGCGCGGTTGCAATCGCCGGGATCGTACTGAGTACGCCTTCCGGATCGCGTGTCCCGTTGTAGAGCCGCCCCGGGAAGAGGGAGCGATCAACCCAGTCCACCAGGTTTTGATCGGGGGCGAGTACGGGAATATCGCGTCCCGGCAAGCCGAAGCCCGGCACGGGGACGAGCCTCATCAGCGCCCAATAACCGAGAAGACAGACCAGCATGGCAACGATCAATCCGCGCGCATCGGCCCAAAGAAACAGCAGCCCCGCGAAAAAGTAGCAGAGCGCAATCCTCTGTACCACGCCCTCAATGCGCCAGGTCGCGAGGTGAAACTGCGGAACGCCATTCAGAAATACGCCGAGCGCAAACAGCAGTACGCATCTCTTGGCCGCATGCCACGCGATGTGTTCGCGAGTTTCTCCGCGCGCCAGTCGCGCCGAGAATGACAGCACGATCGAGATCCCCATCAGGAACACAAACGACGGAAAGACCAAATCGGCGCCCGTCAACCCGTTCCAGTGAGCGTGCCGGATCAGCCGGTACCCGGACGGTTCGTCGCCCGCATAATCCACCAGCAACATGCCAGCCACAGCGATGCCGCGATAAACGTCAACCGACAGCAATCGCGAGGAAGGTTTCGACGCGTCGACATGCGTCGCGGTTTCGGCTTTGGCCATCAAAGGTCCCTTGCTCCGAAGTAGAGCAGCCGATTGTACTCCTTGTGGATAGGAAGTCTGCCAGCATCGACCCCGCCCCTCAAACCGCCCCGATAACCAACCGCTCGCCGTCTGCGTCTAACAGGAATAAAGTAGCGAAATCCAACTCCGGGAGCGATCCATGAATCGCAGACGATTTCTTCTCGGTAGTGCGGGCGCCGCCGCCGGCGCGTGGATTGGAGCGAAAACGCTAGGGCTCCGATCGTCCTCGCACGCATTCGCAGCCCCTGCGCCTCTCGCTCAAAAAGTCGCTGCCTCCGACCTGGTCACGCTCGGCAAAACCGGCATTCGCACCAGCCGCCTCGCTATGGGAACGGGAACCGTTGGATTTGGACATCACTCCAACCAGACCGCCCTCGGAATGAAAGGCCTCTCGGACTTGCTGTTGAATGGCTACGACCACGGCCTTAGATTCTTTGATTCCGCTGACGCCTACGGCAGTCATCCGCATGTAGCCGAAGCCCTCAAGCACATGCCTCGCGACAAAGTTACGGTGCTGACCAAGACCTGGGCACGCGACCCGAAAACCGCTCGCGAAGATCTCGACCGTTTCCGCCGCGAACTCGGCACCGAGACCATCGACATCTGCCTGATGCACTGCCTCACTGAAGGAGACTGGACCGAGCGTTATAAAGGCGTGATGGACGTCCTCTTCGAAGCCAAGGAAAAGGGAATCATTCGCGCTCACGGATGCTCTTGTCACTCGATCGAAGCCTTGCGCTCCGCTGCAAAATCGCCCTGGGTGGAAGTCGACCTCGCGCGGATCAACCCCATCGGTTCCCACATGGACGCGTCGCCTCAGGAAGTTGTCAGCGTGCTGAAAGAAATGAAAGCCGCAGGCAAGGGAGTCATCGGCATGAAGATCCTGGGACAAGGCGACCTGCGCGACCGCGTCGACGACGCCGTCCGCTATGCTCTATCGTTGGGAGTGCTCGACGCCTTCACCATCGGCGCCGAAAGCCGGAAAGAACAGGAAGACTTGATCCGCCGAGTAGCCGCTGCCTAGCTGCAGTTGAGAGCAAGAGTGGGTTGTTTCGGAAGAACCGTGGTTGTTGCTTCGTTTTGAAGGGGCGCGGCTTCAGCCGCTCCGTTTAATCTGCAATATCAACACGGCTTTAGCTGCTGAGTACGTTCGCCTCACGGCCCCACCACCAGCGTCACCGGCCCCCGCGCCGCTTGAAACGCCCCATCCCGTGCTCCCACCCAGAAGCTGTAACTCCCCGAACTCATCGGAGCGAAAGTCGCCACCGAAGCGTCCTTCGGACTGTGGCTCGCCACGTCCACTCCACTCTGCGGACACGAAAAATTACCTCCAACCACCGTCGAGATCACGCATGTTCCGTTGAACGTCCCGTCAAGCGCCTGGTTACCCGTGCCATTCGCAAAACCGCTGAGCACAATCGTCTGATTTGCCTGCCAGGTCCCGGCCATGATGGTCTGCTTCAGAGCGAAAGTAGCGACGTTCGACGCCCGCGAAACCGTCACCACGATAAACGGCCCATTGACCACTCCGCTTCGTCCGACGAGGATTCCCGCCGCTGCCGGAAACGTCCCGCAACTTCCTCCGCACTGTGTCGGATCCGTTTCAATCCACCAACCCTTGTGCGGCGACGCTCCCGCCGACGACTGCAGCGCTGCCTGATACGCCGTTCCGACCACCGCACTAGGAAGCGACGTCGTCGTGATCGTCAGCGTGGGATAAAACGTCGTCCCGTGGACTCCCTGTATGAGCTGCGCAAGCGTGGCCAGGTCCGCGCCGGGAGTCTGCCCAGTTGTGGCCCGCGACCCCGCGTCGGTCGCCGAGTTCAGGTAGGTACTGCTCGTCACCGCAAAATTCCCGATTCGTCCTGTGCCCCAATTCGAGAACAGTCCGGTGAACGCGCTGCCATCCAGAATGCAAGCCGCAGTTCCATTCACGCCGCAATTGTTTCCGTTGCTGTTCGGATAGGGATCATACGTACTGCCACTACCCGCGAGGCTGGTGCCCAGAAGGTTTCCTCGAAACGTCCAGGGGCAATCCCCAAGATCGCGCACCGCGATGTTGTCCCCCGCGTTCGCCGCCACCGTAAGAGTAAATCCCGTAGTCGTGAACCCCGCATTGATCGCCCGATACTGTCCATTCAACGTCACCATGTACGAACTCAACGCAGGAGAAAACGTAAACGTCGAGAGATTGTTGGCAGGCACCACTCCGTTGGGTGCTTCAAATGTAAAGTACGCATGACAACTGTCAGTCGCGTACGTGTTCGCCAGCCCCGCCGCGCCTCCGATGCCCTTCGTGACAATCGATCCCGAGGTGCGCGAAATAATCCAGGGTGCCGGCGCCAGGTTGTCATGGATATTCAGACTTCTCAAATAATGAACGTCAGTGTGGTCAACCTGTTGTCCAAGGCCGCCGAAGCCGCCACTGTTACCCGTCTCCACCGCACAAGTGTTATGTCCGATCTCCAGCGTATTGATGGAACGTTGTGTGTTCGAGGACACGACCGTGCACGAACTTTCCTGATACGGATCGCTGCCGTTCGACATCTCGCGCGAAAGCCCATGCAGCAGAGTGTCCCGGATCGTGACCCGGTCCATGCCCGCCGCTTCGTCATGACAATGTGACGACAATCCCGAGTTGACCTCTAACCCGTTGGTCGTGTTGTAGACCTCGTTGTAACGCAACGTGATATTCTCCGCCCGGCACGAAGGACAGTCTCCCGGAACGCACGCGTTCACACTGACCGAACTGCCCGCCGTGACGGCTACCGTCACCCGCGCGTGGTCAGTCAGATTCATTCCGGCCTGGTCGCATCCGTTCGTGCCGTTGCAGAAAATGTAATCGATATTGTTGTCCGGACGCGTTGTATCCGCAACCTCGAGCACGCACCCGCCCGGCGGACAATTCGCCGCATCCGCCGGGCTCCCATTGTGGTGCGAGAAACTGCTTCCATCCGCCGACTGCACTACGTTCGAACCGTCGAAGTTTACCGCCATCGACTGATGGTTATTATTGCTGCTCGGATTGAGAAGAAGCGCGAATCCCACCTGATCCGACTGGCAACCCTGCCACGAATTCTCGATGTAGTTGCCCTCAACCAGCGCATAAGTCATGTTCTTAAACTCGCCGAGGTTTTTCGTCGTGACCGCGTTGTAGTACTTGCAGGTCTCGATCCCGACCATCCACACCAGCGGCTTCATGGCGTGATTGGCACGGGCCTCAAAATCTCTCGTGTTCGGCGTCCCGGGCCCTTGCCCGCCACCGCCAAACAACCATGTCTCTCCAGAAGTCGCCAGCAGGTTGTTGTAGAGCTTGAACGGCCCATCCTGATACAGTCCGGTCCCCGCGCCGAAAGCATGCGAATCGATGCAAGCCGAATTGCAGTAGGTGTCATAGATCCATGAATTGATCACCGCCACCCACTGTGAATTTTTCGCCGCGAGCCCATCCTGCGTCTCCGCATTCGTCGAGGTGGAAAGATTCCAGGGCTGCCCATGAATGATCGATCGATCGAAAATAATGTGGTTCGCCCCCAGCGTCACGCCGTCGGCAGCGAGCGACACGATCCCGGAGCCCATCTTCGTCTCCGGTACCTTCGTGAACTCAACTCCGATAAATCGGTAATGATTCGCTCCCGCCGCGAACGAGACGGCAGCCTGGTTCAAACTGCCGCTCGTGATCTTCGCACTCAGCACCGTAGGATAAGACGGGCAAGGGTAGTCTGGATATCCGGGATTGTTGCGCCCATTCGTAGCGTCGTTCGTGATGCCCGCGATACACGGCGTGGCCCGCACGCTTTCAGCAGGAAAGGCGCCGTTACTCACGCCCGAAGATTCCACCGTGATCCAGTGTCCCCCATCGCAAGCGGGAGCCGGCATCGTGAAAGTTCCGGTGTAAACATTTCCCGCCGCGAGTAGGATCGTGTCGCCGCATTGCAATGTCGACAACGCACTATTCAGCGTTGTCGCATCGACCGGAGTGTAAGTGGTGGCCGCTCCGCCCCCAATATGCGTTCCGCTGGGGGTGGACCCTGTAGCAGTGTTCATGCAGCGAGTCGGAAGTTGCGCAGCCCCGTCATTCACGCCCCACGTCGGAGTGCCCTCCGTGAGTTCGCCCGTTCCCGCCGGACAATAAAAATTCTCACCCGGCCCCGCCACCCCTTGCGCATACACGCGATACGTGCCCGTTCCCAGATACCGTCCGCCGCTGAAGGTTGCTTGCCCCAGTGCGGCGCCGCCCATCAGCAAGATCGCGACCAGCCGTATGATTCCATGACTCATAACGTTCGCTTCCTCAAGTGCTGCCTGCCGCCACAAAAATCCGATCCCAGACTCACGCGATCCCTGCCTTCGCTATAATGATGTGTGTTCACGCCCCGCCCTTCGCGCGGGGTTTTTCTCGGGAAGGAAGCTATGTCGACTGAAGTTGTTATGCCCCAGATGGGCGAATCGATTTTCGAAGGAACCATCACCAAGTGGCTGAAGAAGGCCGGCGAAAAAGTCCAGCGTGACGAACCCCTCTTCGAAATTTCCACCGACAAAGTGGACGCCGAGATCCCCGCCCCCGCCAGCGGAGTCCTCCAGGAAATCAAAGTTGCCGAAGGCAACACTGTCCAGGTGAACACGGTAGTCGGAGTAATCGGTGACGCCGATGGCGCTGCCGTTTCAACCCCCTCAAAAGCCGCTGCCCCCGCGCCAGCTGCTCCCGCCCCACCCAAGAAAGAAGCGCAAGCCCCACCGCCGCCTGCCGCCCCCGCGGCGCAGCAAGAAGACGAATCCGATGTTCGCTCCTCACCGCTGGTCCGCAAACTCGCGCGCGAGCACAGCGTCGACTTAAATCAGGTCGAGGGCACCGGCACCGGAGGTCGCGTCACCAAACAGGACGTCCTCGACTTCGTAGAGCACCGTTCCTCCGCGCCGACGCCGGCTCCCACGTCAGCGCCCGCAAGCCGACCCGCCGCCACGCCTCCTGCAGCCGTCATCCCCGGCGATCTCGTTCCCATGTCGCAGATGCGCCGTATCATCGCGCAGCGCATGATTGAGTCCCGCCGCACCAGCGCTCACGTCCACTGCATGTTCGAGGTGGACATGACCCGCATCGTCAACCTGCGTAACAAACTGAAGAACAGTTTCGAGCAACGTAACGGCGCTCGCCTGACCTTCATGCCGTTCTTCGTGCGCGCCGCCATCGTCGGACTGCAACACTATCCGATCGCGAACGCATCTCTCGAAGGAGACAACATCCGCTACCACCGCCACGTCAACGCCGGCATCGCCGTCGCGCTCGACAACGGACTCATCGTCCCCGTCCTAAAGAACGCCGACGAACTCAACTTCCTCGGGCTGCAACGCGGCATCACTGACTTGGGCGAGCGCGCCCGCACCAAGAAACTCATGCCCGCCGACGTGGAAGGCGCCACCTTCACCATTACCAACCCCGGCCAGTTCGGTGCCGTCTTCGGCCTGCCCATCATCAACCAGCCGAACGTAGCCATCATGGGCGTTGGCGGAATCACGAAACAACCGCTCGTAGTCACCGACAAAGACGGCGCCGACTCCATCGCCATCCGCTCCGTAGTCCACCTCACTCTCGGCTACGACCACCGCATCATCGACGGCGCCGTAGCCGATCAATTCATGGTCGTAGTAAAGAAGACCCTGGAAAACTGGAGCGAAGAAGTAGGTTAGCTACTCTTTCATTCTGAGACCTGAAAGCGCATCGGCCAACCCGATGCGCTTTCGTCACCTGGCGTCATCCTCACCACTTCGTCGTAACCCGTAACCCCTCCAACTGCGCAAACGTCACCGGAGTCCCCTGCACCGCCACCAGACTGGCCACCGCCGCCTCGATATTCGCTATCACCTGCGGCGCTACTCCTCCGACCCTCGCCGCCGCCAGCACCGACTCCAGCAGCGTCAGAACAAGACTGATCAACGTCGCAGCCCCCATCACAGTGCTCCTTTAATCTGAAGTGTCAGAGTCGCCGCATTCGCAATCGCCGCCTGCAATGTAGCCGATGCCGATTTCACTGGAGCACAAGTCGCATGCGGATCAGGTGGCGCCGGCGTAATCGCCCACCCGCAGTAAGTCTCGATCGCAGTAACCAGCGCGTTCTCCCCCGACACTCCCCGGTTAATGACCTGGCAGATTTCCTGCGACGGATTAGCCGAGCAACCAGCCTGATACTTGGTCTGAGCCGCAACAATCGATCCCGAAAGCGCCGCCGCCGTATCCCGAGCCTGCGTCTCCAACGGAGAACATCCCAGCGTTGGCAGCAAACAAATAACAATCACGATGCCAGTAATCCCTCTCATCAGAACACCACCTTAACCAGTTTCCACAGTCCGCGCCTCGTAGCTACCGGATGGCGCGCCGGATAGGCGATCTTCTTTCCCGTGTGGTAAAGCAGATGCGTCGGCTGTGCAAGAGCGGCCGCACTCACCGCCAGGAAAAAACTCATAAATACTTTGCTCTTAACTTGATCTGACATGAAATCTCCTCGAAAAAACTGCTCTCAATTACGTTTGTTCACTTTCGCCCAGATCGACGCGTTGAGACATTCCACCGTCCCGTCGATCACTTCGACAATCCCGCCCTGAACTTCTCTTCACCCACGATCTCGCGATTGCCCACCGCCTCACCCAACTGAAGTGCCGAAACCACAAAAGAAATCGCCGACTCTTTTTTCTCCTGACCCGCCCGCGAGCCAAACAACCCCTCCACGTTGTAAAACTTCATGTCTGTAGCCGCCGGACTGACGCTCACATAAAAGCCATGCGGAGTAGTTCCCGCCGGAATCACCCCATCCGAATAAACGTTTGCGATTGTGATGTGATCCGAAGCCCCGCCAATCCGAACCCCATAGGTATCGAAGTACGATACCTTGAAATGTTGAATTGTGACCCACTGCTTTCCGTTCACGTAGATGATTTGACCGTTTGTCATCAACATCGCCGCCATGCTTCTGTAGTAAGTCGCCGGATTGGTGGCCGTCGGAGAATACACATAAAGAACGTTACTCAGAAAGAAAAACTGATAAGGTGACACCAGCTGTGTCTTGCTGGTAGTAAACTTCGTTCCCCAGACGCTGCCCACCGTCCCATTGCTGCCGATATACCCAAACAGCACGTAGTTAAACGAACTCGAAGTGATCGAAGTCTTCCACACATTAGTAGAATCATTCGTCCAGGTCGAAGCCGGCAACGGCACGTATCCCGTCAACGTAGGTGCCTCGCCCGTCCCGTAAGCGTCAAACACAATCGGATTCCCCGACGCCCCGCTGGAAGGCGGCACCAGGCTCTCATTCCAGACTTGTCCGCGCTTGAACAAGATCTGATCCCCCGGAGAAAACGTCGACCCATTAACCTTGGCCACCGTCTTCCACGCCGTAGCCTGCGACAGCCCGTCATTCGTATCCACTCCGCTCGTAGCATCCACATAGAACGTAGCCGCCCAAGCCGGCCCCGCGACTAGAAAGACCGCGAGCACGAATCTCATCCTCGTCATTCCATCTCTCCATGTAATACTGAGCCGGCAGCCGTGTTTGCGCAGCGGAGAACCACGCAGTGTCCCGAAAGGCTCTGCTTTTGGGTGACGCAGCGGTCGACCGATGCGATAAACCCTGGTCCTGACCTGGGCTTCACAGTTTGTAGAAAACTCGGAAATGTCGGTGCTACCGTGGAAGAGCGGCCCTTCAGGGCCGCGTAAGCCGTTGAAAATCAATGCGGGCTTCAGCCCCGGGCTCGTTTTTCTTTTGACCAACCGAGTTTTTTCACCAAACTGTTCAGCCCGAGATATGCTACGCAGATTTTTTCAGCAATCTGCCAAGCAGTAAGAGGACCCCAGAGGTGTACTCATAAGCGACGGCGTAAGCTATCGTCCCCCGTGCTTCCCGTGATAAAGCCTTTTGGCGCGCTAATAAAAAGGGCGCGCCGAAGCGCGCCCAGAATCAAAGCGAACTAGTGAGCAACCGGCCAGCAGCCCAAAGCTAAACTGCCAAGTGCCAGATGCTAAGTGCCAAATGCTAAGTGCCAAATGCTAAGTGCCAAATGCTAAGTGCCAAATGCTAAGTGCCAAATGCTAAGTGCCAAATGCTAAGTGCTAAGTGCTAAGTGCTAACCACTAACCACTAACCACTAACCACTGCCCTAATCCACCGTATACTTCACCACCACATTCACCCGATGCACGCTCCCCGAAGCCGACACCGTCACATGCCCCAGCTTCACTCCCGACGCCACCGCATCCTTCCCCGAAACAAACGAAGAAGACGTAGCTCCCGAAGTTGAGCAGACCAGGTCCGAACTCAACAGACTGGCCCCCGCGTTCTGCAGGTTGACCGTCATCGCTCCCGCATCGATCTCGCAGTACACCTCAACGATATGAAACGCCGCCGCCCGGTTCACATAAATCGAAGGCACCTGTAAGGAGGTAGTAAGCAAATTGTTCGGATCGAAGAAAGTGTAAGTAAACTCCTGCGGATAGTTCTTAGCCACCTCCGTCACCGCTCCCGCATTCTCCGACACCGCCAGCTTCCCGTTCGTCGTAAACCCGATCTTCGACTTCGACGCACCCGCCGACGTCATCGCCCCGTAAGCCGCCTCTACACTCCACGGCCCCGAACCCGTCTGCACGATGTTCCCTGAGATGTTCAGATTCCCGCTCAGCGTCACATCGTTCGAAAACGTCTTCAATCCGGCAATCGACTCCGTCCCCGTGTTGTGGACCACCGCCGAGTCGGCCGCCGCTCCCGTGATCTGTCCCACCGAGTAGTCGCCATTCGCCGCCACCACCGTCCCAGTTCGTCCGAATACCGAAGCAACCGCTCCTCCTCCGCCACTCCCGCACGCCACTCCCGTCGATCCCACCACGCCCGTCGACGAGATATTCAGACAACCCGCTGCCAACCCCGCAATCGTCACCGCGCTGTCGAACTTTGCCGCCGTCTTGAATTCCTTCAGCGTCGCCGTCAGGCGCTCCAGCCAATTCGTTCCGTCGCCGTTGTTGGCAATGTATTGGCTGATCGACCCAAACGACCCCAGGCTCAGCCCGACGTTAATGTTGGTATTGCTCGAATCGATTCCAATGAACGTGTCATGGGTCGAATTCGGCGCCCGCGTGCTCCCATAAGCCGACGACTTGTCTGGCTCGAAGTCAAACAGCGTAATCAGATGCGTCGGCCCCGTCACCGCCGTGTTACTGCCGATGTTCAGCACGCCTTTCAAGTTTTGAAGATTCGCGTTCCCGCCAAGCGACAACCCCGCCATCAGCCGCATTTGGGTTTGCGGGTAAAACGACCCCAGGCACACCGGCCACACATACCCCGTCCCGCCTGGCCCACCCTGGCATTGCAGCGCGAATACCTGCGGGAAAACCCCCCCCGCCGACGAGAGGTACGTCACCGATGCACTCAGCAGGTCCGTGAACATCACCGGATGGTTAGCGGTGTTGAAGTCAGAATTCGTCGTGGGCGAAAGTATCACGCCCCCTGGCCACAGGTTAATCTTGGGAGCCCAGAATGACGTCGTTCCCACCCAATAAGCCGGCACTGTGTAACTGCTGCGCGCCGCTTGTGTGTCGGTAAACGAGCACACGCCGTTCGAACACACCGAAGACTGCGGCACATTCGTGGCCACCGCAAAATTCCCGGTCCCCGTCGGCGGGGTCGGAATTCCTCCGCTGCTCGCCACTAGAATGTCGTAGGTAGTCGCCGGAGCAAGGTCATACCATTGCAACGGAATGGAGACCGCGCCGCTGACCGGTTGCGCCTTTCCAAAGTACAGCGGCATCGTCACCGTTCCGTCCGACCGCCGCGCTACCACGTAATATTGCGAAAACGTCGAGCCACCTCCCGCAAAAACCGGCATGTTGCCCGCCGGGCCTTCTCCCCCTCGAACCGTCAGCGATGGATTCGTATAACTGCTTCCCGACTGCATAATCACGCCCGCCGCCGCGTTGGTGATCGTCCCCGGCCCAAACCCGGCCCCACATCCTGATCCATATTCTTCGTAAACATTCTCCAGGCTCAACCCGCCGTATCCGCCTGTCGCCGTCGAATAGCGCACTCCAAACTGTGAATACCCCTGAATTACCGAATCCGAGATCCGCAACGTATTCCCCGACTGCCAGTCAACCGCATTCCCGTCGCACTGCACGCTCAGATTCATATGCTGTAGCCAACCCACCGGCGCCACCTGCGGAGTCCCAAAGAAAGTTCCATTCGACTGCACAAACGCTCCGCAGAATGTCGTATCGCACCGGACCGTTCCCAGTCCGCTGGTGCTGTCTAACCCATCCAGCAGGAATGCCTGATCATCATCCACCTTCAGCCAGCTCCCGAACGTTCCTCCCGTCGGGTCATACAGCCCCTGCAAATTCTGAATTCGCGTGTGTTGCGCATTTACTTCGATCATCGGTTGCGTCCCGCCCACCACCATCGGCCGCCCCCGTAATCCAATCACCGTAATGTTCAGATACGCGTTCGAATTGTTCTTGTCGCCGATATAGACACAGGGAGTGGTCGCCGAAAAACACGCTTGCGTCCCCCCGTTGAACTGCAACGTTTGCCCTGTGCTCTTGATCGTCAGCTGCCCGTAAATCGAAATATCCCCCGTCGGCGCCACGATCCATCCACCCGTCAAAGGACCCACTCCTCGCGGCCGGTAGCGCGACGCAATCGACGCCTCCGCGATTCCCGCCGATGCCGACGTAATCGTGTATCCCGAGGCGTGCACGTTGGCGGTAGTGAATTGCAACGTCCCCGCGTTCCCATCCCCCACGCACGTTCCGCCCGTCACCTTCACTGCCTCCGGCGTTCCCGTCCCCGACACATACACCCAGTAATCCGCGTCGTCCCCGCGCACCCCCGGCGGACACGCCGTCAGCGTTACCGTCTTCGCTCCCGCTGTGGACAAGTCTGTGGTCGACGTCGCCGAGAACTGAAAGTCCGTCGCGAACTTCGTCGTCTGGTACACCGATCCCGCGTTCGCCCCCGGTTTCGGCCTATAAGTATTCGACGAACCTTCGTAAGTGATCACCTGCCCGTCCGCCGGCGTCGCCGTAGCCACCGTTGTTCCACGGATCGACACCGCGTCCGCGCTCGTTCCGCACGCCCCCCAGGAAGAACTCCCTTTCAGACAGAGCGTCCCATCCGCGGTTCCCGATCCCAGCTGGTTCGTAGGCACCAACCCGTTCACCAGGTTCGCCTTGCCCGCCAGTCCTGTATCGACATAGTGCCGGGTCGACGCCTGATTCAAAGCCGTAGGATCTCCCGGCAAAGTCAGTGGCCCAGTCATCGTGTCGCCAGCCTTAGCCACGAAATTCCCCGCGCCCACGTTCGCCACCGCCGTGTCCACATACGCTTTGTTAGCCGCATTGTTGGCAGCGGTAGGCGCCGGAATTGCCGGAGCCGCCGCAAATTGCTTCGCTCCCTGGATCGTTTCGGCCCCCGCCAGATGGACCACCGAGCTATCCACCGCGCGATCCGCCACCGCGGAATCCACGTATTGCTTGGACGCAAGCCCGCTCGACAAGCCGGTCCCCGGAGTCGTCCGCACCACCGCCAAAGTAGTCGGCGACGTAGTCGGGACCACCCAATATTCCCGTCGGACCGTTCCATCATCGAGTTGGAACACCACCGTGTAATACGTATTCGCCGGAGTAGCTCCCACATTCGGAACCAACTGCGTGGAGAATGCTCCCGCCGTCCCGATTGTGACCGTCTTGTTCCCAGCCGCAACCGCGTTGCCGCCCGCCGTCTGGAACGCTGGCCAGGAGATCAACGCCACGCCTGCCGCGGCCGTTCCATCCGCTCGGTAAACCGTATCGCTGATCGTTGTCAGCGTCGGTCCCTGCGCCCAACTCATCGCCGAAAGGACAAACAACACCCCTGGCAAACTCATCCGCGAAGCGTATCGCAAGAAAGCTGCGCCGCGAACCGGGAATTTCAGGCCCAAATAAAAAAGCCGCTCCACCGAGCGGCGCCCCTTCCGCATATCCCCTCCCAATCTCTTTGTAACGCTGAGCGAAACGAGAGACGTTGTCCCAAGCCCGCCACACGATCAGAAGCCGCAACCTCTGCAATCTGACCTCAAACCTCTGACCTCGTTCCCAAATATCTCCTCACACTCTCCACGTACACATCCGCAAAATCCACTTCCGGACGCCGCGTCTCAATCAACACCATCGCCGCTTCCAGATCCCATCCCATCGCGCCCAGCACTGCCAGGGTCATCATCGGTGCCCGGTGTACTCCCGCCGCGCAGTGGATGTACAGTTTTGTATCTAGGCCCTTCAACGCATCTTGCGCAAAGTCCACTCCCCGCTCCAGCAACTCCGCAGGCTTCGGAAGAAAATCGTCATCCGTCGGATTCCATAACACCCGCACTCCCGCCGCTTCTCCCAGCGGAGTGTCATCGAACTCGATCTGCATGTCGATCACATGGGTGATTCCCAATCGCGCCAACTCTGCCATATTCGTCGCGTTCCAGATCCCGCCTCCCAGCGCGATCCGGTGCGTCACCCACGACATGTCCATGCTTTTTCTTTCGACCTTGCGAACGCCAACCCTTAGTCCGACTCTGACAAATCGTCTTCTGATTCTACGTCACCCTCATCCTCTCCCGCGACGTGGGGCACTTTCCCTTCCAACCCCATCCTCGCGAGCAATATTTTCGCCAGCGAATCCCGTTCCCCATTCTCCCCGGCCTCGAACGGAAACAGTCCCGACATCTCCCATAGATACTTCAACGGAGCAACCTGCCCGCCCTCCGTCACCGACTGCACTACCCGGGCCGCCATCTTGGGAGACTCCTTCAAGATGAGATTCGTGACGACGTTCCGAACCTTCTGAACCTCGTCCGCCGTCTTCGCCTTAGGGTCCGCCCGCGGCGTCAACTTCTTGCGTACCGGTTTCTTCCCCTTCGCCTGGGCCATTCTCCCGCCAATAGAAAAAGCGCGATGCGAAAATCTAGGTCGGATACTCCTGTCCGACGTCTTTCGCTCGCGCTCTTCAAAAGCTGATTGAGCTTTTCTCTGCTCTTATTTTTAGAATACCAAACCCAACCAGGTAACCCCGCCAACTTCTCCAAATTTATTTCTGCCGCATTAACAATTACTTACATGGATTCTTCATATCTCACCCTATTGACACGTTTCTCCATTGCTTACGCCTGCTTGATCAAACCGCTCTGCAACAACACCCGCGACAGCTCATCCAACGCATCCGGCACCTCTCGTTCCACCGTCCGCAATGGACAAGGCAACAGCCGAGCCACCTCCCGCAAGCTGTACTCTTCCAACACGTTCATGGCGATCAATCGCTGCTGGAACGGATTCAACCGCAGCAGCACCGTCTCCATGTCATGCACAAAAATCACCACATCCTCAAAGCTCGCCATCGGATACGAACTTACCTTAGCCCGAAAGCACTCTCGTCCCAGCAGCGACGGCAGCCTTCCCACCTCCACCGACGCTCGCGCGTACCGGCGCAGAAGTGCAACCGTTCGATCACGATACGGCCACATGTAGTTTCGGTTTCCCCCAACCAGGGCGGCGCAATTGGAGACCTGCTTTCACAGTCTGCTGAAAAACTCCGCTTTTGGGTGGCGCAGCGGTTCACCGCTGCGGTAAGACTTTTGTTTTGATCTAGGGCATCAGCCCCCGAGGTGTTACTCAATGCCCCCGTCATAGCCGCACCCCCAACTCCGCCACGCCCCGAAGACATTCAATCTGCAAAGAGTTCTGCGGTTGATGATGCCGTCCGCTTTGCAGCAAAGCTGCCCGTTGCGCGCGGCACCGTTCGCAATAGACGATGTTCAGTCCCGGCCGCCGCAGCCACAATCCTCCGCAGCGCTCACAATACTTCAACTCCAACGTCCCTTCGTCTTGCCGGTTCATGCTGATGAAATTCATAAGTGCGCCTCTCTGTATGAAATGAAACCGCAGCTAAAAAACAAAAAGCCCCGGCGCCGATTGACTCGGCCCAGGGCTCGTTTCTCTTACGATGACCTGTTGCTTTATTTAGTTAGGGGGAAATCGGGTCGCGCGTGCGGCCTATTCCGGGCTGCACCCCGTGCTCTGTTCCGGCTGCCGGAAGTAGCCTTCCTCGTACCCGGACTTGAGCACCGTTCCGTTCTGCACCACCACACTCACCTTGCCGCTGAAGTGGAGGGTTCGAAGCAGCCGCTCCATCGCGGCCGACAATACTTCGGCGGAGCGCACCTTGCGGCGAAACTCCCCGAAACTCTTCTCTTCGTTCTCATAAGGCTGGACTGCAATCATGACTTTAACCCTTTACCTGCAGATATGAGTTATATAATTGCGCGATAGTATAGCTGTACTACTACTAAGTCAAGAAGTCTATTTCCTTATGGATGATAGAGATGTGATATAAATATCATGAAGCTATTGAGCGGTGCGCTATACTCGCGCCATGAAATTCCGGGCGCTACAGGATAACCTTCGCAAAGCCCTATGGCGGCGAATTGACGGAGGCGACCTCACCGGTTTGCGCCTGGCGGAACAGACCGGATTCAAACAGGCTCACATCTCCAACTTCCTCAATCGAAAGCGCGGACTGAGCGTCGAGGGCATGGACAAGGTGCTCTCCGTGCAACACATTTCCGTGCTCGACCTGCTCGATCCCGAGGAAATCAACAAGCGCGCTTCGATCGTCGCGCCGAGCGCCGACGAATTCGAAAGCGTAGTCGTCGCCGACCCCGAAGTTGTTGGCTACGAACCACTTATCATGAGCATGCATGTCCGGGAGATCGCGAAATTCAAGCGCGCCTTCCTGCGCCGGCTCCGCGACAACGTCGAAGGCGACCGTGACGGCTGGGAGCGTTTCGTGGTCATGAAAGTCGATGCCAGGGAAGGCATGAGCATGTATCCGCGCACGCTGCCCGGCGCGACTCTCCTCATCGACCGGCACTACAACTCCCTGACGCCCTACCGCAAAGGCGAACAAAACATGTACGCCGTCCGAAAAGATGACACTTGCACGATCAAGTATGTGGAAGTTGCCAGCCGGCATCTGGTTCTGCGTCCGCATAATCCGGCCTATGCCGTCGAAGTGCTGCCTATCGAACAAGGCACGAAACCCGGCGACTACATTGTCGGCAGGGTTTGTCATGTAGGAATCGAAACCTGAGTGATGGCGCAAGTCAGAAGTCACTTCGCAGAAGTCACCGCCAACAACTCCGTCGCGCGTACCTTCGGGGGCTGAAGCCCAAGTCAAAAGGAAGGCCTTATCGCAGCGGTGAACTGCTGCGCCACCCAAAAGCGAAGTTGTCAGGAAAATGCTAGTGAGCTCCTGTCAGTAATTTCCTCAGGGAATCCAGATCTTCCGGGCTTGCATCTCCGATGACGAAGTAGTGCAGCCCGCCCTGGGTCCAGCTTTCCAGATGGAAGGATTGAGCGTCCCGGGACTCGCTGGCGGGCAAAACTGCTGCTGCCCTCTCCTGAAAAATGAACACCGAGATCTGGTGCTTGCGGATGCGATAAATCAGCTCCGCGCCCGGCGACTGGTCGAGGTAGCTGACTCGCCCGCCGAGCAGTTCGAAGCCTGTCCCTTGCAGTTCTGGAAGGTTGAAGCTGAAGGGAATCTTGCCCTCGAACCACGGCTTCACCGTGTGGCGATCGGTAGACACCACGTCCACCGGCGACGAGCTGGCCAGGGTTGCGATGTGCAAGTCGGCTAACTCACTGCGGACGCGATCCTGCTGGGCCGACCTTTTTTCCTCGGAGACGATTCCCAACCCCACAACCGCCACTAACACGGCCGCCATGGCCGCGATCAAAGCCCAACGCCACGAAAATCCGGCAGAACGTTGCTGCGAGGCACTCTTCCGGATTCGCTCCCGGAACGCCGGGTCCGCAGTGTAACGCTGCCCGGCCGCATGAACGGTCCGTTTCCATTGCAGGCGCCGCAAACTCTCCGCCGCGCAGGGCGGACAGTCGCGCAGATGCCGGTCCAGGTCCTGCATCGGCCCGGACTCGAGTTCGCCGTCCAGGTAAGCGTCGAGTTGTGCGAGCCACGGATCGTGCGTCATGACGCTCTCCTCTGCAATTTCTCGATGACGGTGGAGCGCAAGGTACGCCGTGCCCGCGACAGCCGCGACATCACCGTCCCAATCGGGATCGTCAAGGTTGCGGCAATTTCCTGGTACGACATCTCTTCCACCTCGCACAACAACAAGACTTCGCGATACGCGACCGGCAATTCCCCGATGGCCTCCTGCATAATGCGTTCGTTCGCCCGGTCGATCAGGATTGTTTCCGGCGTTTCCTTTTCCACTGGCAGAGAGGGGTCCTCTTCCTGCGGGTCCAGCGGAATCGTTGCCGCCTTCAGCCCGGTCCGCGAATTGAGGAACGTATTACGCAGGATGCGGAAAATCCAGGCCTTAAAGTTCGTGCCCAACTCGAAAGACGAAAAGCCTTTCAGCGCCTTGACATACGTTTCCTGCACCAGGTCCTCGGCCTCGTCGCGATTCTGGGTCAGCCAGTGCGCGAAGTTGAACAGGCGGTCGAATAGCGGCATCGCCAACTGCTCAAACGCGTCCGATGAGCGCTTCTCCGGCACGCCTACAAGAGTAAACCAGTAGCCAGCAGATTTATTCCTTCTCGCGACAAGATTCTTTTCCGGGAATAAATCCGAAGGACGCCAGTTCTTATCGGTGGATGGACACGGGCCGCCTGGCTGTACGAGCGGGCTGATGGGCAACGCCGGTGGTCCCCCAAACCCCATAACGCCGAGGACCTATGACACAAAAAGTGAAAGACGAAATTCTCCACGATCACCAAAACGATGGCATCGACCGCCGCGGATTTCTCCGTTGCATGGCATGGGCTGGCACGGGCGCGCTTTGCGTCCTCGAAGGCGGAGTGCTGAAGAGCTACGCTCTGGGCCGCGGCGGCGACATGCCCGACAAAATCCACAAGGGTGAACTCGCCTTTGTGCAGATCAGCGACAGCCACATGGGATTCGACAAGCCCGCGAACACCGACGTGATCGGCACGTTCAAGGCCGCGATCGACAAGATCAACGCGTTGCCGGTTGCGCCGGAATTCATCCTGCACACCGGCGACATCAGCCATCTGGCCAAGCCCGCGGAGTTCGACAATGTCGAACAGTTGCTGAAGTCCGTGAAGACGCCTGACATCTTCTACGTCCCTGGCGAGCACGACTTTGTCGGCGACGAAGGCAAACAATATCTCGAGCGCTTCGGCAAGGCCAGCAAAGGCTCGGGCTGGTACAGCTTCGACAAGAACGGAGTTCACTTTGTCGGGCTGGTGAACGTGGCGAATCTGAAAGCCGGCGGCCTGGGGTCGCTCGGACATGAACAACTGGAATGGCTTGAGGACGACGTGAAGCATCTCAAGTCGAGCACCCCGATCGTCGTGTTCGCGCACATTCCGCTCTGGACGGTCTATCCCGACTGGGGATGGGGCACGGAGGACAGCGCTCAGGCTCTCGGTTATCTGAAACGTTTTGGCTCCGTCACCGTCCTCAACGGACACATTCATCAGACCATGCAGAAAGTGGAAGGCAACGTGACGTTCCACACGGCATGCTCGACGGCTTTTCCGCAACCAAAGCCGGGCGCGGCGCCGTCGCCGGGGCCCATGAAAGTTCCCGCGGAACAATTGCGCAGCCTGCTGGGCGTCACGGATGTGCATTACAAAAAAGGGGACCATGCTCTGGCGATCACGGATTCGACGCTGGGGTGAGGGAGGGGTTCATGGCGATAGAGGCGCTCAGAATGACAGTTCTAAGAAATGGAAATGAGCGAAACCCAACATTAGTGGAGGAAAAAATGAAATCACGCAATCATCGTTTGGCAATCATCGGCGCGGCGCTTGTGGCGTTGGCGATGGTCGCTTTGCCTCAACAATCGTCCGCCGCCGATAACGCGCCGGTCGCCATCAAGATCGACAACTTCAGTTTCGGCCCGCAAACCGTAACCGTACCTGTGGGAACCCAGGTGATCTGGACGAATCAGGACGACATCCCACACACCGTGGTGAGCGACGACAAGACAACCATCAAGTCCAAGGTGCTCGATACCGACGAGAAATTTACCTTCACATTCACCAAAGCGGGAACCTATTCGTACTTCTGTTCCATCCATCCCAAAATGACTGGACACGTCGTCGTGCAATAGGGAACGCAAGCAGAAATTTGGGACGGACACTCCCTGTCCGTTGCGGTTGGTGTCAGTTGCCGTCGAATCTGGCGTGACTCCCGATGCCAGGCGGAGGGGAGTGCCCGTCCCAAAAACGTAAGGAGCAGTCATGAATCCCTGGGATCCCCGAACCGTACTACTGGCCAAGCATGCGCAGCACGTTGTATTGATCCACTTTCCGATCGCACTTTTCATCGTGGGTGTTGCACTCGATTTTGTGGCGAGCGTCGCTCGCCGCAAAGACGTGGCCGCCGCGGCTTACTACAACCTGTGCCTTGCGGCGCTGGCGGCGGTCCCGGCGGCGCTCACGGGCGTGCTGGCCTGGCAGTTGGAACTGGAAGGACGTCGGCTGAAAGGAATTCTGCTGCTCCACCTGCTTTTGGGATGTGCTTCGACGCTGCTGATTCTGACGACCTGGTGGATGCATCGCAAGGGGCGTCCCGGGCGCGTAGAACGACTGCCGCGTTTTCGCTGGGCCGTGGAAGTTCTGGGCGTCGTGCTGGTCGGCCTGACCGGCCATCTGGGAGGCTTCCTGAGCGGAGTGAATCATCCGTAGGGTGGTTTCCGGAGAATGTGGGCCGGACAAGGGGTGGCGGGACAAGTTTCTGAGAAGCGTACAGCACTCCCCCAGCGGCTAAAGCCGCGCTGAGATTGGACGCGTACGGCGCGGCTGAAGCCGCGCCCCTTCAAAGCGAGACAACAACTAGCCTCTTCAGTCTCATTCCCAGTCTTACGATATCCACGATTTTTCCGGGAACCGGCCTAACGTATGATCCGTACCTACGTCTGACTACCTGGGGTATGCGTCTGTCTCCAGGTTTCTGGAGAATCTGAATATGCGTCATTTCGCCATTGCCCTTGTTGCAACCTTCTTGCTCGCTACTGGCGCCCGTGCCGACGACTGGTCCAAGACCTATAACGTCGAGCAGGCTCCGCAATTGCGCGTCGATACTTCCGATGCCGACATTCGTCTCGATACCTGGGATCAGAAAAAAATCGAAGCTCACGTTACGACGGAACGCTGGAAGATCGGCGACGATGGCGTGAAGGTGATCGAACGCCAGGCGGGCGACTCGGTTGAAATCGAAGTGCGGCTGCCGCGGCGCAACTTTACCTTCAATTCGGGCAGGCGCCGCGTGTTGATCGAGATTCACATGCCGCGGGAGGGCAAAGTCTCGCTGCGCACCGGAGACGGGCATATCTCGGTAAGCCATCTCCGTGGCGACATGGATTTCTACAGTGGTGACGGGCGGCTCGAGGTCGACGATGTGGAGGGCACGGTGCGCGCACATACGGGCGACGGTTCGATTCGCGTGGCGGGCCGCTTTGACGGCGTCGATTTGACGTCTGGCGACGGGCGCGTTTCACTCAAAGCGCAAGCGGGATCGCGCGTCGCACATTCGTGGGACGTGCGCACTTCCGACGGCAGCGTGAATCTGGAAATTCCCGGTGACTTGGCGGCCGACGTCGACCTGCACACCGGCGACGGCCACATTACACTCAATCTGCCGCTCACGGTGGAGGGCAAGTTCAACAACTCCGATGTTCACGGCAAATTGAATGGCGGGGGCAATCGTCTCGTGGTGCACACCGGGGATGGATCGATTACGGTGGATAAATCCTAGACAGGGATGGTAGGGTCTGAGGTCCGCCGATTTTTTGAGGGAAAAATGTTTCCGAAGAATTTCGTGCTTACCTCGGCCTTTATTCTGGCCTCTCTCCTTCCGTTGGCAGCGCAGAATCCGGTCGCCACCGAGCAACCGGTGCTCGACCTCTCTTCGATGGACAAGACCGTCGATCCCTGTGTGGATTTTTATACGTACTCCTGCGGCGGGTGGATGAAGAAGAATCCGATCCCGCCCGATCAGTCGAGTTGGAGCGCGTATGGCAAGTTGCAGGACGAGAACCTGGCTCAACTGCGGACCATCCTCGAAGAAGCCGCGAGCGCTACGGGAACGAAAGATCCGGTCCAACAAAAGATTGGCGACTACTACGCTTCCTGTATGGACGAAACCGCCATCGACAAAGCAGGAGCGACGCCGCTTGCGCCCGAACTGAAGCGTATTGAAGCTCTGAAGTCCAAGAGCGCGCTGGCTGAATATGTCGCCACCAGCCAGTTCCCAACCGCAATCGTGGGCAGCGGAGCGCTGTTCAATTTCCGCTCGTCGCAGGACGCGATCGATTCGACGGAAGTGATTGCCGAGGCCGACCAGGGCGGGCTCGGCCTGCCCGATCGCGACTACTACCTGAAGGACGATGCGAAGTCGCAGGATCTGCGTAAGGCATACGTGGCGCACGTCCAAAAGATGTTTGAACTGCTCGGGGACAAGCCTGAGCAGGCCTCCGCGGAAGCTGCGACCGTGATGCGAATCGAAACCGAACTGGCGCAGGGTCACCTGACTCGCGTGGAGCGCCGCGATCCACACAAGATATATCACCGGATGAAGGTGCAGGAGCTAGAACAACTCTCTCCTTCGTTTGGCTGGAGGACTTATTTTTCGAAGAGCGGGTTAGGATCGATTCAGTCCCTCAATGTCGCGGTGCCCGATTTTTTCCGAGCCATGAACCTGACGATCGAGAAAGAAAGTCTTGCCGACTGGAAGATTTATTTGCGGTGGCAGGCTGCTCACAGCGCCGCGACCAATCTCTCGTCCTCATTTAATCAGGAGAACTTTAACTTCTACGGCAAGACCCTGCGGGGACGGCAGCAGCTTCCTCCGCGCTGGAAGCGTTGCACCAACGATGTGGACAATGATCTCGGCGAGGCGCTTGGCCAGGCTTACGTCGCGAAGTATTTCGGTCCAGACGCGAAGGTTGCAGCCGTCAAGATGGTGAAGGAAATTGAAGCAGCGATGCAGAGTGAAATTCGGGCCCTTCCATGGATGGGAGCTGCGACCAGGCGGCAGGCGCTGACGAAGCTGGAGGCGATCCGGAACAAAGTGGGCTACCCGGACCGCTGGCGCGACTACAGCGCGCTGACAATCGTGCGCGGCGACGAAGCGGGCAACACCGAACGCGCCGCGTGGTTCGAATTTCACCGGCAAGTCGCCAAGATCGGTAAGCCCGTGGACCGCGGCGAGTGGACCATGACTCCGCCGACCGTCAATGCGTATTACGATCCGCAAAAGAATGACATTAATTTTCCCGCCGGGATTTTGCAGCCGCCGTTGTTCAGCGCGAAGTCTGACGCGGCCCCGAATTATGGGAACACCGGCGGCACCATGGGCCACGAACTGACGCACGCGTTCGACGACGAAGGCAGCCAGTTCGACGACAAGGGAAATTTGCGGAACTGGTGGACTGAAGCTGATCGCAAAGCGTTTGACGAGCGGGCGCAATGTGTCGTCGATCAGTATTCCGGGTACACGATCATTGACGACGTCAAGATCAACGGGAAGTTGACCAATGGCGAAGACCTCGCCGATCTGGGCGGCACGCTGCTTGCGTATCTGGCGTGGAAGGAAGATACGAAGAATCTGAATCTCGATCCGATCGATGGGTTAGAACCTGGGCAGCGCTTCTTTATCGGCTACGGCCAGAGCTGGTGTACGAGCACCCGCGACGAAGAAAAGCGGCTGCGCGCCACGCTTGATCCGCACTCTCCCGATAGTTACCGGGCGAATGGAGTGGTTTCGAATCTGCCTGAGTTTCGAGAAGCGTTCCACTGCAAACCGGGGCAGCCGATGGTGAGAGAGAAAGTCTGCCGCGTCTGGTAGGGGATAAAAAGGTCTGCGGAGCGTGCCTCGGGGCTGAAGCCCCACGTCAAAGCAAAGGTTTTTCGCAGCGGTAAACCGCTACGCCACCCAAAAGCAGAGTCTTCAGCAAACTGCCTAACCGCGCTCGAAGGTGTGTTTGCGCTCGAGTTCTCCCAGTGCCGCTGCCATCTCCGATTCGAAACGAGCCTGTTGATCCATCAGCGCCGGCAGGGCTGCGGCATTGCGGCGTACCAGTGTGAAGAGGCCTTTTCGGGCGAGGCGATCCGCTAATTCGGCGAGGTGCTCGCTGGTGCTTTGGACGTAGAGCGCCTCGGTCGGATCACCCAACCACACTTCGCCTCCGACGAGCCGCGTCTGCCAGTAGACTTTTCGTTCGATAAGGAGCGCGATGTCTTCGTCAGTCGCTTTTCCGAAAACCCACTGGCTGCGTTTGAAATCATAGTGGCGGCTGGAAAACGGCAGTGGCACCAGCTTGCCGGACTTCACAAACTCAATCTGCTTGCGGTCCACATCTTTGCGCAGGGCGTTGATGACGGGCGCTTCGGCGTCTTTGGCTTCCATCGAGGGTAGAACTTCGCGCAGCGTAGCCGAGAGATTCACTGCGACCAGGGCGCGCAGGCCTCCGGAATTTTCCAGCGTGATTTCACTGTGAAGAACGTGAAAGTCGGCTCCCGACGTGGATGGATGAAAAGGCCAGTCAAGTTTGAAGCTGAGCGGGAGTCCGGCCTGGGTTACGTAGATTGTCTTTTGTGAATCTGCGGGCTGCGGGTTCGTGGAAGCCATAGCAATAGAAAATATTGTATTTCATCCTCAATCTTATTTTGCGGTCCGGGCCAATTCCAGAACGTTCCAGAGTGCGGAGGAGATCAACAGACCGCACAGGGCGGCTCCGACGATGAGGCGGTAGCGCGTTTCGAGCAGGTCGGCGAAGACTCCGGCGACAAAGACAAACCAGAAGACCAGCGCGGCCAACAGGAATCCCTCGCCGGGGAAACCCGGAGCTGCCATGCCGAGGGCGGTCAATCCGAGGGCGACGAGAAGCGGCGCGATGTTTCCAAAATACCGGGCGCGTCTCCATGCTGCGAACACTCCTAGCGCAACAGGCAAGGCCATGAGCATCGGGGGACTGCCGCCGAAAATCGTTTCAGCGCTGTGCCGATAGGCGACCGGCGCCGCCAGTGCCCGGGGATCGAAATCGAGCCAGCGAACGTGCAGCAAGCCTTGCCAAAACAGCGAAGGATGAAAGAAGTACGCGGCGAACAGAATCGCCAACGCGACGCCACACGCCGCGGCCCAGATCACCAGCACCGCCTGCCGCCGCACTGGTGCTACCCACAGCATGAGCAGCAAAGCAACAAGCGCGAGTACGCCGAGCGAGAACTGATTCCCGGCGGCCAGCGCGAGTGATAGTCCGAGCAACAGGATCCTGCGCCAGTTCCAGAGCACGACCTCGCGTGGAGCGTACAGCGTGTGGGCGACAGCGATGGCGGTCCACACGGCTCCGAATCCTCCCCAGATCGCGCCCATTTCGCCAAAGCTGTGCGCGCCTGCCACGCCCACGATCATCGCCGGCGAAAAGCAGTAGAGCGTCAGGGCGATGTATCCGCCGGCGTTGCCGTAGAGACGCCGCGCCACGTACCAGAGGGAGCCGCCCAGCATCGCAGCAAAAAACAAATTGGGCGCAGAGGCGAGGATGTGCCAGAGCGACAGATTTTTGGTCAGCGATGACGTCGCCGGGGGTACCACGAACGGCGCGGCTGCAGTCAGGTAATAGAGGGGCGACCGGTCTTCGTCAAATCCATCGCGAACCCGCTGATGCGCAGCCGCAGAAATTGCGGTCGCGTCTTCGGGGCGAAGTGATTCCGGCGTGCCGGCAATGACTCCGCTTTTCCATTGGTGAAGCCCGAGGTAGATGCGCGCCATAGCGCCGGAATCGGTGTCGACAGTCTTGGGCGCCACGACTCCAGCAAACCAGCAACACTGCAACAGAAACACCGCCAACAGCGCCAGAGCGGCAAACTGTGGGCGGCCGATGACCATGGATTGAAAAAATCGGCGCATGAGGTGGGACCGAGTGTTTTACCATGTCCGGGACCATCATGGATACGAATCCGCGTCCCGATGCGGCGCCGGAGCCTGTTCCGCCTGACACTGCTTCGCAACCGGCCCTTCCGCCAGCTACAAGCTCAATTGCGCCGCCGTCATCGCGGCGGGAGATTCCCAACGGTCCCGGCGGACTCTACCTCATCGCACGCTGGCTGATTTATCTGAGCCTGGGATACGTATTTTTCCGGCTGCTGAACGATTTCTTCCATGAGTTGATGCCCCGCACCGGACGCGGTTTCGTGTGGAACCTGCTGCCGCAGGCCGCGCTGATGCTGGCCGCCATTCTTCCCGGGTTCGTGATGGCGCGCATCGAAAATCGTCCCTTCGGCGCGTTCGGCTTGCCGATCAAAAACGCATTTCGCCGAAACTTCTGGGTGGGAACGATCTGGGGACTGGGATCGCTGAGTGTGCTGATGCTGGCACTGCGCGCGACCGGAGCCTTCGAGTTCGACGCACTCTCCATTCATGGACGGGCGATCGCCAAATACGGACTCTACTATGCGATCTTCTTTTTGATGGTCGGACTGTTCGAAGAATTTCTGGCGCGCGGGTACTCGCAATGGGTGTTGACGCAAGGAATGAATTTCTGGCCGGCTGCGGTGTTGTTGTCGGCAGGCTTCGGCGCGCTCCATGGTTCCAATGCCGGCGAAAGCAAAGTTGGGCTGGTCGCGGTTGCGTTTCTGGGATTTTTTTTCTGCCTCACGCTGCGACGAACCGGAGACCTATGGTGGGCCGTCGGATTCCACGCGTCGTGGGATTGGGGTGAGAGCTTCTTTTTTTCCGTCCCCGACAGTGGGGCGATGATGCCCGGCCACCTGCTGAACTCATCGTTTCATGGTCCCGCCTGGCTGACTGGGGGTAGCGTTGGCCCGGAGGGGAGCCTGTTGGTGTTTGGCCTGATTGCGGGGATGTGGGTAGTGTTTAACCGCCTCTATCCGGACGCGAGGTACGGGAATTAGATCTTCCTGGTGCGGTGGATGTGAATGCGGATCCGTCGGCCCAATTCCTCTTGTCCACGAATATCACCGTCACCATGCTGGCTGGAAACGCGGGCAAGGGTGCCCGCGCTACATCACCACGAGTAGTGAACCGTGTACGTGACGACCTGTTCGCCGTCCAGCGCGACCGTTACTGGGAATTCGATCGTCTGTGCGTCGCGTTTTTTGAACTGGTGCGACTGTTCGGTCACTTTCCAATTCGTCCAGCGGTAGAGGTGCTCGACCACGCGCACGTTGGCGGATTCTTTTTTGTGGTTTCGGACGCGGATCTCGAAGGTTTCGTCCATCCAGTGCGCGTTGGAATCCACGCGATAGTTTGTGCGCTTGCGTTCACCCACGATGTCGAAGGCGTTGCCGGTATAGATGCGGAGCATTTCGTCTTTGGGTGTGTGATCGATCGTGTTTTCGCCGACGAACTGCAGGCTGCCGTCCGTGTCGCGGCGGTAGAAGCGCAGACGCCCCTTGGGCAGCGCGATGCCGAGATGGTTGGCCTCGGAATTCTTGAACTCCTGCAGCACGTAGACTTTCTTGTTGGTCGCCGTTCCGTAACCTGGGTCGTTGCGGATCTGCTCGTAGTTGGCATATCCGTATTGATCGACCTGCGCGCCGTCATAGAGGTAGAGCCGCTGCGACTGGATGCTGGTGGTGCGCACGAACTCGACTTGTTTGGTCTCGTTGTCGCGGAGGGTTGCGGGGCGTTCCAGCGTGTAGAGGTGGAATTCGTCGAAGGATTTTTCGCGGACCACGGGGGCGGCCGCTTCATCCATCGCCATCGCGCCCGCCACGGCGTAGGCGGCCTTTGCCATCGGCATGGGCGGCTGAATCTTGCTGACGTCGCCGGCCAACAGCTTGATGTGCGCGTTTTCGAACGTCTTGCCACTCTGGTTGCGCATGGTGATCCAGCCGACGAGGTCTAGTGAATTCATGCCGGAGTTTTTCGGGCCGTCGGAGACGACCAGGTTGTAATCCGATTGCCAGGTCATGCCGCCGGAGACGTAGGAAATTTCCGCCTGCGATTTTCCGGCCTGAGTGGTGGAGAGTTCCCAACTCAGCGTCGGCTTGAGGATCGAATCTCCGCCGAGTGCCGGAAACAGGGGCTGGCCGGGCAGTCCGAAGCGGAGGATGCCGTCCACTTCGATAATCGGCTGGCCGATGTTGGGCTGCGGATAGCCGTAGTTCTGCTGCTGATAGTACGAGATGGGAACATATCCGCTGCGGATGATCTTGCCGTGGATGGTCTCCGTCTTCTCGCCCCGCGGCACGAGAAAATCGATTGTCTTGCCTTCATAGAACGACAGCAGCAATTCCTGCGAGACGGGGTCGTTGCGGTAACTCTGCTCGAGAATCTGGAGCGGGCGTCCGGTGAGATCGCGCAGGATGACGGAGTCCGGTTCGAGATGCGAGGTGATCCCGGCAAAGTTGACGTGGTTGACGCCCGTGTTGAGGTCGAGCGGAAGGTATTCGCGGGCGACGAAGAAGTTCTGGTTGTAGATGGTGAGCGCCGGCGCGTTCGACGAGTCGATCGCAACCGGCTGAGTCTGACCCTTCATGGCGGAAAAGGACGCCAGGCTGAAAAGCAATGCGAGCAAAAGCTTATGCATAGTGCTCATTTCCCCTCGTGGTCGTATTAGGGACCGGTCTCGCACCCGACGAAGGGCCGATCTGATCTCTAAGAACGCTATCCGCCGCGTCTGATCTGGGAACGAGAGCGAGGATAAAACTTGCGCCGGAGGGTTCAGTCCGAGCGGGCGCGACAGTAACTCGTAGTAACTGGACAGGCTGCAGGAAGTAACGTGCGGACCGTCCGAGACACAGAGTCGGTCGTACCTTCTCCGTGTCTCGGTGCCCTGAGGGGGGCTAATCCGCGTCACCGCCGCGCGCGAGAGATAAAACGCACGGCGCCGATTTTCGCCAGGTCGGCCAACTTGTCGACGGGTATGGTGCCGGCCACTACTTTTTCTTTCGGTCGGTCTTGGGATGCAGCGAAGCCTGCCGTTCTGAGCTGCTCGAGAACCGCGGCGGAATCATCCGTCAACCACACCTGGACCTCCACCGTCCCGCCCGGCGCGAGCTTGCAGTCCGAGCCGGATTTCTTCCAGCAATCGAATGCTTCCAGCAGCGTGGGATGGAGTTTCGATTCCAGGAGTGTACGGTCGCTGGCCGGTTTCTGGTCAACGGGAGGAGATTCCCGAATCTCAGCGTCGCTGGCTATCGCTGGTTGAGCGGCTGGTGGAGGGGGCGCAGGCGGCGCCACCGGGATGGTTGAGGGTACGTGAAGAGCTCCGCCCACCACGCCCCCAAACGATCCGGATCCGCCGCCTGCTCCGGAACCCGAGCCTCCGCCGCCTGTCACTCGCTTGGCAGAGCTCAGGTAAGCGAACTGCTGTAGACGGGAGTACTGTCGACCGTTTAACGCAAGCCCTTGGACCTGCTCGTTCCCAAACACGCCTTCGTAACTTACGCCCTCCGGCATTTCCACCGGCACTTCTACTCGCACCGGCTTGCCATCCTGCGTGACCACACGTTCTTCGACGGCGACGAACGAAGTGAACTGCGTCATCAGCCGGTACTCAAGCCCGAGCTGCGCAATCTCTTTCTGCACGGACGCCTTCACGTTCCCGTTCTGCAATCCTGCCCAGTCTTGCGACATCAGGTCATCAATCTTACGGCGGGCCCAAAAGCTGGACTGGATGCGGTACTTACCCTCAATCGCGCTGAAGCTGACAGCAATGTCCCGGACAAAACTCTCACCCGCGCGCTTGCCCCGAATGTGAATGCTGCCGCTGGCCGCGGCGGTATAGCGTCCGCTTATGACCAAAGGTTTTCCACTGAACAAGTCCGGCAAATGCTGCGGATAGACTTCCGTCACCGGCAAGCCGCCCCAGTCGATCGATACGTCGGTGAGCAGCGGCGAACGCAGGCGCTCATAAAGCCGGTGCGCTGCCGGACCTGCCTGGTCGTCGAGCGTCACGACCTCCGATGCGCCGCGCCCCGCTTTTGCCATACCTTCGATCAGGAAGCGGTTCACTGAACTGCCGATGCCAAAGGCGAACACTCGCGCATTTGCATGCTTCTTAATTTCGCCAAGGATCTCGAGGTCATTGCCAACTTCACCATCGGTCAGGAAGCAGACCACGCGCAGGTGGTCTTGCGAATCGGAGGGCGCCAGCGAAGCGCGGATCGCCTTCATCATCTCCGTGCCGCCGTAGCCGCGGCGTCCGTTGAGCAGCGCCTTGGCTTTGCGGATATTTTCCGCGGTCGGAAACACGGGTTCGGGAAACAGAATCTGGGTGTCGCCGGAGAACGTAATCAGATTGAACGTGTCGCCGGGGTATAGCTCGTCAAGCGCGTGGCTAATCAAGTCCTTTGCTTTTTCAATCGGGAATCCGGACATCGATCCAGACGTGTCGAGTACGAATACCAGTTCCTTGGGCGTGATATCTGATTCCGGTATGCGCGCCGGAGGCTGCAGGATCAGCGTGAAGTATCCGCCTGTACCCAGCTTGCCGTTCGCGGGGGCGGCTTGCGACAGAACCGCGTCGCTAATCTGCTCGCCGGCGACGTCGTATTTCAGGATGAAATCCCTGTTGGGGACCTCGGCCTGGTTCTTGAGCTTGACGAAAGCTGAGTTCGCGCTGGTGCGGTCGATTTCAATCTCGTGCGAACTGGATTGCAATTGCTGAATCGGAACGCCGGCATCGATCGCCATCTCAATCGAAATGTCGTGCCCAGCGCGCGTTCCGGGCGGCGTGATTTGTGGCGTGATCTTCGACGCGTCCGGAACTTTGTCGGTGTCCGGTTCGCGCCCGCCCCCCTGTTTTCCAGTTGGCTGTCCGGGAATGTAACGCGGACCCACAACCATCGGGAAAACGAACTTGTAAGCGCCGTCCTCGTACTCAAGCGTCTGGAGATAACTGATGGTGACGACGACCTGCTCACCTGGCATGATGTTGGCCACAGCCTGCGCGAAGATGTTGGGACGCTCCTGGTCGAGGAGTGCAGCCACGTGTCCGGTCTGCTTGGCCTGCTCGTAGATCGCGCGCGCCTCCTCGCGCTTCTTGATCAGGCCGCGCACGGTGCGAGTGCCGACCTGGATCGTCATGTCGTCGACGGCGGCGTTCTCGGGGAGCGGAAAGGTGTAGACCGCCTCGATCTTCTGAAACGCGGAATTCTCGAAAGTCTGCGACACTTCGACGCGCGCGATGAACCCGCTGATCGCGCCATGGACCTCGGTGTGTTTAAGAGGACAGGCCCCACTAACCGATCCGTCTTTGCCGATAATCTGGAGCGAGCCGGAGGTTGTGCCCGGCGCCGCCTTGACAGTGGTTTCGGTGGAGAGGAAGCTCCACGTAAGAACCAAGAGAGGTAAAACAGGCACAACTAACCACAAGGGGCCCAGAAGCTGGCGCGGCATAAGTGCACCCCTAAGCATTCGGTTGGAACCACACCACTTTGGGAAACGTTGCCTGTAAGTCAAATTATTTTGCGAGGCCGGAGGCGACACTGCCATGACGGCGTCCTTCCCTGAACAATAGACGCGATCGGGGCCGCGGTGGTTCCCGCGGGATTTCTGCATCGTTGATCGTCTTAGAGGCGCAGAGAGTTATCGTGCGACGGAAAATATCTTTCCGCGATTGCTCCGGAGTATCCCGTGCCCCAAGACGCGCGGCTGTCCGCTGGGAGAACGGGTCGCTGATAGGAACTTGCGTAGGTTCTTTGGAAGGGAGAGGCGGACAGGAGTGTCCGCCCCACGCGAGTAGTTAGATGTCCAGGTTCTTCACATCCAGTGCGTTGTCCTCGATGAACTTCCGCCGTGATTCCACGTCTTCGCCCATGAGGGTGGTGAAGATGGTTTCACATTCGGCGATGTCTTCGAGTTTTACGGAAAGCAGGGTTCGGCGTTCCGGGTCCATCGTGGTTTCCCAGAGCTGTTCGGCAGTCATTTCGCCGAGGCCTTTGTAGCGCTGTACGGTGTACTCTTTGCGGCCTTCATTCAGAACGTAGTCGAAGAGGTCGCGGGCGTTGTTCTTCTCAACGATCTCGGCTTCCTTCGCGCGGCGGGCCGGAGCCTTGGCGGCTTTCTTGGGGGCGGAGTCGGTTTCTTCGCTCGTTCCTTCGGCATCGGCCGCTTCTTCAGCCTCGGCCTTCGAGGATGCGCGCGGCACGCTCTCGATCACGAATGGTGGATCCATGTACGGCTCGATCTGTTTGAACTTGGCGATCAACTGACGACACTCCGGTGTAGCGGCGAGTTCCCAGTTGATGATGTGTTCGGAGCCCTGCGAGTTTACGAAGCGCACTTCCCACAGGTTGTGCTCTTCGTCGAAGTGGGTATCGACGCTCTTCAGGCTCAGTTCTTTCGCCAGCTTCTTCAGTTCTTTTTCGAGCTTTTCGACTTTCTTCGGCGGATTCGATTTGTCGCCTTCAAAGTCAACGCGTTTTGCGAAGTCGAGACGCGGCAACAGTTCGGTGATTTGTTCTGCACGGATACGCTTGTTCAGCTTGTCGAGGTATCCGAGATATTCGTTGAGCACGGTGATGAATTTCGTCAGCGCCGAGCCTTCGAGCGTGGCGGCGCCTTCGCCGTAGCGGATCACCAGGCCTTCCGAAGCGCGCTTCACCATCACTTTGACGAACTCGCGTTCGTCCTTGATGTACTGATGGGACTTGCCCTTCTTGATGCCAAACAGTGGCGGCTGCGCGATGTACACGTTGTTGCGCTTGATCAGTTCCTGCATGTGGCGGAAGAAGAACGTCAGCAGCAGGGTGCGGATGTGCGAGCCGTCGACGTCGGCGTCGGTCATGAGAATGATCTTGCCGTAGCGGACCTTCGTCGGGTCGAAGTCTTCCTTGGAGATGCCGGTTCCGAGCGCGGTGATCATGGCGCGGATTTCTTCATGCGCCAGCATTTTGTCGTAGCGCGCTTTTTCTACGTTGAGAATTTTGCCCTTCAAGGGAAGGATCGCCTGAAAGCGGCGGTCACGGCCCTGTTTGGCGGTGCCACCTGCGGACTCGCCTTCGACCAGGAACAATTCGCAACGGCTGGGATCTTTTTCGGAGCAGTCGGCGAGTTTGCCGGGGAGTCCGCCGCCATCGAGCGCGCCTTTGCGGCGGGTCAGGTCGCGGGCCTTGCGGGCAGCTTCGCGGGCGCGCGCGGCGTCGATCGCTTTGTTGATGATTTTCTTTGCGACGGTTGTGTTCTGCTCGAAGAAGCCGCCGAGGCGTTCGTTGACCACCGCCTGCACGATTCCGGCGATGTCGGAATTCAGCTTGCCTTTTGTCTGGCCTTCGAACTGGGGTTGCGGCAGCTTCACGCTGATGACGGCCACGAGTCCTTCGCGGACGTCGTCACCCGTCAGATTTTCCTTTACATCTTTGAACAGGCCCATCTGCTGGCCCGCGTAGTTGATGGTGCGAGTGAGCGAAGTGCGGAAGCCGGAAAGGTGCGTGCCGCCATCGACGGTGTTGATGTTGTTCGCGAAGCTGAAGACCGATTCCGAATATCCGTCGTTGTATTGCAGGCCGATTTCGATGTGAACCTGATCTTTATCGGCTTCCATGTAGATCGGCTTGTCGTGCAGCGTGGCCTTGCCGCGGTTCAGATGCTTGATAAACTCGGCGATGCCGCCGGTGTACTTGAACTCGGAACGCTTGGCTTCGCCCGTCTTCGAGTCCGTCTGCCGTTCGTCGGTAAGCGTGATGATTAATCCCTTGTTAAGAAACGCGAGTTCGCGCAGGCGCTGCGAGAGCGTATCGAAGTTGTATTCGATGGTGGTGGTGAAAATAGTCTTGTCGGGCACGAAGTGAACTTTGGTGCCGGTCTTCACCTTGGCGGCTCCGGCCTTTTTCAGCTTGCTGGTGGGCTCGCCTTTGGAGTAGGTCTGTTCCCAGGTGAAACCGTCGCGCCAGATTTCGAGATCGAGTTCTTCGCTGAGCGCGTTGACGCAGCTCACGCCGACGCCGTGCAATCCGCCGGAAACTTTATAGGAGTTGCTGTCGAACTTGCCGCCGGCGTGCAGCGTGGTCATGACCACTTGCGCGGCGGGAATTTTTTCGCCATCGATATCCATGTTGTCGACCGGGATACCGCGCCCGTCGTCGACGACGGTGATGGAATTGTCGAGATGAATGGTGACGTCGATTTTGTTGGCGTAACCGGCGAGCGCTTCGTCGACGGAGTTGTCGACGACTTCATAGACGAGATGATGCAATCCCATTTCACCGGTCGAACCGATGTACATGGCGGGACGTTTGCGTACCACTTCCCTGCCACCGAGCACCTTGATGGAATCGGCGGTGTAGTCGGCGTTGCCGTTCTTATTCTTTGTGTCCGCGACCGGGGTCGTGATTTCTTTCGTGGCCATTCCGCTCCGTGAAAATGCCGGTTCGAGCGCTCCGGCTGGGTAGGCGCTACCAGGGTGCTCAGGCGACCTCAAACTATTGAAATTTCTGCTATTTAGGTGTCGCCAGAGATGTTTCTATTTTAGCACAAAACAGGGTTGTGGCGGAGGCCGAATCGCGCCTCTAACCCACGCTTTTTGTTGCCCTTAGGGACGTACATTTTCGGTAAATCCTTGCGTCTGATGGGAGCGAGTCGCGAAGCGGTAAATGGTCATTTCGTTTTCGATTTCGTGGGCCAAAAACTGAGGCTCTCGATCAGATCGTTCACCGCGTCGGTGGTGTCTGCGATGAACGTGAAGGTTACGATTTGTCCTTTCGCGAGAAGCACCAGAGTGGACTGATGCATGTTGAGTTTTTCGTTCAACGCCTTGGAAAAATCCGCGCGCACGAGATGTTGCGCGCCTACTTCGGCTTCCCATACATCGCCCTCAAGTTTGAACCCTTTCGCGGTGGTGAGTTCGGTAAGTGGCGCAAGATAGTCTTCCGCCTTTTTCAATCGAGGGTAGGCCGCGGATTTTTCCGATGCGATGACGACCGCAGAGTTGATCGTGTCGCCAGCCGCCTGCGGCGGTCGCTCAAAGATGGCCAGAAGGACCTCTCCCTTCGACGCATCGTTGCCTTCCTGCATTTCTTTGGTGCGGTCTACCCAACCGTAGGGGATCTGGTAGCGGAAGTTGAAGGCCGGGTTGCGGTAGAGTTGCGCGTCTGGTGAAGGTTTCGCCGAGGGTGGAGGCGTCGGCTTGTGGAGCGGGGTTTGTGCCGTGGAGATTGTGAAAAGGGCGAAGATGGCCAGTACAGCAAGGCGTGAAGTCATGCGGATGTAGTTGAGTTTACAGTTTTCCCGCAAGAAAGCGACCACCGGGGCTGAAGCCTCTGCGCGTTTCCACTTACGCGGCCCTGAAGGGCCGCTCTTCCACGATCGTGCACACGTGGCGTGTTCTCCCGTGGCCTCTTAGGCGTACCCTGATACGACGTTTGCGGAGATAATCCACGAACCCTTTACAATCTGATGCGTCGGGTGCGGATCAACATCATGGAACTTTCACTCACCGCTAACGAAGTGCGCGTGCTCGGATCGCTGGTTGAGAAGGACATTACGACTCCGGAATATTATCCGCTGTCGCTGAATGCGCTGGTGAATGCCTGCAATCAGAAATCAAATCGCGATCCGGTCATGCAATTGGATGAGGACGCGGTGCGGGACGCGATCGACGGACTCCAGTCGCAGCGCATGGCGGGACCGGCCGGTGGGGCTGACAGCCGCGTTACGAAGTATGAGCACCGGTTGCAGGAGGTGTTCAACTTCACGCGCGCGGAGACTGCCGTGCTTTGCGTGCTGCTGCTGCGTGGTCCGCAGACTCCGGGTGAACTGCGGGGGCGAACCGAGCGGTTGCACCGGTTTGAGACGCTGGACGACGTGCAGTCTGCGTTGCAGAAGCTCATGCAGCGCGATCCAGTGTTGGTGAAGGTGCTGCCTCGGCAGCCGGGGACCAAGGAGTCGCGCTGGGTGCATTTAATGTCGGGAGATGTGGCGGTAGGGGAGTCGATGCATCAGCCAATGGCAGCAACGGATGGTGGCGCGGAGGTCGTCGAGCGTGTTGCACGTGTCGAAGAAGAAGTCGCTGCGCTCCGCCGCGAACTCGGGGAGATCAAAGATCAGTTGGAGCGGTTTCGCAAGCAGTTTGAATGATGGTGTGACGGGCGCCCAATCTTCTGGCCAGGTACGCAAGCTACTTTCTTGAAACGGAACCATCTTCCAGGTTGGCAACGTATTGCCAACCGATCCGTCCCTGTTACAATCGCGCCATGCGAAGCCTTACGCAAGGCGCAGCAGTGATTATTTGCCAGGTTACATTGGGGGCTCTGATCGGGGTCCCTTTGGCGAACGCACAAAAGGAAAGTCTGCCCGACGTTCCCGATGCGATTCATGCTCCTGCGGGCGAAAGAGTTGTCCTGGTCGCGCATGCCTCCGGATCGCAGATCTATACCTGCCAGTCCGGCACGGACAACAAGTTCATTTGGACTCTCAAAGGGCCCGACGCAGAACTCAGAGACGCGAAAGACAAAGACAAAGATAAGGTCATCGGGAACCATTTCGCCGGTCCGACGTGGAAACTGAAGGACGGCAGCGAAGTCACCGGCAAAGCGGTGGCCCACGTGGAGTCCCCCAATCCCGGCTCCATTCCCTGGTTGCTGGTGAATGCCGTGGCTCACGCCGGCAACGGTCTGCTCACGAACGTTACCACCATTCAGCGCGTGCACACACAGGGTGGCCAGCCACCCGCCGACGGGTGCGACGAGTCACACCGCAATGCCGAAACCAAAATCGGTTACACCGCCGACTATTATTTCTACGCGCCTGCCAGATGAAGCGCGTCGTTGTGGCATAGTTGCCAGTTCAATTTCTAAACCATCCTACCGTTCTGAGTGTAATCGCCTGTTAACGACAGTTGTCGCCAATCTGTCCTTTCAGTTTGGGCGTCAGGATCACGGCTTTGGCATGCAGGGCGTTGATGACGTCGATCGCATACATCGGATCGGCATACGACACGGAGTCATCTCCCTCGATGAATACTTCCCAGTTTGCCCTTCTGGCAAGTGCAGCTTTCAGGAAAGGTTCTAGCTCTTCCCGCCTTAGTTCTTTTCCATTTACCAGCATTCGACTCTTCTCGTTTTGGCCGGTGAGTCTAATTACTATGGGGCCTTCCAGACAATTTTCGTTTGGCCCCCGATGGAGTTGAGGCGTCAGGTGCACGTAAATGCCTTTTGCCGGGGTCTGCTGGGTAACCATGAGGAACGCGGGAATCAGCAAAAGGAGAATTGTTGCACCACCGACCAGTGCTCGGTTGGGAAGTGCAGAAAATTTTCTTTGCAGCGGCAATCGCCGCCGAAGTCGCACCTCTACGGATTGGTGCGGAAAAGCTTGCGCTACCTTAACCGATGCATCTGGCGCAAAACTGCCCACTATTCGCATCAGACTTGGTGCCAAGAAGGCAATGATTCCGCTTGCGGACAGCAAGTATGCTACCGCCAGTTCTGTGGGCACGGACATTGAGACATGCAGAGGCGACCAGTTTGTGCGGAGGAATGTTTCGGTATCGAAGAGCAGCAGCAGGCCTGTAATTAAAAGTGCATATCCAACCCATCTCCTGGGTGGCGTCGCCATATTTGATTAGACTCCATGCTAAATCCTCATGTTCCGAGAGGGGCTGGGCAAGAGTACGGAAGTGACTGAGAATGATCCGAATTGCATTGTTGGCGAAAAATCGCCATTACACCAACTACGGGTCTGTCCCCACGGCGTCAAATTGAGTGGCTGGCTTTCAGAGTGTGAATTAGGGTATGGAATGAAGAGGCTTTCTGAACAGACGCTTTGAGGTCATCTGCGGAAACCGATTGAGTCAGGATGTCATCATCTGCGTCGATTGCTTCTACTATGACTTCCCGTACAACCTGAAGCGGCGCTTCATTCAAGTGTCGGAGGGACCACCTCACCGGGACTTTTCGGTTGAGAAGTCTCGCCAATAAACTCGCCGGCGTAACCAAGTCGATGCTGTCCACTTCCCAAGCACGGTCGCTGCTGTCATAGAGAACAACGCGCTGTCTGCTGTACTTGGCGATCGCGGACATCGTCCACTCAGACAGTTCTTCGGCTCGGGACAGGTACTGAAGCCAGCCGTCGTTGGCGACAATTAGAGCTGGAAACGTGATTGCTTCCAAACCCATGATTCGGTGACTTGGACTATAGCAGTGATTCGCGGTTCGAATCGAGCTACAGCTCAGTCATTGAGTGTCCTAGCCTCACAAGGCCACGCCGACGGGATGTCGACGCTACAGCACTCTCTCTTGCGCGTAGCCGCCGGCGCCTAACGCGGAAATGATTTCGGCGATGTGATCCGGCCCTCGTGTTTCCATGGTGATTTCTATTGCGGTTTCGCCGAGGTTCACTCCGTGGTACGCGCGATCGTAGGCGGTCTCGACGATGTTCGCGCGATGCTGCGCGAGGATGGACGTCAGACGGTTCAACGCGCCGGGATAGTCGGGCAGGTGGACGCGCAGGCGGACGAGGCGTCCGTCTTTCACCAGGCCGCGTTCGATGATGCGCGACAAGAGAGTCACGTCGATGTTGCCGCCGCACACGAGCACGGCAACTTTTTTTCCTGTAAACGGCAGCTTGCGATTGACGAGCGCGGCTAGTCCGGCTGCGCCTGCGCCCTCGGCGAGTGTCTTTTCGCGTTCGAGTAACAGCAGGATTGCGTTGGCGATCTCTTCTTCTTCTACCGTGACGATGTCGTCGACATATTTCTGCACGAGCGGCAGGGTGCGGTCTCCGGCGCGCCGGACTGCTATGCCGTCGGCGATGGTGGAGGCGGCGTTCAGGGTCACGGGCTTGCCTTCGGCCACCGCTACTTTCATCGAAGGCAGACGCGAGGGCTGCACTCCGAAGACCTGAATTTTGGGATTGGTTTCTTTCACCGCGCAGGCGATGCCGCCGATCAGGCCGCCGCCACCGATCGGCACAATGACGGCTTCGAGGTCAGGATGCTGCGCGAGCATTTCCAGGCCGATGGTGCCTTGTCCGGCGATGACTGCGTCGTCGTCGAACGGGTGGACGAACGTCAGGCTGTCGGCTTTGCTGCGACGCCACGCTTCTTCGCAGGCTTCGTCATAATTTGCTCCGTGCAGTACGACGTCGGCGCCGTAGCCGCGCGTGGCCGAAACTTTAATCAGCGGCGTGGTCAGTGGCATGCAGATTTGCGAACGGACGCCGAGTTTGCCGGCGTGGTAAGCGACACCCTGGGCGTGGTTTCCGGCCGATGCGGCAATCACTCCGCTGGCGCGTTCTTCGGTAGTGAGCGAAAGCAGTTTGTTGAGCGCGCCACGTTCCTTGAAAGCGCCCGTGCGCTGGAGGTTGTCGAGTTTCAGGTAGACCTGGTTGCCGGTTGACTCCGAGAACGTTTCCGAGCGCGCGCAGGGGGATAGGTAGATGGATGCGCGAATCCGGCCGAGGGCCGCATGAATGTCTTGCAGTGTGACCATCTGAGCTTGCTGCCGATCAGCAATGGAATCTCAACATCTTACCTGAAGGGACTGATTTTACTGTCAGTCGCGGTATCGCTGAACGGATGAATAGTCTGGCGCGTGTACCCCTGGGGCTGAACAGTTTGCTGAAAAACTCAGTTGGTCAAAAAGAAAAACGACTACGAGGGCTGAAGCCCAAATGATTTCCACGGCTTACGCGGCCCTGAAGGGCCGCTCTTCCACTATAAAACATCGATCTGCTTGACGCCTGCACTAGCCGTGTTCGACGCGCGCCTTTATATCCGAATACGCGTCATCGATGAGCCTGCTTAGCGCCGCTGCGTTTGTGGTCGTTCCAGGTCTCAGCTTCACATGGCGCATGAACTTGCCGGTGCCTTGCAACAAGCGTGCCGGATCCGGCAGCGCTGCGCCTTGAAAGAACCCTACATTTACGTGCGAAGTGAATACATTGACGTAGCCGAACGGGGCATCTCCCAAACAGGCAACCGGACAGCCGTCATGCAAAAGTTCCCGGACTTCGTCCCCGCATTTTCGCATCACCTCAAACCACCGATGCGCGATGGTTCCCAATTCACCTGCGTGGTCTTTCATCTTCATCTTCATCTTCATCCACGCATCGATGGCGGGATCGCGCTCGACAGCGCCGTTGAATCGCAGCAATTCCGTTCTCATCGGTCGCTCAACTTTCTGGTTTCGAGTTTTGTGATTGTCTACCAGCCTTACTTTCCCTCACCAAAATCCGTCGCCTGGAACAAGAGTTTATCGAGGGAGTTCCGCTCCCGGCTGACCAGGCTGTGGAAAAAGTATTTTCCTGGTGAAAATCGCGCCCTCAGTGGCTAAAGCCACACAGATTCCAGGCACTGACGGCGCGGCTGAAGCCGCGCCCCTTCAAAGCAAACGCGCAACCAAAGCAAACGCGCAACGGCACGTCTGAAGTCGTCCCCTCCCGGCACCCGCTTCAGCGGCCGGAAGAGCACGAAAGGTGGTGTCTGGAGGTCCAACCGGGCCATGCCGGGACATGCCCTCTGGCCGGGTTTCCCTACGTCCTTCGAAACCTAGCCATCGGCCAAACTGCCCGTCAGAATGGGGTTTCAAGGAGTTCACCCCTCGGGACTCATGAAAACAACCATTGGCACCTCCCCCACCCCCGCTTCTGCGCACGTCGTCCGGAAAGTCAACGCGCAGGTTGCTCTGTACAACCTACCCACTTCTACGGCTAACATGCTGAGTGAGTGTTTCCGGCAGTTTGGCATCGACACGGTTCCCATCTCCGACGCCGACCAGGACCGGCTGCACACCCAGAAATTCGACGCCTGCGTGCTGCCGATGGGAGAGTCCGTCGGCCACATTATTGAGCGGGCGCGGAGTTCGGCGTCCAACAGCCGCCTGGTGATTTACGGCGTGGGCGGAAGCGCGCAGGATGCTCTGAAATATTCGAAGCACTGCATCAACGCCTTTTTCCACGAACCGCTGGAGAAGTCCGCCACTCTAAAGTTGATGCGCTCCACGCGGCCGCTGGTGCTGCACGAGTTCCGGCGATATGCGCGAATACCGGTGGTGGCGGAAGTGGCGGTGCGGGTGGCGGACAACTCGCGGCTTGCGGTCACGAGCCAGGAAATCAGTGCGGGTGGCATGTCGGTGATAGGCACGTCCAGCCTGGATCCTGGGCAACTGGTGGAAGTCTCGTTCTCGCTGCTGACGCTGCCTCGTATCCATGTGCGTGCCCACGTTGCGTGGAAGAAGCCGAACAAGACCGCAGGCTTGCGCTTTGATGCGACAGATGAGCGGCGTCAGAGACTCAAGAATTGGATCCAGGGATATTTGGAAGGATAGAAAAGCAGCTCCAAGCTCTCAGGAAGGGTCGTACTCATGAGAGCTGAGAGCTTCGGTTCCATTTCCCGTCTAAAATGCTTCCGTGAGTCCTTCTTCCGTCGCGGCTGAGTCCCCGGACAAAATGGTTTCTGACGCGCGCGCGTTTTCCCTGCGTGAGCGGATTCTGCTCTGGCTGATTGGATGGGCAGGATATCTGGCGATCTCTCTGATCGGTCCTACGCTGCGGGTTTCGATTTCCTGGGAAGAAGAGCCGTCTCCGCGTGATGCCGTCTTCGAAAAGCCGGTGATTTATTCCTTCTGGCACCGGGCGGTGTTTCCGGCGTCGTGGATCTGGCGCAGGAAGAAGATCGCGGTGATGGTAAGCCGCAGCTTTGACGGCGAATACATTGCGCGGATCATCGAGAAGCTGGGGTTCACGGCCGTGCGGGGATCGAGCAGTCGCGGCGGCGCCGGGGCGCTACTGGGCATGCAGTCCGAGCTGGAGAAGGGTGAGACCGTGGCGTTCACGATCGACGGGCCGCGCGGCCCGAAGTATGTGGCCAAGCCGGGTCCGGTGATGCTTTCCAAAATTTCGGGCAGGCCGATGGCGGCGTTCTATGTGGCTTTGAGCAACGCCTGGGTGTTGCGCACGTGGGATGAGTTCATGATTCCGAAGCCGCTCTCGAAAGCGCTGGTGCGGCTTGGGCGAAAGATACAAGTGCCAGCGGACGCCGACGACTCGCAGATGCGCGAGTATCAGATGCAGTTGCAGGCGGCGTTGGAGCGCGTGACTCAGTTCGCGGAAGAGAGTGTCGGGCGCGTGGGGTCGGCGGAATTTCCGGTGCACTAGCAGGTGCGGAAAAGTCTTACTCGTGGCGAGAGCGCGCCCTCAGTGGCTGAAGCCGCAATATTTCTTTGGCACTTACGGCTCGGCTGAAGCCGAGCCCCTTCAAAACAGAGTCAAAAGCGGAATATTTCCAGGCCTGACCGGGGTAGACGCCGCCTCTTCCCTTTGACTTGGGGTTTGACTTGCAGCGACTTCTCCCGGTAGATTTGCGGAGCTAGATCGCTCTTTCGAAAATTGGGTTCGCGCATGATCGCAGTCCGGCGCAAGGCCGGCGCTGCGAGGGAAGCGGGTGTAAATCCCGCGCTGCCGCGCAACTGTAAGCGAGGACACGGCGGGCGTCCACTGGGGATTGAATAAAGACCTGGGAAGGACGCACGCAGAACACGGGCTGAAAAGTCCTTACTCGCAAGCCAGGAGACCGGCGCGAACCATTACCAAGAAACCCTTTCGCGTGCAAAGGAGTAAGGTATGGTTCGTTTTTCCAGTTTTTTCCTGGCAGTTTTCTCTCTGTTGTCTGTGCCGGCGGCTCTGGCCGGCGAGTTCCAGATCAAAGTGGTCGATCCCCACGCGGCGGCGGTGGCCGGGGCGCAGGTTTTTGTCTACAGGGCGGACGAGTCGGCTCCGGTTCAAGCGCGCACCACGTCGGGCGAGGGCGTTGCTGCGTTTGACGTCGACAATTCGAAGTCGCTGCGGGTGGAAGTGTTGGCGCCGGGATTCGCTGTAGCGCGCGCGGACGTGGCGCCGTCGTCATCGATTGTCACTGTGGAGTTGAAGGTCGCGACCGCGTCGGACGTCGTGGTCGTGACGGCCACGCGGACTCCGGTGCCAGAGCAGGAAACTGCAAGCAGCATTTCGCTCCTGATCTCGGACGAGCTGACGGCCATGCAGCCGTCCTATTTCGGAGATGCTCTGCGCTTCATGCCGGGAGCCGTCGTGAATGTAGCAGGACAACGCGGTGGCCTGGGATCGCTGTTCGTGCGCGGCGGAGACTCCCGCTACAACAAGGTGTTGATTGACGGCGTGCCCGTAAACGAACCGGGCGGTACGTTCGATTTCGGTAGCGTTCCCATGGGACAGGTCGATCGTGTGGAGCTTCAACGAGGCACCCAGAGCACGCTCTATGGCTCGGACGCGATGACCAGCGTGGTGCAAGTCTTCACACGCAATGGCAGCACGGAAGTGCCCGAACTGCGCTTCGGCGCCGACGGCGGCAACTTTGGCACTGCACATGGATTCGTCTCGCTCGCTGGCGCGCGCTCGATTTTCGATTACAACCTGTTCTCCGACTACTTCAACACCAATGGGCAAGGTCCGAACGCCAGTTACTGGAACGCGCTGCAAGGCGGGAACGTCGGAGTGCGGGTGAGTCCGGCGGTTCTGTTTCGCGTGCGAGCGCGGCACTCGAATCGTAGAACCGGAGTTCCCGGCGAATGGAGCTTCAACGGCGACCGCTTTCTGGGCCCCGATCTCGATCAGCGCGCGCGATCCAATAGTTTCCTGGCGAGCGCAGAACTGACGATCTCAGGCCCATCACGGTGGCACCACACTCTGAACGGCTACGAATACAACACACGCCGTTTGAACGAAGACGACGTAGTCGATCCCGGTCGCGACTGTGACACGCTATTTACAGATTGCCCTTTCACAAGCACTGCGCACATCAACCGCGCCGGGTTCATGTATCAGGGTATTTACACTCCCCGCAGTTGGGCCCAGACTACCGTGGGCTATGAGTTTGAAGATGAGAATGGACGTTTCTCGTTTACGAATCCTGCGATTCGCCTCAATCATGCTGCCTACCTGCAGCAGCGCGTGCAATGGAAGCGGTTGCTTGCGATCGCGGGCGTGCGCTACGTCCATAACGACACGTTTGGCGACAAGGCGATTCCCCGCGTCGCCCTGAGTCTGCTCGCGTTAAGGGGTGGCAGCGTGCTATCGGGCACGCGGTTGCGCTTTTCCTACGCTACTGGAATCAAAGAGCCGCGTTTTGAGGAGTCATTCGCCGGACCGCCTTCGAGCCTACCGAATGACCATCTGAAGGCCGAGCAAAATCGCGCCTTCGAAGCTGGATTTGAACAGGGTTTGCTCGCGGGCAGGTTTTCGCTCAGTGCGATTTACTACAACAATCTCTTTACCAACCAGATCGATTACAACTGCTGCAACGACAAGGGCCAAGGGCAATACGTCAACATCAACCAGTCGATGGCGCATGGGGCGGAAGTGGAATTGAAGGGGCGAATCACATCGCACCTGTCGCTCGACGGCGGTTATCTATACAC
>Ga0210402_10000292_pt1 | contig 57224 bp, 46 predicted proteins | sample IncBWC7MmetaG_FD_161055 | JGI IMG/M metagenome (GOLD analysis project Ga0210402, IMG submission 161055) | Forest soil microbial communities from Barre Woods Harvard Forest LTER site, Petersham, Massachusetts, United States - Inc-BW-C-7-M | ecosystem: Environmental > Terrestrial > Soil >... | reverse complement strand
GCAGCGAGCACGTCTTCCTTATATCCATCCACAACCTTGTCCGCGCCAAGACCGCGCACAAAGGCAACACCATCATCGCCCGAGGCCACGGCCAGTACGCGCGCGCCCATCCGTTTGGCGAATTGCACGGCCAGGTGACCAATGCCGCCGCTGGCGCCAAAGATCAATAGGGACTCCCCATTTTTTAAGCCCAGCGTTGTATCAAGACCTGCAAGAGCCGTGACAGCATCAACGGCCATGGCAGCGGCTTGTGGCATGGTGAGTTTTCCCGGGATGAGCGCCAAACTGGTTTCTTTCACAGCAGCATACTCCGCATAAAATCCGCCCTTCGGATTCAGAAAGGAAATTCCGTAAACGCGGTCCCCTTTTTTAAACCGCCTCACTTGGGGTCCCACGGCCTCAACAGTGCCGGCGCCATCGGATCCCAATACAAGTGGAAACACGGGCTTGATATGGAACTCTTTCGCAAATCCGCCTTCCCGTTCAAAGGGATCCCAAACGCCGACGCCAGCGGCTTCCACATGAACCAACACTTCATCGGCGCCAACGTCCGGGATGGGAAGCTCCTGAGTTTCTAACGTTTCAATTCCACCAAACCGATCAATCGCCACAGCCTTCATGGTCTTACTGAGTGTTTGAGTCATCGAAGTCCTCCTTATCCAATAATAGGACCGATTCAACAGGCAAACGGTTACGAATCGGGCGGTCGGGCGCTTTCTCTCAGGTGCGACGCTGAGCGCACTGGTTCGCGCCAAACGTCTCTGAAGTTATCGCTGTGGACCGGTTGTGATCTTCGCCGCCAAAGCCAGGCGCGCAAACCTGTTTCGAATCCAGAACGGAACAGACATGGTCCTGACGTGACCGCCTTTGCCAATGAGATCAGCAAAGACCCAGTGCTCTTCGCGTTGTTTCAGATCCTGAACGGTGAGCGCGCCGCACCCAACTTCCGGCTGGGGGCACCAGCAGTTCAAGAAAGGCCATACCGACGCGCTACCACCATTCCGTAGACCGTGAGGTTGGGGCGAAGAGCGCTATACTGCCGGATCATTCCACCGCATTCGCCGCTGCGATGGTCAACTCCCGGCTGAGATTTCCGGTGAGCAGGTACACGCGGTCGGGTACGCTCCAGATCACCGTAACGCGCCCCACCACGCTGTTGTGCCATGTGGGGGGCTCCTGCAGCAGCGTGGCCGGGCCCGAGCGGAGGCTGATTTCCTCGATAGTCGTATTTTCCCGGAGGTGGCGATCGATCGGCGCCAGCCACGCCGGCACCGTCGCCATCCTTTGCGCCAGTCGCTGCGCCTCGTCCGGCCCCACCCCGAGCACCCGCAGGACCAGCGCCGAGTATGCCGGGAAATCGAAGCCTGAAGGTGCGGTCAGGGTCAGCGGCAGGCTCTGCACCATCGCGATGTCGGGCCATTCCGCAATCACGATCCCGCTGCTATGCAGGGCCAACTGCGCGCCGTCCCACTGCGGGGGCACGGTCTGGTCCATCACGCCGGCCTGGCGCAGGGCGAGTTGCAGATCGGCCGCCTTGACCACCATGCCGGCCGACAAGCCGAACGTGGTTGACAGGCGCGGCACGCCGGAGAGCACTCCGGAGCGCGGCAAACGCGGATCGTACTTCACTCGCCATCGGGCTTCACCCACGTCGCGGGCGGGTAGCGGCGGAATCGGGATGCCGATGAGGTTGATTTTCGGAGAGGGCACCCCCTCCGGCCACGGATTGACCCGGATGAACGCCACCTGCCTGACGGTCAGATACTGCCAGAACTGCTGGGCCAGCGCGCGCGCCCCCGGCAGCACCAGCACGGCGCCGAGGACGAGTGCCGCCGCCGTTACGGACATCAACCGGACTGACATCAACCGGGTGAGCCAGCCGCGCCAGGCCGCCCGAGGGGGAATCGATTCCATCCGCGCATGCAGACGAGTGAGCGCCGCGCCAGCATCGGGTTGCCAGCCGGCCGGCGGGTCCAGTAGCGCCGTTTGTTCCACCACCCATTGGCGCAATACCGATGGGCGCATTGGTTCCTGCTTAGGGTTCTCCATAACGATTTACGTACTCCTTTCGGAAAGCCAGTTCCGCGCGGGCCAGAAAAGTCCCCACCGAACCCGGGTTGAGGTTGAGTGCCCCAGCAAGTTCGGCCAGACTGAAACCCTCGCTCCGCAACACCAGCAGGGTGGCCTGCGCCGGCTTCATCGCCGCCAGCACCAGCCGTACCCGGCTCTGCTGTTCCAGGGTTTCGTAGGCGGGGCCCTCGGGGTCGCGGGTCGGTGTGGCCGCCAGGCTTTCGTAGTGCGTCCGTCTCTTCCGCGTCTTGAGGTTGTCGAGCGCCAGGCGCAGACCGGTGCGGTATAGCCAGCCCACCAGATTGTGGTCCGAGCGGGGCGGCTGGCGATGCAGTTTCCAGAATGCCTCGGCGGCCAGTTCTTCCGCCCATCCGGCATCGCCCACAACCCGGCGGATCACTCGCGCCAGGGCAGCGTAGTTGGCGGCGAAGAGCGCGTCGAAATCGCCGCCTTCACCGTTGAGGCTGGTCGTCACCGCCGGAACTTCAGAACGGGGAGTCACGCTGGTATAACGACGGCCGAAGGCAGAGTTTGACGCGATCGTCGGAAGCCGGTTCAAGGAGTCGTTCCTGCCAGTTCCTCGAATTGTGGCACGAAAAAGAACGCTGAACGGAGGCATAATGACAACAGTGAAGAGATCGTTGCGTATCTACGCGGATACGTCGGTGTTCGGGGGATGCTTCGACGACGAATTCACGGAGGATAGCGTTAGGCTCTTTGAAGAGGTCCGTGAAGGGCACTTCGTCCTGGTCGTTTCAAACCTGATATTCGACGAATTGGAACTCGCTCCGGATGAGGTGCGCGCCGTATTGGCCGGCTTACCCCCGGACCGAGTCGAGATCGTAAACACGACGCTGGAGGGGACGAAGGAGTGAATACCCTGCGTGGCTACAGGAGCCCTGGAATTCACTCGCCACGAGAGGTGGTGACATCATGAAGCCGAAAAAAACTTCGACTGTGTCCAGATGAAAGACGAAATTCAAGCGCGGCTACTGGGTGAGACCGTCGAGTTGGGAGATGAAGAGGCCGGACGAAGGCGGAATGAGCGCTTGTTGCGCGATCCTATCCTGGGACGCTTCTTGCGGGCGAAGGGGACCATCCGGCAGGAATCCGGCGAGCGTACTCCCGCCCCTTAAGGTTCCAGAACGTCTCTGGATCTATGGGCCGCCAACCGCAAAACCACCTCGATGGAGCCTGCAAGGTGCGCTCAAGTGCGCCGTGACCGGCCGAGCAGCGCCCGTTCCGTAGCCGGGTCCGCAGCGACCGACCTGGGAATTACCGAGTAGACATTGAGATTGGCCCGGCCGAAAACGCCGGGCGGTAGTCTGGGTAGTGGGCTACTTTCAAAGTAGCCCACTACCGAGGTCTGAGCATCGAGCTAATTGTCTTAGCGTGTGTGTTGTTACCGCCGGGGCTCTTTATCCCTGGCCTCTACTGTTTCCTGCCTCGAATCGGCAGCCGATTATCCAGCAGAACGGACTATCTCATCATCTCCGGCTTGGCCGAAGATGCCGGGCGCTCGTGGGATCGTTACCGCTTTCGCTCGGATCCTAGTCTCTGAACCTTGCCGGCCACTTGATGCGATCGCCATGCCAGCCTTGGCTGCCGATAATCCGTCTCCGGACCTCCCGGCAATTCACCCGGTTCTCACTTGCCACTTACGCGACAAGGGGCCTCTATTTAAAGCCTGCTCGATGCTCGGCACTATCGTATCGCGTCAGGGCTCCTGAAGCAACCTTCGATCCACCCGGTATGCAAACCTGTACAACGCCGACTCTTCATCGTGAAAGTAAACGACGAGTGGTTTGCGTCCAACCGCCATGGCACCGATCAAAGGCCCAACCGCTACTGGTCCCCGGTAAAACAGATGAAGCTCTTGAAACTGGGGTGCCTCCATGCAGTCACGCAGCCAGTTCCTGAACTCGCGGATCAGTTCGGGCCACCGTTCTGCAACCACGAGGCCAGGGTAGTGGTACGAGAGGATTCTTTCATCGGCCATTTCTCGGAGCGCAACATGAGACCTGCGAATCAGACCAGCGTCGATCGTGCCGTGGCCAATCGATATGAGCAGCGCTCCCGCTTGGGGACTGACTGCTTCCTCCATGGGTTTCCGGGATGGAGGCTGGTAGGCCGGAACCGTAACCATGAACCAGGTATCCGCTTCAAATATCGGTTCGGTTCCGGCGATGGCAATCGTCTCTGCAATCGCTTTGGGTAGACCTGTACCGCGTTCCTGCGCCAGGCCGAGTTCAACCAGATACCGAGCCAGCGAAGGATTACGCCAGCGAGTTCGTCCTTGCCTCGCTGCAGCGATCTCCAGATCCATCAACCCACCCGGGCTCTCGAACTCAATACGATCCTGAAATACGAAGATTTTGGTCGAAAGGCGGTCCCGATAATCGCGATGCGCCAGCGCGTTCACCAATATCTCTTGAAGCGCTTGCTGCGAGTAACGTCGCCGGTTCTGGGCGCCGCTCAAAAAGTCTTGGGTCTTGTCCGTCATCACGCTGGCTTCGGATTCGAGCACCCCCATCACCTTCTGAACCAGTCGTGGGATGGGCCCAAAAAACTCGTTGGACGAAAATACCGCGTCCGCGCGCGTCAAGCCCCGAAAACGAGTCAACGCAACAAAGGCTCCCGGCAGAAAATGCTGCGGTTCTTTGCCGATTAGTAGCATCGTAAAGCGATTTGGCGCCACGACGTCGCCACTTGGGCCTGCAATCCGCTTGGTCAGGGGAGGCGCGCTTCCAAACATCCGGGAACCTGGCTCCAGAAACTCGAGTGCTCCTCCAGCCGGCCTTTGCCCCTTCGAAATCTCCTCGAGAGCGAAGAAATCGATGTCGTCCAGAGTAGCGCCCGGACACGGCTGGTCCAGCCAATCGAGGTGAGCTTTTCTTTGAACCAGTTCCGAATGCTGAATGACTCTGGCATTCGTGACCTTATCTCCCTGGCGGACGACGATCTTCCCCTTAAAAGTATGCACCTCGCTACTGGCAGAGATCCACGCAACCAGTACCTGCTTGTCCGCGTCGAGCGAAACGGAATCGAACTGCGGTGAAATCGGCGGAGCCACCAGGCTGTGGCATAGCTCGAAGATCCTGTCTCGCAGTTTCCTGGAGACGCCACCGGAGATTCCGACTACCTTGGCGGTGCTGCTTCCATCCTCGTGCTTCACCTCCTCGACACCGCACGCTACAAATCCAATACCTGCACCTTCGTAATCGTTGGCAAAAGCCGCCAGCGTCTTGACGATCTTTTCCGGGTCTCCGCCCGCCTTCCAGTCCACCGAATTCGATTCTTCTCGCAGAATCCGTTGAAGTTCCTGGCCGGTCATATATCGGGGTTTACACTCCTGCCGCCACAACTCATTGTTCGATCATAAGCCTCGCTTTCGGCTCGGGCAACAGGCACCGGCGCGCCCACAGCCATTCAGTCGCATACCGGACAAGTGCGGACAGTCGCGGTCTGCCCCCTGCTCTACTCCGCCACCCGCACGGTAATCTTCGACCCCTCGGCGCCGCCGAAATAGACGCGCTGCGTGGCCTTCACGAAATCCGTCGAGAGCGCCTTCGGAATGTCCATGAACTTCTGCGGGTTCCGGTCCGTCAGCGGGAACCAACTGCTCTGGATCTGCACCATGATGCGGTGGCCCGCTCGGAACGTGTGGCCCACGTCGGGCAGGTTGAACGTGATCCGGTCCGGTTTCCCGGGTTCGAAAGGCACCGGCTTCTCGAAGCTCTTCCGGAACTTGCCGCGGAACGGCTCGCCGCGCACCAACTGCTGGTAGCCGCCCATTGTCGAAGGCGCCGGAGCCGCGGCAGGCGCGCCGCCCGCGGCCGCGGCCGGCGCCGGGCTGTTGTAATCCACCGCGTCGCCTGGGTACACATCGATCACCTTCACGTCGAAATCCGCATCCGTTCCGGTGGTCGAGACTTTCAGATCCACCACGATCGGCCCCCAGACGTGTACGTCGCCGTCCAGCACCGCCGATTTATAGACCAGCACGTCCGGACGCGCGGCGGCGAACCGCTGATCCTCGGTCATGTAACTGTTCAGCACGCGTGTGCCCAGCGCGCCGATGTACGGCACCGGTTTGTTGGGGTCGGCGAGGTATTCGTCGAAGGCCGTCTCCTCAGGCTGCCGCCAGGCCAGCTTCCCCTTGGCGTCGAGGTAGATGGACACTGGTTTGGCCGCGGCCGGCGGCCACGTGTCGAACTTGCGCCACTGGTTGATGCCGGTCTGGAACACGTAAGCCTTCGGAAACTTGCCATCGCCGCGGCCTTTCAGATAATAAAGGAAAAATGGCAGCTCGATTTTTTCCCGGTAGTAAAGCGCCGTCTTCGACCCGAAGTTGACGTTGCCCAACCGGTCGCCATCGCCGCGCGCGAAGCCGCCGTGGTTCCACGGCCCCATCACCAGCATGTCCACGGCGGGTGGGTTGTGGCTCTCCATGAACTCGTGCTGGCGCAGCAGGCCCTGCGGGTCTTCGGTATCGTACCAGCCGCCCACCAGCATTACGGCGGGCTTGATGTTTTTGAGGTGTTTCCAGATGGCGCGCGATTGCCAGACTTCGTCGTAAGTGGTGTGGTCGAGATTCAGGTTCCACAGCGGCTGCTTGTGCTTGAAGTACTTCTCGTCGGCGTTGGCCAGCGAGCCCAGTTCCAGATAGAAGTCGTAGCCATCCGGCGTGCCGAACTGGAAGGGCGTGGCGGCCGGCGGCGGCGCCGGGTCACCCTCGCGCAGGCGAAAGCCCTGGTAGAAATTGAAGCGGTGGGCCAGCATAAACGCGCCGTTGTGATACGAATCGTCGCCCATGTAGTAGTCGGTCACCGGCGCCTGCGGAGCCACGGCTACCAGCGCCGGATGCGCGTCAATCATCCCCGCCGTGGCATAGAAGCCGGGCTGCGAAATACCGTACATCCCCACCTTGCCCGCGTTGCCCGCCACGTTCTTGACCAGCCAGTCGACGGTGTCGTAGGTGTCGGTGCTTTCGTCGGTATCCTTGGGGCCGTTCTTCACCGGCTTGTGCGGCCTAATCACCACGTAATCGCCCTCGCTCATGAAGCGGCCGCGGATATCCTGATAGACGAAGATGAACTTCTCGCGCGCGAAGAGTTCCGAAGGCCCCAGTGTGGCGCGGTACTGGTCGATGCCGTAGGGCGCCACGTTGTAACCGGTGCGCTGTAGCATGATCGGGTAAGTTTTGGAATCCGTAACAACGTCCTTCGGCACGTAGACGGATGTGAAGAGCTTGACGCCATCCCGCATCGGAATGCGGTATTCGAACTTGGTATAGTTCTCGCGGACGAACTCGCGGCCCGGGCCGGCTGCAGGTCCGGCGGCAGGTGCGGCAGCGGCAGGTAGGGCAGTAGCAGGCGCGGCGCTCGCAGCGGCACCCCGGCCCTGGGCCCGGACGAGACAGGGGATAAGCAATAGAAATACGACTGAGTTGCGCATGGTGGATTGAGTCGATTCTAGCGTAAGCCACCACGCGCGTCAGGGGGTTCGGCCAAAGTTTGGCCGAGTCTGGACCGAAACAAAGTACTTAACTGACAAATCCGGCCAAACTTTGGCCAGCTCCGGAAGAAGCCGTAAGCGACCAGCTATCAGCTTTCAGCCTGACCCGCCCTGCGGAGGGCTCTCCTGCGTCTAGAGCTGACGGCCGACGGCTGATTGCCGACCGCTGATTGCCGACCGCTGGAACGCTCACGAACGCCCGCGTGCCGGACGTTTGCTTGTGCCCGGTACCGATCGCTGTCTCGCCATCCCTGTTCAATTGCGGCTGCGCCCCGCTGTGGTAGAATCGCTGCGGAGGAACAGCCGGAAATGCGAGGTGATGGGGATGCTTACCGAGTTCGGCCCTAAGTCCGGGAATAAGATCGCCACTGTTTTCGTTCATGGTTTCACCGGGGACGCGGTGGGAACCTGGACGGGAGTTCCAAAGTTCCTGCAAGCCGACCCCAGGCTTGCCGGGTTCGATTTTTTGGGTTTCGGCTACCCAACCACGAAGTCGTACGATTTAGTCGGATTTTGGTCCGCCGATCCCCGAATTCAGGAGATCGCCCTGGCCCTGAGCACCGAGATGAGTTCGGGCCGGATGGCGCAGTACGAGGGCGTTGCCCTGGTCGCTCACAGCATGGGCGGACTGGTGGCGCAACTGGCGCTGGTGAACGATGAGACCCTGCGCAAGCGCACCACACACCTGGCTCTGTTCGGCACGCCCAGCGCCGGCTTGCGCAAGGCCGGGTTACTCTCATTTTGGAAGCGGCAGATCGCGAATATGGACGCGGCCGGCCCGTTCATCAAAGATCTGCGGGCGCGCTGGAATGCGCTCGGCCTGGATCATCCGGCGTTCCGATTCATGGCCGTGGCCGGAGAACTCGACCAGTTCGTTCCCCCGGAATCGTCATTGCTGCCGTTCCCCGAGTCTTCGCGCCGCGTGATTCCCGGAAATCACCTCACCATGATCCAGGCGTCCCGTGCAGACGATCCGGCAGTCAGGCTACTCACCGACTTCTTTACCGCCGGCGCCGCGCCCGCGGGCGCCCGCGCTGCTTCCCGTTTGGCTCTGGAATCGCGGCAGTTCACCAGGGTAATCGATTCGCTGGGGGGCGACCCTAAGTCGCTGGATGCGGCGGCCGCGGTGGACCTGGCCATCGCGCTCGACGGCATGGGACGGCGCGGCGAAGCCATCGCGGCACTGGCTCCGTTTGAAAAGACCGACACGGACGCCATGGGCACTCTCGCCGGGCGCCTGAAGCGCACCTGGCTGGCATCCCGCCACCGGGCGGATGCGGAGAGGGCGCTAGAGCTTTACCAGAAGGCGTATGGTATTGCGGTCTCAAAAACGCCCCCGGATCACGAGCAGGCTTACTACCACGGGATCAACATTGCTTTCCTGGAATTGGCCTACGGCGGCGACATTGGCGCCGCCCAGGAGATGGCCGGCAAGACGCTGGAGCACTGTGAAGCGGCCCGGCGCGCACCGGGCGGGGAGCACTGGCGGCTGGCCACCGAAGGTGACGCCCTGATCATTCTCGGCCGCGTGGACGAAGGCATTCGGCAGCACGAACTGGCGATGCAGAACCTGTACAGGGTGAGGCCATGGCAGGCCCTGTCGATTGAGGAACAGTCGCTCCGTATCGCCGACCTGTGCGGCATTGAGGATGCAGCGCTACGCAGACTGGCGGAGGTCTACCAGCCGCCACCCGCAACTGCAAGCGCGTGACGGGCCTCTCCTACCCGGTTTGGTCCCGGGATACGTTCCGGACCCGCATCGCGCCGCGAAGTGAAACGGCAGATCTGCTTCTCGACGCCGAATGCGGCCCCGGTCCGGGCGCCGGCCAGTACCGTCTGTTTCCAGGAGCGCTGTTCCTTCTTTGGACCGGCGCCATCGGCGGGCCGGGTGCATCCGGCGGAGCGGAACCGGTGGCGGCTGCGCTCGAAATGTTACATAACTGGAGCCTGGTGCATGACGACGTTCTGGACGGACACGCGCTGCGCCGCGGACAACCCACCCTGCTCGGCGCCCGCGGCCACAACATCGCCGTACTCGCCGGCGACGCGCTGGTGGCGCGTGCCATGCAGACTCTGGGCGGGTTGGAGGCGGGGCGTCTTCCCGGAGTCATCGCGCGGCTGGCGAACGCGGCTGCCAGCATGGTTGCAGGACAGATGAACGACGAACCCGATGTCTGGGCGCGGGTAGAGAGCCGGGAGCAACATTGGCTCCGGGTGTGCTTTCAGAAACTGGCGCTCGGAAATGTATCGTCCTCGCTCGCCGCGTTCTGGTGCGGCCGCGCGGATCTGGAAGACACCGTCCGCAGTACCATGGATGAATTCTCGGTGGTGTCGCAGATCATCAACGACTTCGGCGATGTGCTGAACTTCGCCGGCTACCACGAGATCGGCGTATCGGGCCGGCCTCGGGCCGAAGAGTCGTCCCGCAAGCCTACTTTGCCGCTGATCTGGGCGGGAGTGGATGCCTGGGATCGGATCGACGCCATCGGCCCGCTTTACGAGCGCGCTAAACGGGAGATCGCCTGCCGTAAGAGGGCGGCCCTGAACGAACTCAGCCGGCTTCCTCTCGATCGCGATTTTATGACCATCCTGACCGATTTCTTTACCCGGCCTTCGCTACCGGAGCTCGGGTAGATCCATGACGTCGCCGTGGCAAGACCGCCTTTTCGCCGAGAGCCGGGAGTGGCTCATCGAATCCTTGTGCGACCAGGATATCGAGCGCGTCGTCCCCGAGGGCGATCCCATCCGCGTCTGGTGGGACGATACTTCCGCGAACCGAACCGCGCGGCTGCTGGAAATCGTCTCCGGCGCCACCGACACACTCACCTGGCTGGCGCTGGTCGACGCTGCCCGGGCCCGGCAGGCAGCGCCTTCCGGCCTGGAAGGATTGTTTACAGAAGCGCTCTCCGCCGCCGCCCGATCGGGCCGCATGATGAGCTACCCCCAGCCGTTTCACGCCTTCCTCTCTTACTCGCATCGTGACATGGACCGGGCCCTGGCGGTGGTGGAGATTCTTGCCGAACAGGGACTCCGCGTGTTTCAGGATGTGCGCGACATCCGCGCCGGGGAGAGCATACTGGGCACACTGCATGCCGCCATGACTCGCGCGCCTCGGGCCATTCTGCTGGTCACGGACCAGTATGCGCACTCGGTCTGGGCGCACCGCGAGTTATCGCTGCTCCGGAACCGGCACAGCCAAGGTGAACTATCGCTGTTTCCCGTGCTGCTCGACGATGTTCCGCTGCCCCCTCTGATTGAAGACACTTTCACCATCGATCTGCGGGGTTTTCGTGGTGCCGAGGATGGGAGCTGGGCGAGGGAGCGGCTGGCGAAGCTGATCGACGCCTGTAAAACGAGGTGATTCATGGATCGCAAGTTCACAGTGTATTTAAGCCATAGCTGGCAGCCGCGCGACGTCGAGTTGAACGTGTGGGTTTGGGAGCATCTTGCCGAACGATGCGATTTGCTGGTGGATAAGCCGGACTCGCAGGTGGAGAATCCTCCTTACTATGTCAACCGGCTGGAAGAGATTATGCGCCGCAGCGACATCTTCGTGGCTATTCTGACCTTCCGGCCGAATTCCAATGCCACGTCCAAGGGCGATCACGCGGTGCAATGCTCACCGGGCAGTCTGTTCGAGATCCGGCTGGCCGAGCGCGCTCACCGGCCGCGGCTGGTCCTCTATGAACGCACCACCCGTTTCCAACGTTCGTCCATCGATTGGCCCGGCGCGAAATACATTCCATTCGACCGCGGAGCGCAGTCGCTTCCCGAGGCCCTGGACAGCATCGAGGGGGATATCGAAAGGTGGCTCGAATGGGTGGATCGCCGCCGGAAACCGCGTTTTCTCGAAACCTCGGACCGTTCGGTTACCCTGCTCCCCCAGTCGGCCGACTCAACCATGGTCGATCAACTCAGGGTCGCGCTTCGGGAGGCTCTTTTCCCGACCGTCGAGCCAATCGAGGTCCAGGCGCGCACGGATGCCGAATTGATTCACCAGATGCGGAACGCGGGCCTGGTGATCGCGGACGTGACCGCGGAGGGAACCCGCGAGCTATATGCCATCGCCCACGCGCTATTCCTGCCCGCGATACGCCTGGCGCCGGATAAGAGTTCGCCGTTGCCGTGGATTCTCGAGGGCCACCCGGGCGGGTACCAACACGACATTGTCGCCATCTCGGGCGGCCCACCATGGCCTCTTGAAGTGACCGCGCGCGCCAACGCGATTTTCCGGGTGACCGAACCGCTTGGATTGGAGGCCGGCCGCAAGTACATCAAGTCGCGCCGTTACAAAGGAGCCTATGTGTTTCTAAGTCACAATCTGCGGCCCGAAAAACGTGAGTTCCTCGATCTGTTGATTCAATCGTTGCGGGACGAGCAGATCGAATTCTTCGAATACTACCGGGTCAATAAAGCGGGCATCGAGTGGCGGCCCAAGTTGGAAGAGGCGCTCGGGAAAACCACGCTCTTCGCCGGGTTACTGGCCGACGGCTATGAAGATTCCGACGTCTGCCTCGACGAATGGAAGGCGGCGACGGACCGGAACGTCCCGATCCTGTCATTTCTGGTGAATGGGCGGACCTCGCGAACGAATCTGATTAGAAAGATCACCCAGACACTCGACTCGGACAATCCCGCGGTGAACGCGAAGGAGGTTTTTGATCAGATCAAGGCCGCGGTGACACAGCCATTGTGATCTGCAAGTCCGGCAGGCAGGCACGGTATGCCGTTTCCGCCGGAGTGGGAGCCTGTGATAGACTTCGGCCCGGTGACCATGCAGAACGAAACGAACCATCTAAGCCGAAGGGCATTGCTCAAGCTGGCGGGGATTGCGGCGGCTTCCGTCGCGGGCGTTGGGAACGCGGAAGGCCCGGCACCAACGGGGTCTCTCTTCGACGGTAAGACGCTCGATGGATGGATTCAAATCGAGAACGGCGCTACCTCGCTGCCCGGCGGCGACATTACCGATCCGGCGATCTTTGCCGGCAAGCTGACCAATGGGCCGGACGCAATTTCCGTATTTCTACGCGACCGGGTGCAGGACCCGGTGAAGGCGGATCTGGCCGCATATTCCGCCTCGAGTGCGAATGCCAAGGCCGTAATATCCGCCCTGGTGAAGGATCTGAACCAGGTAATCTCCGGGCCGTCGATCTATGACAAAGCACGTTTCGGCAATATCGCGCTGCGGCCCGAGACCGAGCAGTTGCTCCGGCAGAATCCGCGCGGCCAGCAACTGGCGCGGCTGAACAGGCTATTGCTGGAAGATGCTTATCCCGGGGAGTTGGCGAAGAGCTCTACAACCGGCTGGGTGGTGAAGGATGGCGCAATGGCCAGCACGGGAACCGGGCGCGGGGTGATCTACACGGCCAAGGACTACGGCCGCTTCCGGCTGATGTTTACGATGAGGCATATCTCGGGCAATCCGGACCATCAGGCCTGCGTTCTGATCTTTTGCAGCCGCCCGCCGACCGGGGAGAAGCCTCTGGACGCGCTCGGCGGGGTTCAGTTTCAGGTTCCCAACGGTGGACATTGGGATTACCGGCCCGGCATGAATAACTCCGGAATTAGCACCAGTGGCGGGCAGGAGTTTACGCCGGTGACCAAGACTCACTTCGACATCCACGCGTGGAGCCGGGTGGAGATACTGGCGGACGCCGCCAAAGGAACGGCTCGCATGGCTGTGGCGCAGCCGCCTGGAAACACGGCCGTTGAGGTGCTTGATTTCAAGGACGCCACAGCCGGCAAGGTGGGGCCGGTTGCCTGGCAGATGCACAACGCAGGTTTGTTGGATGAGTACAAGGATGTCGCCATTGAGCTGGAGCCGAAGGACGACAACCTGATCACGGTGAACTGAGCCGTCCTCGGCGCAACTAACCCCCTCACTAGCCCCCACTAACGCAAGTTTCGAACGATCGCCTGTATGTGCACCTTGGCGCCATCGACATGCACGAAATCGGTATTGGTTTCATCGAAAATCAGCGCCAGGTCGGTTCCCGCCAGCACGATTGCATCGACCGGCAGTTCGCGGGCGATTCTTGACAGAGTGGCCCTCCCTTCAGTTCCGCCATCGACGGTCTGCATGTATGCCTGGTGAATGGCCTCCACTTGAGCGGGTATAACCACTTCGACTCCTTCGAGCATGCCGAACATGCGCGATTCTACCACGAAACGCGTGCCGAACAACGCTACCCGCCGATACCCACGCGACCGGATCTCCGCCCCCACTTCCTCGATGATGTTCACCAACGGAAGCGCCGAAATCTTCTGGAGTTCGCGGATACAAATATGCGGTGTGATGGCCGAGATGGCCGCCACTTCCGCTCCGCCGTGCGCCAGCCGCTCGATCAACCGTGCAAAATAATCAGCCAACCCAATGCGGTCCCCGCGCTCGACATGTCCCAATGCGCGGGCCATATCCGCGTGGACAATCAACATCTCGCCCGCTTCAGCCTTGGCCAGCTCCCGGTAGTAGTGAACCGTTGCGCCGGGGCCAAGCCCGCCGATCAATCCAAGATTCTTCATGTTTTCAATTCTCGCAAGCGCATCGATCTTGCGGATGTTGCCGCGCTCCGCCAAGCTGCAGACAAGGACGGCAAAGGCTCCTGGCAACTCGTGCCGGTGCTGACCGACGGCTGCGGCTACCAGTGATGCTTTGGTCGCGGGCTTCAGGCCCGTAAGCGCACCAGCAGCACGCGCGTGGTAGACTCATGCCGCCAAAAGACCAGTTCGCCGAAATCCTTGTCGGCCGTGATCAGGACCCTGGCACCGTCCCGGCTTTGGCTCAGCACGGCCTCATCAACGATCCCAGGGGATAGTACCGCGATGTAACGCACGCCCCGATGTAACCCACGTCAGGGCCGTCCTCGCGAAGACGCTCGACGATTTGCCGGTCAACGCCTCCATCGGCCAAAAATCTCACTTGGGAGTAAGCTCAACCGGTAGTCCACATCGGCACGCAGAGCCTGAGCCGCGAAGACGAGAGCCGCTCGAATTGCTTTCTCGGTTAAGCCGGGATGCGCATCCAGAATCTCTTCCATTGTTTCTCCGGCTCCCAGTTTGTCCAGGATCAGTTCGATTGTGATCCGCGTTCCAGCGATGACAGGCTCCCCCATCATCACCTCCGGATTGGACACAACCAGTTCCTGGTATTCTCGCATGTGAGTGTACTTTTTAACAGCGTACCACAACCTAGGCGAAACACTACTACTTGCAGTGCAGAGCTGACAGTTTTACAGTCGAAATGAGCGGCAGTGGAACCACGCCGAAAGGAACGACCATGGCCATCGAAGAAGTGCCGGAATCCGGCGGAGACCCGGAACCGGAGCCCGGCGCGGCGATCAATCCCGAAGAGCGGAAACAGAAGTTGGCGGAAGAAGCGGCCGACTTCATCACCAGTCAGGTCCTCGATAAGGGCGCGACCTTTTTTGGGGGTTGACGTTTCGCGGGTGAGCTTTGGCGGGTGAGCTTTGGCGGAGTTTTTGGAAATAAGCCATCCTACTTTCCCGCGCCGTAGATCACCCGCAGCACGCTGCGGACGTACTGCTCGTCGGTGAGACCTTCGACGGCAGTCTCGGGGAATTGCACCAGGCTCTGGAAATACGCCGCCAGGTCGCCGAAGAGATCGATGCGGGCGCGCGGGTCGTAGCGTTCACGACCTGCAAGGGCGCGGCAGGCCAGGGCCACGGCTTCGGGGCTGGCCTGGCTGCGGAGGCGGGCGGCCAGATGAGGCCAGGCCTGGAGCGAGTTGTACCTGGCGCCGGCGATCAGGTCGAGATCGGGCGCGGTCCACCTGGCCTCGCGGGCCACGATGGTGTTGGCGGCCAGGTCGCCCAGGCGCTGGCCGTAGCGGCTCAGGAAACACACAATGCCGCCCACCAGGTAGAGCAGCGGCAGCGCATCCACCAGGCGGAGCAGGTTGCGCAGGACGATTTGCGGCAGGTGGAGGCGAAGGCCGCGGGCATCGATCACGCGCAGGCCGAGCATGCGCTTGCCGATGGTCTGGCCGCGCCAGCGCCACTCCAGCACGATGCCGTAACCGACCGAGACGGCGAAGTACCCGCCCACGGTAATCGCGCCGACGATGTCGCGGCCGAAAACACCGGCAAGCGCGGCGATTTTGCCGATGCCGTACAGCAGGCAGCCGATGGCGGTGGCGTCCACGGCCCAGGCCAGCGCGCGCGTAACCGGAGTTGCCAACTCGAACGAGAAGACTACGCCCTCCGGCGTTTCGATGCTCAGCGAGGATGCTCGGGGCTGGAGCCCAGGGGCCGGGGGCTGGGGGCCAGAGGCCGGGTACCAGGGGGCGCTCATTCCCGCCCCGCCCAACCGAGGAAGAGGCCGAGCGCCGCCAGTTCGCAGACGCCGACGGAAATCTTGAGCGCGTAAGGAATCACGGGCTGGTGGTATTGCGAAACGAAAGCCTCCAGAACGCCGGCCCAGATCAACAGCGCGGCGGCGCCGGCGGCGATGCTGAACAGGTCCGTGGCCACGGCGCGAAGGCGGTCAGCGCGCGTGGTCTGGCCGCCCCACCCGATCATGGCGCCCGCCAGGATGAACCCGCATTGGCCGCCCAAAAGGATGGCGGGAATTTCAATGGAACCGTGCGGCAGCAGCCAGCCCGCCAGAAAAACAGCCTGGCCCGCGGCCATATAATCGGCTGCCACAGCGCCCAGAATGACGCCGTTATAGAACAGTAAAATCAACGTCCCGGCGCCCCAGGTGATGCCGGCTGCCAGCGTCAGCATGGTCACCTGGATGTTGTTGGTCATCAGCTCGGCCGAGAAGGTAGCCTTCTTGCCGCGCAGCCGGTCGGCACGGGCGCGGGCGTTGCTCTCTTCCTCGTGGACGCGCTCGGCCGGCGAGCCCATCAGCCCGCCGAACGGCATGAGGACCGCCTTCGAAGCCGGGTCCGTGCGGATGGCGAACCAGCCGAAGGCGCAGCCCAGCAGGGTGACGCCGAGCGACAGGCCGAACCCGCCCAGGTGGCGGCGAAAGGCGCGGGGAAAGGCGAAGATCAGGCTGCGCCAGCGGATGCGCAGCGGGGCGCGGGTTTCGTGGATCTCGCTGTAGGCGCGGCCCACCAGGGATTGCAGCATGGCGCGCAGGCCGGGTTCGGTGGCGAATGTATCGAGGCGCGCCAGATCGGCCGAGCAGCGTTCGTAGAGATAGTGCAGGCGCTGAATCTCCGCCAGCGGCAGGCGGCGCCCGGGTTCGGACTCCAGCCTGGCAAGAACGTTCTGCAACTCGTCCCAGTAGGCGCGTTCGGCGGTGACGAAGCGGCGGAGGTCGATGATCATAGGGCTGCGCTCTCGATGACATGGTTGTGGGGCAGATTGGCAATCTGCGGCGGATTGTTAATCCGCCTGCCGGCAGCGCACATAACCCCGGCAGGCGGATTAACAATCCGCCGCAGGTTCGCAACCTGCCCCACAAACCTCACAGGGCCTGCCTCCGTTTGACGTCGAGATATTGCGACGTCACCTGGGCCTTGATGCGCGCCGGGTCGACGATCGACATTCTGACGCCGTGGTTCTGCAGCGCGATTTGCAGTTCCCGCATCCGGTTCGAAACCAGTTGACCGGCGAGGCCGGCGTAGAGCGAGTCGAGATCGGCGGGCGGCTCGCCGGTGAAGAGCGGCTGCAGGCCGGGCGGGTGCATCACGTTGACCAGCACCAGGTGGCGGCGGGCCAGCATGCTTACATCGTGCTGGAAAGTTTCGGCCAGCAGCGCGTCATCCAGCGAGGTGAAGAAAACCAGCAGCGAGCGGCGGCGCAGGTTCAACTGCAGGCTGGTGAAGACCTCGCGGAAATCGGGGCTCACGCGCTGGGGCTGCAGGTTGTAGATGGTTTCGCGGCAGAGGCGAAAATGGTCCATGCCATTGCGGGCACGGACGAAGCGGTTGGTGCGGTCGCTGAAGGTCACCAGGCCGAAGCGGTCGTGCTGGCTCTGCGCCACCAGGGCCAGGTGCAGCGCGGCATCTACGTAGGCCTCAAGAATAGGCTCGCGGCCGGAGAGGCGCGACGCATCGACCACGGCGTAAATCTCCTGGGCGTTCTCCACGCGGTATAGTTTCACCGTGGGGAAGCCGCGGCGCGCGGTGGCTTTCCAACTGACGTCCTCGAAGCTGTCGCCGGGCATGTAGTGGCGCAGGTTGTCGAACTCGCGGCCCTTGCCCACCTGGCGGTGCAGGCGGACGCCGAGATCGGCGGTGCGCAGGAAGAGCGCGGCGGTGGCGCGGTCGCGGAGGTTGGGGTAGACGCGGAGGGTGCAATCGAGCGGTAGGGTGGCGCGCGCGCGCCAAAGGCCCAGCGGGGATGGGGATTCCAGGAAGAGCGGCGTGAAGGGGTGGTCGCCGCGAGTTGGGACGGTGACGGGGTAAGCGAGGACCCCGGTGCCGGGGAGGGCTTCGAAAGGCATGGGTTGGGCTGGGGGCCTGCACCATAGTGTCCCCGAGAGAATAGTGCGCGAGGAGTTTAGCAGGGTGATGAGTACGGTGGCGGGGACGTTCTTGGTGAGGCGCAGCACTTGGGGTGCGCGGGCTTCGATGGATTGGATCCGGCGCTGGGCGAGTGCGGCATCGATTAATGCGGCTGCCGCCGTGGCCACCAGGATCGCGAGACAGACCGGGGCCGCAGGAGGCACGAAACCGGCGATGGTGGCGGCGGGGACCGCAATCACGGCAGCGGCAAGCAGAAGGCGATTGGCAGGGACCATCATCTTGTGTGGGGCAGGTTGCTAACCTGCGGCGGATTGGCAATCCGCCTGTCGCAAGTTGCGGGCGAGGCCGCGCAGGAGGGCTGGCTCGCTGCCGCATCGCCCTGGCGGATTAACAATCCGCCGCAGGTTAACAACCTGCCCCACAAAGGTTTCTGCACCACAAGGGATTCAAGCATCATCGGGGCACCGGGACCTCATGAAGGATACGGTCCAGCACCGCGGCGGGGCGCACCCCTTCCAGTTCCGATTCGGGGCGCAGCAGCAGGCGGTGTTCCAACACGGGCACGGCGACGGCGCGGACATCGTCGGGGCTGACGAAATCGCGCTGGTTCAGCGCGGCCCAGGCGCGGGAGGCGCGCAGCAAAGCCTGGGTGCCGCGCGGACCTGCGCCCACCAGAATGGCATCATCAGTGCGGGTGCGGCGGACCACCTGCACCACGTACTCCACCAGTTGATCGCTCAGCGTCACCAGGCCGAGCGCGCCACGCAGTTCGGCCAGATCGGCTTCCGTCAGGCAGGGGGTGACCTCGCCACGCAGCAGCACGGCTTCGGGGGCCTGGTCGTTCAGGCTGCGGTGGGCCAGCGAAAGCTCCTCTTCGGCAGCGGGCCAGCCCATCGAGATCTTGAGCATGAAGCGATCCTTCTGGGCTTCGGGCAGCGGGTAGGTGCCTTCGGATTCGATGGGGTTCTGGGTGGCGAAGACGGTGAAGTTGGGTGAAAGGCGGTGGGTTTCGCGGTCGATGGTGACGGTGCGCTCCTGCATGGCTTCGAGCAGGGCCGATTGGGTCTTGGCGGGCGCGCGATTGATTTCGTCGCCCAGAAGGAACGTGGTGAAGATGGGGCCTTTCACCAGCGAGAATTCGTGGCGCTGGAGGTTGAAGATATTGTTGCCGGTGATATCCGCGGGCATCAGGTCGGGGGTGAACTGGATGCGCTTGAAATCGCTGCCCAGTACCGCCGCCAGCGTGCGGGCCAGCAGAGTTTTGCCAAGGCCGGGGACGCCTTCGATGAGGGCGTGCTGATTGGCGAGCACCACCACCAGGGAGAAGCGGATGGCCTCGTCCTGGCCGATGATCACCTGGCGGATGCCGGCGGTGACATTAGCGATGGTGGAATGGAATTGGTCGAGGGTCACTGCGGTCCTTTCAAGGCAGATGCCGGATGCCGGTGGCCGGTGGCCAGTTGCCGGTGGCCGGTGAACGGAGCACAGCCTGGAGTTCGCGCGCGGCGTCCAGAGGGCGGGCGGCGGAATGGCGGAGGATTTCTTCGGCCTGGCTGGCGCGGGCGGGTGTAACTTCCGGGCGGTGGGCGGTGGTCCACTCGCGCCAGCAGATGGAGGCGACCTCGTGCGCCGGAATATGGCGGCGCAGCAGGGTGAGCAAGCCCGAAAGCGAGGTTCGGCCCGTAAGGTGATGGCGGGGCAGAACGGACTGGTTGGCGGCGGGCGGCGGAAACACGGAGGCGTTTTTCCAGAGAAAGAGCGCGGCGCAGAGCCCCAGTCCAAGGGCCATGCCCATGAGGTGGAAGCGGCGGGCCAGGCCGACCACGCTGCCTGTTTCGGAAATGCCAAGGTGCGGCTCATCGAAGAGGATGCGGCGGTTGGGGCCGATGGCCGCGGAAACCAGTTGGAGACGGTCGCCGGCGGCGGTGGATTCGTTGTTGAAGTCGTCGCTGTTGGCCAGCAGGACCACGCTGCCCTTGCCGAATGGCCGCTCCATAGCGAACAGTTTGGCGCCGATCGATTCCAAGACTTTCCAGTCCTTTGCCTCAGCGAAGTACAGGTACGGATGCTTCCGGCGGGGGTCGAGGCCGAAGCTCACCTGCCACATGGCGGCCAGAGCATCGGCCCGAGGAAAATCGCGCTCGGGGTCCCATTGCAGCGCGGCCACTACGCGGTTACCGCGGGCTGCCAATTTCCCGATGCTGTTGAGGTAGGGCGAGGGGTCCTTGGCGAAGCTCTCCGGGTCGAGGCCCAGCAGGAGCAGCGTGGTCCGATCATCGGACAGAAAGTCGGCCGGCAGAAAGCCGTCCGACAGAAAATCCAGGGGCAGATAACTGCGTTCGGCGGAGACGCCGGGGATGCCGGCCAGGCTGTCGAACAGCAGTTTGGCGCCTTTGGGATCGGCTCGCAGGCTGGAGTATTCGGGGTAGACATCGCCGGTGGCGAATTCGACGCCGAAGAGGTGGATCACCGCGGCGGCGAAGCCAACGGCAAGCAGAATGGCGAGGGCTTTGGACTTCATGCGGCCGCCTCATTAGGCGGAAGAAGCGTGCCCTTCATGTGCTGCACTCGGCCGCGGAACGCGTCGACATCTTCCGCCGCTACGGCGTGCAGGCCGTACCAGGCGCGCTCGAAAGCGATCATGTTGGCGGCGAAGAGGCCGCGCGCTTCTGGAAAGGTGCGAGCTTTGCGACTGAGTTCCAGTTCGTATTCGCGATTGGTTTTGCCGGCGTGAATGGTGACCCACTGCGTGCGGCCCAGCCAGGCGAGGTTGGCCAGATAAAATGCCCGCAGCGCCAGGCGGAAGTTCTGTTCATTGAGGCAGCGGGCAGCCATTTCGAGCCACTGCTCTTCGGGCAGGCGGTCTGGGGTGAGATCTTCCTTATCGAGAGGAACGGCGACCGCGGGTGCACGATCCGGCGCCGCCTTAGCGCGGTGGGCGCGCCGCTTCTGCCAGGCGAGCCACAGGCCGGCGGCCATCAGCAGGCCGATCAGCAGGTAGATGCTCAAGTGCAGCGCGGTAACCGGGGCAGCTCCGGCGGCGGGTTCGGGCGCGCCGCCGAACTGGCGCAGCAGCCATTTGAAGAAGCCGCCGAGAGCTTTGCGGAGGCTGCGGCCGCCACGCTGCAAACTGGCCATGGCACGGTCCGTGGCGTCCACGATCCAGGACTCGTTTTTAGACGAGGCCGCCCGATCGCCTGGCAGCCGCCAATCATATTCGTGGGCCTGGACGGTCTGCTTGATGGCCTGGTCGAGTTGCTGGGGCGACACGGCGGCGCCGCCAGACACAGCAGCGCGGACGGGCAGGGCGATCAGGAAGAGCAGGGCGGCGGCCAGGGCAACCGCTCCCTTACGGTCGAGCGACAAGTCGCGGCTGTGACTCGCGCGGCTCTGACTTCGAATGCGGCGCAGGCCGGCGCGCACATCCTCGCCGGTCTCCGCCGACTCGGCGCGGAAGCAGCCTACACAATACACGGCCTGCACAAACGGATCAAGGGCCAGCCAGGAGACCGCCAGCACCAGGAACGGGAACAGCGGATTGGTGACGAAGTTCATGCCGCTGCGGCTGAAGTCGGTTTCGATGCCGGTCACGATCCGAAAGAGTTGCGGCAGGGCGGCCAGCACCAGCGTAAAATTGATGGCCACCAGAAGCTGCAGGAAGAGCAGAATGGGAAGGACGGTCCAGTTTTCCCGCTTGGACGACGCGGCGATTTGGCGCGAGCGCGAGCGCAGTTGCCAGGGGTCGAGCTCGCCACGGTCGGCCAGTACGGCCGCGATCCGGTAGAAGGCCACGGTATCGGCGGCCGTAAACAGGATCAGACCGGACAGCGGCAGGACGTAGAGTTTGGTGGCGCCGAACCACGCCTGGGCGGTGATGAGGCGGTAGAGGCGGTGCGGCGTCCAAGGCGAATCGGCGGCGCCGCTGAGTTGCCGCCGCAAGCGGCCCGCGAACACGGAGCGCCAGCAGTTCATCCAGAGCAGCAGCACAGCCAGCACGCAGGCGGATTCTGCCACGGTGGATGCCGGAACCCGCGGCCGTGTCACCTGGTTGCGGAAGAGCAGCAGGGCCAGGGCCAGGGGCGCTGCGCCTACCCAGTGGCAGAGCAGGGTGGCGAGCGGGGCTTGGCGGAGCAGACGGACGGCATCGTCTGGAACGGATGCCGGTGGCCGGTGGCCGGTGGCCGGTGGCTGGAGAGCGCGGGTCAGCGGGTCTGCCATGAGGAATGCTCCGCGCGCTCGATGAAGAAACTGACGGATTGGCCGGCTGCGTAGAAAAAGAGCCAGGAGAGCAGCAGGCCCCCCAAGAGCGTGGCTGGGGGCAGCAGGCTTTTCCATGCGCTACGTCTGGCATGGGCGGTTCGCGAGACGGCTGCCAGACAGGTGGCGCATAGCATGCGGGACTCGTGCTCGGTGACGCATTCGTGACAGAAGCCGCGGCCGCACCCGGGGCAGCGGCAGACGGCCTCGCGGGCTTCGTGATTCCAGCAGCGCTGTTGCAGCCCGACGCCTGCCATATACGCGTTACTCCGAGTACTCCGAGCGGAGCAAGAGTGCGACGCCCACCAAACCGAGCGCCAGACTCACCCAGGCATCGATCTGGCGCAAGAGCACGTAGGTCGAACTCTCGAACAGCACGGAACGGTTCATACCTTGGGTTGCCGCGGAAGCGGCCGACATCATAAGGATAGCAACGTAAAAGACGAGACCGATCTTGACGATGGCGGCGATGGCGAGCCACTTCATTCCCGGCCGCACGATACCTCGATGGTGCTGCAAAAAGACTCCCACCGTAGCTACGACCTCGGCAAGCACCAGAAGGCTGGCCAGCCACAGCACGACCGCGACCGGAGAGTGCAGGGTGCCCAGCATGGTTACCGAGTTGACGAACAGCAGAGCGACAAATAGGGTGGACCAGAACGCGCGGCTGCGGGCCGCGGGCCGGGGTGGGGCCGAAGCCGGTTCCGCAGGCGCGCCGGGGGGCCCAATGGTGTAAGCGTCTACGGCTTCGAACCAGTTGCCCACCAGGCGGCCTTGCACTTCGGCGATGCGCGGTTCCACCTGCGCCAGAAAGCGGCGCGCGGTCCAGGTGCGGTAGACGGACGGCAGCTCATCGTTGCTCACGGCGGTAAGAAGGCGGCAGCGGCAACTGCGGGCGAATGAGATGTAGAACCAGGCGCAGACCAGGGCGGCGGCGATTAGCCACATGGCGGTGTTATCCCACTCCGGGAGCAACTGCCTGCCTTGTGTTGACGAACTTAGGCCAAACGCCGACAGCCAAATGAGTGCCAGGAGCAGCGAGCGCGTGGAGATCTGGAAGCGCGGGCACTGGGCCACCACGATGGCCTGCACGTCGCGAAACTGGAAACGCTTGTATTCCTCGCGCACGCGGTATGACTTGACGGAGAGCAGATGGTCGCCCGCCATCCACACACGGGCGCCGCGCAGAATGCCACGCCGGTGGCCGGGCAGCGGGCGATACCGTTGGCTGGCTTGTGTCATGCCGGGGCCTTCGTCCGAAGAGCCGCCACCATATATATAGCACCCCATACCCACAGCGCCGTTTCCACCAGTCCGATAATGACAGCCACGACGAAGCGCCAGCGGTGGCGCCGTACCAGGCTGATGGGCTGGCTCCATTTCATGAGGGTGAAGACGACCGCGCCCGGCGCCGCGACCAACGTGAAAGGCCAGAACAAAAGAGAGATCAAAGGCGCGATCAGCGCGATGGAATCATACAAGGTGCGGGAGGTTTCCAGATTCGCGGCTTTGGCCTGGCCGCTGCCCGCGGCAACGCAGGACGGGCAGAGTGTGGCGTCGCCGAATGCAACGGCACAAAGCTGGCACACAAAGCGGCCGCACTGCCCGCAGAGGGCGACGGCGCGTTTGCTGGGATGGTCGAAGCAGGCGGCTTCGCCCTCGGCGGCGAACGCAGCCGGGGCCGGCGCGCCCGCCGGAACCAGCGCGGCGGGAAACGCGCGTACGGTATTCGCGGCACGGCAATGGGTGCAAACGGCGACATCGTGGCCGGCCAGTTCCCAGGCTGGAAGGGGCGAATGGCAGCGCGCACAGGGTAGGGGCATAACGGGATCAACGGATCCGGATCGCCGTCTGGGGTTGACGGAGGGGGTGACATGGCATCTAAATTGATTAGAGCATAGGGCCGGTGTGACGCATCTTTCGAGACTCTCAACAAACTTGGTATCTTCGCCTAAGGGATTTAGGTTGTGATGGTTGCGGACGCATATACCTTCTTGGTGACGCATCTTAAGGGTGAATTGTCGAAGATGCGTCACAAGGTTTTCAGGCTGTGCGGTGGGGCGGACAGGTTGTTGGCCGATGAGGACGACTGGAGTGAGTGGCGACTTGGGTGGAGGGTTGGCCAACGAATGGTGAAGACGCGCACGACGGGCTCCTGCTTCAGATGTAGCACGGTGGCGAAGGATTTCGGGCTTGCGGGTCCGGAAGTGCTTGAAATGAGGGGGAAAAGAAAGTTGGGTTGGGCGTGCGTGACCATTTTGGAAGCGGCCAGGCAACGCGCCTAATATGAAATACCTTCCCTATGCCGCTCGATAGCCTGAGCTGACATTGCAGCGGCGCGCACAGGGTAGCGGCATAACGGGATCAACGGATCCGGATCACGCGAGTATCGCAGATCATGTCGTGCATGGCGCGCTTTTCGGAATCGAACCCGGCGATGATGTAACCGATACCCAGCGTGAAGGTGCTGAGCATCTTGGCGAAGTAACGCCCGAAGGCGCGGCCCAGGCTGACGGGGCCGCCGCCGGGCCGGACGACCTTCAACGAGAGGGCCATTTTGCCCGGAGTGGCGCCGAGTTTAGCGATGAACCAACCCTCATACGCTGCCGAGGCCAGGGTGCCCAGCAGCCAGGCGATGCCGACAACGGTGAGCGACTCGGCGAGGTGAGCATCCAGGTGATTGGGGTCGGGGAAGGGACTGGCCGCCCGTCTGCCCAGCACCACGAATTGCAGGATGGTGCTGAGGACGAAGAGGATGATGCTATCGATCAACGAGGCCACGAAACGAATCCAGAACCCCGCGAACTTGACGGCGCCGGCAACGGAAACGCCCTCGCGCAGTTTTTGCGCATAGCCGGCTTTGCATTCGATGCACACCAGGCGGTCGCCAAAACGGGCGAGGTCGTCAGCCTGCGCGGGGCGGCCGCATTCGGAGCAGAACATGGGTGGCGGAGGCGGAGTCATGGCGATTACTTGATTAGAGCACAGGGGACGCACAGGCACGCGGGCCGATATGCCGCTGCTTGCCGGCCTCCATTTGGTTGCCGGCGTCCTCGTAGCCGGCGAGCGGCCCCGGTTCCGATTCGGCCTCGTCGGCGGCCCCTGCCTGGAACGGGCCTCGGTGTAACCTTGAGGGGTGTGCTTGCCTCTTTTCGTCTACGGTACGCTTCGCACCGCCGCGGACACTAAGTGGTCGCGGTTTCTGGCTTCGATTTCCCATTTCGACGGTCCAGGCCGGACTCCAGGCCTGCTCTTCCAGTTGGGCGGATACCCCGGCATGGTCGCCGGGTCACACCACAGTGATGCGTGGGTCATCGGTGAGGTCCATTCTCTGCACCAGCCTTCCTCCGCCTGGCCGGTGCTGGACGCATATGAAGGATGTGGCCCCGCCGACCCGCGGCCCTACACATTCGAGCGGCAAGTGGTGGACGTCCTCCTGGGCAACGGCCAAACTATCCGTGCGTGGGCGTACGTTTATTGTCTGGCCACTGAGGACAAGGTGCGGATAGTGTCTGGAGACTACCTTCAGCCGTAAGATTGCAGTCAATTTTCAGTTTGACCGGCTATCGTTGTTCACAGGAGACTTTCATGAAACGTACATTCGCGATATTACTGGTCATTAGTCTGGCTGGCGCGATCTTCGCCGCCGAAAAGTCGCTGCAGTTGAAGGACCTTCCGCCGGCCGTTCAGAAAACCGTACAGGACACGCTCAAGGGCGGCGAGATCAAGAACATCGGCAAGGAGGTGGAGAAGGGCGTCTCCCAGTATGAAGTCGAATCCATGCTCAAGGGAAAGCACCGCGACTTCAATGTGGATTCCAAGGGCACCCTGCTGGTGGTTGAGGAAGAGACTTCGATCGATAGCATTCCCGCCGCGGCCAAGGCAACCATCCTGAAAAAGGTCGGCGCCGGCAAACTCGGCATGGTCGAAACCTTCACCAAGCTCGGCACCGAAACCATATACGAAGCCGCCTGGACCACCAAAGCCGGAAAGAAGCACGAGTTGCTGGTAAAGGCCGACGGCGCCGAAACCAAGGAATAAGTGGTACAACCGCTCCCTTACGGTCGCGGCTCTGAGGGAGTCGCGGCTCTGATGGCCGGTTGACGCGACGAAACTTCGCATACGAGCCGTCCCGCCTACTGCATTTTCGCCGTCTCGGAGCCGGTAGCATTCAAAGTGAAGCTACATTTTGATGTGGTCCTGCCGCCACTACTGCACACGCCCGACCAGACGACGCCTTTCGAGTCGCTTGACCGCAAAGTAATCGTGGTGCCGGCATTGAAGTTTGCCGACGCCGTATTGCCGGTGGAAACGCTCAGGCCAGCCGGGGTGGAAGTTACCGTTCCACTGCGGCCGGTTGCCGATAGCGTAAGTGTCGCGGTGGTCGTGCCGCCGCCGCAAACGTTGGTGACGCCGCCGCCGCCGCAGGTCTGGGGCGAACTGCAACTGCCGCAAGTGAGGGTGCCGCCGCAGCCATCCGATACCGAGCCGCAGTTCTTGCCCAGAGTGGCACAGCTTGAAGGCGTACAGCTACCGACGGGCGCGTTCACGGTCATGTTTGCGTTCACGGTGTCTCCCTTGGCCGCGGAAATCTGGGCGAAGACCTGCCCCGCCGTAAAGAACGTCGTATTCGCCGTGAAGGTGCCGCTGGTCTGCCCGGCAGGCACGGTGATGAGATCCGGCACGGTTACGAAGCTGTTAGTGCTGGACAGGCTCACCAGCGCTCCGCCTGCAGGCGCGGCCCCGTTCAGCGTGACAGTTCCAATGGAGGCGTTGCCGGCGATCACGGTGGCCGGGTTCAAGGTCAGCCCCGTCACCGCCAGCACGAATGGTCCGCACATACCCGCAACGCCACCGCCCCCGCAGGTCTGCCCGCCGAGGTTGGTGCAGCCACAGGTCTCCGTTCCGCCACAGCCATCCGGCTGCGGTCCACAAGAGGGGCCGCCCGAACAAGCCACAGGGATGCAGCCCGCGGTCACCGTGAGCGGCAGCGTCAGTGACGCCTGTCCCACAGCCCCCGAACTGGCGCCGATGGTGACTGTGATCTGTTGCGGAACCGAGTTCGCGGCCTGAATCGCAAATGAGCCGCCCTCCGAAGTGAGGCAGCTACCGAGCACGGTCGGCTGGCCGCCCGGGATGACCGAAGCCACGGATGGGTTGCCGCTCGTCACGCTGATGTTGACTCCACGCGCGGGCGCCATCCGGGACAGTGTTACATCCATCAGGGACGCGCCGCCGGCCGCGATGGTCGATGGGGTCAGCGTAAATGAGGCCAGCGTCGGCAGTGGGGGCTCTGTTCCGCCGGGGTTTAGCGTCACCACCTGGGGTACCGAGGCCAGTTCGCGCGAGACCCCCTTCGCATCGGCGTAGGCAAGGTCTGTGGAAATATGCACAGCGGTCGGCGAGGTCACAACCGCACTCGACAAGCCGAAGCTTGCGGAGTTCTGCCCCGGCGATAGTTGAAGAGGCGGGGCGCAATAGCTTCCCGGCACCACGTCTCCCCTGTCGATCCGCAGATTGACGTAGGAGCCGCCGGGGTGGCTGTCAGTGAGTTGCACGGTGACTGCCAGGTCGTCGCCACCGAGCGCGGCGAGGGGCGAAACCGTAATCGGCGAAGGTCCGGCAAAGCACGAATCGGCCAGTGTGCCGGTCGACCCGTTGGTCAGACAGCCGATGGCACAGGCTTGGGAGAGGGTACAGTTGTTCTGCGTACCGGTCGGCCCCGACTTACATGTATACAGGGCCCCCGATGTGCATTGAAGCCCATGCGACGTTCCGCCGCACACAACGCCTGCGGTGGGCACGCCCGAGATCGACGCGACGGTGCACGTCTGGACCGGGCTTTGCGCGAAAACTGGTGGATTGACTAAGCCGACGATGAATCCGCAGACAACCGCCGTGATGCGCGGGAAGAACAGGAGACGGCGGCTGATTGCCGGCTCATACAAACGTAAGATCATGCTCTCACCTCTCGTGAAACGCAAAATTGGTAAGTAATCAGCTAATCGAACTCGGACCGGAAACCCGCCGGGCAGGGGCACGAGTTAGCAACCAATGTCCCAATTCGGCTCCTTGGGTCGAGGTGCGCTGAGATGCCTTATTGCACCTGCCGGGTTTCTCGTGGCGCGGAATGTGTCGCGTTCGATTCAGTGTAGGGCGACAATCAGGCCTGAGTATCAAGCCAATGTGTAAACAAGTGGTAAACTCAGCCGAGCCGCCGTTCTGAAACGCGCGCTGCCGTGAAGCGTGGCGGATGGTACGGCAAGGCTCCAGCTTCACTATCATTAACAGCACCGTCCCAGTGCCAGGCCGCGAGCGCATTGGGGGTCGTTAGAGCCTACGTCCAGATTTCAGAGTCGAAACTGTTCGACAATTGGAAGGTGAAGGGTAGCGAGTTCCTCCGCAAAGTGAAGACGATCGCAAAGCGGGACAAGCTCGCTTACCGCTGGAGTCCGGAACGCGGCGTCGGTAGCCATGGTACCGTTTATCTGGGCGGGCGATTCACCATTGTGAAGGACCTCAAGAAAGAACTCGGTCCCGGCCTGCTGGCCGTCATGCGATAGGATCCGGTATACGAAAGGACACTCTCTGATGTTCAGCGCCACCTATCCCGCGAGCTTCTTACCCGAGGAGAACGGCAAGGGCTTTTATGTCTGCTTCCCGGACGTCCCCGAGGCGCATACCGGGGGAGACGACGTTGAGGATACGTTGGTGCAGGCCGCGGATTGCCTGGCCGAAGCCATTGCCGGTCGAATCGCCCGTGGGGACGTGATCCCCACGCCCTCCAAGGCGAAGCGTGGCCAGCACCTTATCGGTGTTCCGCTCTAGCTTGCGCCGAAGCTGGCGTTATACCTTGCCATGCAGGAACGCCGCATACCAAACGCCGAGCTTGCGAAGCGCCTGGGAGTGAGCGAAACTGAGGTCCGTCGTATGTTGAACCCGAAGCACGATACCAAGCCGGAAAAGATTCAGGCTGCTTTGGTTGCGCTCGGCAAGCGCATTGCAGTGACGTTCAACGATGCCGCTTGAGATTTTGATCTAATGTATTCGGAAGGATGGGTGGTTATGGCCGCGATCTTTCGCGCTCTGCTTGTGCTCACGATGCCCGTCGCCTTGGCCCAACAGCGTTCATCGCCGGCAACGGATACTCAATCGCCGTTCCTCTCAATACCGCCTGCCGCTTCCGGCGGACTTCGATTTGGGGCGCAACTCCCGGAATTTGAGGCAAAGGACATAAGCGGACGAACCTGGCAATTTGAGGATCTGCACGGCAAGTCAACAGTAATCTACATCTGGAACACGTTCGAGGCCCGTGCAACGGACAGGCTCGACCCACATGCGCGCGAGACCTTCCCCGGCCTGCCGGATCTTCCCGAACTACAACGTTTCTTCGACCAGGTAAGAAACGAAAAAAACATTCAGGTGCTCACATTCTGCACGGACCACGACTACATGCATGCGCACGAGTATATGAAACAGCAGAGGTATACTTTTCCAGTAATCGCCGACTGGGTCTTGGTAAACAAGCTGTTCCCAGGAGCAGGGGGCCAGCCGCCATACTGGCTAGTCAACCCGGAGGGACGATTGTCGTACCCATTTCGCTCCTGGAGTTTCGGCCGTCTTCTTTTCGAAGTTGAAAAAGCCGCCGCGCGAAATTAGGACTCACTGTTCACCCGGCCGCGAATGGAAATCCGCCCATCGTCGGCAGCCGCCCGTACCACGCGCCTCCATGCCGGCCGTGCCACGTGGACAACCGGCCGGCGATGAGATCGCCGCGGCCATGTGGGATAATCGGTTGTACAGAGTTCCCCACACTGCATGGATCGCGAATTCATCCGCAATTTCTCTATCATTGCGCACATCGACCACGGCAAATCCACGCTGGCGGACCGTCTGCTGGAGACCACCGGCGCCCTCTCGCAGCGCGAAATGATGGAACAGGTGCTTGATTCCATGGACCTGGAGCGCGAACGCGGCATCACCATCAAGGCCCACGCCGTCCGCCTCAACTACCGCGCCGACGACGGCGTCCAGTACCAACTCAACCTGATCGACACCCCCGGCCACGTGGATTTCTCCTATGAGGTCTCGCGCAGTCTGCAGGCCTGCGAAGGCGCGCTGCTGGTGGTGGACGCCTCCCAGGGCGTGGAGGCCCAGACGCTGGCCAATACCTACCTGGCGCTGCACCATAATCTGGAAATCATTCCGGTCATCAACAAAATCGATCTGCCGGCGGCGGAACCCGAGCGCATTCGCGAACAAATCGAAATCATCATCGGGCTCGACGCGCGCGATGCCGTTCTGTGCAGCGCCAAGCAGGGCATCGGCGTGCACGAAATCCTGGAAGCCATCGTACACCTGGTGCCTCCGCCCAAGGGCTCGCCCGACCTGCCGCTGCGCGCGCTGATTTTCGATTCCTGGTTCGACTCCTACCGCGGCGTCATCATCCTGATGCGCGTGGTGGATGGCCACATCCGCCTGGGCCAGAAGATCCGGCTCTGGGCCAACGGCCAGACCTTCGAAGTCGAGGGCCTTGGCTATCAGGCCCCCAAGGCCACGCCCTGCGACGAACTGCAGGCGGGCGAGGTCGGCTTCTTATACGCCAACATCAAGACGGTTTCGGACGCCAAGATCGGCGACACCATCGTGGACCACGCCAACCCGGCCGCCGAACCGCTGCCCGGCTTCGAAGAAATCAAGCCCATGGTATTCGCCGGCCTTTATCCGGTGGAATCGCACGAGCACGGCCTGTTGCGGGACGCTCTGGAAAAGCTGCGGCTCAACGACAGCGCCTTCAACTTCGAGCCCGAAAGCTCGGTGGCGCTGGGCTTCGGATTCCGCTGCGGTTTCCTGGGCCTGCTGCACCTGGAAATCGTCCAGGAGCGGCTGGAGCGCGAGTTTAATATCGATCTCATCACCACCGCGCCGGGCGTCCAATACCGCATCACCACCACGGCCGGCGAAGTGATTCAGGTCGACAGCCCGAACAAGTTCCCCGACCCCTCCTTCATCAAACAGATCGAAGAGCCTATCATCGATGCCACCGTGCTTACTCACGAAGAGTATCTGGGCGGCATTCTGAAGCTGCTGGAAGACAAACGCGGGGTGCAGAAGAAGTTCGAGTACATTGGCGGCGGCCGCGTGATGCTGGTATACGAGCTGCCGCTCAACGAGATCGTGCTGGATTTCTACGACCGGCTCAAATCGGCTTCGCGCGGCTACGCATCGCTCGATTATCACCTGTCCGGCCATCGCGTCTCGCCCATGGTGAAACTCGATGTTCTGGTGGCCGGCGAGCCGGTGGATGCGCTCTCCATCATCGTGCACAAGGAATTCTCCTTCGAGCGCGGCAAAGACCTCATCTCGCGCCTTCGCAAGCTTATCCCCAAACAGCAGTTCGAAGTGGCCCTGCAGGCGGCCATCGGCAACAAGATTGTGGCCCGCGAAACCATTACGGCGCTGCGCAAGAACGTGATCGCCAAGTGCTACGGCGGCGACATCAGCCGCAAACGCAAACTGCTGGAGAAGCAGAAGGAAGGCAAGAAGCGCATGAAGCGTGTGGGCCGCGTGGAGATCCCGCAGGAAGCCTTCCTCTCGGTATTGAAAGTCGGGCAGAACGATTCGGAGGAGTAGCGACGCCATGCTGCGCGAGGCGCTGATTCACCAGCACACCATTGGTAATCACACCAGCGATGGCTTCCGATGGCGCGGCACGGAAATCGCCCGCATCGAAGGCTTGAGCGATGCCGTCTTCGCCTTCGCCGTCACTCTGTTGGTGGTGTCGCTCGAAGTCCCCAAGACATTCAACGAACTGGCCGTTCTCATGCGGGGATTCTTTCCCTTTGCCATCAGTTTTGGGCTGCTGATGCGGATCTGGTACGAGCAGTATTTGTTCTTCCGCCGGTACAACATGCAAGACGGAGTTTCCGTATTCCTCAACGCGGTTCTTTTGTTCGTGGTCTTGTTTTACGTCTACCCGCTCAAGTTCCTTTGGAGCTTTCTGATCAACCAATGGATGGGCGCCGGCGCCGCGGCTGCGAAACCGGGCGGAGGGTTCGAGCCGATGATCGAACCGCACCAGATCCCGGCCCTGATGGAGATTTTCAGCGCCGGCTTTCTGGCCGTGTCGTGCATTTTCCTGCTGCTGATCTACCGCGCGCTGCGCCGGCGGACCGAGTTGGACCTGAACCCTTTGGAGATCCTGGAAACGCACGCCAGCATCGGTGTCAACGCGATCAACGCGGCGACGGCGGTGGTCTCGCTCGGCATCGCGTTTTTCGGCGGCGCCCGGTTCGGCGGCTGGGCCGGGATGATCTATCCCGTTTTGCTTTGTCCGGGCTTCACCATCTTCTATAGCATCATGGGCCGCCGCAAGCGGATGCTGGCGCGGGCGGGCGGCTCAGTTTAGCCGCGCTGTCTTTTAGATGCCTCCGAGGAAAGCCACCGGTGACGTTGCTCTCGGGTGCCTAACTGGTTTGGGGATGGCGGGCACGAACCATTGTGGGGCAGGCGGCGGATTGTTAATCCGCCTGCGCGATGCGGCAGCGAGCGCCGTGTTCATTGCCTTGCCCTCCGGGCGCGTCAATGCCGCGAGAGGCGATTGCCAGGTTAACAACCTGCCCCACAAGCCCATTTCTTGAGAACAATGTTGCGCCGATTCAAGTACTCTATAGGTTTCAGAGGAGACGACCCATGAAACGCCTGCTCATTCCCGCGGCTCTAATATTGATTGCGGCCGCCAGTCTCCACATGCTGGCGCAAAACCGGATGAATTATTCCATTGTGTCGCCGGACAGCGGCCACGTAGCCCTTGGATTGGCGCTTCGTAAACTCGGCGTCTCCGGTACGTTCATGCAAGCCCCGGCCCATCCCGACGATGAGACCAACGCGCTATTCGCCCTGTTCGGCTACGGCATGGGCCTGCGGACAATCGACCTGCAGAACAACCGCGGCGAGGGCGGCCAAAATGAAATCGGTCCCGAGTTGTTTCGGGACATCGGCGTCCTCCGCACCTCCGAACTGCTGGCCGCGCACCGCATCGATGGCGCCGAACAATACTTCACGCGGGCCATCGACTACGGTTACTCATTCGACCCTCAGGAGGTGATCGGCAAATGGGGCAGGGAAGACATCGTTGGCGACTACGTGCGCCTCATCCGCACGCTCCGTCCGGACCTGGTGGTCACCATGAACATCCAGGGCCGCGGCGGTGACCGGGCTCACGAAGCCACCACGGTCCTGGTTCGGGAAGCCTGGCTGGCAGCCGGCGATCCGTCTAAATACCCGGAACAGATCCGGGAGGAGAGGCTCAGACCCTGGCAGCCGAAGAAGCTGTATTTCTCCTCCGGGTTCGGCGGTCCGGGAGGCAGAGGCGGCCGCGGCGGCCCCGGTCCGGAAGGCGCACCGCCGCCGGCTGCTCCTGCACCGCCGTCTACTCCTCCTCCGGCCCCGGCGTCGCCGCCCGTGAAGTTGGCGCCGGTCAACACGGCCGCTTATGACCCGCTGCTGGGCCGCACGTATCAGGAGATCGGCTCCGATGCGCGCAGCTTTCACAAGTGCCAGGGCACCGGCGGCCTGCCAGGCCTCGCGGGAAACGCCGGTGGCCGCGGGGGCCGTGGCGGAGGCGGGTATCAACTCATGGAGACCACCATCGCCGGCCAGAAGAACCGGGACGAGACATCCCTGTACGATGGCATAGACATCAGCCTGCCGGCGTTGGCACAGTATGCCGGGCCCAATCCGCCCCAGGCTTTGACAGCCTCGCTGGCGCAAATCCTCACTGAGGCCAATCGCGCGCAGAGCGCCTTTGCCGCGGGAAACGACGCCGCCACCGCCGCGCCGGTGGAGGCCGGTCTGGCGGCCGTTCGCGCCCTGCGGGCGCAGCTTTCTTCCATGGGGATCGGCGATTCGGCCCGCTATGAAATCGATTTCCGCCTCAACACCAAGGAGCGCGACTATCAGGATGCCGTGCTGGCCGCCCATGGCATGACGTTTGACGCGGTGGCCGACGACGGCCTGGTGATCGCCGGACAGCCGGTGAAGTTGTCGATCCTGGCCCAGAACCACGGCCCGTCGGACGTCACCGTCACGCGTGTCACGATCGCGGGTTTTGACGCCGCCGCCACTTGCCAAGCGGCAACGGTGAAGAAGGATGCCGTGTTCACCTGCGCCGCCGACGCCCACGTTCCGAAGGATGCCAAACTCACCTCGCCGTATTTTAGCGACAACTACTGGAAGCACCCGGCCGGCCTGGCCATCAGCATTTTTGAGCCGGATGTGCCGTTCGGTCTTCCGTTCGCCCCCACGCCTTTCCGCGTCACCTTCCATCTGAAGGCCGGCGACGCCGAAGTGACCAAGGAACTGCCGGTTCAATTCCGCTATGTGAAGGACACGTACTACGGCGACAAAAGGATGGAGCTGAACGTAGTTCCAGCCTTTTCGGTGGGCATCTCGCCGCCGCTGTCCGTGATTCCCGCGCCAGCCGGCGCACCCTCTGGAGGCAAGCCCATTGAGCGTGAAGTCCACGTTGCCGTGACCAACGGCACTAAGGGCAAGGCACAGGTCCGCGTGGTGCTCGAACTGCCGCAGGGGTGGAGCGCCGTTCCCGCCAGCGTGCCAATCGACTTCACGCACGAGGATGAAGCCCTTTCCGCCCGCTTCCGGATTACGGCGCCGGCACACGTGAAGACCGGCGAATACACACTGCGGGCCGTAGTCACGTCGCCCGCCACCGGTGAGCGGACGTTCGGCAGCGGATACCAGGAAATCGAATACCCGCATGTGCAACGCCGCCAGGTGATCAAACCGGCCGAGACTACCCTCAAGGTGGTTGATGTCAAAATTGCGTCGGACGTCAGCGTGGGCTACATCGTCGGCGTGGGCGACCAGGTGCCACCGGCCATTGAACAGTTGGGCGCGAAGCTGACGTTGATCGGCCCCGACGAGTTGGCCTGGGGCGACCTGTCCAGGTACAGCGTCATCATGACCGGCGTGCGCGCCTACGAGCGTCGGGCCGATCTCCGCGCCTACAATCGCCGCCTGCTGGAGTACGCCGGCCAGGGTGGAACGGTCATCGTCCAGTACAACAAGATGGAATTCAACCAGGCGGAATACGGCCCGTATCCCGCCAAAGTCAGCGGCAACCGCGTGTCGGATGAAACCGTCCCCGTGAAAGTGCTGGCCCCCAATCATCCGCTGTTCAACTATCCAAACAAGATCGGCGCCTCCACCTGGGCCGGTTGGGTGCAGGAACGCGGTCTCTACTTCCTGGGAGAAAAGGACGCCAGATACGTCGATCTGGTATCCATGGTGGACTCGTTCAAAGACAACCCCGGAGAGAAACTCGGGTCGTTCGTCGAAGGAAGAGCCGGCCGGGGCCGCTGGATCTATCTTGGCCTCGGTTTGTGGCGTCAACTGCCCGCGGGCACCGAAGGCGCATACCAGTTGCTGGCCAATTTGATCAGCCTTGGGAAGGCGCCCGCGGCGCCTCCGAATAAGACCGGGAAACTGCCGTAGGACGCGTATCTGGCGACCTCCGGCGAGTTGCCGGGCGTGGTAGCGCGAGCAGGGACTACCTTGTAAACTCAACGCCGGCCTGGCTGCGAAGGCGCGAGGATTCCGATAAACTAGCTGCCATACAGGGGGTCACATATGAAGGGATTTCGAAGGACACTGCTCGTCAGGGGGTCACTGGCTCTGGTGGCACTGGGGGTTGCCCATGCGCATTTCGCGCTGGTTCAGCCCCCTTCGGCATTGGCGATAGAGGACGGCGGCAAGGGTGCGCCACCGTGCGCGGAAGGCCCTGCCTCGAATGTCGTGACCCAGGTTCAGGGCGGTCACCCGATTGCGATCCGCCTGACCGAGTTCGTGGCTCACCCCGGCCATTACCGCTTTGCGCTTTCGGTCAACTCACGCGCCGAACTGCCGCCGGATCCGGATGTCGTCCAGGACAGCAACGGCCTGTCGGTGAGTGCGTCGATTCAGAACCCGGTCCGAATACCGGTTCTGGCGGATGGCGTATTCGTGCATGACGCCCCGCCAACCGCGGACTGGCAGACCTCGCTGACGCTGCCCAACCTGAATTGCGACAAGTGTACGCTGCAGATCATCGAATTCATGGCTGAGCATGGATTCAATGTGGGCGGCGGCTTCTTTTATCACCATTGCGCGGACTTCCGGATCGTCGCGGATACCAGCCTTCCGGCCGCGGACCCGGCGTGGCCGCGTGCCGTCCAGCAGAGCCGGGCCGCATTCTCCCACATCGCCGCCGGTGGCGGTTGGACCACTGCGATTACCCTGATTAACACTTCACCGGCGCCAGTTCCGGTGACGGTCGCATTTCATGGCGACGATGGAAGCGCATGGAGCTTGCCGGCTACCGTAACCCAGCAGGGCGTCACGCAAACATCGGCCGCCGCATCGGTGAACGCGGTCATCAATCCGAACGCGACCCTGCTCATCTCCATGGGTGATCCAATCGTAGGAGATCCAATCACGGGAGATCAAAGTTCTCCGGTTGTAGGATGGGCCGACGTGCAGAGTTCGGGGCCGGTTGGAGGCTATGTGATATTCCGGTCGACCCCCGGGGCGGGTTCGCCTTCGGAGGGTACGGCGCCCCTGCAGACCCAGGCCCCCTCCACGATCACGCTTCCGTACGACAACGCCGGTGGTTTCGTGATGGGGGTCGCCCTCGCGAATCTGTCCAGTTCATCCGCCAACATTACAGTCACGATTTGGGATGACAGCGGTAATCAACTCGGCACTAAGACCCTGACCATTGGCGGGAGCGGCCACACAGCTTTCGTTCTGCCGGATCAACTCACACCGACGGCGGGACGACGGGGGATCGTGCGATTCCAGAGCGGGGCTGCCGGTGGGATTGCCGCGTTGGGGCTGCGATTCAGTCCGTTCGGCACTTTTACTTCGGTACCGGCGATGTGATGGGGGAACGACTCGCGGCCGACTGTCGTTAAGCATCGTGGCGTCGGGGCGGCGCTTCAGGTTCTCGGAGCATCCGCCCCGAGGTAGTAGCGGCGGTGCGGGTCCTTTGGTCCGCTGCCGATTTCCACCACCAGACCACGCTCCACAAGCGATGCCAGACGCGTCCGCGCCGCGCGTGAAGAAATGCCAATCCGCCGGGCGACTGCCGAAGTCGAGAGTCCGGCATGGCCACTGTTGCCAAGCAGCTTCAAGATCCTTTGTTCGCGCTCATCCGCCGCCGGGGCTTGTCTCCGCACCGCGGAAAAAGTCACCCGGAAATGCGTGCCGATCTCCTCGAAAACCGGCGGGCCCAGCCCGTGTTCCCGGCAGGCTGCCGTCATCCGCTGGACCCCGCTGCCCCACTGTTCGATCAAGCCCAGTTCCTGGAAGACGCGGCCGATCACTCGATTGCGCAGCTTTGAGACGCCGCGCTGGATGTCCTCGATGGTGAGGCCGAAGGGGAGCAGTCCGGGATTGTCAATCTCCATGCGGTCGTCATACAACGCTACCCGAATGGGAGATCCACTCTGAGCACTTATTACCGGCTGATGGTTTCTCCGCGCGATGCCTGGAACGAGCTTGCACAGAGAAGAACTGCCGAGACACCTGAGCCACGGCGTCCGAAAAACTTCGTCGTCCGTTCTGCTAACCCAGCCTACTCTCAATCTCCTTCACCAACTCCTCCTCGCCCTCGATCCGCATCCGCACTTTTAGCCAATAGATCCTCGAAGGCGCCACCAGTTCGTCGCAGCCGTCGCACAGATTCACCGAATCCTTTTCGGTGGTCACCAGCGCCGTAGCGCCCTGCTTCCGCAACTGGTACGCCAGGCATCGCAATTCCCGCGCCCGGTAGCGGTGGTGGTCCTCGAATTCCACCGATCCTGCTACCGGCACGCCCATGCGCTGCAACGTGCGCAGAAACGATTGCGGATTCCCCAGCCCGCAAAACACGCCGGCGCGTCCGAATGGCGCCTGCGCCGGGTCGAACCGCGCGCCGGTCTTATGTTCCACCCAGGCTTCCGGCTCCATCGAGGCGCGAAACACCGGCATATGCGGCTTCGAGCGCCGCACCGCGCGCTCGATGGCCGGCGGCAGGTCCGAAACGTCGCTGCGAGTGATCAGCACTACATCGGCTCGCGCCAGCCCGGCCACCGGTTCGCGCAGGCGCCCGGCCGGGAAGACGTCGCCTCCGCCAAAGGGATTCAGCGCGTCGATCAGCACGATGTCCAGGTTCCGCGCCAGCTTGCGATGCTGGAATCCATCGTCCAGCAGCATCACATCGGGGTGGAATTCTTTGATCAGCAGCCGCCCGGTTTGGAAGCGGTCGGCGCCGATGCCCACGGGCGCGAGGCCGGAGCGGATGAAGATTTGCGGCTCGTCGCCCGATGTTTCCGTCCGGGTACGCGCGCCCGGCGCCACGGCCATGTGGCCAATCGGCGAACTGCGCCCGTAACCGCGAGTCAGGATCCCCGGCCGGTGCCCGTTCCGTCTTAACACTTCGGCCACTCGCAGTACGCAGGGAGTTTTGCCGGTTCCGCCCATGGTCAGATTCCCGATGCTGATCACCGGCACATCCAGCTTTCGCTGTTGCGCCGAATTGCGAGCCAGCTTTCGCCGCCCGCCCCATTCCCAGACGCGCGCCAGCGCCCACAGGATGGCGAACCGCGGCATGGCCTGCCGGTGCCGCGGCGGCGTCAGAAGTTCGCGAATCTCGCTTACCGCGCGCACCGTGGCTCCGCGCCTCGCTTCCGCGCAGGCAAGCGCGCGGCGCCCGATCTCGCCCGCCGCCTCCGGGTCATCCAGCAACCGGCCCACCGCGCTCGCCAGTTCCGCCGCGCCGCCGACCGGAACGGCAGCCCCGGCTAACTCGAACTCGGCGGCAATGGCCTGGAAGTTCTCCATGTGCGGCCCCACGATCACCGCCTTTCCGAACCGCGCCGGCTCCAGAATGTTGTGGCCGCCGCGACGCGCCAGCGTTCCCCCCATGAACACCACATCCGCCGCGCCGAACAGGCCGCTCAATTCACCGATGGTGTCCAGCAGAAGCAGGCGGTGCTCCCGGCTGTCCTGGTTCAAATCCGGCTGGTTCAAATCCGGCTGGTTCAACCCCGAAAGGCTCAATGCCGAACGGCGCATAAACGGCAAGCCGGCTGCCTCCAGTTTTCCGGCAACCACAGCAAACCGCTCCGGCTTCCGCGGCGCCAGAATCAACACCAGGCCGCGATGCCCGGCGGCCAACTCGCGAAAGGCCGCAATCACCGCGTCATCTTCGTCCACGTCGCCCGCCGCCGCCGGCCCCATGGTGCTGGCCGCGATCCACACCTTGCCAGGCTTTAGGCGCGCCAGGAACTGCATCGCGGGCGACCCTGCATCGGCCGCCTGAGCCTCGAAGTCGTACTTCAGGTTGCCGGCAGCCTGCACGCGCTCCGCCGGCGCTCCCAATGACACGAACCGCTGCGCCATCTCGCCGGTCTGCGCCAGCGTCGCGTCCACCGCGGGCAGCACCGCCGCGAAGAACCAGCGGAACCGCCTGTACCGGGTGATCGCCCCATCGGAAATGCGGCCGTTGACGATCGCCAGGCCCGCCGATGTCCGCTTGACCTCCCGGAACAGGTTCGGCCAGATCTCGGTTTCGGCCACCACCACCATCGCGGGTTGAAGGGAGCGCAGCACCCGCCTCACCGCGAAAACATAGTCCACCGGAGCGTAGAAAACTCCGCTGGCCATGCCTTTCATTTTCTCCACGGCCATGGCCCGGCCGGCCAGTGTGGAGGTGGAAACGAAGACGGCGCTGTGTGGGAACTCCTGGCGCAACCGGCGCACCAGTTCCTCGCACGCCAGCACCTCGCCTACCGAAACTGCATGCAACCAGATTGCCCCGGGACCGGTCTGTCTAAAGGAGAGCGGGAGAAATCCCAGGCGCTGCGGCACCGACTGCCAGTAACCCCGGTTTCGCAGGCCGCGCCAAAGGAAATACAATAAGAGAACAGGCAGCCCGAACGCCTGAATTGTCCGGTAGAGAAAATAGATGCCTTTTGTTTTCAAACGTTTGGCTCTTCTCTTGAGTATATCCGCAGCGTTCGCCGCGGACAAGGAGCCGCCTCCGTTCAAGCCCGCGCCGGCCGCCAGCTTTGCCAATCGCCAGTCCAACGCTCAAGTCACCATAGGGGTCGATCCATACGTGACTGATGACAAGGTCAAAGCGGCGTTCGGCAAGTTGAGCCCTTACCAATATGGCATTCTGCCGGTGCTGGTGGTCATTCAGAACGATAGCGACAAGACCATCAAACTGGATCGCATCAAGGTGGAATACGTCGGCCCGGGCCACGACCGCGTCGACGCCACTCCCGCCCGCGAAGTGCGCTATCTGCGCCCTCCCAGCCAGCCCAATATGATCCCCGGTCCGGCTGGAAAAGTGAAAGTCCTCAAGACCAAGAAGAATCCGCTGGATGAGTGGGAAATCGAAGGCCGGGCCTTCACTGCCGCCATGCTTCCGCCCGGACAGAGCGCCAGCGGCTTCTTCTATTTCCAGGCGGACCTTCGCCACGGCTCCACCATATACTTGAGCGGCTTAACCGAAGCCGGCACCGGCAAGGAACTTTTTTACTTCGAGATTCCTTTGCAGTAATCCGGCCGAAACGAGCCCGCCCGGAAAGCCAGTCACAAGAAATTTCAAAAAACTCGATAAAGCTAAACTGGCATTAGTTCAGTGGCTTACGGCGTGCTGCCCCCGTCCCGACCCCGGTAATTCCGCTTGACCACCGGCTAGAATGTGGTCGGCAGGAAAGTTCCGTTGACAACCGCGCCCGTCCGGCGCGGTTTTTGTTTTTCCGGAGGTAAGATGATCTCGCGTTCGCTTTTCGCTGCACTGGCGCTGGCTTCCACTGCGCTGGCCAGTCCGCCGCTGACCACTATTCAGGACGTTCTATACAAGGCCGACGGCACTCGTTTCGCCGGTACTTTAACCATCAGTTGGACCAGTTTCGAAGCCATCGACCAGTCGGCAATCACTACCCAGGTCACCACCGTCACCGTTACTGACGGGAACCTTCGGGTACAATTGGTCCCCACCACCACTGCGGTCCCCCCGGCCAACTACACGGTGAAATACAACAGCGACGGACGCATCCAGTTCGGCGAGACCTGGGCCGTGCCGTCCAGTGTCACGCCGCTGCGCATCCGCGATGTGCGCATAGCGTCCAGCCAAACCGGCGCCGTGAGCGCGGATACCGTCGCGGCCACGGTTCAGGAATCCGACGTGGCCGGCCTGGTCTCCGACCTCGGCGCGCGCCCGCTCAAAGGCCCCGGCTATGCCGCCGGCCGCGTGGCCGTGGTGAACCCCGCCGGATCGCTCGAAACCGTGACCGGCAGCCCGTCCGACTGCGTCCGGGTGGACGGTTCTTCCGGGCCCTGCGGCGATGCCGGTGGGCTGCCTTCCTTCGTGGATGGCGATTCGCTTTCCGGCATCATGGATGGCTCCAACACCACCTTCACGCTCTCGGCCTTTCCCAACCCGGCTTCCAGTCTGGCGGTCTACCGAAACGGTGTGCTGCAGTCCTCGGTCCGGGACTACAACGTCACCGGCAATGCAGTTCAATTCGTCGCCGCCGCGGCGCCGCAACCTGGCGATACGCTGCTGGCCAGCTTTCGCCTCACCGGAGCCGATGGTGCCTCGGCGCCACCGGGCCTCGTCTCTCCTCAGCAGATCAACCCTGCAGGTCTGACGGCGGGGCAGACGTGGGTGTGGGACGGCAATTCATATGTGCCGGGCGCTGCGGGTGGTGCTGGAGGGGCAGGCACTATCGGAGCGACGGGACCAGCGGGGACGGCGGGAGCTACTGGGGTTGCAGGTCCATTGGGACCGGCCGGTGCCACGGGCCCTGCGGGGGCTGCAGGACCTGCGGGCGCAACGGGAGTTTCCGGAGTGGCGGGTGCTACCGGACCAGTGGGAGTTCCCGGCACTGCGGGGGCCGTGGGCCCCACCGGAGTAGCAGGACCAGCAGGAGCAACCGGTGCGGCGGGTGCTGCCGGGATCGCGGGGCCGGCCGGCGCAACCGGCGCGGCAGGGATAGCGGGTCCAACCGGGCCATCCGGCGCGGCCGGCCCAACCCTGACGGTGTTCGGCCGCCTGGGCACTGTCGTGGCGGTGTCCGGCGACTACAGCGCGGCTCAAGTCGCCAATGCAGCCGACAAGACGGCAGCCAACTCCTATACGGCAGGCGCGAAGCAGGGTTTCCAGTCTTCGGCAACCACGGCTGGCATCAACTTCGGCGGCGTGTCGGCAGACCCGTCCGTGCTATCCGAGGGCGATGTCTGGTACCGCACGGACACCCACGCTCTGCGGCAATATCAGAACGCGGTGGCGGTAACGGTTGGCGGCGCGGCGGGCGGCTGCCCATCCACTCCGTTCTCCACTCTCATTACCGGCGCCACCACGAGCAACGGAAGCCTGGGCTGCGGGCTGACCTACGCCTCCACGGTCCATACGGATTTCACCGCAGCGGCGACCACTCAGCGCGTCAAGATTGGCACCGCCGCCAGTTTGTTTTCCGCTGCCGGTATCCGGCTTGAGGAAACCACCACCTTGGTTAGCGGCATTGGCACCATTACGGCGATGCAGGCGTGCGTGGGATCTGCGACGGCGGTTTGCTTGTTCACGCCGGGTGGGTTGGCACTGTTCGGGTCAACCGGACAATTTCTGACCTTCCCCGGACCCTTCTCGGCAGCGGCTACAGACCTGGCGACTCAGGACATTTACTTGACTTTGTCGGTGACTAACGTGACGCCAGGCAATCTATCCACCATGACAGGAGTGGTCGGTAAAGTCACGGTTCGTATCTGGGGCGGGGTGGCACAATGAGAAACCTGCTGATTCTGTCTCTGCTGGCGCTTCCGGCGTACTCGCAATGCACGGGCTACGGCACTTCGATTGCCGCCACGGTCGAACAGGTCACTGGCACCCTGACCAACGTGGCGGAACCGATCTCGATTACTGATACCCGGCTGGCGACGACGGGAAATGGCGGCCTGAGCTTATCCACCGGCAACGACATCTGCATCAGCGATTCCGGCAACACGGTGGCGTTCCCGCTCCAGAAACGTCCAGGCAGCTATTCAGCTACAACTGGCGCATATGCGGCAACCGTGCTATTCCCCAGTCTGTCCGCGAGTGCTACAACGTCTGTGCTGGTCTGGGTTGGCAAAGCGAGTGCGAGCGATCCCAGCACCACGGCAGTCTGGAATTCCAACTACAAACAGGTTTATCAGCTTGGCGAAACAGGCACGCCGGGAGCGGGAGGCGCGGGCGTGTACCTCGACTCGACCGTGAACGCCATGAACTCTGTAACCGGGACGATCAATCCTACGTCGGTGGCTGGCATCGCCGGATTCGGCAACGCCCAATCGTTCAATGGCACTAACCAATTTATCCAGGTGACCAACGCTCTGGCGTCTGGCGCTCCCGGCACAATCCAAGCGTGGTTCAACGTGGGCACCCATTCAACCTCACCCACCGTCGTTGACAACCGTGCGAATGGGACTGTGGGCTGCGCGATCTACATGGACACCAGCGGCTTTGTTCACGCCTTCTGCAACAGCGCGGGCTTGGATAAACCAAATGCTGTGAATGTGGCGAATGGTGTTTGGCATCAGGCGGTACTCACGGTTAACACGGGTGGAGTAGGTGTGACGCTCTACGTGGACGGTACCTTGATTGGCGCTAGCGGCCCGCAAGCATTCGGCGGCTTCTCGGCGGGATCGGACATGATCGGGCGCAACGTGGTGTCAGGCGGGACATCCTGGTTTCCTGGCAAGGTCCAGGAAGTCCGCATTTCCAGCGTAGTTGAGGGTGCCGCCCAGATCAAAGCCGATTACGACGCCATGCACGCGCCCACGTCCTTCTTTGCGCTGAGTTCCTTGACTTGTTCGATCACGACTACCACGCTGCCTGCCGGTACCGTGGGAGTTTCGTACAGCCAGACCCTTGCCACTTCCAACTGCACCACGCCAGCTTTCAGCGTGACTGCCGGGGCGCTGCCGACCGGCCTGACGCTCGGGTCCAGCACGGGCACGATTGGAACTACCGCAACCGCCTCCTGTAATCCTTGCAACTTCACCGCGCATGTGATCGACAGCGGGGCCAACGGCAACTCTTCACAGGCCCTCTCTATCGTCATGGTGACATCCACGCCCGTGATCTCGGCAGTGAGCGCGGCGGGAAATTCGCCATCCAGCCTGCTACTTACCTGGACCACGGATGTGAAATCCACTTCTAATATCAATTGCGGAGTTGTCACAGGTGGCCCCTACACCATCGCGGCGGGCGGCTCGGTAACTCCGATCCTCCACACAGCTACCACCGGGCTTGGCCAGGGCGTCCTTACTCACATCGTGGCGGTGACCGGACTACCGAATCCCAGCACGCCGTACTTCTGTGTTCCACTATCGGGCCAGCCGGGCGGACTGTCCGCAACCGGAGCCGAAGTCACCGCCAGCACCCTGCCCGCCGTTGTATCTACGCCCATCTCAATCAGCTACGTCTCCCCGGTCACCCGCTACAACGATCAGTTTCCGGCCAACGGCAGAGCTTGGAACGGCGACACCCACTACTGCTCCTGGGCAGATGACGGGAACAGCTATTGCAACTACGACGACGGCTCAGGCGTCGGCGCAACTCACTCAGCGCTCGGCTACTCCAAGTGGCCCACGGCGACCGACCTCACCTACACCAACGTTACGGTGGTCAGCGCCAACACGACCTTCGGCACTGAATCACAGGCCAACAACCCAACCGGGTATGCAGACGGCGGAGTTTGGGGAGGCGGCGTGCCGATTTCGGTGCGCGGGATCATGTACTATCCGTCGTTTCGTGCGGCTGGGGCTGGAAGCCTCTGTCTCAGTCTCCTGTTGTCCAACGATCACGGTGCAACCACCCAATCGCCAGAGCACAATCTGTCCGGGGCCGGATACACCGGCGTGGCGAACGGTGATGCGCCGTCACCGGGGAATTGCATGCTAGCCGGAGCTCCCGGCCCGTGGATCTGGTTTATTCAACACTGCCAGGATCACAGCATGAACTGCACATGGGTGGCGAACGCGGATGGTTACGTGTACGCCACTGGCTGGGGAAATGGCGGATACGGTGGGACCGCTCCCTTCTATAACCTGATGCGGGTTCGCATTGAAGACTTGCTGCTCCAGCTCGGCTCAAAGATTCAATACTACATCGGCACCGGGGCTGGAAGCGACGGCCTGTTTGATGCCGCATGGAGTTTCAGCGCCACGGGAACCTGCCCCGGTGCGACCTGTGCTTTTCGCTTCCCCATGACTACGATGGGTGCTCAACCCATGATGGTTTTCGTGCCGAATTTCAACCGTTACATGGCGGTGGGCTGGCTCTGGCTTGCGGGGAACGCACAGGGCAACACTTTTGGAAATGCCGCTGCCGCCGTCATCTCGGATGTCGGCCCGTACCCCTGGAATGTTTCGACCCAGATTGCCACCATCCCGCGCGACAACACGCACTTGAATTACGGTCCCGCATTCACGCAGTTCCACCTGGAGAGCTACGTCAAACGATCCACCACGCCGCTGTCGGCATCCATCAAGATCGTCGGAACCGGCTACTTCACGGGCGAGGTTCAGGGCACACCTTCGACTGACGAATACAGCCCGCACATCTACGAGGTTGGGTTGGTGCCGCGCGCCACGGTTCCGGCGCGGCCGGCTATTGGCAACGGTCGCAATCAGCACATTGCGACCGGCCTGGATCTGTTTTACAACTTCCAGAACTGCTCCAACGCCTTGAGCTTGCCGGACCTTTCGCCGAACGGAATCGGATTGAATCACAAGTACGACGCCGCCACGAACCTAGTCTTGGGATCGCCAGTCACCACGCCGAATACGCTCAATCCTGCCGTGTGCGACAACTACGGGATGTGGAATTTCGGCATCTCGTCCGCAGCAAATAAAGTCGCCACCTGCACCCCGGCCTGCGCGACTCCGATGGCCTATCCGCTGGTGACGCCGTACAACGTGGCCTTGACCGACTTCACAGTGGCCGTGTCCTTCGCGCACTACCCCGCTGGCAACGGTTCGACGGGTTTAGCGACGGTGAGCGGAGAACTGGTCCTGGACAAGACGGACCTGCAATTGGCCCGCAGCAGCACGACGGCGAATAGTTGGACGCTGAAAGTAGGGGCAACCACATCATCGCCGTTCAGCCTGACAACGGACGTGGCGGCTGGCGGCGCCACCTGGCCGGCGCTGTTCATCCGGCGCGTCGGCGGCACGGTCAATGTTTATTCGTCAGCCGGCATTGGCGCGACAGCCCCGTTCACCACACTGGCTACGATCAGCGATGGTACCGCGCTCAGCACCAACGCGCTGAATATCGGCACGACATTTCGGGGCACAATGAGCGAGCTGCTGGTGTGGAATCGCGGGCTGACGGATTCCGAGATCGCACGGGAGGCTGGGGCGATTCGGTACGACATGGCGCTTCGGGGACTGGTGATTCCTTGAGGACGCAGTCGGTGCTCGCCCCAGTCCACAAGAAGCAGCTTCTGACGTATCTCAGGCTCGCCGGCTGATTTCACATCAGATCTGCGAACATTCGAGTCGGCAGCTACCCCGCCGCTACCCCCGCCGCCGGCTCCGCCAGGTCAGAAACCCGATCAGCGTCTTACCGTCGTCAATCTTTCCCGATTCAATCATTTCAGCCAGTTCCTTTTTGGTGAACCAGCGCGCCTCGATCTGTTCATCGTCCATGGGGGTGGCTTCGCCGCCAGTCAAATCCTCGGCCAGGAAGATGGTCATTCGCTCCTGTACGAAACCAGGGCTGGCGAAGTAGCTGGCCAGCCTGGTCCATTGCCGCGCCCGATAGCCGGTTTCTTCTTTCAACTCGCGCCGGGCAGCCTGAAGCGGTTTTTCGCCGGGATCGAGACGCCCGGCCGGCAACTCCCACAGATACTTTTCCGCCGGCAGGCGATACTGCCTGACTAACAGCACGCGCTTCTTCCGGTCCACCGCCATGATGACGGCCGAGCCAATGTGGCGCACCACCGAGCGTTTGATGTGGAAACCGGTCTTCGGGTCGACGGCCTCGTCCTCGGTCACCCGGAACAAGCCGCAATTGTAGACTTCTTTGGAAGATGTGATTTTCATTTTTTCGCTTATCTTTTCGAATGCAGCGCCGCCGCGAACTGGTCCGCCGGAAGCGTATTCAGGATATCGTTCGGCTCCAGCCAGCCACGCCGCGCGGTCACCACGCCGTACTTCATGCTCTCCAGGTGCTTGGGGTGGTGGGCGTCGGTGGAGATGGTGAACCGCGCGCCCTTCGCTTTGGCGGTGCGGATCAGGGTGCCGTGCAGGTCCAGCCGCTCCGGGCTGGCATTGATCTCCAGCCACACGCCGCGCCGCGCGGCTTCGGCCACCACGCGGTCGAAGTCGAAGGGAAACGGATCGCGGTGCAGCAGAATGCGGCCGGTGGGATGGCCCATCACGCGCAGGTGCGGGCACTCCAGCGCGCGCAGCAGGCGGTCGGTCATTTCCGCCGCCTCCATATTCATGTGGCTATGCACACTGCCAATCACCAGGTCCAGTTCGGCCAGCGCGTCATCGGCCAGGTCCATGGCGCCGTCCTTGAGGATGTCGCACTCCAGGCCGGAGAAGACGCGAATCGGCGCCCCCTGCCTGTTGCCGAAGTGGGCAAGGCCGTTGCGGTTGATCTCGCGCACCCGTTTGGCGAACTCCACCACGCGCTTTTCGTCCAGGCCGTTGGCCATGGCCAGCGCTTTGGAATGGTCGGTGATGGCCACGTATTCGTATCCCCGTGCGCTCGCGGCCTCGGCCATCTCTTCCAGCGTGGCTCGGCCGTCGGTTTCGGTGGTGTGCATGTGGATGTCGCCGCGGATGTGTTGCAGCTCCACCAGTTCGGGCAGGCGGCCGGCCTCGGCGGCTTCGATTTCGCCGGTGTTCTCGCGCAGTTCCGGCGGAATCCACGCCAACTTCAGCGCCTGGTAGACGCCCTCTTCCGTTTCGCCCGCCACTTTCACATCGTCGGCGACGCGGAAGAGGCCGTACTCGCTGAGCTTCAGCCCCATCTTCACGGCGCGCGTGCGGATGGCCACGTTGTGGTCCTTGCTGCCGGTGAAGTACTGCATGGCGGCGCCAAAACTGCCGGGCGGCAGGGCGCGCACGTCCACCTGCAAACCCTCGCGGCCCACTTTGGCGCTGGCCTTGTTCTCACCATGGACCAGCACTTCCTCCACCAGCGAATAGGCGACGAACCGGCTGAGCACCGCTTCGGGAGCCGCCGGCCCGGTCACCAGCAGGTCCAGATCGCCCACCGTTTCGCGCCCCCGCCGCAGGCTGCCCGCGGGCGTGATGGCTTCGACGCCGGGCACCTGGCGCAATTCGGCGATCAACTCTTCCGCCATGGTCTCCGCGTAGCTCAGCAGGTAACGGCCGGTGCGCATGCGGTACTGGGCGATGGAGCGCAGCACCTTCTCTTCCAGCTTGGCGCCCATGCGCGGCAGCCCGCGCAGTTTCTGCTCCTGGCAGAGCCGCTCCAGTTCGTCGATGGTGCTGATGCGGTAATGCTCGAAGATCAGCGCGATGCCCTTGGGACCGAGGCCCTGAATCTTGAGGAACTCCAGCGCGGTGGGTGGAAACTTCGCCAGCAGCAGGTCGCGGCGCTCGCAGGAACCGCGCTCCGCAATTTCCGCCAGCACCTGCGCCAGCCCCTTACCGATGCCGGGGATATCGGTAACCTTGCGCTCCGGGTCGCGCAGAATATCTACGATACGTTCGGGATAGCCATCCACGGCCGTGGCGCCGTTGCGATAGCTGCGAATACGAAATCCATCCTCGGCGGCGATCTCCATCAGATCGGCCGTCTCCCAAAGTACGCGCGCGATTTCCTTATTCTCCAAGCTGGGGCCCCCGCTCTTAATTGTACAGAGTGAGGCCGCGGGTCTTATTGTGGGGCAGATTGCCAATCTGCGGCGGATTGTTAATCCGCCTGCGCGATGCGGCAGCGAGCGTTTTCGCCTTGCCTGAAGGGGCTCGCCAGAGCGCGGGCCGGCGGATTGCCAATCCGCCGCAGGTTAACAACCTGCCCCACATATCAGGTGTTACAGCTTCAAGCGTAGATAAATCGCGCCTTCGGTAGGCTTGCTGGAGTATGGGCCGGTGCGCTCGAAGCCCATGCGATCGTACATTTCCAGGGCTTGTGCCATCACTGGCATGGTGTCGCCGACCATCTCGGAATAGCCGGCGGCGCGGGACTCGGCAATCAGCCAGTGCATTAGGGCGCGGGCCACTCCCCGGCCACGAAACTTCGGCCTTACATAGAGGCGCTTGGCCTCGCACCGGCTGGCATCGAAGGGGCGCATGGCGGCGCATCCTGCCGGTTCGCCATCGAGAATCGCCAGCGCCAGCCTTCCACCCGGCGGCCGATAGTCGCCCGGCAGCGACGCCACTTCGTCGCCGAAGTTCTGGAAGCAGGGCGTGAAGCCGAAAGAGGTCCAGTATTCTTCGAACAGGCCGCGCACCAATTCGACCTGGGGCCCGCCGGAAACGGTCACGATCTCCATGATTACTCCACTCGGGTTACTCCACGCGGGTTACTCCACGCGGGCTACTCCACGCGGGCTACTCCACTCTGGTCAGGCGCTCCTTATAGAGAGCGAACACGCGCTTGAAATCCAGGTTGAGCATGGCGGTGACGGGCGTGGCGTCGGGGGCCACCCGGCGGTCCAGCGGCACGGTGGAACCGTAGAACTGGCCCCATGAGGTCTGCACATCCAGGTACCGGACTTCGGATTTGGTGACGAACTCGGGGTCCAACAGATAGGCCGCCGCCAGCGAATCCCACATATAGCCGGTGGCTTTGGCGTCCTTGAGAAATGCCGGGTAGCGGTTGCCAAGATCTTCCCGGAAGAGGTCGGTGATGCCCGTGTGGGCCCCGGCGATCTGATCGAACTCGGCCTTCCTCAGCGGCGCCAGATTGCAGATATCCAAACCGAACATTACCTTCTGGGCAATGTGGGAACGCAGCACGATGCGCGCCGATTCGGGGTCGAACCAAAAGTTGAACTCGGCCGCGGCCGAGGCATTGCCGGCCACCCGGATATTGCCGCCCATAAAAACAATCCGTTTGATTTTGCCTTCGATCTCCGGCTTCAACCGCAGCGCCATGGCGATGTTGGTCATCGGCCCAATGGCCAGCACCGTGACTTCGCCGGGATGGCGTTCAATTTGGGAGATCAGAAACTGGGCGCCGTCGCGGTGCGCTTTGCGTCCCGTGAGTTTCGCGCCGGGCGCCGGCTTGACCGTGGCGGGGTCTTCGGCGAAGGCGCCCGTGAAGGCCAGCGCACCCCATCGCCGTTCCGCCTCCCTGGCCATGGGCGCGGTGTGCAGCAGAGGCGTCTCGGCGCCGGAGTAAACGGCCACCTGCGGCCGTTTCAGCAGGTCCAGGATGTGGAACATGTACTCGGCGCCCTGGGCGGGCCAGACATTGCCGGGAACCAGCGTGATGCCCTCCACCGTCACCTGCGAGGGACTGCGGAGCAACATAACCAGCGCGGCTCCATCGTCTCCGAACAGCCCGGAGTCCGTATCGAACAGAACCATATCGCGCCCCGCCGCCCACGATCGCCCGGACGACAACCCCCCGGATGACAACCCGGGGAGCAGCATGAGTCCCACCAGCTTGAGCCCCACCAGCATGAGTCCCATCAGCCAACGCCACATGTACCCCCAATATAATGCGAATCCGCCCCGGCCGGGACGAGGAGACGATCAGATCACGCGAACGCCCTGGCGCGCGGCCTCTTGGCGCAGAACTCGATCCACCGTCAGGAGTGTGGCGTCATCGCGCCGCGCCAGCGCGAGGTAGAACATGTCGTAGGCGGGCAGGCGACTGGTGCGGGCCAGGAGAAACGCCTCGCGATACAAATCCTTTCCGGAGACCAGCGTATCGACCAGGTTCAAGGCGAGTTCCAGGACCCGCTGGCAAGTTTCGGTTTCCAGCTTTTCGAACTGGTGATACTTCCAGATGGCGTTGGTGACCTCGGGGACGATCAACTCCGGGGCAAGCACCGCGTCGGCCTCCGCGATCGCCTCAAGGTGGTCCGCCATAGGGCGGCGATTCAGTGCGATCTGGACAGCCGTGCTGGCATCCAGAACCACCCTCACCGCTTACGGTCCTCGCGGATTATCCGGACAGGATCGCTCAGTGCACGGGCCCGGTGCGGGTTCCCGGCACCTGAAGAAGATCCTGCGATCTCAGCCAGCAGGTTCTTTCGGCGGGCTTTGGGGCCGGATCCCACACCTAATCCGCGCGCCAGCACGGCCAGAGTTTGTTGCGCCAGACTTCGGTGCTCTTTTTCGGCCAAATCGGCCAGCAGTCGGTAGATTGGCTCGGGGACGTCGCGTACTTGGATAGCGGGCACCATGCCATTATATAAAATGCATGCACGTTTATGCAAGCTGCATGCATCCCGGCTTTTTGGGCCTCTGCTAAAATGCGGAAGCCATGCACAAAGTACGATGGGGCATACTGGGCGCCGCACGAATCGCCACCACCAAAGTGATCCCGGCCATGCAACAGGGCCAACTGAGCGAGGTTGCCGGCATCGCCTCGCGCGACCGGGCCAAGGCCGAGGAGGCCGCCCGGCAACTCGGCATTCCCAAATCCTACGGCTCATACAAAGAGATGCTGGACGATCCCGAAATCGACGCCATCTATAACCCGCTGCCCAACCATTTGCACGTGGCGTGGTCCATCCGCGCCGCGGAAGCGGGCAAGCACGTGCTTTGCGAGAAGCCGCTGGGCATGAACGCCGCCGAGGTCCGCGACCTGATTGCCGCGCGCGACCGCACCGGCGTGACCATGGGCGAGGCCTTCATGGTACAGACTCACCCGCAGTGGCTGCGCGTGGTGGAACTGGTGCGCAGCGGGCGGATCGGCCAACTTCGCTCCGCGGTGGGCACGTTCAGCTATTTCAAACTGGATGCGGACAACATTCGCAACATCCGGGCATACGGCGGCGGCGCCTTGATGGATATCGGCTGCTATCCCATCAAGTGCTCGCGCATGGTGTTCGGCGAGGAACCGGTCCGGGTCTCGGCCTCGATTGTGCGCGACGCCAGGGTGGACAACGTGGACGTCCTGACTTCGGCCATGCTGGATTTTCCGTCGGGCCACTGCATATTCACGGCCAGCACGCAGGTTCAATCGCAGCAGAGCATGTGCTTTTACGGGAGCAGTGGGCGGATTGCACCCGAGATCCCGTTTAACGCGGCGCCGGGTGAGACGGCGCGGGTGATCATCGACGATGGCCGCGACCTGACCGGCTCCGGCCGCGTGGTGGAAGAAATCGCGGCGTGCGATCAATACACCATCCAGGGCGACCTGTTCTCTCGCGCGATTCGCGAAGGCGGCCAGCCGCCGGTGCCGCTGGAGGATGCGCTGCTCAACATGCGGGTGATCGACGCGGTTTTCCGTTCCGCCGAGACCGGCAAATGGGAAACGCCGTAGTCGCAACCAAGCTGAGCCCTGACGGGCAGACTGTTCCATGCCACGTCGTGAAATACCCCCGCGCCTTACACATTTGTCGGCCAGATCCCGGAAGAAGCGCTCCACCTGGTTGAGCCAGGAAGAACACGGCTCTGTGCCTGCGATATGATGCGCTGCATGAGATCAACGCTTCTACTAATCGCCCGAGCCGTCTTCATGATTCCTATATTGGCGGCAGTCGCACCCCCCGAAGTCGTCATCAACGGACGTCGCACCGTAGTGGTTGAGAGTCCTGCTGCGACTGTGCTCATCGATCTGGGGGGTGGTTCGATCGTGGACTTCCATCTTTCCGGCGGTGGATTGAATCCTCTCCACTGGCTTGGACCTGGCGACGAAAATGCCGCACTGCGGCCCATGGCTCACTTTCTGTGCCTGGACCGTTGGGGTCAGCCGTCGGAAGCCGAACAGCGCAACGGAATGCCCTTTCATGGCGAAGCTTCACGCGTCGAATGGAAAGAACTGGTCACATCCGAAGGTCGTGACGCCAAGAATCTCGCCTCCATGTGGACCAGTCTCCCGATGGCAGGTCTTGAGATACGCCGCTTGGTCAAACTCTCCGGGTCGGCTGCAGTCTTCACCGTCTCCGAAACCGTCACCAACCGAAACAAGCTCGGGCGCATCTACAACATGGTCCAGCACGCAACGATCGGGCCACCCTTCCTGGACGAAACCACTGTTGTCGATTCGAATGCGCAGCGGGGACTAATGCAGTCAAGTCCGCTGCCCAATCCGGAGCAGCCCGAGATACGCTGGCCGCAAGCGATCAAGCAAGGTAATCCGGTCGATTTGCGGCGTCTGACAAATGACCCTGACCCAAACGTCGTCTCCTTTGTTATGGATGGCGAGGTGGGATGGGTAACTGCCACGAATGCCTCCAAGGAGTTGTTGCTGGGCTATCTCTTTAGCACCATCGACTATCCATGGCTCAACCTCTGGCGTCACGTGCAGGATGGGAAGCCGCTCGCACGCGGGCTGGAATTCGGAACGACCGGCCTTCATCAGCCATTCAAAATCTTGACTGTCAAACCGCACATTTTCGGCAGGCCGACCTTTGCGTACCTGGATGCCGGAGAAAGCGCAACGCGCCAGTACACGGCATTCTTGACCAAGGTGCCGAACGATTTCGCGGGCGTAAACAGTGTTCTGTATCGCGATGGCAGGATCATCATCCAGGAGCGCGGCGGAAACCGACGCGAGGTAACCATCATCGCTGGCCGTTGAGCAGGTCGCGGCCCTCTCCAGACTTGTGCGAGCCGATTATCGCTCTCGGCTAATCTCGCGCCGGACTGCGAAAAAGCCCGCACAGGTCAGGGCGTGGCCGTTATCTTCTCAAGCGGCGCCTCGTCCGGCTGCGAGAGATCGAGGGGTTCGGCACTTGAACAGTAATTGGCGCCTATCAGCAACTCGGTCAGCTCGAAACTTTTTCCGGCGACCTCGAAGACGCACGCGATCTTTACCAGCGTTGCCTACTCGTGGCGCGCGAATTCGTCCAGCAGAAACCGGACGACCCAGCTCGCAACCAGCTCCTGGCAGCGACCTACGTGGGCCTCGGATGGGTCCACCTCAACAGCGTGGAAACGGATAAAGCCGTTCAGAGTCTTCGTGCGGCCCTTCAAGTCTTCGGGACCGAACCCAATGGGAACGAAGATCACGATCGGATGCTCGTGCTTGTTTATTCCCGCACGGCATTCGGTCTAAATGAGCTTGGATCGAATCCCCAGGCGATCCGCAGTTTTGAGAAGGCGATCGCCATCGCCGAGGACCTCGCCCGAAAATTTCCCTCAGTTCGCACGAAACGAGGGGTCCAGACTCTATATATGAATTTTGTCGGCCCGTTGGCCGGAATGGAGACGCTCAACGCTGGCCTTGCGCCTCAGGCGGAAATCTACGCCAGGAAGGCCTTGGCGACGGCAGAAGAAGCCATCCGGAGCGATCCCACGAATAAGCGAGCACGTTTCGACTTGGGTTTTGCGTATACCAAGATGGGGGATGCCGTCTCTGCCACGCATCCGGATGAGGCCGCCGCATGGTACCGAAAATCGATCGAGTTGACGAAGCAACTCGGCGCGCGGACCGAGGCGAGGAGCGAACTCGCGTTTCGGAACGAGAAGCTGGCATCCGTATTGATCAGTAGGAAACACGCGGCCGAACGTCTTCGTCTTTTGCGAGAAGCCAACCTGATCCGGCAGGAGATCGCCAAAACAGGATCGAATCCGCCGCTCGACCGCGTGCATTTGATGAGGTCGCACTGCAGATTAAGCGACGCCGAATTGGCGATAAATCATATCGCGGACGCCCGTAGCCATGCTGCTTCGGCGCTGCCATTCCTCGCTGCGTTTAAAGTGACCTCGCCCAGCCTGGTGGTCCTGCGCGACCTGGGCTTCTGCTACGAGAGTCTGGGCAACGTTCAACGTTCGCTTGCAGCGGACCGCTCGGGGTCCCTGGCCGAACGGCGCGCTGCGCTAGCCCAGGCTCGTGAATGGTATCAGAAGAGCTCTGGTGTGTGGAACGAATGGTTGAGGCGCGGAGCTGCCACCCCCGAAAGCGAGGGAGCGCGGCACAAAATCGAACAGCTGCTCCAAACGAAATGATCGAAATCGGTGAGGGATTCCGCATACCACAATAGGGAGACTCCAAAATTGTTCGATTCGTCGCCGCCGATGCAATTGTCCGCCGCCCAAGTCACAGTTGAGCAACGGAACGGGGCTCTCGTTCTCGATACGCGTCCCGCCGAACAATTCGTATCCCTTCACATTCGAGGATCCATTCAAATCGGGCTTCTCGGATATTTCGCCAGTTGGGCGGCGATTCTCATTGAGCCGACACAGAGAATTATCTTGATAGCCGAAGACCTTCAACGGGTTCAGGAAGCATGGACGCGATTGATCCCAGTAGGTGTTCGACACGTGATCGGGTACTCACTCCCCAATGAGGCGAAATGGCGAAGAGAAGGGTTGGAACTCACCACAATCTCAGCCCAGCGATGCGAGCAGATTGTCCGAACTCTTGAGTCCGGCACGCCGTTGCAGCTCATCGATGTCCGTAGCCGTGCCGAATGGCTGAAAGGTCACCTTCCGGGCGCGATCTCGCTTCCACTGCAGGACCTGAATCCAAACACAAATCCAGTCGACCTCTCCACGCCGAGCTTGATTTACTGCCACGAAGGATTTCGCGCAACGACAGCTGCCACCATACTGCTCCAGGGAGGCGGTGCCGCTGTCGCCATTTTGATGGATGGCTTTGAGGGCTGGTCGGCACTCGGGCTGCCCCTGGAAACGTAGGACGAGTCGTCCTCGAATCGACGTTCAACATCTGGTGCTTTTTTGAGAACTTGATGATCGAACTCGGGACGGGACGCCGCACGCATTCGTCGTTCGCTCCCCCCGGCTTCGCCTGCTTGCTTTGCTCGCCCCCGGAGGATTGGAAGAAGCCTTCCGTAGCGTGAGTTCACCGGCCCTGAATCCGGACCTCTCACCGGAGCCCTCACCTATTCGCAAATTGACGTAGATGAAGTAGTGCGACGATTCAGGGACTACGGTGCACATTTCCTGACGCAAGACGAGACTTCGGATCACATGCCGCCGTATCCGAAACGGCTTCCACCGAATTCCAGCGTTAGCTGAAAAAACCGCCGGTCGAAAAGCGGGGCACCTTTGATGCCGTTTGCACGGCAGAACTGGCATGCAGCCAATCGCAGACGTCGAAACCTGGATCAGGACGCCGCCAACACTGACCGCCGTTTGCCGGAAGGTTTCTTCGCAAAAAAAGAATCGCACGACCGATCGTGCGCATTTCTTAAGTGAGGCCATTACCGGCCTAAGCCGATTTCCTTTCGGCTTATTCAACCAAATGAGGAGAGCACACATGCATCAGAAAATTATATTCAAGAGCAAAGGCCTGAATTGTTCCGGCCTCTTTTATCTTCCCGATAACTACTCCGCAACAGAGGGCAAGCAGTTGCCTGCGATCGCTATGGCGCACGGCATAGGCACACTTAAGGAGATGGGGCTGCCCCAGTACGCGGAGCGATTCGCAGACGCCGGCTTCGCTGTTCTGCTCTTCGACTTCCGTAACCTCGGAGAGAGCGAAGGCACTCCGCGCGAACAAGTCTTTGCCGAAGACCAACAGGAGGACTACCGCAACGCCATCACATGGCTGCAACTGCAGCCGCAGATCGATCCGGAACGGATCGGCGTCTGGGGTTTCTCTTTCTCTGGGGGGCACGTGCTGCAGGTCGCCGCCTTCGACCGCCGTATTAAATGTGTCGTGGCCCAGGTTCCTGCGGTTAGTGGCTTCCTCGTAGCGCAGCGGTCTAACACCCCATCAGATCTCTATGGAGTGGGGATGATGCTTAGTCAGGATCGAATCCGACGCTATGAG
>Ga0210402_10000291_pt1 | contig 57249 bp, 47 predicted proteins | sample IncBWC7MmetaG_FD_161055 | JGI IMG/M metagenome (GOLD analysis project Ga0210402, IMG submission 161055) | Forest soil microbial communities from Barre Woods Harvard Forest LTER site, Petersham, Massachusetts, United States - Inc-BW-C-7-M | ecosystem: Environmental > Terrestrial > Soil >... | reverse complement strand
CGGGGCGGAAGCCACAAGCCGACCAGCAAGCCGTTTTTGTACGCGCTGCTTCGCAACCAGGCCAATCACCCCTAGTTTTATAGGTATTCTGTCCCTCTCAACCTCAAGGTTTCTCTCCGCGAGAAACGCTTCTATCTCCATGCCTTGGTGCAGTTGTTCCCCCTTTCTTCTTCACAAGTTCATGTGTTTGGTACACATCGCCTAATGTTTTCGTACTAATTGGCAGAACACTCATTTGTCGAGGGCATGGTGTGAAAGTTGGAGTCCGACCGAACGGAGCTTCACCGCTGTGGTGTGTCTGTTGGAAGCAGTGATGGCACGCAGTGAATCGTGGAAACGGGGAGCGTGAGGGATGAAAAACTTGCGTTTTGTTGTTTTGGCTGTGTTGCAGATAGCACTTTGCCTTTGCGTCTCGGGTCTTTTTGGCGAACCGCTCGCCGCCCAAACGAGTTATGGGTCCATTGTCGGGACGGTCATGGACGCCTCGGGAGCGGCCATTGCCGATGCCCAGGTGACCTTGACGAATCTGGCTACCACTGAGAAAAGAGTCGCTCAATCGGGGACCGACGGTCTTTACGACTTTGTGAATCTGCTGCCTGGCCGTTACAGCATCGTAGTGGAAAAGACCGGATTCAAGCGCATCACCCGTCCAGAAGTTATCGTTGAGGTGGGGCAGGCCGTTCGCATCGATCTCACCTTGCAAGTGGGCGACGTCAGTCAGACGATTGAGGTCACCGGCGAAACACCTCTCCTGCAGGCGGAGACGTCTTCGATTGGGCAGGTGGTTGAGGAACGCAAGGCAAATGAACTGCCCCTCAACGGCCGCAACGTTTTCAATCTCATCACCCTTGCTCCGGCAGTCATCCCGCAGGGAAGTTCCGGCGGCACGCCCGTCGGAGTAAATCCCTTTGGATGGGGAAACTATCAGGTGAACGGCTCCTTCGGCAATGAAAGCGCCGAATATCTCGACGGCCAGCCGCTCAATATTGGCTATATCAACCTGCCTGTTTTGATTCCAACACAGGATTCAATCCAAGAGTTCAAAGTTCAGACCAGCAATCTGGGGGCAGATTGGGGCAAGTTCTCGGGCGGCGTCATCAACCTGAGCACCAAATCGGGCGGCAACGGGTTGCATGGGGAAGCGTACGAATACCTCCGCAACAAGGTGCTCAACGCCAACGATTTTTTCCTGAATAAAAACAACCAGAAGAGACCGCCGTTCACCCAAAACCAGTTCGGCGCAAACGCCGGGGGCCCGCTCATCATTCCCCACGTTTATAACGGGAAGGACAAAACCTTCTGGTTCTTCAGTTGGGAAGGATTCCGCCTGCGTGTTGGCAGCGCCTTCACTACTACCGTGCCCGATCCCAAGACCGAATCAGACTTCGCGGGCGGCAACTTCTCCACGCTCTGCAAAAACGGCTTTACCGGTCCCGGTGGGATTTGCGCCGACACAGTCCCGGACCCAAAAGGTGGCCCACCGATATTTGTGGACCAAATTTATGACCCGTGCGGCACGCCTGCGGCTACGACCGTCGTCGTCTGCCCAACTGGCTCTCCGGCAAGACAGCCTTTCCCGGGAAACGTTATTCCCACCGGCCGGCTCAATCCGACATCCCTTGCACTCTTAAAGTTTTTCCCAGCGGCCACCGGCACTGGAACACCAGGGGTAGTCGGGAACAATTTCTTCACCAACAACTACACGACGGCCACTAGTGGCGGTGGTAACCAGAACCAAGTGGTTGGGCGCCTCGATCATGCCATAACCAATAACCAGCATATCTTCTTCCGCTACAGCTATTGGAACGTGCTGGATTTGCCCGTCGACCCTCTGACCACCGGGCTATGCGCAGACCGCTGCGCAGAAAAGTACGACAGCAGCGCGCCCGCTCTCGGCTACAACTGGACGGTGACGCCAAACACCATCGTTAGCATAAACGCCAGCCTGAGCCGTTTCGCTTATAACCGTTCACCCAAAAACGCTGGGTTCGACCTGACCACCATCCACTGGCCCACGCAATACAACGCCGCCATTCCCTCCGGCGCAAGAACACCGCCAACGCCGTGCATTTTCAACTTTGCCGACAATATCACGTGTTCTCAGGGCCAGAGCTTTATCACGGACCGAAACACGCAGTGGAATCTTAGCCCCAGCGTCACCCTCGTGCGCGGGCACCACACGGTCAAGCTCGGCTTCCAGTTGGAAATCGGGCGTGACAACTACGCGCAGACCAACGTCGGCAGCGGCGCTTTCGCGTTCTGCGGCGCTGGCCTCTCCTGCTTCTCCAGTTTCAGCTTTGCCGATTTCATGCTGGGCTATGCAGACAACCCGCACAGCGTAGAGAATCACTTCTTTGGTCAGGCCGTTGTACCTGCATTGGTTGCCGGGCAGCAGATATACCGCGGGTTCTACGTCGACGACACATTTCGCGTCACCAACAAACTCACCCTCAACCTCGGGATCCGCTACGAACTGCAAGGACCGTGGTCTGAGCGGTACAATCGGCAGTCCGAGTTCGATCCCACGGCGGTCAGCTGGCTCGCCAACCCGGGGGTTACCGCAGGGTTGACGAACGTCCCGGGCCTTCCCGGCCTAAGGGGAGATGTTTCCCTGGTTAACACCAGTCAACGTACGAACATCCCGCTACACAAAGACAACGTTTCGCCGCGCATCGGCTTCGCCTACAGCTGGGATCAGAAGACCGTCATTCGGGGCGGCTATGGAATCTTCTGGGTTCCCAACTACGTATCCTTCGGCCTGAATCCCAACAACGACTTCGTCAATGACGCCACGACATCCTACACCGGAACGGTTGATGGTAATCACCCGGTGAACACTATTAACACGCCTTTCCTCCCGCAGATCGTCCCCCCGGTGGGCCGCAGCCGGGGCGTCCTGGGCACGCAGCAATATGCAACCCAGGTCGTTCAAGACTTCACCATCGCCGACTACCATGACCACCCGGCCGCCTATATACAGCAATGGAACATTAACATTCAGCGAAACCTGCCCTGGAACTTCTTCGTGTCCGCCGCCTATGTGGGTTCGAAAGGCACACACCTGGCGCTCTACGACTCGCAGATTAACCAACTCGGAGACAATTTCTTTGCCTCGGCGGCCCCGCAATGCGCAGCGCAAAGCGCGGCCATCATCGCATACAACACCGCACATAACACGACATTTGACACGCGGTGCTCCGGGACACCACCGGCGGTTGTCGGAGCTCCGCCAGTAACTTTGCTGCAATCGGTTGCAAACCCCTTCTTTGATGCGACGACCCAGACCGCGTATGCACTATCAGGGCCGACCACAACCAATGCACAGTTGGCACGTCCCTATCCGCAATACGTTGGCCTGAAACTCGCTGGTCAGGGCGACTACGACAGCATCTATCATTCCCTGCAACTCACGGTCGAACGCCGCTTCGCGGGCGCCGGTTCGTTGCTGGTTGCCTACACCAATTCCAAGCTGATCACCAATGCAGACACACTCACCAACTGGCTCGAAGCTGCGACGGGCAGCATTCAGGATTTCACCAACCTCAGGGGCGAGCGTTCCTTGTCTTCGCAAGACGTACCGCAGAGACTCGTGATCAGCTATGTCCTTGACCTGCCCTTTGGCCACGGCAAGCGGTATATGTCGAACGCTACCGGTGCGCTTGATAAGGTGGTTAGCGGCTGGGGAGTGGACGGCGTGACCGTATTCCAGAAGGGCTTCCCCTTGGTCCTCACCAACGGAAACCCGAATTACACCACGCAGTTTGGTGGAGGCTCGCGCCCGAACTACGTTCCGGGTTGCAGCAAGGGTGCACCAGCGGGCGGAACCTCCAATAAGATCAATGCGTGGTTCAACACCGCTTGCTTCGTATCACCCGCGGACTTCACATTTGGCAATGAGTCCCGCACCGACTCACATCTTCGCGGCTCCGGCGTGAACAACTTTGACTTTGCGTTGTTCAAGCGAACCCAGTTTGGTCCCGATAACAGGTTAGGACTGGAGTTCCGCACGGAGTTCTTTAACCTATTCAACCGCACGCAATTTGCGCCGCCCAACACCAGCGTTGGTTCGGCAAACTTTGGCAAGGTAACCAGCACGGCTGCGGGCACGAACCCGAGATTGATCCAGTTCGGGCTGAAGTTCATCTTCTGACCCCGGGAGCGCCCGGTAAGGATGCCTCCTTAGCATCCTTACCGGGCGACACCTTTTTTGTGCTGTGATCGGCCTCGATTGTTTCTCTCCCTCGCTGCAGGACTCCCCTCACCCCGGCTTCGTGTTAGCCTATTTGCGCATTCTAAAATACATCACCTACTGCCGTGCTGCGGCAACGCAAGCCCAAGGAGACACGCAAAGAGATGCCTCGCCGACTTACGCGCCGTGATTTTCTGAACTACGCGGCGATGGTTGCCGCTGCGCCCATCTTTGAAGTAAAACCGCTGCGCGGCATCGATTTTCTGTTGCAGAATTCCCCCACCCCGCGAAAATTCCTGATTGAGACGATGCCGGGCGGCGTGGCCCTCTTCGATTACAACAATGATGGGCTATTGGATATTTTCCTGGTCAACGGCGGGCGGATCACCGAGGGATTGCACGTTCCGGAAAATTTTGAGCGGAACAATCCCCGCTATTGGAATCGCCTGTATCGGCAGAATCGCGACGGGAGCTTTCTGGACGTTACCCAGGCGGCGGGGTTGGCTAATGCGGGGAATGGGAATTACGGGATGGGCGTTGCTGTCGGCGATTACGACAACGACGGGAATGAGGATTTGTATGTGACCAGCTACGGCAAAAACATTCTGTATCACAACAACGGAGACGGGACGTTCACGGATGTAACGGCCAAGGCTGGGGTGGCGGGGGGAGGCTGGTCTGTCTCCGCGGGCTTCTTCGACTACGACAACGATGGAAAGCTGGACCTGTTCGTTACGCGCTACATGGACTGGGACGCCGACCACAACAAGATTTGCGGCGGCGACTGGCATACCTATTGCCCGCCCAACGCGTTCCCCCCGACTACCTGCCTCCTTTATCACAATCGCGGTGATGGCACGTTTGAGGATGTCACCGAACGCTCCGGCCTGGCTGCAAAAAAAGGACGCGCGTTGGGTGTGGCTTTCGCGGACTACGATGGAGACGGCTTTACGGATGTTTTTGTGTCGAACGACGGCATGCAGCAGTATCTCTTCCACAACAACGGCAATGGGACATTTACGGAGTGCGGCCTGGAATCGGGGGTGGCGTTCACTGCGGACGGCAAAGGAATGTCGGGAATGGGCGCCGTTTTTCAGGACTATGACAATGATGGGCGCCCGGACGTTCTCGTAACGGTGTTGCCGCGTGAAATTTACAGCCTCTACCACAACGAGGGTGGCGGCAATTTCAATTACGCCAGCCTGGAAGCGGGGCTTGGCACCCTGACGTCGATGAGTTCAGGGTGGGGCGTGGGCCTGGAAGATTTTGACAATGACGGCTGGAAGGATCTTTTCGTCGCGCAGGGCCACGTGCTCGATAATGTGCAGGACATTGATGCTTCCCTGCGCTACAGGGAACTCCCACTGCTCGCGCTGAATCACAAGGGGCGCTTTGAACGTGTCGATTCCGGCGTCACCAAGCCGCTCGCTGCCCGCGGTGTGGCCTTCGGCGATATCAACAACGACGGGTGCATGGATGCAGTAATTTCGTGCCTCGGCGGGCCACCGGTTCTGCTCCTCAACCGTGGTGGCGGAAATAATCACTGGCTTTCCATCTCGCTGCAGGGGAGCCGCAGCAATCGGGACGGCTACGGCGCGCGAGTAAGTGTAAATGGCCAAACACGCGTTGCCACTTCGGCCGGAAGCTATTTATGCGCCAACGACAAGCGGCTGCACTTCGGACTGGGGAGCTCCGAGAAGGCGACTGTTGAAATTCTCTGGCCATCCGGTGCAAAGCAAGTTCTTAGCGATGTCAGCGCCGACCAATTCCTACCAATTCACGAACCGGAGCGTTCATGATTCGTCTTTTTCTGTTTGCTTGGCTTGCAGGGCAAGCCGGAACATCTGACGCGCAGCAACATCTGCAGGCGGGCCTTGAAGCGCGCAAGCAGCACCAAATCGAGGCGGAAATCACGGAGTTTCGGAAAGCCACTGAGAGCGACCCTAGCTTGGCGGATGCCTTTGTAAATCTGGGCGCCGCCTATATGGAAAAACGCGACTACGGTGCAGCGATCGCTCCTCTAAAACGCGCGCTCGAGCTCAGCCCCGACCTTCCCGTCGCTCACCAACTTATCGGTTTTGCGCTTCTGGCGCAGGGATACTCGGCGGAAGCGATTCCGCATTTGCAACGTGTAGGCGCGCTGGATGCATTGGGAATCGCGCAGATTGAAACCAATCAACTGACGGAGGCTGTCTCGAACTTCACGGCAGCGCTCGCGCAGCGTCCGGGCGATCCCGATTTGTTGTACTACCTCGGCCACGCAAGCGGCCTGCTATCCAAGGACGCGATAGATAATTTGCTGGCCACTCATCCGGATTCTGCGCGCGCGCATCAGGCGCTTGCGGAAAACTACTTCGTGCTGCGCCAAATGCCGCAAGCCGAGAAGGAATACCTGGAGGCATTGCGCCTGCGGCCCGATTTGCCGGGACTTCATTTGGAACTCGGCCAGGTATATGCCAACTCCGCGCAATGGCCAAAGGCGGAGGCTGAATTTCGCGCGGAGTGCAAACTGCGTCCGGGGAATGCCGAGGCCGCTTACCGGCTGGGCGTAGCGTTGCTTCAACAAGGGAGAGCGCACGACGCGCTGCCTGAGCTGCAGCGATCGAATGAACTGAAACCTGATATGCCAGAGACGCTTTACTCGTTGGGCAAAGCTGCCTCGCTGGTTGGAGAGAGCGCCGTCGCCGAGGGTGCGTGGCTGAAGGTAGTTGAACTTGAAAAGAGCACCTCGCTTGCGGCGCAGGCACACTTTGGGCTTGCCGGCTTGTATCGCAAACAAGGAAAATCCGCGCAGGCGCAGCATGAGATGCAGGAATTCCAGAAACTTCAAAGCACCATCGGGCCGCCTCGTTCCGAATAGCTTGACCTCGACCCGGCCCACCAGAATATTTCGGCACCTATTTGTGTCGAGCGCCCGACGTTGTTAACCATCGGCGATATTTATCTTCTCCGTTATCAGGAGGTCTCCATGCAGCCCTGGCGCAAGCGATTCCTGCTCTTGTACATGATGCGGGTGCCGCTGACGTTTCTGACCATTCTTGGATTTGGATTGCCCTGGGCCTTTCAAACAGCGATGTTTCACGGAATTGCTGACCTGGAGTTGTTTCAGGTGGGCCCTGCTTCTTTTCTATCGTTTTTGTATATCAGTTCGGCGATCAGTTGTTGCTTCCTGATACTCCTTTACGGTGAGGAGCGTGCGGACGGATGGGGAAACCTGGCAGCGCCACAGGATCGGGTAACCCTGGTGAGTGTGGCGCTGCTCTATTTATACGGAGGAATCTGTTATGTGCGTTTCCTCATGTCCATTGGCCAATTTATGACTACGGCCGGACGCGTGGAAACCGATCTGCTTGGCCGATTCGTTCTCTGGTCGGTGGTTGGACTGCTCGCGGGCATCTTTGCCGTGATGGTTTGCTTTTTGGCCGCGCTGCGTTTTGCAAAACCCGAAGACGACGACGCGCTCGAAGCTTTTGCGTTTCCTGCGTTTTTTGTTATCCGGAGAGCCTTTGGCGGGGCATGGATCCGCGCATTCAAGCGTGGGCAGTGTTCTGAAGCCGCGCGCGGCAGTTACGCCGCTCACAATGGGCCCGTCAGTGGATTCCTCGCTTCCCTTCTCGGGCCGGGTTATGGAACCGCCCCGGGCCCCTGGCATCCTTCCTCACTGCATTCCGGCCACCGGTTTGCCGGGATAGTAATGTTTCTTTTTCTGTTCGCCTACTGGCTATCAGGGTTTGGAACTTTCAGGGAACTGAGAGGCCTTCAGCAATGGGGCAGCGGGGGCGCGCCGAATCTGGTGCTGAATTATCTGTTGCTGGTCTTGATTTTCTGGAACTTCCTGCTGACGGGACTCACTTTTTTCGTGGACCATTTTCGATTCCCTGCGCTGGCGGCACTAGCCATCGCGCTCATTGTGATTGCATCACTCGGCAATTCGGACCACGTTTTCCCAATTATCGAACGCACCAAGGCGCCCGCCACACAATTGCGACCCGAAGAAGCATTCCAACGAGCACCGGAGGCGGTAATCGTTGTGGCGGCGGCAGGCGGCGGTATCCAATCCGCAGCGTGGACAAGCAGGGTACTGTGCGGCCTTAGAGCGGAACTCCCAGGCGGTGCCTTTCAAAAAAGCGTTTTGGCAATCAGCGGAGTTTCCGGAGGATCGGTCGGCACAATGTTTTATCTGCGTTGTCTCGAAGGGCCCGAGAACGACGTAAGGCCTGCAAAATGGTCCCAGGATTCCAGCCTGGCAGCGGTGGCATGGGGTTTGACGCACCCGGATCTGAGGCGAGTTTTCTTTCCCGGTCCTGCAACTCGCTGGAGTCTAGCGGACCGTGGTTGGGCGCTCGAGCGTTCACTTTTGAAGAGCGCCCACTTCGAGCGTACGGAGCGCCGCCTGGGCGAACCCCACCCCGAGTGGCCGGTGATCTTGCTGAACTCGACAGATGCCAGAACCGGTGACCCGATCGTATTTACCGACAGCGATTTCCCGAGAACTCTCACACAAGGGTCGAGCAATAACCATTATCTGCGAAATTTTCACCAACTCTACACAGGCAAAGACGTTTTTCTGGAAACAGCTGCACGCATGTCGGCGGCGTTTCCCTACGTCTCACCCGAAGCACGGCCGAACGGCCCTGCAAATGGAGTTCACTTGGGAGATGGCGGCTATTTCGACAATTCTGGTGTCTTCACACTCTCTGAGTGGTTGAAAGAAGCGAGCCGGCGCCCGGGTGTATCCACTACCTCTCTCATTTCTCCGATGGTTACCAAGAAGAGAATCCTGGTCCTGCAGTTGGAAGCCTTTCCCGACAGTAACACTGCGGATGTTGAGCCTCCCAAGAAATGGTATTACCAGCTGCTCTCGCCCATCCAGACGATGCTCACCGTGCGATCCGAAGGACAACTGGTTCGCGACAAGACGGCTGGTGAAGATCTCCAGAGACTACTCAATGGAAGCGGATATCAGACTACGTGGCTCCTGGTTCGCTACACCCCGTCCACCGTGAAGTTTCCGACTGGCACTGTTTCGTGCGCGGCCAATCCACCGCTCTCGTGGCATTTGACAGTTGCCGAAAAAAGCTGCATTGACCAGGCTTGGAACGACATCAGCAAGCAAACGAGCCAGGAAATTGCAGAGTTTCTGAACAACCAGGGTGAATTTACGGATGCGGAATGCAACGCCGGAGATCGCAATGTGGCTACGGGCGTGTTCGAACGGCGATGCCCCGCGATGGCTGGTCAGACCAAGCGTTGAAATCAAGCGTTCGGAATCCGGCAAGAAATTACCCGCCACTACAAATTCAGGAAATACAATCCATAAAATAGAAGAAGTATGTTCCTCAAATGGGGGTAACTAAAAGCAGCCGACAATTCTGCGAAACCTTAATTTTCATGTGGAACATTGCGGCAATTATTGACCGGCTAATCCTCGGCCACATCTAAGGCTTGGCGCGTTGTCTACGGATAAGAACCGAGCTAGAGTAAAGACGCTTACAAAATGTCCATTGCAGGGAATCCATATCCAGACGTGAAAGAACTGCTGAACTATGGCTGATCACGGCGTACCAAAATGGATACCGCGGCACGATGTGTCGCAGGCGATGCCGTACGGAGTGGCGATCGGTTCGGTGACGGGCGCTCTGTTGCTGGAGCTAATATTCACCCGCTTTCATCTGCCCCATGCATTTGCCGCATTAGCCTTGTCGGCCATCGCGATCACATTCTGGTATGGTGGCACAAAACCAGGCATCGTAGCGGTTTTGCTGGCGATCATAATTCGCAGCTATATGTTCGAGGTCGAAATATCCGCCGTTTCGCGGGTTCTCTATGACCTGGTGTTTGTGATCTTTGCCGTGCTGATGAGCTGGCTCAAACGCAGGCGGAACGAGCTGGAAGAAAAAGTTGCGGAGCGAACCGCGCTGCTGACAGAGACGAACGAAGAACTGAAAATAGAAATTGTCGAGCGAAAAAAGGCCGATGAGAAACTTCGAAGGAGCGAGGCCTACCTGCTCGAAGGCCAGAGATTGTTGCACATGTTCAGCTGGGCGCGTGATGCGGCTACGGGCAGAGTGACCAGCTCGCCGGAAGTACGCCGAATTTTCGGAACTGCTCCCGAGGAAGACATATCCACCACCGAATTCTTTCTTGGCAGAATTCATCCGGAGGATCGGCCGAGCGCTGAACGTGAGTTCGCGGAGGCAGCGCTCTCGAAAGCCAGCTATGAATCTGACTACAGGATCGTTCTTCCGGACGGTTCGATCAAGCACATCCATACGATCGGGCATCCCGTTCTCTGCGAGTCTGGCGAAATTGTGGAATTTGTGGGAACCGCCATGGATGTGACGGAGCAACATCGCGCGAGAGCCGAATTAGAGACCGCGTTTGAAGAGATCAAGAAACTTAAAGATCAGCTTCACGATGAAAACGTTGCGCTGAGGGAGCAAATCGATCAGGCATTCATGTTCGAGGAGATTGTGGGCTCATCCCCGGCGCTCCAAACCGTGCTATGCAATATCCTGAAAGTTGCTCCCACTGACTCTACTGTGCTGATCACAGGGGAGACCGGTACTGGCAAAGAGCTGATCGCACGCGCGATTCACAAGCGTTCGCAGCGTTCGGGCCGCGCTTTCATCGGCGTGAATTGCGCCTCCATTCCTTCTTCGCTAATTGCCTCGGAGTTATTTGGCCATGAGAAGGGAGCATTCACTGGTGCAATCCAGAGGCACCAGGGCCGATTTGAGCTCGCGCACTCGGGCACAATTTTCCTGGATGAAGTCGGTGAACTCCCTGCGGAGACCCAGATCGCGCTTTTGCGCGTCCTTCAGGAGCATCAATTTGAACGGGTGGGAGGGACTCGCGCCCTTTCAACCGACGTTCGCGTCATTGCCGCCACCAATCGCGACCTGCGGGCGGTCATCGCCGCTGGCACATTCCGGGCTGATCTGTTTTACAGGCTGAACGTTTTCCCGGTCGAAGTTCCTCCGCTTCGGCAACGGAAGGAAGACATTCCCATGCTGGTGGAATATTTTGTGAAGCGTTACGCGGAAAAAGCCGGCAAGCAGATTTATAAGATCGACAAGAATACGATGGAACTTTGCCAGGCATATCCGTGGCCCGGCAACATCCGCGAACTCCAGAATATTATCGAGAGATCGGTGATCCTTTGCAGCGGGGATACTCTTTGGATCGATGAGGCGTGGCTGACAATAGAGGTTCAACCTCCCCAACCGGAATTATCCGCGCCTCTTACCGAAACCCTCCAGAATCAGGAAAAGGAGATCATCGAAGCCGCCCTTGCAGCTTCCGGCGGAAGAGTCGCTGGACCAAATGGGGCCGCAGCCAAACTTGGTATTCCACGATCGACCCTGGATTCAAAAATCAAGCAATTGAAGATCCGGAAATACAAATTCGCTCCTGAACCGCAGTAGCGTGTCAACCGGCTGACGAAAATTCGGCACTTCCCGAATTTTCGTTACCGCCTCCCCAATCTACTCCTTTATTTTCAATCAGTTACAAATGGCCAAACCGTTGCATCACTCTTCTGCCAGCCGACCTGATGTAAGAAGTCTGACGGAATGCCGCGGCTTAAAAGGGCCAAACAACAAACCCCATGACGTTGAAAATTGAAAGATCGATGAGCCCCGGATTCGCAATTTTCGTCCTTAGCGGTCGATTCGAGGCCGACCACATCGAGGAGTTGGAAGGGCTCTTCAATCTGCAAAATGGCACACCGACCATCGTGTTGGACCTGAAAGAGATCAGACTGGCCGACCGTGGTGCTGTCAAGTTCCTGGCACGTTGTGAAGCAGGCGGAGTGCGGTTGGAAAATTGTCCGGCCTATATCCGGGAGTGGATGGGAAAAGAGAAGACTTGAGGAGACAACGGAGTTGGTTTCGAGGATTGGTACGAGGAGAAAGCGATGAGCGTTGAACTGATGGTTGCATGCAGTGCTAAAGAGGGCAGTGCAAGCGTCGCGGACAAGCTGGACGGTTGGAGCGAAACCAAATTGATAGCCGCGGCGAAAAACGGTCACGGCACCGCGTTCGGCGTACTGTGTGAACGCTACGCGGAGATGATCCTCAGGGTGACCTTTCGGATCACCCGTAATCGTGAGGATGCGGAAGATGCGGTGCAGGACTCCTTCATGAACGCTTTCGTCCACCTGACCAATTTCGATGAACGGTCACGCTTTGCCACCTGGCTGACGCGCATCGCCATTAACTCGGCGTTGGGACAACTCCGAAAGAAACGCGGAATACGGGAAATTCCGATAGAGGAGCCGAGCCCAGCGCCGGAGTTCCGGCCGCATCTTGAGATCCCTGACCGCTTGCCAAATCCGGAAGAGAATTACAGAAACCAGGAGAGGAGTGTGATAGTTGGCACGGCGATAGGGCGTCTACGGCCGCGAAGCCGAAAAGTGGTGGAAGTCCATCAATTGGGAGGGTTCTCCGTGAAGGAAACCGCGCAGATTCTGGGAATCTCGATGGCGGCGGCTAAGGCGCGGATGTTTCACGCACGTGCCGCGTTGCGGCGAATGCCAATGCTGAGAAGTGTGCGCCAGTCCAATTGGTCGAGTGCAGGCTGAACCCAAGCTGCGGCCTATTGACACGGTGCGCCAAATGTTCTCACACTAATTCTGGCCAACCGGCGCGGGATGCACAACGACTTCACGCGACTGCGCGGCATTGTACTTCCCAAGTGCAGCGTCCACCACTCGCAGCGCTTCCTCAACGATGTCGAGTCCGTGGCGAAGTTCCTCTTCGTTGATGACCAGCGGCGGGCACACCCACAGCATGTTAAACCGGCTGAACGCGTACAAACGCTTCGACTTCAAGTGCGCCGCAAGCTTCCCCATTTCCGGGCTGGTGCCGTTGAACGGAGCCAGCGGCTCACGTGTCGATTTATCTTTCACTAGTTCCAGGACGCTGAATAGGCCTTTGTACCGGACGTCGCCCACGCAGGCATATTTTTTCTTCATCGCTTCCAGACGCGAAGTGAGATACCGTCCCTGCTTCTCAACATTCTCAAAAATCTTTTCCTCTTCGTAGATATGCAGGTTGGCCACCGCCGCCGCGCAGCACACCGGGTGGCCGCTATACGTCAGGCCGCCCCACAGCATGTTGGTTTCGAAATATTTCGCAATTTTGTCGGAGACGATCACCGCGCCGAGCGGCATGTAACCGCTTGTGAGGCCTTTCGCGCAGGTAACAATGTCCGGTTTGATGCCGAAGTGTTGCGTGGCCAGCCATTTTCCCGTCCGCCCGAATCCGGCCATCACTTCATCATCAATCATCAAAATGCCGTATTTGTCGCAGAGGGCACGGAGTTTCGGATAATAATCGTCCGGAGGAACCAATAGGCCGTTCGATCCGGTAATCCCTTCCACCATAATCGCGGCGATGGAGTGGGGCCCTTCCATCTGAATCACTTCTTCAATGTGGCTGACACATTCGCGATGGCACGTTTCGACCTTCTGGCCAAACGGACAACGATAACAATAAGGGTCGAATACACGAACGATGCCAGGAATGCCCGGCTCAACGGGCCAGCGCCGCGGATCACCCGAGGCGGTCATCGAACCCATCGTGGCGCCATGATAACTGCGGTACCGCGTGATAATTTTGTCGCGCCCGGTCACCAGGCGGGCCATTTTGATGGCATTTTCATTCGCCTCGGAGCCGCCCAGCGTGAAGAACGCTTTGGCAAGGCCAGTCACCTCGGCAAGCTTCTTGCCGAGAGTGCCACGCGGTTCCGTTGCGAAGCTTGGCCCTGCGAAACAAAGCTCATCCACCTGCTTCTTGATCGCTTCCAGCATCTTGGGATGCTGATGGCCAACGTTGAGATTAATCAGCTGCGAGCTGAAATCCAGCCAGCGCTGGTCATCACCGTCCCAGAACCAGACGCCCTGGCCACGTTTCATGTGAATCGGATTCGATGCGCCCTGCACCGACCACGAAAACATGGTGTAGTCGCGATTTTCTTGAACCACTTTCAGCGATTTGGCGTCCATACTCAATTTTCCTTCCCAGCCTCGTCAGTTTGCCTTCAAAATCCAGTCCACCGTTTTGGTGGCCAGCCGGTCCAGCGCGGCGACGGACATTTCCAGGTGCTCTTCCCGGGTGTCCTCAATCTTGTTGTGGCTGATGCCACGCAGAGATTGCACAAACATCATAACCGTTGGAATGCCTGCGCGCGAGACTTCTGCGGCATCGTGCAGGGGGCCCGAGGGGAGCCGGTGCGAACTCCCGGAGATTTCGCGGACGGCCTGCTCACAAAGCTCTATCAGATGCGAATGAAACGGGATCGGCTCGATGCTCCAGATCCGCGACCATTCCACTGTGCAACTTTCCTCACTCGCAAATCGTTTGCTGGCTTCCTGAGCCTCGCGGTACATCTGCGCGAGCACTTTGGCGTCCAGGTCGCGCTGGTCAAGGGTGGCTTCGCAGCGCCCCACGACCGCGGTGACGATTCCCGGAAACGTTTTCAGGCTTCCCATGGTGCACACCGCATCCGAGTGCTTGCCCGCAATGTTCCGGATTTCCAAAGCTAGTTTCGCGGCCGCAGCGAGAGCGTCTTTTCGTTGCTTCATCGGTGTGGCGCCGGAGTGCGCTTCCTCGCCATGAAATGTAATGGCGTGCCGCTCGACTCCCTTGGTGCCCAGAACCACGCCAAGCGGCAGGCTCAATTTTTCAAGCACAGGCCCCTGCTCAATGTGCAATTCAATGTATGCCGCGGCGTTGGCTCTCTCTTTTTCCGCCTCAAAAAAATGATCCATGTGGACGCCACAACGCCGTAAAGCGTCCTCCATCGTGATGCCATCTTTGTCGGTTCGCACCCGGTCGGCAGCGATGCTGTGCGTTCCTGCAAACGCAGAGGATCCCAACAAACTGCGTCCGAATCGCGCGCCCTCTTCATCGGCCCAGTCGACCAGGCGGATCGTAAGCGGCGGCTTGCCTTTGAATTCTGTTGCGAATCGCCGGAGCACTTCCAAGCCGGCAAGAACATTCAAGCTGCCATCAAGCCAGCCGCCGTTTGGCACCGAATCCAGATGCCCGCCGATGAGTAGCGTTTTTTCAGAAGTCCCGCGAAGTGTCACCCAATTATTTCCAGCGGCGTCGTAGTGATGCTCGATGGGCAACCCCACAAGCTTCGTGGCGAACCACTTTCGCGCTTTTTGCCACACGTCGGTCCACGCCAACCGCTGTGCTCCATTCTCATCGGCGGTCAGCTCGCGAAGCTCTTTCAGTTCGGCAACTGTTCGCTTGGGATTCAGGCTCATGATGCGCCTCGCTCAGAAATAGCTCGGCTCCCGTTTCAGCATACGCCCACGGCCCCGCTCGCCCACAAATTTTCCATCTTTCACCTGGACCTTGCCGCGAACAGTAACGACGGAAGGCCGCCCTTCAATCACCATTCCCTCGAATCCGCTGTAGTCATTGTTGACGTGATGCGTTTTCGCGGAAATCACGCCCTGATAATCCGGATCGTAAATGACCAGGTCCGCGTCGCTGCCAATGGCAATCGTTCCTTTGCGCGGGAATAGCCCGAAGAGTTTCGCTGGTCGTGTGCTGGCTGCATCCACGAAGCGCTCGATCTCCAGCCGCCCGCGTTTCACACCGTAGGTATAGAGAAGATTTATGCGATCCTCGATTCCGGGAATCCCGTTGGGGATATTGGTGAAGGCGTCTTTGCCCAGCAGCTTTTGTTCCGTGTCGAAGGGGCAATGATCCGTGCCGACGGTATCAATCAAACTGCGATCCAGCGCACTCCAAAGCGCTCCAAGATTTTTCTTTGCCCGCAACGGTGGAGACATCACATGCTTCATGCCTTCCGCGCCGGGTTTTTCCGCGCAAGTCTTGTCCAACAGGAAATGAGGAATGACCGACTCGATGTACAGCTTCACGCCGCGTTCCTTCGCCGCCAGCGCCGCTTTCAAGGCCGGCTCGCAAGATAAATGCACCACGTAGCCTGTGGCCTTGGTGTTCTCCAGAAACGTGGCGAATCGCCCCGTGCCTTCCGCTTCCACAGATTCCGGCCGGCTTGGCTCGTGCCACTCCGGCCCGGTCTTTCCTTCGCTCAAGAGCTTCTGCTGCAATTGGGCTACAAGCTCGGCGTTTTCGCAGTGGGCCGTGACGATCACACCCAACTGACGCGCCAACCGCATCGTCTGATACATTTCCGCGTCATCCACGCCGAAGAAATTCTTGTACGCAAGGAAAATCTTGAACGAAGAAGTCCCGTCGGCCACCACCTGCCGCAATTGACTCGGCGTTTCCCTTACAAATTTAGTGACCGACATGTGGAAGGCATAATCGCAGGCACTCTTCCCTTCCGCCTTCGATTTCCAAAGCTCGTATCCCAGTAGTGCATCATCATTGCGATTCGGGCAGCACATTTCAATATAGGTGGTGGTCCCGCCGATCAACGCCGCAATACTGCCTGTTTCGTGGGTGTCCTTCGCAAAGGTAGCCATGAAAGGCAAGTAAATATGCACATGAGGGTCAATGAATCCAGGAAAAACCAGCTTGCCGCTGGCATCAATGATTTCCGTTCCCGGAGGCGCGTCCAGATTCCGGCCGATGCGGGTGATCGTCTCATCCTCAACAAAAATATCGGCGCGTTCCCGCGCCCCGACCATGACGATTTCGCCATTCTTGATCAGCAAAGCCATCGGTCACTCCCCGCTCTCAATGAATGTGGATGCCCATCTTTTCGCGGTACGCTTTCATTTTCTCCCAGTCCTCGGTGACCTCAGGCTGCTTCTGCGTGATTTCATCCCAGGTCACGGACGGGCGGCCCGACGGCTCCTCCACCATGCTGATGCAGCTATCGACCGGGCAAACATTGAAGCACAAGCGGCAACCGACGCAATCTTCCTCGCGAACCTGGACGCTCGGGCGCGTATGCACCGCTTCTTCTTTTCCATTCGAACGCACCTCGTAGCTGTCCGGCGGCACGATACTTCCGTCTTTTGCGACCAGGTCAATGCACTGGTGCGCCGTATCGTTGCACGCCACATAGCAAAGGTTGCAACGAATGCATTTCTGTTGGTCAATCCTCGCCACCGCCTTGAACGACAAATCGAAATTCTTGAAATCGGAGACGCGGTGAACGCTCTGTCCAACGACGTCGGATATTTTCTTGAATCCCTTTTCATCCATCCAGTTGGAAAGACCGTCGCACAAATCTTCGATAATGCGGAAGCCGTAGTGCATCACCGCGGTGCAAACCTGCAGACTGCCGGCGCCAAGCAACAGAAATTCCGCCGCATCCGACCACGTAGAGATCCCGCCCATCCCTGAAATGGGCAGCTTCGATTCCGATACCACGGCATCCGTCCCCAGCGCCGACAGCATGTTCAGTGCGACCGGCTTCACCGCGGGCCCGGCGTATCCTCCATGCCCGCCCTTCCCGCCGATATTCGGAACCAGCTCAAACGTATCCAGGTCCACTCCAATAATCGAATTAATCGTATTGATCAGCGACAGTGCGTCCGCTCCCGCAGCTACCGCTGCGCGCGCGGGCATCACAATGTTCGAAATATTGGGGGTCAGCTTCACAATCACGGGAATTTTCGCCACTTGCATCACCCAGCCGGTAATCTGCTCGCAATACTCCGGAACTTGCCCGACCGCGCTGCCCATCCCGCGCTCGCTCATGCCGTGTGGGCAGCCGTAGTTCAATTCGATTCCGTCGGCCCCGGTATCCTGAATTCTCTTTATGATGTCGTGCCACACTTCCGGCTTCGATTCCACCATGGCCGATACAATCACCGCGCGATCAGGCCACGCCCGCTTCACTTCCGCGATTTCGCGCAGGTTCACTTCCAGAGGGCGATCAGAGATCAGCTCGACGTTATTAATCGCCAGCATCTTTTGTCCGCCAAAATGCCATGCGCCATAACGGTTGGAAACATTCAACACCGGCGCGCCAATCGTTTTCCAAACCGCGCCGCCCCAGCCTGCTTCGAACGCTCGATGCACTTGCATACCGGAATTCGATGGCGGCGCCGAGGCCAGCCAGAACGGATTTGGCGAGCGAATCCCCGCAAAATTTATCCGCAGATCAGCCATGCCCCACCAGCCTTTCATGGATTGCCCGCGCCGCCAGCTTGCCATCCTGAACCGCCATCACGGTGGAAGCCGCTCCGCGAGCCCGGATGCAATCGCCGCCCGCATACACACCCGGCAGACTCGTCTGAAAATGTTCATCCACGTCAATATAGCCTTTTTGCGTTTTCAGATTGAGGCGAGCGGCGAGGGGCCCCTTTTCCTGGCCAATCGCTTTGACAACCTGATCAGCCGCAATCACAAAGTGCGAGCCTTCCACCGGCTGCGGCGCGGGACGACCTGACGCGTCTTTCTGCCCCAAACTCATGCGCACGCACTCGACACCTTCCACAATTCCCTTTTCCACGCGAATCCGGACCGGTTGAGCCAGAAATTCGAACCGCACGCCTTCTTTTTTGATGAAGTCATATTCGTGCGGATAAGCGGTCATCTCGTTGGCGGTCCGGCGGTAAAGCATGGTGACGTGCTCGCCACCGCATCGCTTGGCAATCGTAGCGCAGTCGATCGCCGTATTCCCCGCTCCGATGACCACCACATTCCGTCCGATTTTCAGGTTGTGCCCGTTCAACTTGCTCTGTTCAATATATTCGAGCCCATCGATAACCTGTTCTTCACCGGGAATTCCGAGATTAGGTGTCGCGCCAAGCCCCAGGCTCAGAAAAATCGCATCAAACTTTGCTTGCAACTCAGCAAGCACCAAGTCCTTACCGATTTCCCGGTGAGTCTCAATGCGCACACCCAGGCGTTGAATCATGTCCACCTCGGCCAGAGAAATCAGCACAGGCTCGCGCAAGCCAATGATCCCAAAGGTCGAAAGCCCACCGGCAAGGTCGCGTTTTTCAAACAGCGTTACATCGTGCCCTTTTTTCGCAAGCTCCCCGGCGCAGGAGAGGCCCGCGGGTCCGGCTCCAATTACGGCAATCTTTCTGCCGCTGGTCTTCGCGGTTAAAAAAATGTCCACGCCATTGCCATAGACGTAGTCCATCGCGTAACGCTGCAGCCGCCCGATCGCGATAGGTTTATGCTCCGCACCCAGCACGCACGCGCCCTCGCACAATTCCTGCACCGGGCAAACACGGGCGCAGGTGGCTCCCAAAAGATTCGACTCCAGAATCGTTCGCGCCGATCCTTTCAAATTCCCCGTGTTGATTTTCTTGATAAATTTCGGAATATCGATGTGTGTGGGGCACGCATGCGTGCAGGGCGCGTCGTAGCACATGAGGCAGCGCGTGGATTCCACCAAGGCCTCATGCCGCGTCAACGGTGGCAATGCCTCCGGCAGCGCCTCCTGGCCTGCTAACCCTGTTGCCTTTTCGTTCAAGACACCCTCCCGACGGTTCGTGAAATCCGCACTTCATTCAGGTGAAACGGGATGAAGGAAGGTTAGAACTGCGGTTTCATTCTTTCAATCTTCTTTTTTCCGCTTTGTTATTCACGCATTTGCGGCTGTGATCGCTGCATCAATATATAGTAAAGTCCCCCCGACATAAAAAAGCCCACAAACCAAGCATAATCATACAGCCAACGGACAGAAGGTATCAGCAACCCCACCAGGGCCACCGCCACACCGATTGCCAGAGCCAGCAGCGCCGTCCCATTGAAACCACTCTTATATTCGTAAGCACCACCACGCCTATAAAGGTCTTCGAGCACCAAGCGCCGCCCCCGCACCAGATAATAGTCGAAGATCATGATTCCGGCGATCGGTCCCAGCAGCGCGGAACACCCCACCAGCCAGCCAAAAATGTAAGAACTGAAATCGGTCATCAGCTTCCAGGGCATCATCAGGATGCCAACGACTCCAGTGATCAACCCTCCGGTACGAAAGGAAATCAAGCTGGGACGCAAATTGGAAAAATCATTCGAGGGCGAAACCACGTTCGCCGCGACGTTGGTATTCAGGGTGGCAATCATCAGCGCAATCAAAGCGACAAGCGCAACCAGCGGTTGATTGAATTTCCCAAGCAGCACGACAGGATCCCAGATCGGCGCACCGAACAGCACGGCCGATGCGGAAGTTACCGCTACTCCGATGAATGCGTAAAGCGTCATGGCCGTTGGAAGCCCGAGCGCCTGCCCCACCATTTGAGCCTTCTGCGATTTTGCATAACGCGTGAAATCAGGAATGTTCAGTGCCACCGTGGACCAGAATCCAACCATGCCCGTCAGCGCGGGAATAAAAAACCTGATGAACTCTCCGTTCGAGCGAAACTTGCTCTCCGTATGCAGCACCGGGCCAAAACCACCGGCTTTCCGCGTAATCCATCCGAGCAGCAGGATTCCGACAATCAACATGAAAGGAGCACCAATCCCCTCGAGGAACTTGATGGTCTCGATGCCCTTCCAGACCACAAACATGTTGATCGCCCAGAAAAAGAAAAAGCACACCCAATGCGCGCCCGGGAAATTCCCCGCCCCGGGCCACACAATGCGCAGCATTGAATAGATCGCTTGGCCCCCAATCCACGACTGAATGCCGAACCAGCCGCACGCCACTAAAGCGCGAAGCACAGCCGGCACGTTTGCGCCACGAACCCCGAAAGAGGCGCGCACAAACACAGGGAAAGGAATTCCATAGCGCGTACCCGCGTGGGCATTCAGCAGCATCGGAATCAGCACAATCAGATTGCCCAGTAAAATTGTTCCGACCGCCTGATACCAGTTCATTCCGCCCGCGATCAATCCGGACGCCAGCATGTAGGTCGGAATGCACACGCTCATAGCCACCCAAAGCGAGGCGTAGTTATATGTGCCCCAGGATCGTTTTTCCTGCGGAATAGGCGCCAGATCGTGGTTGTAAAGCGAGGGATCGACGTTGGTAAGCTGCATTTCCACCCCGTCTGGAGCTTTCGGTTGAGGCGTCAGCGTATCGGAAGCAAGCAGAAAATTCCACTCCAGTGGGAGGAAAGGTGCGGCGGAATGCCGCAGCGCCAGGATCCTGCCGGCAAGCCGAGAATGACAATTGGAAAAGGGAGGTCTGCTGGAAGCTTGCCTGCCGCAGGCAAGTCGGCGCTACACGATTCAAGCGAGGTGCGAGTGGGGTGAGGAGTATCTCCGGACAAAAAAATAAGGGCGAACCGGCTTGACGCGCGGCTCGCCCTATCAGACTAGAGGCTAGTTACGTTCGCAGCCTGCAGGCCCTTGGGGCCCTTGGTAACCTCGAACTCAACGGCCTGACCCTCGTTCAACGACTTGTAGCCGTCTCCCTGGATCGCGGAGAAGTGCACGAATACATCTTCCCCGGACTGGCGCTGAATGAAGCCATATCCCTTGCTGGCATTGAACCACTTCACTGTTCCTTGTTCTTTCACTGTGTTTCCTATTCTTTGTTTAAATTATTTGCTGCTGCTCGACTGCCTCCAGCCGTAAAGCAAAAAAGGCCGCGAGTTTGAACTCGCAGCCCCTCTAAAATCGAATCTAAAGGTGTTACAAGAGCAACAAACGCATATACATATTACCACATTCTGCCCTCTTGGCCAGCACTATTTTCCCCGCCGACCGGCCAAGTGTGTAGAACTACAACCTGTCCCTGTTTTCCTACGATTGCAAAAGTCTTAGTGATAAAGTTAATTCAGACCATGACCCTCCGCACTCTCATAAAGCAGGACCGCACCTTTCATCAGCCCGTCAACTGGGGCGTCACCTCCGTCATGATCACCTTGCATCTCGGGGCTCTGGGCGCTCTCTTCTTTTTCACCTGGAAAGCCCTAATTCTTGGTCTCTTCATGTGGTGGGTTGCTGGAAGCCTGGGCATCGGCATGGGCTATCACCGCCTGCTTACCCATCGCGGCTACAAAACACCGAAATTCGTCGAATACATCTTGACCACCTTCGGCACGCTGGCTATCGAAGGCGGCCCAATTTCCTGGGTTGCCACGCACCGCATGCATCATCAGAATACTGATAAGGAAGGCGATCCCCATTCGCCGCGCGACGGCGGCATCTGGTCGCACATGGGCTGGATCCTCACCGGCCGGGCCATGCATCAAGACCGAGTCGAGTTCCTCCCCTATGTTCCCGATCTTCGCAAAGACAAGTTTCATCTCTGGATCAGCAAGTGGCACGTGGTGCCGTCTGTGTTAATCGCCGTACTCTTCTACGCGATTGGCGGCTGGCCCTGGCTTTTCTGGGGGGTCTTCATGCGCACCGTCGTCAGCCTGCACGCCACATGGTTGGTGAACTCCGCGACGCACATGTGGGGCTCGCAGCGGTACGAAACCGGCGACACTTCAACGAACAGCTTCTGGGTCGCCATCCTGACGTTCGGCGAGGGTTGGCACAACAACCATCATGCCGAACCGCAAGCGGCCCGCCATGGCCACGCGTGGTATGAGGTGGACGTGAACTGGTACGGCATCTACGCACTGAAGACGCTGGGCCTCGCTTGGGATATCAAACGCCCCAGGTTGCAGGCCGAAGAAACCGTCGCGGCCACGGCGGCTGACTAAACCGCTGATTTATCTTTAACTTGCGCTACCACAACAGTAATCCTTGGTCGGCCTTGAATTCGCTACGACGGATCCCCCGCCACGCAATCCCCGTAGCCACAAGATTGAATTTCTTTCACGGAGCCATTGCAATCTTATTGGTATAGAAGTGCTTAGTCCCCTTGCGGGCTCTTCACCCGCGTAAGGTGATGCAATTAAATTTACAAGATTCTTACCGGAACTGTAACTATTGACAGTTACCCTATTCTCAGTATTCCCTCATCATGGCTGCGTTCTTGAGGCGAAACTCACACTTTCTTGAGCCGTTTTGCCCGTTCGCTTCTCTCGCCTCTCGATGTGCTTACTTTCGAGCAGCCCGCGTGGTCGGCAGGCTCGTTTCGTTTTTTTCTTGGCGGAGCAGAATGCTTTCAGAAATTCTTGGGCGGAGAATTTCTGAGCTGCGCTGGGTTGCTCGAAAGTAAGCACATCGGACCATTCTCCTTAATCCCGCCACTCCTATCCCTCCTTTTTAACTCCATCCGTTTGCTGTATCCTTTTGGCAAGTTTTCGGACCATTTCCCTCGGGGCAGTGCAATTCGGAGGTTCTTCAGGTGGGCAAAGCACGGATTCTGCTTGCCGACGACCATACCCTGGTCGCGGAAGCCATCAAGCGGCTTCTGGAGCCGGAATTCGAGGTTGTCGCCGTCGTTGCGGACGGTCGCTCGCTTGTGCGCGAGGCCCTTGCTTTGAAGCCCGATGTCGCGCTCGTGGACTTGAACATGCCCATGCTGAACGGTTTCGATGCCAGCGAACAACTGAAGGCTGCCAACCCAGCCATAAAAATTATCGTCCTCACGATGAACGAGGATGCCGAGATCGCCGCGGAAACGTTGCGGACCTGGGCCTCGGGTTTCCTCCTGAAAAAGTCGGCGGGCTCGGAACTCGTAAAAGCCGTCCGGGAAGTCCTGCATGGCGGAAAGTACATCACTCCCGCGCTACAAGGAGTCTTGGATGAACTCTCTGCACGCGAGCCGCGATCCCCGGAAATCGGCCGCGTGCTGACGCCCCGCCAGCGCGAAGTCCTGCAACTCCTCGCCGAAGGCCACACCATGAAAGAAGCCGCCGCCATCCTGAACGTCGCCACCCGCACCGTAGCCTTCCACAAATATCGCATCATGCAAGACTTCAGCCTCGCCAACAATTCCGAACTCCTCCGCTTCGCCATCAAACAACGCGTAATCGAACAGCGCTGATCGCCTCACCGCAGCCTTGGAGTGGAGAGAATGAAGAATGGAATACGTGCCGTCTGTCCCCAGTTTTCGAGGATTTGGGAAGAATTTCCTCGCGTGTTGGCCGGTGCTATCCCTTGAACAGCAGGGAGGTGTGACGCGGGAGATATTCCAGAGAACGAGCAAAAGTGGCAGGACTACGTGATGGCAAACGATGTGAAATGCAAAATATGCGGACAGAAGATCCCGTTTGGAGAGAGGACAATCTATTTCGAGCGCGGCATCTGTGGGTATTGCGCCCACAAGGAAGACAAGGACGATTGAGCTACTTTTACTTCCTTTTCAGCCAAGGAGAGATTTTGGGGTAGAAATCTCGCCTTGCCTCAGCCTTAGAGAACTCGCCCTTCTTCAACTCTCTTACTTCGATCGCATCCAATCCCACGGTGCCGGTCGAACTGTTTAGCGGCCTCAAGAAGATGCGGACAGGATAGTCCGGCATTTCGTCCGGTTTGTTCCCATAGCGAATGGCTGCTGAGTTGACGTCTGTATAGAGCTTGTCGCCTTCTTGTTCAACGAAGAACGGATTGATATAGCCTTCGGGATTTGGCGACCACCCATGCTGATGGAGAATGTCCCATACCTTCTTGCCTGCAATCTGCATATTTGAACTCTAACGTTCCCTTGGCCCAATGCCCATGGCGAAGTTAAAGCGAATTTGCTACTTTGAGTATTGTGCTACAATGCTACCTTTCCGGAATTCTTGTAAGGGAGCAGAAGTGAGCGGGGTGGTCTATGGCTATAAAAGGTCGAAAAGACGGACTAGAATCGAATGGCAAAGGTAAGGGCGGCATTCGGTTTCGTTACATGGACTCTGAACGCCTCGTCGATTTCAGCGTGGACAACGACGATGCATCTGTCACCGATGGTCTACGGCTAATTGCCAATGCGTTGGCCGGTAGGAATATCTCGGTGGCGCCAACTCCCAAGCTATTGAAGAAAACTACTGGCGGGTCTACGGAAGTCTTAGAGAAAGACGAAGAAGAGATTCTCGAGCAACCTCTTCCGTTTCCTCCGGCTGAGCCTGTGGATGAGCACGAAGAAGTGGAAGAAGAGACAGAGAGCGCTGAGACTACGGCGAAAGCCAAGCGGAAGGTCAAGAGACCTAACGTGCTCGATGATCCCAAGCTGACCGGCGCTAAGGTATCACTGGTTGACTTCATGGCTCAGAGGGGGAACCCCGCCGAGATGATGGACAAATACTCGGTTGTGGCGGTCTGGTACAAGCTGGAGTTCAACATCACTGACATTGATATCCATCGCGTCTACACCGCTTTCAAGCATGCGGGCTGGGATTCGCAGCTACCCACAGACGTGGAAAAGCCCCTGAAGAATCTCACTTATCAACGAAGTGGTTTGCGAAGTCTAAAACTCCTGGCGCCTACGAGATTAACTGGGTGGGCGAAGACGCCGTCAACAAGATGGGCACTGCGAAGCAGCCGTGAGTATGGAGGATGACCTGCGCTCATTCATCGCAGGTGTTTCCGGCTTTGCCGAAATTGGCCATGCTGACAAGGTTCGGATGTTTGCGTGGCTCCAACACCATCTATTCAAGAAAGTCCATTTCAACACAGCCGACATCAATTTGTGCTACGACAAGCTCTCCTACCAGCAGAGCAATACCAGCCAATATCTGAAGAACATGGAAAAGGCTGGGGAACTCCTAAAGGATTCCACTGGATACCGATGTGAGGGAAAGTTTCGTGCGGCATACGACACTAAGTATGGCGTCCATCAAGTCACACTTAATGTCCGACAGATGGTGAAGGAGCTTGTCAACATCTTGCCCGAACTGGAGGAGAAAGACATCTTCCAAGAGGCGATGGTCTGCCTTAAATACGATGCGGGCCGTGCTGCCATCATAATGGTTTGGAACATCGCTTTCTATCATCTATGCAAATACATACTAGTTCACAGGCTGCCTGACTTTAACAACCGAATTCCGGTTCGCTACCCAGGCAAATGGAAAGCAGCAAGTATGCCTCTGATCAAGAAATACGAAGACTTTGGTGATGAGATGTCGGAGCGAGAGGTGATCGAGGTGGCAAACTCTGCCGGAATCATCGATGGAGGCATGTTTAAGGTCTACCTGGAGAAGCTTGGGAAGAGGAACTCAGTGGCCCATCCTTCAACCCAACACGTTTCACAGGTTCAGGCCGAAGGATTTATAGACGATCTAATCACCAATACCGTCCGGCTTTTGACGATATGAAACAGAAAAGCCCACCTTCCTCTCGGAAGCTGGCTAAGAAACCGATGGACAGACGGGACGTTTCCTTTCCTCTTCGAACTTTCGACCTTCAACTCTCAACTTCCGACTCCTTAACACCCGTTACCCTTTCGCCGCAAAATCGTCCCAGTACTACACAATACTGTTGATAAACTAGCTATACTTTGAGAAAATGCCTCATGTTCGCGCGGGGCGTGGTTTCTCTACACACCACGCATCTTCCCGTCCCAAAAACCCTCATACCTAAGTCCCGTGTTTCCATCACTTCAAAACTGATAGAAACCAAGGCACTTCAAGTCCTTTATTTCGTTCACTTACGAAAAACAGGGGGGAGGGGGAGTTACCGCCTGGTACACGCCGCGCGTCTTCTCTTCCAAGAAAGTCTTGCAGCTGAGTCCAGTTATTCCCGCACTGGACATCCGATGGAGGATGTCCACCCTGAGCCTGTCGAAGGGTTCTTCTCCGATTCTTCCAGTCGATCAACTAAATCCGCTAACTCCAATCATTCCCGCACATACAGGGTACCCGGGGGTGGGAGATATACCGGTTTTCTTGTCAGACCAATTCTCCCCGTTTCTAAGTCTCTTGTTTCCCCTGCATACGCGCGCCTCGCCCGTAAATTCCTTGTCTCCCCTACATACGCAAAAACAGGGGGACATCCCCCCTGTGCAAAATGTCGGCGCGCCGACATTTTTGATTTTTCCCCTTATTTCTTGAGGTTTTTGGCCCGCTTACTTCGACAGTGTCTGCTGAACGGTTCCGACGCGCCAGAAGTTCTGCCCAGTCTCCGGCAGCGTGTAGATGGGATCGTAATATTCGTAGCGGCGATTCAACGCTTCCGGGTCGTCCGCCTCAATCCCCGTGCGGTAATTCTTCGTCCAGTAGGAAATCCCCAGTTGCCGGTCGTATTCCCTCACCTGGTGCACCCAGCGCTTGCCGACGAACGGCACATCGCAAACGATACGGGGCGTGGCAAATCCGGGCAGGTAGCCCATGATGTCGTGCTGCAGCTGTTGCGCTTCATGGATCGCCAGCCGCCAGTGCTCGGCGTTGGGAATCATGTCGCACTGATAAAAGTAATACGGCATGATCTTGCCGTAATCGAGCAGCGCGAAGCACAGCTCCAGAAGCTCGTGGGGAGTCGTATTCACGCCGCGCAGCAAAACGCCCTGGTTGCGGACATCGCGGAACCCCGCATCCAGCAGCGACTCCACCGCTTTCCTCACCAGCGGCGTAACCTGGCGCGCGTTGTTCACATGCGTGTGCACGGCAATATCGACGCCGCGTTCCCGCGCTTTCTTTGCCAGGCGCTCCATTCCGGCCTGCACTTCCGGCTGAAGGAAATGCTGCGGAATCGCAATCAGTCCCTTGGTCGCAAGCCGAATGTCCCTGATGTTCGGAATGTCCATCAATTTGGAAACAAAATCTTCCAGCGTGCCGATGGGCACATTGGCGATGTCCCCGCCGCTGACCACGACATCGCGCACCGAAGGCGTGACCCGCAGGTAATCCAGCATCTGCTGGTAGCGGTCCTTCTGCGGAATCTGGAATTTCAGCTTCATGACTTGCGGCACGTCGTTGCCGACCAAATCCATTCGCGTACAATGCCCGCAATACTGCGGGCAGGTGGAAAGCATCTCCGCCAGCACTTTTGCGGGATAGCGGTGAGTCAATCCCTCCACAGCCCACATATCCGATTCGTGCAAAGAATCGCGGCTTGCTTTTGGATGGCTTGGCCATTCCGGATGACGGTCGTCGAAAGCCGGCAGCATGTAGCGCCGCACCGGATCATTCCAAAGATCCTTCTCATCCATGGTGTTCAGCATGTGCGGAGGCACCAGGATCGACATCGTGGCCCGCTCTTTAATGTCGCGCTCCAGGGAAGCCATCAACGCATCCGGAATCAGCCCGCCAAACGCATCTTTCAATTCCTTCAGGTTCTTTACCGTGTGGCGGCGCTGCCAAAGAGCGGTTTCCCACTCCTCTTTAGTGACGTCCTTGTAGCCCGGCAGCCGGCGCCAATCCGGCTCGGCAAATTCCCTCTTCAAGGGATAGGTAAAGGGCTGCTCGCCCGCATGGACCCGGCCGGCCGGTTTCCAGGTGGGGCGCGCCGGTTTGGTTGCGGGCGTAGTGGTTTTCGTCTCGCTCATAACGTCGATCCAGTATCTGGGGAGTTTTGCGTAACGGAAGTCTTAACAACTTCTTTACGTCTCAGGATAGCGTACCCTCGCATTTTCCGCCACCCCCTGCCGATAGCATCTGAGTCGAATTTTGCGAGGATCTTCGCTGGTCCGTACTACCATGCAGTCGGCTTTTCCCTGCGTAGGCTTCACCATCAAGCGCAACTTGGATTAGGTGATGGGTGAGCCGACATGTATAATCCCCGTAATTCAAGGACGGGAAAGGTCTCGCCGTGTCTGACGCTCCCTCCCCCACCGGGAAACTTACGGAGCCTCCTGCAAACGAACCCCGATTGGAGTCCTGGGGCGAGATCGCCACTTATCTTCGCAGAGATATTCGGACAGTACAGCGCTGGGAACACGATTACGGCCTGCCTGTGCGACGGTTGGTCATCGGTAAAATGGGCCAAGTGTACGCCTATCGCTCTGAACTGGACCGCTGGATGAAACAACGGCAGCCCCGCCCGGAGGACGATGTTGCAGACAAGGTTAGGGAATCAACCGAGGTGCAGAACCCCGCGGACGTTCCCGAAGAGAACGTCGAGCAGACAACTACCAGCGGAAAATACGGCGGCTGGAAGTGGAAGGCCGCGGTTTTAGGCTTGCTGTTGCTGGCTAGCTTGGGCTGGATCAATCCCATACACGATTGGATTCACGATATCCTTTTCCCTCCGCAGAAAAAAATTCTCTTGTTTGTCCGCCCCTTCGCCACCCTACCGCCCGATCCCGACCAACAGTTGTTCGTTAGAGGTTTGAAGGACGAGATGATCATTCAGCTCGGGAAGGTGGACCCCAAGAAATTGGGAGTTTTTGCTCCCACAACTTCCGATGCCGAAGGCTCCAAATCCATCGCCGAACTCCACACTGGATTGCGCGCGGACTTTGTTCTGGAGGGGAGCGTTCGACGGGGTCTCGATCAATTACGTATTGATGCCGTCTTGATTTCTACGAAAGATGGCAGCCAGGTGTGGTCGAAGTCCTACACCGGGGATGCGCGGAACATCCTGCAGCTTCAGGACAACGTGACAGAAGACGTCGCCGCGCAAATCCGTGGTGCTCTGCCGCCTCCCATCGTGGCAGTTCTCTCCCACGCAGACGCGCAGCAGGTGGATTCCAAAGCTTATGAAGCCTATCTGGAGGGCCGCGTCCACTGGTTTGACCGCGATCTGCTCCGGAGTAAAGAGTCCTATGAACGGGCGCTAACGATTGACCCAACAAATTCCCGCGCCCGCGCCGGCCTTGCCATGATTTTCCTGCTCATGGGGCAGTCGCCGAACGATGTCTTGCCTCCGTCTCAATCCGTTCCTTTGGCCCGGGAAGCCGCCCAGCAAGCCTTGCGGGGCGATGCAAAAAGCGCTGATGCTTATTGCGTGCTCGGCAACATCGCGCAGAGCTATGACCACGATATGCCCGCGGCCGAGCGGTTCTTCAAGAAAGCGATTGAGATGGACCCGACCAACGTCACCGCGCACGAGTGGTACGGCTACTTTCTTACGGTTAACAATCGTATGCCGGAGGCTCTTCAGCAGACGAAACTAGCTCTCGAGCTCGATCCAGCATCCCCGCTGCTGCAAGACGTACAGGGTGAAATCTACTACTACAAGCGTGACTTTGACGCTTCCATCCAGCAGGAGTTGAAGACACTGGAACAGAGTCCCGGCTTCCTCTATCCAAGGATCTGGCTCGGTTCCGCCTATCGCGAAAAGAAAATGTACAAGGAAGCATTGAACGAATTCGATCTGGCCCGAAAGCACAGCAATGACAGTCCGGCGCTTCTGGGGCTTTATGGACATGCCCTGGCCATCGCTGGGGATAAAGCCGGGGCGCAGCAAATGCTTGCCAAACTGGAGCAGAGTTCGAGAACCCGCTATGTCCCCGCACTCTACTTCGCCGCCGTCTATACCGGACTGGGTGACAAAGACCAGACCTTCCACTGGCTCGAAAAGGCGTTTGCAGAGCAAGATGATCGCTTGGTCTACCTCGGAGTTGATCCGATGGCGGATCCCCTCCGGGGGGATCCTCGCTTTCAACAATTAATGAAACGCTTGGGCCTGCGGTGAAAAGCCTACCCTGAGGCCCTCCAAAACTGTCCATTTCTTGACACATTCCTGCCCTTCATTTGCAGATTCTCTCGTTGCACCTACCCCACTGCCACGACAAACGACGACATTCCTCGCCATAACTCAGTTGACATCTCTCACCGCTTGAACGTCGTCCCCCAAAGCTCGTAGGGTCGCCTCACCGGATGCAGAAACCGAAACTCCGGATTCCGAAAGGAGAAGCGGCGATGCTAAATGCAGCAGTAGAGAAAGTGAAGAAAGTGGCTGTCCTGGTACTGGTTCTTTGGGGATTTTGGGTGCCTTTCCTGCAGGCTCAGGAGAGGCCGGTAATCGTGGTGCGTCCCTTTGCGATGGCAAGCGGCGTGAGCTGGCCTTATGACATGCAGAGAATGACCTCGCAGACCTTGGCCGAACTGCAAACCAAAGACGGCAGAAAATGCGAAATCTCAACCGAAGCTCCTTTGAGCCGTGCCCACTTCTACTTCCTTAGCGGCGAAGTATTGGCGTGGCATCCCGGTAATCGCGCAAAGCGCGTGCTTGTAGGCGTGGGCACCGGCCGCGAAACCGCGAAAATCCACTATTGGCTTGCCGACGAGACCGACAAGAAAGTTTTCGAGCATGAAGACACCATCCGCGCGGAATTCTGGGGTAATGAGTATGCGGATTCCGTTGGCCAACTCGCCCATCCTTTCGCCGACAAGATCGCGGGCCGCCTGGCGCAAGCCAAATTGGATTAGGGCTCTCGACAGATCGCCGTTCCAGAAGGAGGTTTGCCATGAACACAACACTTTTGGGGATGCCCCTCATTCACGTTTCACTTACACTCGCAGCTTCCGTGCTAACCGCTGAGCTCGCGGGCTACGCACTGCACCGCCTTATGCACAGTGATCGCTTCCCAGCGATGAGTCGCGCCCACTTGATTCATCACCTGCTCATTTATGGCCCCAAACAACCGATGCGCACGACCGAGTACAGCGACGCAACTTCAGGAAGAGCATCCATCGGCAATGTCGGCCTGGAGTGGCTTGTTCCTTCGGGACTGATTCTCACCGTTTGCTGGGGCGCGTTGTGGCTGCTGAGCGTTCCGTTGCCTTACCGTTTACTCTCTCTATTCACCCTGCTCGCTTGGCCGATCTTCATGTTCAGCTACCTGCACGACCGCATGCACATCCAGAATTTCTGGATGGAGCGCACTCCGGTCCTCAAGTGGTGGTTTCGCAAGGCCCGGCGGCTCCACGACATCCATCATCGCTCGCTGGACTCACACGGACGCATGGACAAGAACTTCGGAATTGGATTTTTCCTCTTCGATCGCATTTTCCAAACCCTTGCGAAGCGTCATTGCCCGTTCAACTGGCATGGCTACCGCGCGGCGGTTCGCCGCTATCGTCTGGAACATGACCAAGACGACGACTATTCGTCATTCCCTTCGAATTTTCATGTTTGAATGGGCTATCGAAAAACGAGCAGGCGCTCTGGTCGGGCGCCTTCTTCACTACATAACCACCTCCGAGAGACGAATCACGTTTCAGGCTTCACTGCGGTCTTCACCTTTTTTACCACTTCCACCTTCGGCAAGATCAGCTCGGCCATGGCGGAAATTCGAGCGCCTATTCCTTCCCAAATCTGTGAGAGAATTCGCGCAGCGGTTGCGCTGTAATTCGCACCGCTGGCGGATTCCGCCCTGTTCGACGTGACATTATTTTCTAGACATCCTTGGAAAGGCATACTCGCGGTCGGGTAATCCTCCAATGCATCGGCGAATTGCAAACTCGTTGGTTTGTTTTGTGTGCCTCGCACTGTACGTGGCTACCATCGCGCGCGCGGATGATTTCAAGAATTTCCAGCCCACCGGCTACGTCACTGATCGGGCTGGAATCCTCCAACCGCAGACAAAGATCCAACTCGAAGCGCTATGCAAGGAACTGGAGGAAAAGACCGGCGCGCAGATGGCCATTGTAACCGTCAAATTCCTGGATGGGGCTGAAGTCCAGACTTACGCGAATGGTTTGTACAAGCAGTTTGGGATTGGATCGAAAAAAGATGATCGAGGAGTCCTGTTGCTGGTCGCCCCCAATGACCGCAAGTATTGGACGGAAGTCGGCTACGGACTCGAACCGGTGATCACGGATGCGCGTGCAGGTGACGCAGGTCGCCTCCTCGTGCCCTATTTCCGGAAAGGCGACTACAACGGCGGGATCACGGTGGCGGCCTGGCAGTTGGCAAAATACATTGCCGACGACAAAGGCGTAACGCTCAGGGGGGCGCCGCAGATTCAGCAAGTACGCCAGCAAAGCGATGAGAAGGGAGGCATCGCAATTTGGATTTTGTTGGGAATCATTCTTGTGATCTTTCTGATGGCCAGATCAGGAGGTTCCGGCAGTAATATCAACCGGCGTGGAGGTGGCAGCGGTTGGTGGCTCGGCCCCCTGATTGGTGGCGGTTGGGGAGGTGGATCCGGTGGGGGCGGATGGGGTGGCGGTGGGGGCGGATTTGGCGGCTTTGGCGGCGGCGGCAGTGGTGGCGGCGGAGCTGGGGGAAGTTGGTAGACGGACAACTTTCAAATGCAGTTGAGGTGGATGCCATGGAAGAAAAATTGACAGAACTCGTGAGCCGGCTGAAAGAAGCGGCGGGCAAGAACCTGGAATCGGTTGTCCTGTACGGATCTGCGGTACGGAGTGATTTTCATCCCGGTATATCGGACCTGAACGTTCTGTGCACCCTCGTCTCGATCGATCTGCTGGAACTCCAGCTGCTCTCCCCAGTAGTTCGCTGGTGGACGCACGAGATGAAAGAACCGGCCCCCTTGTTCTTTCTCACCGAAGAATTGCGGCGGTCCACCGATGTCTTTGCCATCGAAAGTCTGGACCTCAAGAAATCACACCGCGTCCTGTTTGGCAAAGACCCGGTCGCCGACCTGGAAATCCCCATGAACCTTCATCGCGTGGAAGTAGAACACGAGTTACGACTGTTACTATTGAAGCTCCGGCAGCACGTGCTCCATGCAGGCCGGAATGAACTCGAAATGACGGGGGTGCTGAAGAAAACGATTTCAGGCACAAAGACGCTTCTTCGCCATACGCTCCTCGCCTTCGGGGAGGAACCACCCGCCGCCGTGAACGATATTTTCGCTCGCATCGAAAAGTTGACGGGTGCGAACGCGGAAACTTTCGCCACGATTTACGAACAACGCGAGTACAAGGTTTGGAAAAAAGATCCCGCCGCCCTTTATGACGAATATATGCATGCACTGGAGAAGGTCGTCACCACTCTGGACACCATGGTCCCCAAAAAACAGTGGCAGCGCGTGGGCACATGAAAATTTGAAAATCCAACACTTCGAGGTGGATATGAAAGCGGCAATCGTAGTACTGGTTATTATTTTGATTCTGGCGTTTGTTCTTGGGTCCGCCTTTGTCAGCCGTCGCAACCAGATGGCGATCAAACGGGAAGCGGTCAACGCCGCATGGGCTCAAGTGGATGTTGTCTTGCAGCGCCGGGCAGACCTGATTCCGAACCTGGTGGAAACCGTGAAAGGATTTGCCCTCCAGGAACAGAAAGTCTTCGGTGACATTGCGGCAGCCCGCGCAGCGCTGGTTGGCGCCAAAACGCCCGCGGATAAAATCGCCGCGAACGGCCAGCTGGATTCCGCGCTGAGCCGCTTGCTGGTGATCGTCGAAAATTACCCCCAATTGAAATCCAACGAGAATTTCATGCGCTTGCAGGATGAGCTGGCGGGAACGGAGAATCGCATCGCCGTCGAGCGTCGTCGCTACAATGAAGCGGTGCAGGACTACAACACTTTCATTTCGCTCTTTCCCAACAGCTTGATCGCCGGCTTCGCTGGATTCACCCGCAACGAGGCCTATTTCAAGACCGAAGAAGGCGCGCGCCAGGCTCCCAAGGTGAATTTCGATTTCAACAAACCCGCTGCCACCCCTGCACCCGGGCAAAATCCTGCACCCGCTCATCCGTAAATTGGACCACCACTGGGGCGCGTCATGGCCGCGTCCCAGTTTCGTCAATTCAACCGGGGCTTCGCCCTGTTGCCGCTGTTTTTTTGAGTTAGATTTACTGCAGGAATTCGCTCAGCAGCATATGAAAGTGGTGCACACCGTTTTCCCGCTTCACCGAGTAGCGTCCGCGATCATAGGTTGAGGACTGTAGCCCGCGCTGAACAGCTTCGCAGATATGAATGTCTTCCTGCTGGACAGTCTCGCTGAAGCCGAGGGTCTTTCGGGCTCGCTCTTTCACTTTTTCTGAATGTGGATCGTGGAAATACCATTCGAAAATAGTCAGCGTTCGATCATGCCCGAGCGGCACGATCACGTTTATCTGAATATTATCCGGGTAAATGTTCAGCATCAGGTTGGGGAAGACCCAGAAATAGAGCGCCTCCGCTAATCCCGGTCCGGGAGCATACACCCGTTCCCCGGTGTCTCCGGGCTTCACCTCTTTGACCGGCCCCAACTGCTGCGAAGAATAGCGAAACACTTCCGTCCGGTACCGGGGGTAGTCGATCTCTTTCATCAATCCGGGATGCACAATGGGGATGTGGTATCCCTCGAGATAGTTATCCACGTAAACTTTCCAGTTGCAGTTCACGTAATAATCGCGCCGCTCGGCCAGCTCAATACCCTTGAACTCGAAGCCAGCCGCTTGCTTGGGAATATTTTCCAGGAAAGCCGGAAGAGGAAGCGCTCCGAGGTCGAAGTTGACGAATATAAACTGCTCCCACGTTTCGCAGCGAACGGGAACCATGCCCATCGTGGAACGGTCGAGAAATTCCATGCCGTCCACTTCCGGCGTGCCGATCAGCCGCCCGTCCAGCGTATAGGTCCACCCGTGATACGCGCAGTTGAATACATTCCGGCAGCCCGCTCCCTGCGCGATGGGGCCCGCGCGATGCCGACACACGTTGCTGAATGCGCGCAGCGTCCCTGCATTGTCCCGGACCACGACGACAGGCTCACCCGCCACATCCACGGTGAAGTACGCTCCAGGATGGGCAATAGTACGTTTTACGCCGTCCACGTCCCCGCAAGCCTGGCTCAGCGTTCCCACCAGTTGCCAGGTGCGGTGAAAGATGCGTTCCTTTTCCAGGGTTAGTACGACGGGATCAATGTAAAAGCGCGACGGGAGCGTTTCTGCACACTCCACCCGCTCATTCATCCCGAGGTTGATGGGTTTGCTGGTCATCGTCCTAAGGCGTGACGTGACCGGTTAGAATTTGCGCGTTTCCTGGCGCGACCAGCGTTCCACTACGATCTTCGATTCCGTATAGAACTCAACCGCATCCTTGCCCTGTGCATGCAGAATGCCGAAGAAGCTTTCCTTCCATCCGCTGAATGGAAATGACGCCATCGGCGCCGCAACACCGATATTGATGCCGATATTTCCCGCCGGCGCTTCGTACCGGAACTTGCGCGCCGCCGCGCCGCTCGTCGTAAAGAGCGACGCCTGATTGCCGTACGGGCTCTTGCGAATGAATTCGATGCCTTCGTCAATCGTGTTGGCGTGAATCAGGCTCAACACCGGCCCGAAAATCTCCGTATCCGCCAGCGAACTCGAAGCGGGCACGCCGTCCAGCACCGTGGGTTTCAGGAAATTTCCACTCTCATAGCTCGCCACTTTCGGATTGCGTCCATCCACCACGGGCTTCGCGCCATCCGATACGCCCTGCGCAATCAATCCCTCGATGCGCTGCTTGCTCGCTGGAGAAATGACTGGCCCCATCTGAACGCCGGTGTCGAGGCCAAACCCAACCCTAATAGAGGAAGCCGCTTCCGCGATCGCATCGCGAAAAGTTTTCTGCGCCTCGCCGATAGTCACCGCCACGGAAACCGCCAGGCAGCGCTGCCCCGCGCAACCGAAAGCGGAGTCGCTGATAATCTGCTTCGCCAAATCCATGTCGGCATCCGGCAACACGATCACGTGGTTTTTTGCACCGCCTTGGCACTGCATCCGCTTCCCCGCGGCTGCCGAGCGTTGGTACACATGCTTTGCCACCGGCGTGGATCCCACAAAGCTGATCGCTCGTACAGTGGGGTGGTCGCAAAGCGCGTCCACCACTTCCCTGCCTCCGTTCACGATGTTCACGACACCTTTGGGAATACCCGTCTTCTCCATAAGTTCCATGGTCCGTCGTACGGTCAATGGCACGCGTTCGCTCGGCTTCAACACAAACGTATTGCCGCAGGCAATCGCATACGGCAAAAACCAGAACGGAATCATCGCGGGGAAATTGAAAGGCACAATGGCCGCCACGACGCCAAGCGGCTGCCGAATCAGCGTCTCATCCACGCCGGGAGTAATGTCTTCCAGATTGTACCCCTGCATCATGATGGGAATGCCGCAGGCAACTTCTACATTTTCAATTCCGCGGCGCCATTCGGCCTTGGCCTCGGCAAAAGTTTTGCCATTTTCGAGCGTGATCAATTTCGAAAGCTCGTCAATATGTTCTTCCAGCAGGTTTTTCAGCTTGAATAGGTATTGGATGCGCTCCCCGGCCGGCGTCCTGCGCCAGGCGGGAAAAGCCGCGGCTGCAGCCTGCACCACGGTATCACCCTCAGCCTTCGAGGAGAGAGGCGTGCGCCCGATTACTTCTCCAGTCGCCGGATTGGTGACGTTGGAATACTCCGAAGCCGACGATTTATGCCACGCGCCGCCGAAATAGTTCTGAACGTCGATCACCTGTGACGTAACGGGGGTACTCATGAGACTTCTCCGTGCCTCCGCCCGCGCGTTGGCGTGCGGCAGGGCTTGCGATATGAAGGATGGCGCTCGGTCGGACCGGGCGAATGACACTTCAGTGTACCAAAGAATATGGAGTTCCGAACTGTGCGGGAGAGTTTCTATCGGTCGAGTGTCGCCAGCGCCTCGTACGCCGCGCCGATCAGCGGGGCAGACTCGTTCAGCACCACAGAAACAGGAACATTGCTCAGCATCTCGGTGAAATGCCATTTGTCCCGGAACGATTTGAAAAAAGTCCCGTCCTGGATTTTCGGGAGAATCTTCACGGCAATCCCGCCAGCTACATAAACGCCGCCAAGCGCCAATACCTTCAACGCAAGATTCCCTGCCTCCGCGCCGTAAATCGCCGTCCACAAATCCAGTGTCTGCACACAAACTGGGCATTCTTTCGACAAGCCCGATTTCGTGATGAATGGCGCGGGGTCCGCATCCGGATCCTCAAATATCGGGTGCTTCAGGCTGGGCGAGAGAAATTCATGGAGCGTGCGAAAACCCCGGCCGGAGAGAATCAGCTCCCAACTTACTTGCGGATAGCGTGTGCGCATGAACTTCAGCAGTTCGATCTGCTCGTCGGTGTGAGGCGCGAAGTCCGAATGTCCGCCTTCACTGGGCACCACGCGGTAGCGGTTCCCATCCCAGAAAAGGATGGACTGGCCAAGGCCCGTTCCCGCGGCCAACAAAGCGCGCGTCGCTCCCTGCACCGGGGTTCCCTGGTTCAAAACCACAAAATCTTCCGGGGAAAGATGCTCCAGGCTGTGCCCAGTCGCGCCGAGGTCGTTCATCAGCGCAATCGCTTTGACGCCAAGTTCCTTCGACAGGCTCTCCGCGTCAATCACCCACGGCAGATTCGTTGCGTGAATCCGATTGTTGATCACCGGCCCGGCCACGCCAAAACCCGCGGCACGCACCTTTTTGTCGGTAAGGTGCGGAGCCGCTTGCCGCGTAAACTCCTTGATGATCAGGTCAAACCTGGCGAAATCCTTGCTGGCGAATCGCTGACGGAACACAACATGCAGCTTTCCACCTTCCTCGGCAAACAGTGCGATATTGCATTTTGTGCCGCCCACGTCGCCCGCAAGTATCACCTGACCTCCCCCCCACAATCTCTTCATTAAACCGTTTTAATGGTTATACCACTGTCTGCCGTCGCGTTCCAGCAATTGGTCGGACTCTTTCGGGCCCCAGGTGCCGGACGGGTACGTCGGCACAATCCCCGTTCTTGCAGCGCTCCACACGTCCAGAATCGGATCCACCAGCGACCAAGCCGCCTCCACCGAATCGCCGCGATCAAAAAGTGTTGGATCCCCTCGCAGGCAATCGTTCACCAGCGTAGCGTACGCGCTCCTCGACACCCCGCCAAATGCTTCGCGATAGCTGAAATTCATAGTCACATTGCCGATGCTCATCTCCGTGCCGGGCCGCTTCGCGCCGAAGGAAACGGAGATTCCTTCGTCAGGCTGGATATTCAGTACCAACCGGTTGGCTTCCACTTCGCGTTCGCGGAACACAATGTGCGGCGCGCAACGGAACTGGATCATGATTTCCGTAGTGCGCTTCGCAAGCCTCTTTCCCGTTCGCAGGTAAATTGGAACCCCTGCCCAGCGCCAGTTGTCGATCAAGACCTTCATGGCCACAAAAGTTTCCGTCCGCGAATTTGGATTCACACCCGGCTCATCGCGGTAACCGGCCAGTTTCACGCCATTGGCGGTTCCCGGCGCATACTGCCCGCGCACCACGGACTGTGCCACCATCTCCAGATTGAAAGGGCGTATCGATTGCAGGACTTTCAGCTTCTCGTTGCGCACCGCGGTGGCGTCGAAGGAAGCCGGCGGCTCCACCGCCGTCAGCGACGTCAATTGTAGAACGTGACTCTGGATCATGTCCCGCAGAGCGCCGGCCGTCTCGTAGAAGCCCCCGCGCCGTTCCACGCCTAAAGTCTCGGCGGCCGTGATCTGAACGTGGTCTACATAGTTGCGATTCCACAGCGGCTCAAAGATGCCGTTCCCAAATCGCAACACCAAGAGGTTTTGAACCGTATCCTTGCCAAGATAATGATCGATGCGGTAAACCTGCTTCTCTTCAAACACGTTCAGTACGATCTTGTTCAACTCTCGGGCCGACGCCAAATCACGCCCAAACGGCTTCTCAATAATGATGCGCACCCAGGAATTGGGATTCGAAGGCTTGGCCAGTCCGGCGCGCCCCAACTGTTCCACAATGTCCTTATAAACCTCCGGCGGCGTCGAAAGATAAAACAACCGGTTTCCACCCAATTTCTTTTCGGCATCAATTTCTGCCAGCCGCTTGGCGAGTTGGGCGTAAGAATTCGGGTCCCCATACTCGCCCGCCGAATAATAAAGGTTGGAAGAAAAGGCGTCCCACTTGGCGGGTTCGATCGGCCCAACCTCCGAAATCGTCTTCGCTGCTTCCCCGATCGTGGCCCGAAAGGATTCGTCGGTCATCGGGGTTCGGGCGAATCCTATGATTGCATAGCGTTCCCCGAGGGAATCGTGCTGCGCCAGGTCGTACATCGCGGGGATCACCTTCCGCTTGGCCAGATCGCCCGAAGCGCCAAACAGGATCACCGAACATGGTTCGGCGTTTGCCCCATAGATCGAACTCGAGCGCGTTTCTTCTTCAGGCATGAATTTCCTCCGTGATGAATTGCCCCGCCAAGCCTATTTGCATGGCTTTTCGACTATACCTCAACACCAAGAGCTTTCAGTTCCGATCGGGTCTGCGCGGCATTCTTGTGATGAATCACGTGCATCCCCAATCGCCGCGGGTTCTCGAGATTCAGTGAGCGGTCATCGATGAACACACACTCCTCCGCCGCCCGTTGCGATACCTCCAGCGCTATCCGGAAGATCGGCTCCTCCGGTTTCCGCGCGTGCAGATAGCAGGAGCTGAAAAAGACCTGAAAGTCCTTCCGCAGACCAAACGCCTCGATCCGGTAGTTGTTCAATTCCCGGGGCTCATTATTAATGGATGCTACAAAATATTTTTTGATACGTGCCACCGCCCGAAGCAGCTCCCGTGTATCGGGATACTCCTTCGACTGGGCGAACATGAAAGCCGTAAATTCCTCGCGTGTGAAGGAGCGCGGCCTGTAAAACAGTGTCCGGTCCAGATACTGGTCGAGGGTAATCTGCCCTGCATCGAAGGCGGGAAACGAGAGGTCATGCCGTTCCCGGAACTCTTCTCCGTCCAACTGAAAGGTCTTTACGGCCTCCATCCGGGAATTGTGGTCCCAGCCGTTCGTCAGAACGACCCCGCCGATGTCCCAAAAGACCGTTGTGATGTTTGCCAAGGAAGTGCCTCCAGGAAAGCCCTTGAGAAATATCAGAAGAAAGACCGGGAAGAAAGTTAAAAAAAGCCTTCGAGGGTTTTGTCACCCCCAAGTCCGGTCCAGCAGATTTTGCAACTGCGAGATGCCCCGGCAAACGAGCTTCCTCAAACTTGCAACAACTTACGAGCTGACGGACAATAGCTCCTTCGGGGGAACCCAAAATGGCAGATGATTCTTGCGGACCAACGCCCGCTCCCAGTGAACCTATAAAGCCGGGCACGCGCATGGTTCATTGCGTGAAGTTTGATAAGGAAATGCCTGGCTTGGATCGCGTCCCCTGGCGGGGCGAAATCGGAAAGCGTGTTTACGAAAATGTCTCCAAAGAAGCCTGGAAGCTCTGGGTTGAATATTCCAAGATGCTGATGAATGAATATCGCTTGAACCCCATTGACCCGAATTCCCAGAAAATCATGGAAGAGCAGATGGAACAGTTTTTCTTCGGTGAAGGCGCAAAGCTTCCCGAGGGCTACGTTCCTCCGAAAGCCAAAGGCTGAAGCTAAACCTTCCCCGTTACCGGATGCTCCACTGGGAGCCGCGGGGTAAGTCTGAAATTCAGTCTTGCGTGGCCTTCGCGAAGTGCTTTCTCAACCTCAGCCGGTGTGTCGCCTCTCGCAAACAGAAATCCCAGGTAACTCGATCCTTCCGGCCACGCGGCAATGTAATCGCGCCACCGCGCTGTAATCTCCAACTGTGTCACCCCTGCGACACGTCGAGCCTCTTCCGCTCCCTCCACCTTCTCCAGGATCCCGCTCGTCGGAACAGGAATCATCAGGACGCCAGAAGCAGCCGTTTCCCGCGATGCATCCCAGCCGGGCAGATTCAACGCATGACGCAACAACAACTCTTCCAACCCGATTGGTTCTAACTCATTCTCAACTTGAAATCTCAGCGACCGCGCGCACAGCCCGCCGATCGGCCGCCCCGCAACCTCTATCGGCCACACCCCGCGCTCATTCAACCGAAACTCTCCGTGCACCGGTCCGTGGGTGAGCCCTAATGCCCGCGTGGCATCCGCGAAACTCTTTTTGATCAGTTCTTGTTGCGTCTCGGCCATGCGCGAAGGCGTGACATAAATGGTTTCCTCAAAGTACGGACCTTCCAGCAGATCCGGCTTGTCGAAGATCGCCAGCACGCGCAGTTCTCCGTCAGTCAGCAAACCTTCCACTGCCACTTCTCTGCCCGCTAAATACTCTTCCACGATCATCCGGTCCAGGTTCGGTTCCCGCGTCGCCTGTATTTCCGCCGACTCCAGCAACCGCTTCAATCTGTTGGCGCCTGCAAGAAACTCATCTCGGTTGTTTACGCGGACCACGCCCTGACTCGCCGAAAGCGAAACGGGCTTGAGTACGCACGGATAGACGAATCCCATCAACGCAGGCTCGGGAATCGCCCGGAGCGGCACGCTACGAAACCAAGGTGTCGGCAAACCGGCATCGCGAAAAACTTCCCGCAAACGCAGCTTGCTCCGGCAAGCCTCCACGCTCGCTGGATGATTGTGCGCAATCCCCAATCCGCGTGCCACATATGCCGCCGCAAGCGTTGGTCGGTCACCCAGCGCCAAAACACCGTCCACGCGCCGGCCCGACTGTTCCTGCATCACGGCGTACGCCGCTTCTTCCGGCGCCTCAAATCGCACCGGCATTGCGCGGTCGTGCCATGGATCGTCCAACTGGTGGCACCGGTCGGTCACAAAGACCAGTTCCACACCAAGCTTTTTCGCGGCCGCGTCGAACGCGCGTGTCTGGTAGCCGAGCTTCGCCGTGAACAAAAGGATTCTTGGCTGAACCTTTGGGGAGTTCATTCCGCAACCTTCATAGAAAAGATTCCGCTTGCCTGACCGCTTCCTTCGCTCTTGCGATCGGGACCAACTGGTCCCGGGTGGGCTCCGCTCAACAGTACCAGGGCTCATTCAAGTACGGCACGCCCGTGGCCACAGCAACCACCATCTCCTTCTCTTCGATGCGCCGGTCGGCAGCGCGGTTCGCCGCGCGCCAGAGCTTCTCGAAGATCGCAGCTCGCCCCTGTTTCAACTTTTCCGCCGCCGACACAATGTCCTGCAGCTCTTCGCACAATCGGTCGATTCCGGGAACGCTATGCTTCCAAGGATAAATCAGCGACTGTGCGTCAAACGCCCCAACCCGTTCACGCACCTCTTCGATGTCCAGCAGCCGCGAGCCCGCCGTGACCAGCAGCCGAATCGCCAATTGGATCGGCGCTACCGCTCCGATCAAATTCAATCGCCGGAGTTGCTCCAGCAGGTCCAGATAATTTTCGTATGTAGTCCACGGCGTGAATGGTACAAACGTCGGCTGCAGCGCAATTCCCGCCCGCCGACACTCTTCGACCACTCTGAAAAAATCCTCGCGACTATGGCCTTTTTGCAATTTTTCAAGAATGCCACCGTCCAGTGACTCCACCGCCGAAACAATGAAAAGACAACCCGTGTCCCGCAGCGTCGTCAGCAGCTCCGCGTTCTTTCCTAGGTGTTCCACTTTGATCGTTACGTCATAGGTGAGCTGCGGGAATTCCTGGTGGAGGGCTTCCACCAGCGGTACGGCGTGGCCCACGCCATTGAAAAAGTCCGGGTCGCCAAACGTGATGTGTTGCGCGCCCGCCTTCACCTGCTGGCGAATATCTGCCAGAACCACCTCCCGGTCCACAATCCGGAACACGCCGTTGTACACCGGCACAATCGGGCAGTGCCGGCACAAGTGCTTGCACCCTCGCGACGCTTCCGTATAGCCCACCAGCCGGTGCTCCCCCGCTGGCATCACCAGATGCGCGTAATTCTTGAGCGAAGGAAGGTCTGAGCGGTCCGGCGTCACGAACCGAAGCCGCGCCAGCGAAACATTCGAGTCGAGCGGATGAATCTGCGGAAACGCTGACAGTCCGGAAAGGTGCTCCGCCAGATCCACGAGCGCCTGCTCAAACTCTCCGCCAAACAGGCTCTCTACCCCATGCGCGCTAAGCGTTTCCGCCGCCAGCGGCGCATACAAACCATACGCGCACAGATGCGCCCTGGGATTGCTCCGCCGAATCGGCTCCAGCAGTTCCAACGTCAGCCGCGTCGCCGTGTGCATCGGCACGTAAAACGCAATCAGCCCCGCTTCCCGCACCGCCTGCTCGCTCAACGCTTGCCGCGATAAATCGAGGCACGTCACCTCATGCCCGCGTTTCCGCAGCCACGCCGCCGGCGAAGCCAGCCCAAACGGCTGCCTTCCCAGCTCATACGTCGAAATCAGTAGAATCTTCACAGCGCCCCATTATAGCGTCTCCGCGCCAAGCCGCGATTTCGGTTATCATAGAAGGCTTAAGCCATCTGGAAAGGACTTCCGGTATGACGATCTCCGCTGCCAATTCCTTCGGTACCCGAGACAAACTGAACGTTGGCGCGCAATCCTTCGAAATTCATCGCCTCGAATCACTCGAAACGAAGGGCCTCAGCCATCTCTCCAAGCTTCCTTTCTCTCTGCGCATCCTCCTCGAAAACCTGCTCCGTTGCGAAGACGGCCGCTTTGTCCGCAAAGACGACATCGCCGCGCTCGCCAAATGGACTCCCAACGGCCCGCAAAAGGAAATCGCCTTCATGCCTGCCCGCGTTCTCCTCCAGGACTTCACCGGCGTTCCCGCGGTTGTCGATCTTGCCGCCATGCGTGAAGCCGTTCAGAAAATGGGCGGCAATCCCAAGCGCATCAATCCGCTGTTCCCGGCGGAACTCGTCATCGATCATTCCGTCCAGGTGGACAATTTCGGCAGTGTCAACTCCTTCGGCTTGAACGCGGAACTCGAGTTTCAGCGCAACATCGAACGCTACGCCTTCCTCCGCTGGGGCGCAAAATCCTTTCGTAATTTCAAGGTGGTTCCCCCAGACACGGGCATCTGCCACCAGGTGAATATCGAGTACCTCGCGCGCGTCGTCTGCGCTATGCCCAACGGCAATCGCTTCGAAGCCTATCCCGATTCGCTCGTCGGCACCGATTCACACACCACCATGGTCAATTCCCTCGGAGTGTTTGGTTGGGGCGTCGGCGGAATTGAAGCCGAAGCGGCCATGCTCGGCCAGCCTCTTTCGATGCTCGTCCCCGAAGTTGTCGGCTTCAAGTTGTACGGCCGCTTGCCGGAGGGAACCACCGCGACGGATCTCGTCCTCACTGTCACGGAAATGCTTCGCAAGAAGGGTGTCGTCGGAAAATTCGTTGAATTTTATGGCTCCGGCCTTTCCACGCTAAGCGTGCCCGACCGCGCCACAATCGCCAATATGGCTCCCGAATACGGCGCCACCATGGGCTTCTTTCCGGTGGACAACGAAACGCTCGCTTATCTTCACTTCACCGCACGCTCCCACGAACAAATCGCTCTCGTCGAAGCCTACTGCAAGGAGCAGATGCTCTTCCGCACCGACACAACTCCCGAGCCCGCATTTAGCGACAAGTTGGAGCTTGATCTCGCGAGTGTCGAGCCCACCGTCGCCGGGCCCAAGCGGCCCCAGGATCGCGTCGCTCTCAAGAATGCCAAGGCGTCCTTCGTCAAAGTGGTAGAAGGAGCATGCGCAACACACGTGCACGTCAAAAACAACGGCGACACGTTCGACCTCTCAAGCGGCGCCGTCGTGATCGCCGCCATTACCAGTTGCACGAACACGTCGAACCCGTCCCTGATGCTCGGTGCGGGGCTCTTGGCCAAGAAAGCCGTCGAACGCGGCCTCGACATCAAGCCCTGGGTAAAGACGAGTCTGGCCCCCGGCTCAAAGGTAGTCACGGATTACCTGCTGGCGGCAGGCCTAACTCAATATCTCGATAAACTGAAATTCAATCTCGTTGGGTACGGCTGCACCACCTGCATCGGCAACAGCGGGCCGTTGCCGGATTCCATCGGCGCGGCCATCAAGGACAATAATCTTTTGGCCGTTGCGGTATTGAGCGGCAATCGCAATTTTGAGGGCCGCATCCATCCGCTCGTACGCGCAAATTATCTCGCTTCGCCGCCGCTCGTCGTTGCGTACGCGCTCGCCGGCCGCATGGACCTCGATCTCACCACTGAACCGCTCGGCACCGACAAAGCCGGCAAGCCCGTCTATCTCCGTGAAATCTGGCCCACGCCGCAGGAAGTCGAATCGACCGTTCGCGCCGCTGTCTCCACCGAGCAATATCGCAAGGAATACAGCGAAGTCTTCGAAGGCGACGCGCGCTGGAAAGCGATGCCAGTTCCCGAAGGCGATCTCTACAAGTGGGAACTGAATTCCACCTACATCAAGCTGCCGCCTTATTTCGAAAACATGCCCAAGGCGCCCGGACCGCTCGCCGATATCCGCGGGGCCCGGGTCCTGGCCGTGCTTGGCGACAGTGTCACGACGGACCACATCTCTCCCGCAGGCTCGATCGCCGTCGATTCGCCCGCCGGAAAATATCTGATTGCCAAAGGCGTGAAGCCGCACGAATTCAATTCCTACGGCGCGCGCCGCGGAAATCACGAAGTGATGATGCGCGGCACCTTTGCCAACATCCGCCTGCGCAATCAACTCGCTCCCGGCACCGAAGGCAGTTGGACGCTCCACTTGCCCGACGGCGAAAAACTCTACATTTACGACGCGGCCGTCAAATACCGCGAAGAGGGCGTGCCTCTCTTCGTCATCGCCGGAAAAGAGTACGGCTCCGGCTCCTCGCGCGACTGGGCGGCCAAAGGCACGCGCCTGCTCGGCGTTCGCGCCGTTCTTGCGGAAAGTTACGAACGCATCCATCGCAGCAATCTGGTCGGTATGGGCGTCCTGCCGCTGGAATTCAAGCCCGGCGAAAATCGCGAATCCCTCGGCCTGACCGGCCATGAAGTATTCGATGTCGAGGGCGTAGCCTCCCTGACTCCGCGAAAACAAGTGACGGTCAAAGCCAAAGCTCCGGACGGCACCGTAAAGACAATCACAGCGATGGCGCGGGTAGATACTCCCGAAGAAGTTTCCTACTACCAGCACGGCGGAATCCTCCAATACGTCCTCCGCCAAATGCTCGAGTAACCCCGTAGCGGCCCCGGCCGGGTCGGGGCCCCGCTTGCGCCCACCCCGCCGAAAAAGCGAGAGACGCGGACACACAGCGCCCGCCGCTTCCCGATTAAGCTGTGCTACATTTTGAATTGTGATTGCCGCGTCGTTTAACGCAGGTCAGGATTCTCCTGCCACGTCGGTAGGCATTGCGTTCATAACGGTCAACTACAATACAGTTGACTGCGTGCGCCAACTGACCACCTTCTTCAGCAAACTGGACGTCCCCTTCACGTTCACCTTCACCATCGTGGACAATAAGTCCCAGGATGGCTCCCAGGAATTCCTGCAATCTCGCTCGGGACTTAACTATCTCCAAACCAACGGAAATATCGGTTACGGGCGTGGCATCAATCGAGGAGTGGCTGCAACCGCCAGCAAATACGTCTGCGTGATGAATACGGACGTTATCCTCAACCGCGACGCGCTGGTCAGTCTTTGGCGTTTACTGGAAGAACGGCCCGATGCCGGAGTCTGCGCACCACGAATCACCTATGAGGATGGACGCGACCAGGGGATGGTTTTCAAGGCTTCTCTTTTTGCAATTTATGCCAACTGGTTTGCCAAACTGGTGGCGAGTTATGAGAAGCGGAGAATTGCGAGAGCAACCGCCCCGCTGAGAGTCGATGGCGTGATGGGTGCATTTTTCCTGATACGGAGATCCGTCATTCCGTCGCCAACGCTTTTTGACGAGGATTTTTTCTTCTTTTATGAGGATTCCGCGCTTGCTCACACGTTAAAGAATCGCGGCGTACCATGCTTCATCGTTCCCGGCGCAACCATCATCCATCTGGGCGGAAAATCAGGATCAGCAAATTCCATCTTGTCCTTCTACGAAAGCAGGAATCTTTATCTCAAAAAGTTTTACGGGCCCCTTCATGCCAGGGCGATCTATTTCCTGGATCGTGCGCGTATTCTTCGTAAATGGTCGCTGTATTCCCTGTTTGCGCGGCTCACCGCGTCCGAGCGCATTAAGTCCAAGCAGCGCTACTACAAGTTGGCCTGGGATACTGCTCGTTTGAAGTGAGGCGCTGCGGAGCTGCTGAGGTCACGCCATTTGCGCCGCCAGCATGGTCCGGACGGTTGCCATCGGCAAATTAAGAGCAATGGGCGCCACGCCCAAGCCCTTATTTCGGTGAAGATCGCGTCAACTTCAATCGCCACAGCAGCAGGCAGCCTGCAATCACCGAGGCCGCGCTGGCGACTTGCGCGTTGGATAGCCCCAGAATCCACGGCGGATTAATTCGGATGATCTCCACCAGAAAGCGCGCCACCCCGGTCAAAATCAGGTAATAGCAGAAAATTTCCCCGCAGTGTCCGGGGCGTTTCAAATATCGTGCTCCCAATCGCCACAGCAGCCACCCGATCGCGCTCCATATCAGCAACTCGTACAAAGGCGCTGGATGCACGCGCTCCGTCGTGGGCACCACGCCGTTCGGAAAACTCATGCCCCACGGCAGCGACGTCGGCTTCCCATAATCCCCGTCGCCAGAAAGAAAGCAGCCTATGCGGCCAATCGCGTAGCCAAACGATGCCGCCGGTGAACATGCATCCAGAAATCTCCACATGGGCAACTTCGCCTGCCAGCCCATCAAAACGATGGCACCAAATCCTCCAAGAAATCCGCCAAACCAGGCGAATCCATAACGGCTCAATAATAAAGGTAGAGGATCCGCAAAAAATTCCGCCGGTGATTCAAGCAGGTGATAAAGCTTCGCGCCCAAAATCCCCATCAGCCCGGCAATGGTGATCATCGTGAACGCGTCGGCATTCATCCCTCGCCGGTCAAAATCCGCCTGCAGGACGTAAGCGGCGGTAATCAACGCCAGCGCCACCATCAAACCAAATGTCGGGAGTTGTAACGGGCCAAGGTGAAGATAAGGAATCATTCGAATTGCGCCGCAAAGGCGTCTTCGAAAGTATACACGACGCTCATCATGCGCCTGTTTCCGGGCGACGATGCAGCAGCAGGCCAATCGCCATCCACGCCCCCAGCGCGATCCACTCCGCCCCGGTAAAGTGCCCGGGAACCCCCGGCACCAGTTTCATCAATATCAGGAGCGCGGAAACGACCATCCCCACAAGGGCCGCTGCCCTTAAACCGGGGCGGGACTCAACGCAGAAGAACGAAATACAGGCCGCGAACCATCCAAGCGCGGAGGCCAGAGCGCCCACTTCCGTCACGGGCACCAGCAGGGAGTCGCCCAGCAACAATCCAATCAGCGTTGCCCCGGCAACGGAAAAGATCGCCACGGTGGGAGTCAGGTTTGCTGCGTGCGTCTTCGCGAACGCGCGCGCAATCGTGCCGCGCCGCCCGAACGCAAACAGCAACCGCGAAGACGCCACAAAATTCCCATTGAACACCTGGAACAACGCCACCAGCGAAATGCCCAGTATCAGCCGTACAAGCCACACCGAATGCGTTCCCTGCTCAAACGCAATCGCTGTCGCAAATCGTTTGCCCAACAGACCCTGCCACGGCGCAATAAACGAAACTGCACCCACCGCCAGCACGTAAAATCCCGCGCCCACCAGCAGCGCCATGGCAATGGCCTTGAAAAAATTCCCCGGCGGAAATCCAGGATGCGCCTCTTCCGCCACTTTAGGCACCGACTCGAATCCAGTCACAAAATACGGCACAATCTGCAGCGTTAATAAAATCGATACCAGAGGCGCGTGACTGAACACCGGCTTGAAGTTCGCTGGGCTGCCGCCATGTACGCTTACCAGGACCAGGAGAAGGAATACCACCAGGACCGAGGAAGTGGCCCAGTTCTGAAACACCGCGCTTGCCCGAATTCCGCGATAATTAAGGTAGGAAAGAAAAACCGTTAGCCCAATCCCAACAAGCAAACGAGGCAAAAACACCGGGTGCCCCGCCACGCGATACAGCTCTATCGTATCGAGCTGAGGAAAAATGTAAGCCACCAGCTTCCCCAGCGCCACCGCTTCCCACGGGCAGACGATGAAATAGGCCAGCAGCATCATCCAGCCCATAAAGTAGCTCACAAACGGCGGAAACACTTGAGCGGTGTACGCCGCCTCGCCCGCCGCGTCCGGCAAACGCCGCACCCACTGGCCGTAAACGTACCCGATGGGCAGCAGCAATATTCCGCCCAGCAGGAAACCGATCATCGCCCCCAGCGGCCCGCCGCGGCCAAGCCAGTCGTCCATCAGGATGACCCAGCCCGTGCCGATCATCGTTCCGAATCCCAGCGCGAAATAATTCCACAGGCTCAGCTTGCGCGCGAGGCCGGTCATCTAAAATACACACAACAATTCGTAAAGAAGATTCGCTGCCAAGAGCGAGGTAATTCCGCCGTTGTCGTAAGGCGGCGAAACCTCCACCAGGTCGCATCCGACAATTTTCAGCCCGCGCAGCGCCCGCACTAGTTCCAGCATCTGCGCGCTCGTGAATCCGCCCACCTGCGGCGTCCCCGTGCCCGGCGCAAACGCCGGGTCCACACAATCAATGTCCAGCGTGATGTACACGGGTTTGCCGCGAAACGCGTGCAGGTGCTCGCGGAACACCTTGATCCCGCCCGCGTGAAACTCCTCCGCGGTGATCATGCTCACCTTGTGTTTCCACGCAAAATCAAAATCGTCCTCGCCGTACACCTGTCCCCGCAAGCCTACCTGCAGAAAACTGCGCTTGCGGATTAACCCCTCCTCGATCGCCCGGCGGAAAGGAGTCCCGTGCGAAAGCTTGCAGCCGAAATACTCGTCCCAAAGATCGTTGTGCGCGTCAAATTGAATCACCGCCACCGGCCCGAACTTTTTTGCCGTGGCCCGCAAGAGCGGCAAGCTCAACGAATGATCTCCGCCGACCGCGACGCACCGCGTGCTCGCGCTCATCAGGGGTTCCATGTGCTTCTCGACGCGCCGGAAGGTGTCTTCGATGGAAAGCGGATTCACGGGAAAATCGCCGAAGTCCGCGATGCGGTATTTCTCAAATGGATTGATCTGCAGAACCGGGTTCCACGGACGGATCAACACCGATTGGTCGCGCACCTGCCTTGGCCCAAACCTTGCTCCCGGGCGGTACGTCGTGCCACCGTCATACGGAATTCCCACCAGCGCAATATCCAGCTCCTCCGGGTCGCTGATGTGCGGCAACCGCATGAAGGTGGAGATCCCGCCCGGACGCGCGTGTTCCAGAGCGTTCAGCGGTGCGGGATGCGGCGATTTATGCTCCTTCGAATGTTCTTTCATCGAGCGGTATGCTATGAGGCGACGCAGAACAAGTCAATGATCGAAGAGAGTTCTAAGACCCTGGAAGTATCGACGTATGTGTGTGCGGAACAGCTTAAGGGCAATTGCTCGGAGACGTGGTGTCTGATTTTGCGCAGACGCACCACCACAAGGAGACAAGGCACTGCCCATGAAACATGGAGCACTGCGGGAAAACTTTCATTCATCCTGGGCCGGAAGCAGAAAGCCTCCAGAATAGCCCGGAAAGGCGGTCGATTCGCTCCAGCTACCAGCTGTCCGATTGGGGCGCGTCATCGGCAGGTCTCACCTGATTGCGTTTGTGGTACAACACAAAAATCATGCCAATCGAAAGGAGCGTGGGAGGGACGATGAGAATCAGAATCCCGCTTCGCAGGGCCTGAATCATCCGGCCCCCGGAGGAAGCCGCCTGGGTATAGCATAGGACGCAACTCTGGGCACCTGCCGGGCGCGGAGCAGCGAGCATGAGGAGTCCAATCAACGCTACACCAATCAGAAGGAACGGCCGGGCAACGATTATTCTTGAAAACATCTTTGGCCTCTCACTGCTCCATCAAGCCTTTTCATTCACTCATCATTTTGCAAACGGCGCACCAACCACCATCCGCGTGCTGTCTGTCCATCCATACTGCATTGCCAGCAGGACGAATATAGTGAAGACCAGCACAAACATAGCAAAGCCCCGCTTTTCTGTCCAAAGATGCATGAAGAACAGGACGGCCAGCCCCGCCTCAACGATCGCAACTGCCAGCATGCGCACCAGCATTTGTGAGGTGTCGATATTCTGAAAGGCAATCGCAAATTGCAGGCCTGCCAATGCCAACAGGCAGAGATACACCACCAGATCCTTGCCCATCCCCCCGCTCTTGCTCGCTTCAACTATTGTCATTGTATCTTCCTCCGCGTCCTGCTCTCGAGTTTCCTGGTTTTTAGTGAGCGAGATTCAAAAGGTAAACCAACGGCACAACAAACATCCAAACCAGATCCACGAAGTGCCAGTAAAGCCCCAAAACCTCGATGTCATCCGCATTGTAGCGGCCAGCTCGGTAGCGCACACCCACAGCAAGTAGAGCGATCACGCCTCCGGTAACGTGCGTAAGGTGCAAGCCCGTGACGCTGAAAAAGGCTGCCCCGAACAGTCCGTTCCCCCACGGATTCTTGAAAAGCGTCATACCCTCATGAATGAGCCCCATCCATTCGCGCACATGCAACAGGGCGAAGAGAATGCCCAGGGCCGCGGTAATCATGGTCCAACGGAAAGCCACGGCTTTGTCCCCTGCCCGCGCCGCCCGCAGTCCAATCAGCATCGTCAAGCTGCTGGTCAAAAGGATGAACGTCATCAGCGAGACGTTAGTGATGTTGTGGAACGGCCTCGGCCAGTCGGCTGACCCGTTTCGCAAGAATCCATACGCCACCAGGCACGCGGCAAACGTCATAGTGTCAGCGATAATGAAAAGCCAGATCGCCAGCTTTTTTGTAGGAATCGAGAACGCCGGTCCTACCGCCAGGCCTGTCGCGTGTCCTTCCAGTGTCGAATCCGCTTGGCTCACGGTGTGCCTCCTAAATGTTGAATCGTCTACAGCTTCACCCAAAGCAGCAAAAGCAAGTACAGCCAAAGCAGGTCCATGAAATGCCAGTAGCGCGCCGTCGCATCCAACGTGCTCCGTCGCAGCGATGCCTTACCCAGCTTGCGAATCACATAGACAAGCCCGCCAAGGCCCCCCAGCACATGTAACGCATGGGTGACCGTCAGCACATAGAAAAAAGAACTGCTTGGATTGGTGGCCAGGTAAAGCCCCTCGGCCCTCAGTTGCGACCACGCGACATATTGCCCAACCACAAAAAGCACCCCGAGACATAAGGTCACGTACAGCCAGCGCGCTGGGCTCTTAATATGCTCCTGTATGTGGCCCATGAATGAGGCGATGCGGCGGCGCGAGACTTCCAGGGTTACGCTGCTCGCGAACAGCACAAGGGTGTTGAAAAAGAGGATCGACGGCAACTTAAACGTCCGCCAGTCCATCGATGAACCTTTGCGAACGACCAAAGCACTGGTAAACGCCGCAAACATCATCGAAATGGCAAAAAGCACTACCCAAATAGCAGTCGAGGACGGCGGCGGCGAATAGTCCAGCGCCAAACGCCCGTCACCATCCGCGGGGACTAAATTACCCCCGCCGCCATTCCCATGACCGGGTGCACGGCGTGGATCCAAATGCGGTGGATTATGAACCGTAGTTGCCATAAGCTGCTGAACTCCTCTTTGCCAACGCTCTCGCCCGTTAATCCGTCAACTATTTCTCTTCGTGATCTGTTTTAACCTGCTCCGGCGAAGCCTGCATCACGTAGTCGCCCACCGAACTCTGGACACCATATTGATAGGGATCGTGGTAAACCACCGGGTGCTTGCCCCCAAAATTGTCCCAGGGCGGCGGCGTCGCGGTGCTCCACTCAAGCGAAGTGGCTTCCCACGGGTTGTCTGGCGCGGGTTTGCCCCAGAACCGGCTGTGAATCAGGTTGTAAACAAAAACAAGCTGTGCAGCACCGGTGATGAGAGCGGCGATGGTGATCAAACGATGCACCGGGATCAGAGGCTGCAGGAAATCGTCCGCGAATGTCGCGTAGCGGCGGATATTCCCAACCAATCCCAGATAATGGAATGGCATGAAAATGCAATACGTCCCCACGAAGCTTAGCCAGAAATGAACCTTGCCCAAAGTCTCGTTCATCATTCGTCCGCTCATCTTGGGGAACCAGAAATAAGTTCCCGCGAAAATTCCAAACATGGCTGCCACACCCATCACCATGTGGAAATGTCCCACCACGAAAGTCGTCGCGTGCAGCATGATGTCGATCGAGGGCTGAGCCAGGAAGAACCCGCTAACACCGCCGCTCACGAACATCGAAATAAAGCCCAGGGCAAACAGGGAGGCCGAGTTGATACGCAACCGGGAGCCATAAAGACTGAACACCCAGATCAGCACCGTGATCGTGGCCGGAATCGTAATCACCAGCGTTGGAAAGGAAAATGCCAGCGCGGAGATCGGATTCATCCCGCTGACAAACATGTGGTGGCCGTACACCATGTAGCTGAGGACGGCGAGCGCCCCCATGCAATAGATGAGCACTCTCTGGCTGAGCATCTGCTTGCGCATATTTGCGATCAGGATGTGGGAGACAATCCCGATCCCGGGAACAATGGCGATGTAAACCTCTGGGTGCCCGAAGAACCAGAACAGATGCTGCCACAGCAAAGTCGATCCGCCCGAGTGTGGGACCACTTGATCGTTGAGAACCAGCCCCGACGCAACAAAGAAACTCGTCCCCGCAACGTGATCCAGAATCACCAGGATGCAAGCAGGCATTAGCACGGAAAATGCGGTCAGGCCCATGCAGGAGGTAATGAACCATGCCCACGCGCTGAGCGGCAGCCGCATGAGGCTCATTCCCCTGACCCGCAGATCAAGCGTGGTGGTAATGAAGTTCAATGAGCCCAGCAACTGGCCAATACAAAACAGCGCGATCGAAGTCATCCATAAGACCACACCCAGGCCCTGGCCCGGACCCGTCGATGAACCAATCGCATTCAGTGGAGCGTATTGAGTCCAGCCACCCAGAGTCGGTCCATCGCCGAGAAAGAACGAAGAGACCAGCACGAAGAAAGCTACGAACGTGACCCAGAACGACATCATGTTGAACCGCGGGAACGGCATGTCCTCCGCGCCGACCTGAATCGGCAGGAAGTAATTCCCAAACGCCGCGAAGGGCGCGGTCGTCAACACGAAAAAGACCATGATCGTGCCGTGCATGGTCATCAATTGCAGATAATATTCCGGCGTAAGCACCCCGCCCGGCGCGCCGTTGGGGGACAGCGTCTGGAGTCCAGGAATCGCCGCATTGGTCCATCCCAGGTGAATACGCATTATCCAGGACAGCACCATGCCGATAAGTGCGGCGGCTAGGGCCAGCGCATAATACTGCTTGCCGATCACCTTATGGTCCAGGCTGAACACGTGTTTCCGGATAAAACTTGTCGGAGCGTGGTGCTGGACCGCTTGGGCTGACGTATCGTGCATCTATGCTCACCTCAAATAAAAATTCTGCAACCGCCGCGCGAATGCGGGGGAAGAACTACTGCATCGCCGTTTCCTTCTTCATCCATTCGTTGAAATCGTCGTTGGACAGCACATCGAGATACGCCCTCATGTTGTAATGTCCCAAGCCACAAAGCTGGGTGCAGACAATTTCGTATCTGCCGACCTTCGTTGCCGTGAAGTGCAGGGAAACATCCAGCCCGGGGACGAAGTCCTGCTGTACCCGCAACTCCCGCACAAAGAAGGAGTGGCCAACATCCTTGGCGTGCATCAGCAGATGGATTTCCTTGTTCACCGGCACGGCCATCTCCGCGGTCACAATGTCGTCTCGTGAGTCCACATCGTGTTCCTTGTCGAGGCCGAAGAATTCCTGCGAACCTTCGTTAATCCGTTCCGGGTGGAGGGGGCCAAATTTTCCATCCGGACCGGGATAGCGAAAATAGAAAGCGAATTGTCCGGCCTGAACCTGGATTGGCATGGCGTCCGCCGAGGGCGGCGTGAGGTAAACGTCGGCCCATGCCTTCACGCCAAAGACTCCAAGGGCCAGAACTTCCACTCCCACCACCAACAGGGCGGCGATCACCAGCGCCTTGGCGCCGCCTGGAAAGCTCTTGAGCTTCGTCTCCGTGCCGCGGTTTGAAAACTGCCAGACGAAAAATGCCAACAGGAACTGCGCGGCAAGAAAAGAGATTCCCGCTTCCGCCATGGTTTCTGACATCTGCTCATCGATCAAATGTCCATGAGTCGAAATGTCCGCGGGCGCTTCCCACGTATGCATGACAATGGGGATTGCTGACAAAATCGCAATCACAAGGATAGTTATCGCAAAAAACTTGCCCATAGTTCTCCGCCTTTGCCCGCTTCAAGGGCGATCCATTGCATTGGGTGTGCTTGCGCGATACCGCTGATCATTGAAGATGAACTGCCAAGCCCTGGTTCAATAGGGCTTGGCCTTGAAGACGAAATTGATGGTCTTGGTTTCGCTGCCGCTGATGGTCACTTCCTGCGATTGATCACCGTAGGATTCCTGCCAAGCCGTGACCGTGTACTTCCCTGGAGGCAGATTTGCCAGACTAAATGCACCCCCGTCGCCCGTGATAGCGTAGTGCGAGTTCTTCATCACCGCGAAGTTTCCGTGCATCCACGGATGCACGTTGCATTTCACGGGAATGAACTCCGCCTTGTCATATTTCTCGCTGATCGGCGGCGTTCCCGGCGGTTGCGACTTGTTCCACTCGCGGTTCAACTTCGGCAGCGGGTGGATGTTGTGCGAGGTCTGGTCTTCGTTCGTAATTTTGAGTTCCTGGTTCACCTGGAACGCCAGGACGTGCGGAATGTAACGGCAGCCCTTTTGTGTGAACACGGCCGCGTTCGAGGGCGCCGGATCGTCGGGGACTCCAGCCGAAATGTACACGACCACATCCTGAAGAGTGTTTCCCGAACCGGTCACCACTGTCTCGACCAACGGCGGTGTGGTGTACATCTTTGCGCAAGACGGCTCTTTCGACATATCTATCGGCTTCATCTTGGCCGGTGTCCCTTCATAGGTCACCTTACCGCTGATGGTGCCGCCGGCAGGTCCGGCCAACGCCACAGCCGAAGCTGCCAGCATCACCGCTCCCGCCATTACAAGGTGCTTCATACCCATCCCAAACCTCCCTCTCAATCTGAAACCGCAACCGGTCACGGATTTACTCCGGATCCCGTGCTCGTGTTTGCCACTTTCTGAGCGTTTACAATCGCAGCGCCTTCCTTGGTGCTCAGCCACAAGGTCAGCTCTGGGCTTTTGTTGTTGTACTGCAGGGTGCGCAGGAAGTGCACCAGATCCCACGCGTCTTCCGGCTTGATAACGTCTGCGAACGACGGCATCGGCGTGCCGTCTAGGCCGGTCATGAAAATCTTGTAGAGGTCCTTGTTCGTCATGCCGCACTTCGAACGGTTGTCCGAAGTGAAGTTGTAAGGCCGGATTGGCTGATCGTTACTGTCAGTCAGAGTCGAGGCGGAGGGTCCATCGCCTCGTCCTTCGTTTCCATGGCATTTCCAGCATTCCAGTTTCTGGAAAAGTTCCTTCCCGTGTTGAATGCTGCCCACGGTCAGCGCCGGTTCCGCCGGAATTTGAATTGGATCGCCCGGCTTTTCCGTTTTCCACCGCGGCGAGAAAGTCTTGATGAAGGCCACCAGGTTGGCGCGTTCTTCCACTGTCAACGCGATCCAACTGGGCATATTCGTGAAGTTAAATCCGCGTTCGATGGAATTGTACAGGTCCTGATCGAGCGGCAATGTGCCGGTTGGTGTAGACCGGCACTTGAACGTCCCGGCCACAAAGTTTCGTGGCAGGATATTCAGGTACG
>Ga0210402_10000290_pt1 | contig 57300 bp, 44 predicted proteins | sample IncBWC7MmetaG_FD_161055 | JGI IMG/M metagenome (GOLD analysis project Ga0210402, IMG submission 161055) | Forest soil microbial communities from Barre Woods Harvard Forest LTER site, Petersham, Massachusetts, United States - Inc-BW-C-7-M | ecosystem: Environmental > Terrestrial > Soil >... | reverse complement strand
CGATGATCCTGATCCCATGGTTTCCGGCGATCAGCCCGGCGCGCACTTTATTCATGCTGTTTGTACTTCGGCCGCTGGTCCACGTCTCGATTGCGGGAGTCGTGTTGCATGTGATCCAGGTTCCCTATCGAGCGCTGAATTGGGCGCCGGTCGCCTGGTTGGGCAAGGTGAGCTATAGCCTCTATCTGTGGCAGGAATTGTTTTGCTCCAATGCGGCCTTGCACGCGGGATATGTACTCGTTCTTCCCGCGTTGGGAGCCGCTGCCCTCTCGTATTACGTCGTTGAGCAGCCGATGTTGCGATGGCGGGATAGGATCACGCGAGTTCCCAAGGAATTAGAAGCGATTTCGGATAAAAAGTCGCCGCTAACGGACTCTCCGCAACTGGCCGAAAGCGGCGGTGTGAAAGCCGATTAAACTTCAACGCCCCACCTGCCGATAGCGGAAGCACTCCACCGCGTGGTCATTCACCATCCCCGTTGCCTGCATGAACGCATAGCAGATGGTCGTCCCGACAAAAGTGAATCCGCGTTTCTTCAGGTCTTTGCTCATGGCATCGGATTCGACCGTGCTAGCTGGAATACTTTGTCCCAACTTCCACACGTTGCGTCGAGGTTTTCCGCCGACAAACTGCCAGATGTAGCGGTCGAAGGTTCCGAATTCCTTTTGTATGGCCAAGAACGCTCGGGCATTCTGCACGGCGGCGGCAATCTTCAAACGGTTCCGGACGATGCCCGCGTCCTTCATCAGCGATTGCTGCTTCCGCGAATCGAAACGCGCGATCTTGTTTGGATCGAATCCTGCGAACGCCGCCCGGTAGTTTTCGCGTTTCTTAAGGATGGTGTCCCAGCTAAGCCCCGCTTGCGCGCCTTCGAGAATCAGGAACTCGAACAGCACGCGATCGTCGTGCTGCGGTACGCCCCACTCAGCATCGTGATACTGAATCGCGAGGTCGTTTCTGGCCCAACCGCAACGAACCACTGCGTGGGACTTTGATGGCGTCATCGGAAACGCTCCATTGATCAACAGAATGTTAAAACCGGGTTGTTGGCTAAATGCCAAGTGCCAACTGCCAAACTGCGGCCCTAATCGTACTTCTCATACAAGATCTGCTTGCGATCCCAGCCCCGGGCTTTCAGCAATTCGCGGTTCGCGCTGACCATCTTGTCGAGCCCACAGATGTAAGCGTGCATGTCGGCGCGGCTGCCGACAATTTCCGCCAGGTGTTGCTGCACGTATCCACGAAGTCCTTTCCACTCCGAGCCTCCGCGGCTGAGGGTTGGAAGAAAATGAAACGTAGAGTGTTGCGCCGCGAGACGCTCGAACTCTTCGCGATAGTAGATTTCTTGCTCGGAACGCACGCCGAAGAGCAGCCAGAATTGTTTTCCTTCATGACGTGCCGGGTCCGCCAGCAGCCAGTGCAACATCGAGCGAAAGGGAGCGATCCCGGTCCCAGTCGCGATAAAGACGGTATCCCGCAACGGCGGACGCAGGATGAAACTGCCAAATGGTCCCTGAAAACTGATCTCCGCTCCCTCCTGCAGATCGCAGAGATGGTTCGACATGAACCCGTCCGCCACTCGATTCAGGCAAAATGCGAAACGATTGTCGTCCGAAGGAGCGGACGCAATCGAATAGGCGCGGGTGATTTCCTCGCCCTCGGGAGTCGATGCTTTCAGCGAAAGCCACTGGCCGGGGACAAAGCCAACACAAGGAGCGTCCTTAACCACAAATTCAAGATGTTTGGTGAATTCAGAGAGCGAAGCGGATCGTGCCAGAGAAGCGCGCAGCGTTTGAAATTGTGCCATCAAGAATTTGATGATGCCGGACGGCTCTTGGAGTCAGCCAAGTCCGCCCGCAAATTATCGTAGAGAGGTGGGCCGCAGTTAAGCCTCTTTCCCCCCGAGTATGCCGTCGATCTTTTTCAATTCCTCAGACGAGAACTTCAGGTTCTTGAGCGCCGCTACGTTATCATCCACCTGTTGAACCTTGCTAGTCCCCACCAGCGCGCTGGTGACGCGTGGATCGCGCAGCACCCACGAAACAGCCATCTCGGCGAGGGATTGCCCGCGTTGCTGCGCGACGGCATTCAACGCCCTCAGCATCGCCACTTTCTTCTCATCGATGTCTTTCTTCTTCAGAAAAAAATCGCGCGCGGCCCGCGAGTCGGTGGGAATGCCTTGCAGATAGCGGTCCGACAGGAGTCCCTGCGCCAGCGGACTGAACACGATGGAACCCACGCCCTCTTTACCGAGCACATCAAGCAATCCCTGTTCAGGATCACGGACCAACATCGAATACTTCGGCTGATGAATCAGGCAGGGCGTTCCCAGAGCGCGCATGATCTTGATCGCCTCAGCAGTCTGTTTCGCGTCGTAAGCGGAAATCCCCGCGTAGAGCGCGCGGCCGGAACGCACGGCGCTGTCGAGCGCGCCGAGCGATTCTTCCATCGGCGTGTCCGGATCGGGCCGGTGATGATAGAAAATGTCGACATACTCCAGCCCCATCCGCTTCAGGCTCTGATCGAGACTGGCCAGGATGTACTTCCGCGACCCCAGGTTTCCATAAGGACCAGGCCACATGTCCCAGCCCGCCTTGGTCGAAATGATGAGTTCGTCGCGATACGGGAGAAAGTCCTTTTGCAGAATACGTCCGAAATTCTCCTCCGCCGATCCATAGGGCGGCCCGTAGTTGTTCGCCAGATCGAAATGCGTGATCCCCAAGTCGAACGCCCGGCGCAGCATGGCGCGGGCGTTTTCGAAATTGTCCACACCGCCGAAGTTATGCCAAAGGCCGAGTGAGATAACGGGAAGCTGAATGCCGCTGCGTCCGGAGCGGCGATATTGCATGGAATCGTAGCGTTTGATCTCGGGTACGTACAAGGTCGGGTCTCCTGGACGAAAGGGCATAGTCGAGACGAGGATTATAGCGCTCGGAGACTACTGTTGAAATGTCGCGGCCCACATAGAGAAGGCCCTCGAGTGGCCACTGCTAGCGCTGGTTCAATTTCTCCATCGCTTTGCGAAGAATCTCTTGCCGTTGCGGCCCTTTCTTCTTCGCAGCCTCGATCACTGTTTCCCCCTTGTTATTGCGAATAGTCAGGTCAGCGCCATGTTCAATGAACAACTGTATGGCGTCGTCATCCACGGTGGTAAAGATCGGGGTTTCACCGTCGTTGTTACGGGCATTCACATCCGCACCCAACTTCAACAGTTCCTCCTCCACATCAGTGAGAAAGGTTTCATGCAACGGAGTATTCCCATCTTTGTCGCGCGCATTCACATTGGCGCCGGCTTGCGCAAGGAGACGCACACATTCCACGCGCGCCCCGTCCTTATCGCGGTACTGATACTCCCCCGCAGCAAAGAGCGCAGTTTGCCCCTTGCGGTCTCGGATCTCGAGTTTTGGGTCGTAGCGCAGAATTTCGCGCACCATCGCGGGATTGCCCGACTGTGCGGCATAGATCAACACGCTCCCAGCACCCGGTCCCTCCATCGTCATACCACCGCTGGTTTCAGTGACGATTTGCCTGTGGAGATCTACATTTGGGTTTGCTCCATACGTGATCAAAGCGCCGACACCCTCAACACTTCCTGAGCGGGCCGCGCCGGCCAGGGCTAAATCTTTGTCGTCTTGGTCATTATTGCTCGCACCAGCGGCGATGAGGATCTTGAGGGTGTCGGGATGACTGCTGGCTGCATTGAGCCATCCCACGGCCTCGAATGGAACCGACATGTATTTTTCTTTCGGCTTTGAGGATGGCAGCGGTACCATTGGCACACCAGCTTCCAAAAGGTCCTGTACAGTCGCTGTTTTGCCGCGAGTGGCGGCTTCTTTCAGCATCACTTGGGCCTCGAAACTCTTGAAATTGAATTTCTCTGCCTGCAACGTCCCGACTAAGCCATCTCCTCCTTCGATCCATCTCTCCGTTCTTGCGAACCTGTCGACTTCTTCTTCGAGTTCTGTAATCACCGCGGGCATTCCCACCCACGAGCCGACGTAATCCTCGACTTTCTTTGTGTGGCCGTCGATCGAAATGGATAAGGTGTATGAAGGGTTGTCTGTCACACTCGCGGTGTAGCTAGAGTCCATCGAATAGAAGTCAGTGGCGACAAATCTCTTCGCGAGCTTTCGAACATCGTCCGCGTTTACGATATCGCTGTGTTTTCCGGGAGCGGCCACAAAGCCACCGCCGTCGAAGATAATGCCATCCATGCTCACCGTAACTGAATAGGCCGGGCAACTGCCGAAACATCCGCTCCTCTCAAGCGTAATCACAATTTTGGAGTCTCGCCGAAGAACGGGCGCTGCCACATGATTCTTCGGCAATCGTTCGGGAGGAACCAAGTCGAGATATTCCTCGACCTCCGCGGTAACTGCTTGCCCATTCTCTTCAAATGGTGAGAACTTCCACTGACGCACCTCGCTCTGCAGTTGCGGCCAGAAATTCATCATCCCCGAATCCCCGGTGGCGTCAGCATCCACCACATCACCGGCGGGGGATACGGTGAGCGTCAGGTGCAGTTGATTGAAGCCGTCGCGCACGCCCTCCAAGGGGATCGTACGACGATGAGGCTTGATTTCATGTGTACGGGCGACATCATAGTCATACGAGGGGTGCGGCTTTGCCTCGTCTGATGCCCAAAGGGAGATGCTCGTTACGAGGTAAGTGAGAGCAACTATCGTGCGATGCATAGTGGATTTGACGGAAGCGCACTTACTGAGACACCGGCGCTCTATCCCGGGTTCCCTTGAGTCTAAAGCGAGCAAATTGTGCTGACTAGCAGTATTTGTGACCCGGACTGTTACTCCACCGTCACTGACTTAGCCAGGTTTCGCGGCTGGTCCACGTCGCATCCTCGTCGCACCGCAATGTGATAGGCGAGAAGCTGCAGTGGCACAATTTCCAGAATCGCAGACAACTCCTCTGGTGCCGGCGGAATGTAGAGCACTTGATCCGCGTGGGAGCCAATCTCTTCATCGCCTTCGGTTGCCAACGCGATCACAATCCCCGACCGCGCCTTTACTTCCTGCAAGTTTGAGATCGTCTTCTCATAACGCGTCATCGACGCCGGACTGTTCACATCGCGCGTCGCGATGATCACGACCGGCAGATTTTCATCGATCAGCGCGTTCGGGCCGTGCTTCATCTCGCCGGCGGGATAACCCTCGGCGTGGATGTAAGAAATTTCCTTGAGCTTAAGCGCGCCTTCAAGAGCGATCGGATAGTGAATGCCACGTCCGAGGAAGAGGAAGTCCTGCGCGCGCCCGTAGACTTTCGAGAGATTTTCGCACGCTTCGTCTTGCGTAAGAATTTGCTCCACTTTTCCCGGGATGAGCGCCAGTTGCTGGATCAGAGCTTTCGCCTGGTCGGGCGTCAGTGTGCCGCGCACTTGTGCCAGGTACAGGGCAAATAGATAAAGAGCCGTGAGCTGTCCGGTGAAAGCCTTGGTTGACGCCACTCCAATTTCCGGCCCGGCGTGCGTGTAGATCGTGCCAGCGGATTCGCGCGTGATCATCGATCCGACCACGTTGCAGATCGCCAGCGTCTTCGATCCCTTAGACTTGGCTTCGCGCTGCGCGGCGATCGTATCCGCCGTCTCGCCCGATTGCGAGATCAGCAGGGTGATCGTGTCCGGCCCCATGATCGGATCGCGATAGCGCCACTCGCTCGCGTAATCCACTTCGACCGGGACGCGCGCCAGTGTTTCGATCATGAATTTGCCGGCGAGTCCGGCATGCCAGCTGGTACCGCAGGCGGCGATATTGATTTTCTTCAGCGCCCTGAACTCGGCCTCGGTGACCTGCATTTCGTCCAGAAAAATCTGGCCGCTGTCCTGCGAAACGCGCCCGATGGTGGTGTCGCGAATCGTGCGGGGCTGCTCATAGATTTCCTTGAGCATGAAATGCTTGAAGCCGCCCTTTTCCGCCATGATCGGATCCCAGGTGATGCGCTGCACCTTCCGCTCCATGGGCTTTCCGTCGAAATCCGTGACCTTCACACCACTCTGCGTGATGATCGCAACATCACCGTCGGCCAGAAAGAACAGGTCGCGAGTGTGCTCGAGCAGCGCGGGCACGTCCGATGCCACAAAATATTCGTCTTTGCCGATTCCGATCACGACCGGAGGCCCGTTGCGCGCGGCCACAATCTTGTCGGGATCGTCCACCGCGATTACGACCAGCGCGAACACGCCAGTCAACTCCTTCACGGTCTTCCGCACCGCTTCTTCGAGCGTGGGACGATGCCCGTTGCCGCTTTTCAGATAATGGTTTTCGATCAGGTGCGCGATCACTTCTGTGTCAGTTTCGGTGGTGAACTTGTGGCCTTCTTCTTTGAGACGACGCTTCAGCGAAAGATAATTTTCAACAATGCCGTTATGAACAACCACGATTTTCCCGCTACAGTCCCGGTGAGGATGGGCATTTTCTTCTGTCGGACGTCCATGGGTAGCCCAGCGCGTGTGTCCAATTCCGTAGGTCCCATCGAGCGGTTTGAGACGGATCACTTCTTCCAGATTGCGCAGCTTGCCCTCAGCGCGCCGGATCTGAAGGCCGTCCCCATTGCCGGCGACTGCGATTCCGGCCGAGTCGTAGCCGCGATACTCCAGCCGCCTCAGGCCCTCAATGACAACCGGGACGACACCTTTTTTCCCCACATATCCGACAATGCCGCACATAGCCGATACACTCCTTGATTCGATGGTTGGGGGAGCCGGATGATCCGGTCGAGTCGATGTTATTCGGCCTGCATTCTGGCCAAGTCCGAATCAACTACTCTTCGAGGGAGAAACGAAATTCTTCAATCACTGGATTGGTCAGGACTTCGCGCGCGATCCGTTCTACCTCGGCCTGGGCCTGGTCCTTCGAAAGACCGCCGTTGAGCGAAAGTTCAAAGTACTTACCCTGGCGCACGTCCTGCAAACCTTTGTATCCCATCTTGTGGAGCGCGCCCTGGATGGTTTTACCCTGGGGGTCAAGCACGCTCTTCTTCAGCGAAACGTAAACGTAAGCCTTCATGAACAACCCCATTATACGTTAGGTCGAGTCGGACTCTACTCCGGTTTTCGTTATGGAGGGTATCGCAGGGAGCGCTACTCCTGAGGGCATGAAAAAAAGCGTAAGCTAAAGAAGGGAAGAGAGTTGCCGGTCCAGTTCGGCGATGGCGTCGGCCAACATCTGCCGGTGGCGTGGATTCGAAGCGACTTCGAACTGGCGCGACAAGTGGCTCCGGGTGAGTTGTAGGCCCTGGCGCTTGCGCTCCAGTTCCTGTTGCGCCGCTGTTGGGTGCGGGCGGTTGCCGGCCGGGCGACGGTCCAGCATCTCCGCCTGTTGTTGCTCGACCGACTTACTTTCGAAGCCACGCGCCATGTCTGGATTCTACCGGGTTAGGGCGCACTGGCGGCGGCCAAATTCTTCACCACAGAGGACACGGAGGGCAATCTGGGTTTCCCTGTGTTGCTCCGTGCATCCCGTGGTTAAAGGTTTGCTGCTAGGCCGTTTCCCTCAAGTCGTGGGAGCGTCCGTTGAGACCCTGTAGCAGACTAGCGGCCTGATTGTACCGATCGATCAAAGGACGAACGGAACTCGTATCCAGGCCAGGGAAGACCCCAGCCAAACTCAGTCGCACACGGGCGTTGAGGGCGAGCATGCGCAGGGAAATGGCGTCATTCGCGATTTGTCTTCCTGAGGCTGCAACCGAGGGATCGGAACTTCGCCTGGCGGCGTCACCGAAGCGCGCGAACTGCAAAGAAGCGCGGGACAATTCGTTGACGTAAGCCAGAGCCGCGTGGACTCTTTCGCGTCTAAGGGTCCGAAACTCCTGAACAGGCAGTCGGGCTCGCAAAAAAGCCTCTTCTTCGGGATCCATCAAATTACGAAAGGCCTCGATGTCGAGCGCATGGATGGCGGCCAGCGCCTGACCGAGATCGGGTGAATCCTTGGCGCGTCGTGTTCCAAGGTAGGCGAACGATACCAGCAATGCGACCGCGATTAAGACGAACACCAGCTCTGTATTCATCGGGACCCCTCCAGTTCTCCGCTCCATTGCTCTAATTCAGGCACAGCATAGGAAGCGTCCGTTGCGGGTTTCTCCACCGCAAGCAAGTAGCCGAGCCACACCAGGACGGAAACGTGGAATCCGCCGGTCAGCAGCAAATTCAGAAATCTTACGAGCGGTAAATTGGAACCACGCAAGCGCAGCGCCCAGACAGCCAGATCCGTCGTGGCTAAAAGTCCGAAACCGAGCGCGATTCCAAACGCGAAACTGCCGCTGGAGAGGCCGAACATCCGCGCAGAGAAGAAGAGGAACACCAGCATTCCCGCTTGAATGATGGCCACGCTGCGGTCGAGCAGCGCGACTCCCGCCAGCAAGTGATCTGGCGCGGATCCAGAGGAGTAGATCCCCAACAAAATCGCGACCATGAGCAGTAAGCCAGTTAGCCAGCGCATCGCGTCGGCGTTGAACGATTCCAGACGCGGATAGTCATGAAACACATTATTGAATACTTCCTGCATCACACCAAATCTCAATGCCGCGCTTCCCGCCAGAGTCAGGACAAACACATACTGGTACAAGATCGCGTGCGTGGGGGCAAACAAGTAAATTCCAAAGAGCAGTAGAAATTGACAAATTTCGTACAGGGTATAAAAGAAAAACAGGGGGAAGGTCTTGTGCAGACGTCGGATGTACATGACCGCTGGCACCGCAGCAAGAAAAACATGGGGTGCAATCCACAGGTAGCGCGAGACGAACTTATGCCAGTGCTCCATGTCGCTCCAACGCACTATAGTTCGGACGCCATAGATTTGCAATCTGGATTACACCCCTCTGGTCTTATTAGGCAGGCGGCATATGGCAGCCGTTCTTATCACAGATCGGCATAGGATTCCCATCGGCGAAGCAGGGGACGGTTGCGGTGGTTAGTAACAGCACGGCAGCGAGTACAAACACCAGCTTTTTCATGAACTTCTCCTTGGGTGGAACTTCTTTCGCGGTCACTTTGCCCAAGGAGTTGGTGCGGGCAGCGGGAATCGTTTGGTCGCGAGGTTTCCGGAAACAGTAAATTGTTTGAAATTGTTTTCCGTTTTGGGAAGCTTCTCGGAGAAACTAGGTCTGTGCCGCTCCAGTCCGCTCTCGAGGATTTTGAACGCACCACTTTGGGTGCGATCCCTGGGCTGTTAAGGAAGCTCCGCTACATTGCCGAGCTGCATGACGGACACGGCAGTTATTCGCATTGGGGAATGGGAAGGGTTCACGGCGAGGCGGCAGCGCGACGCGCGATCCGCTCCTCGCACGCGGCCGTCCTGACCACGGTGCTGCGAACGCCCTTGCGCGTCTTAGCTGAGGATCTGAGTTGCGCTGCGGAGAGCGGGGACTTCACCGCGCTGGCATTCCTGTCGTCGCTGGAAACGATGTCGGACCGGATCCTGCCCGACCGCACGTTGACCGCGACCGAGAAGCACCTTAAGGCTGTACTCCACGCGCTTTCGGCTCTGTTGCAGAACCAGGCGCGCGCCACTCGCCCAGAGGCATCGCCACCCCTACTACCTGTCCGATGATTTCCGCCTCCTGGGGATGCCGCAAAATGCGGACGTGGACGGGCGACAAGGGATGGGGTTGCAGCACGATGTTATCGCGCTGCACGTGGCACCACGAGCAAACAAAACCTTCTCGGGTCTCGACGAAATAGATCGGCCGCTCATATTCAGAACGCCACGATCCCTCCGCGACTTTGTTTTTTGTCTCATCCACTTGTACAAACGAGCCGGGCGCCAGAATCGGGTACATGGTGTAATCCTCAGCTCCGATGTAGCCGTACGTATAGCGGACGTCTGTGGCAAACATCGACAGGTAGGAGAGTGGCACCACGCCCCACTTCTCGATGAACCGGCCGATATTTGCTGTCTGCTGGGGATTGAAGCCGGGATCTAGCCGGACCGGCATCGAAACTTGCGAAATGTTTTCTGAGGCGCTGGAAAAATGTGAGCTGGGTGGTTGCGCGGCGCCGACGTCGAGATGAACGTCATCCAGGTTCACGCCATACCACGACAGCAATTCCCGATAATCGCGGCGGTAGATGGCCGCCATCGAGTAGAGACGAAAAAGGCTGGGAACCACGCCTTTGGTTTCGATGTCCGACAGCCGGCTGGGGGGAATGGCGAACTCCTCATTGCCCAGTCTGCGGGAAATCTGCAGGCTGGCGTTCTCGACATCCCGCATCGTGCAGCCGAGTGCGCCCCTCAATGCACGAAGTTTGTTTCCTCCGTCGAGTTCCACGGATGGCTCCGATCCGTCCAGAATTACACAAATGTAACAAAGTGGAATGATTCTTACTATTCCCGAAATCCTATTTGGAAAAACAAGAATTTCGTTTTCTGGAAGGCAGTCGGAGCACAGGCGGGGATTTACGATTTCTTTATTGACGTTTGCGGCGCGCGCACGAGTTGTAGGTCAAGCATTGCTTGCAGTCCCTGAAACCTACATTCCCGCGAAAACCCTCCTAAAACTGTTCGGATTTTGTAAATCCGTTCCCGATTGTCTGGAACCATTCCTAACTTGTGCATTCCGGCCATCACGATGGGATTAAGAAGCAATTTGTTCTACCCTCGCGAGCAGATATTCCCCCCTTTCGCCCGTCGGCCGCATCGAACGCTTGCACTCCGGAGTATTTCTCGCTCGTTGCAAAGCGTGCTGAGGCATGGGCGGCTGGCCCTAAGGGAGCTGGGGAGAGAATTTTCCTGTTCCAAAAAACGAACAGGATACCGTCAAGCAAGAACGCGGCCTCGAAACAACTTGACTACTAACTCGGGGCCGAGTCACCATGTTCGTTCTCAGGTGGATCCGGAGAAGGATGCCGCAGGCCTGAGATGTCTCCTGTTCGGGTGAAACGACTGACTTCGCAATGAACGGAGTCAGCGAACGCGGCGCAATTACTTTAAGGCGATGTCCCGTCGACCCGGCTTGCGAGACGGTTCGATTACCCCCAGATCATGCTCCATAAGTCAGCCTGTTCGGCGTGTACGCCGGGGCAGAAGTGTGAGAGATACCCCATGGCGGAAAATTTGCCTCAGATTGAAAGAGAGAATGGTCAGAACCCCAAGCTCTACGAACGTTCCTCGGATTCCCGACCAAGCGAGGTTCATCGAGAGCGCTTAATGCTTCAGCTGACCGAGTTGGTTGTCCGGGCTCGCAAGCTCCCAGACATCTTCAACGAACTTGCTCCCCGCATCCTCAGTCTCTCCGGTTGTGACTTCCTCAAGTTTTCCCTCCACAACCCAGGTCAGGGTTGCATGATTACGCAATACTGGACCAGTCAGGAGAGTGGACATTTCGACGCCTTTGCCATCAACGAATGTGTGAGTGGATTGGTCTGGAAGCACCAAGAGGCCTTGACGATTCTGGATGTCGACAAGGAGAAGCGCTTCCCACACTGTATGCAGGAACTGCACAAACATGGAGTGCGGTCCTACAGCATGCTGCCACTTACTACCGATACAAGACGCTTCGGCGCGCTGGGTATTGGCAAGAAGATCGCGGAAGGGTTCAGTTCGGACGATTTGGAATTTTTCGAGCGCCTCGCTTTCCTGGTTGCCTTGGCTCTGGAGAATCGAGAGGTGCACCAAATGAGGGAAGAGCAACGCGAGAGGTTGCAGGGCCTGGTCTCCATCGCCCAGGAATTGAATTCCAGCCTCGAACTGGATCGTTTGTTACTGACCGTTGTTACCAACTTGCGCAAGATCAGGAACTGCGGCTATGCCGTTGTAGCGTTACTCGAAGAAGATAAGAAATACATGCGTATGCATGCCGCCGACTGGGCACCTGGGCTAGGCCCCTTGTTGAAGGACGGACACTACGACGGACTCATGGCGGATGCCGCCGCCCGGCGTGCCATTGAGTCAAGGGCGATCACGATCTGGAGCGGCGATGATCTGGACCGCTTGGGAACGCCGGTTGCGAAAGTGATTCATGAGGCGGGTGTTCAATCGGTCTGCAATGTTCCGTTGACTTGTGGCAACGACATCCTTGGCTCGCTGAACATGGGTAGTCTGCAAAAGAATGCGTTCAGTTCGACGGATGCCGACTATCTTCAGCAGGCAGCAAACCTGATTGCAGCGTCGATTCGGAATGCCAATGCATATCGCGAAATCGCTCAGCTCAAGGACCGATTAGCCAGAGAGAAGCGCTATTTGGAGGGTGAAATCCACAGCGAAATGCGCTGGGATGAGATTGTTGGCCGCAGCCGGTCGCTGAAATGCGTTCTGGATAACGCTTCAATTGTCGCAACCACCGATTCCACCGTTCTGATCACTGGCGAGACCGGTACCGGGAAAGAGCGTGTGGCGCGCGCCATTCACGGCATGAGCCGTCGCAAGGATCGCAGCTTTATCAAACTGAACTGCGCCGCCATTCCCACCGGCCTTCTGGAAAGCGAGTTGTTCGGTCACGAAAAGGGCGCTTTCACCGGAGCCGTGAGCCAGAAGATTGGACGACTCGAATTGGCCGACAAGGGCACTTTGTTTCTCGATGAGATCGGCGAGATTGCCCTGGAACTGCAACCCAAGCTGCTGCGCGTTCTTCAGGATCAGGAGTTTGAGCGACTGGGTGGCACACGAACCATCCGGGTGGACGCGCGACTGATCGCAGCGACCAACCGCGATCTGGCCCGGGCGGTCGAGGAAAAGCAGTTTCGCAGTGATTTGTTCTATCGACTGCACGTTTTTCCGCTGCATCTGCCGGCCCTGCGGGAGCGCAGCGATGATATTCCGGAACTGGTCCGTCATTTCGTGGAGAAGTCTTCGGCCCGCCTGGGCCGGCGGATTGCCTCCATCCCCAAGGAAGCGCTCGATGCCATAATGCAATGGACCTGGCCGGGCAACATCCGCGAATTAGAAAATTTCATCGAGCGCTCCGTGATTCTTTCTGACGGGCCGGTTCTTCGCGCTCCACTGGCGGAGTTGCGGCAGGAGATTGCCCGTCAGCGTACCGGGCCGGATGGCACTCTCCGCGACCGGGAGCGGGACCATATTATCGACATGCTGCGGCAGACGCGGGGGCTTCTGTCCGGTCCACGAGGGGCAGCGGCGCGTTTGGGATTGAAACGGACCACTCTCCAATACAAGCTTCAGAAGTTGGGAATCTCGCGCACCGAGTATCTGGACTGAGTCCGCGCGTCTCGAAATTGTTCCTGTCCGCGCACCGCCTTCAGAGGCTGCGGAAAAAGTCTGTGTTGACCCTTGCTTTTGGGTGGCGCAGCGGTTCACCGCTGCGACAACCGCTTTGTTTTTTACGTGGCCGTTAAGCCACTGAGGGCGGGGTTTTCGCCACGGGAAGACTTTTTCCGCAGCCCGCTTAGTCTGTGCCCACCCTTGGTCAGCGCTGCCGGGCCCCCGTCGATTCGCCCACGCAACAAGGTCCGCTGGCATGAATAACGAGAGTCCTTTCTTTGACCTGACCTAGGAAGCCGAGTGGTCACCGGGGTGCAGCTACTCGTATTGCTCGGCATGTTCATTTCCTAGAAAAGGGTCGCTACCAAGTCCCTAATTGTGGCGAGCAAGAAATCTATGCGCATTCCTCGCCGCTACATGTTTTCGGACGGTTGTCTGAGTTGCACCTTGCGCAAAGACGGCGACTTCTGCTCTCTGCCGCATCCACTCTTGACGGAATTGCATGGCATGGGGCACCTGACCTTGTATCCACCGGATGCAGTTTTGATGACCGAACGTCAGGTGCCCCGGGGCGTGTATATCATCTGCTCCGGACAGGTGAAGTTGTCCGTGGAAGCGAAAGACGGCAAAACCGTAATTCTGAAGGTTGCTGGCGAACGCCAGGTTCTCGGTCTGAGTTCCATGATTTCCGGTCAACCCTCCCCCATCGAGGCAACCACCATTGAACTCTGCCAGATCAAGTTCATCGACCGCGACAGCTTTTTGCAACTCATTGACCGCAACAGTGATGCAGCGCTGGCTTGCGCCCGACTGCTCGGCCACGAGATTGGCAGCGCCTTCCGCGACGTTCACGACCTTCTGCTCGCTCGCAGTTCCACCGAGAAACTGGCCCGTCTGTTGCTTTCCTGGGCATCGAAGCAGCCGCGTAACCTGGAAGTCCGAGTCGACACGAATTTCACGCACGAAGAGATTGCCCAGATGATTGGATCGTCACGGGAAACAGTGACTCGCCTGCTCAGCGATCTGAAGCGAAAAGAGCTGATTCGCTTGGAGGGCTCAACTCTTGTGATTTCGAATCGGATCGCGTTGCAGGCCATCGCCTCGTAGGGTATTTCCTCCCTGAGGGCGGACGCTCGCCTCGAGTTCCGCCCATTTTTCTGCCCGATTTCCCGATCGCAAATGTCTTGATTAGAGATTAAAGAGTTCGCGCAAGCGGCGGGTCTGCGCGCGGCTGACGGGAATTTCCGTCTGCTTCTTGTCGTCCATGCGCAGTTGGTAGGAACTCTTGAACCACGGCACCACTTCGCGGATGTGGTGGATGTTTACCAGGAAGGACCGGTGCGCCCGCCAGAACAGGCTGGGATTGAGATTCTCGTTCAGTTCCTCGAGCGTGCGGCAGTTGGACTGTCCTTCCATGCCGGCGTGTCCGCTGGTGACCACTGTAATGACGCCATCGTCGATGGTCGCGTAACAGATGTCTTTCGGATCCGCCAAAAGCAACCGCCCCGCAGCTTTGATCAGGATCTTCGCCGTCTGCGATTTCTGCGCCTCGAGCATGCGGACCAGCGCGTCAAGCTTTTCGTCCGACCCGGAGTTGCTCTCCATCTGAGCGCGCGCCTTCTCCACCGACTGTGCCACGCGCTTCTTGTCGAACGGCTTCAGGATGTAATCGACCGCATTCACTTCGAACGCCTTCACCGCATACTGATCGAAAGCAGTGGCGAACACGATCTTGGGAAGAGGTAACTTCCGGTCGAGCAGTTTCTTGATTACGCCGAAGCCGTCGAGTCCCGGCATCTGCACATCAAGAAAGACGAGGTCCGGACTGTGCTCTTTGATGAGGCTGACTGCTTCCAGTCCATTTTTGCCCTGTGCCACGACGTTGACCTCGCCGACACTGGTTACGAGAAACGCGAGTTCGTCGCGCGCCAGTTGTTCATCGTCGACGATCACTGCGGAAATGGGCATAGAGGTTCGATGCGGCCGCGGAGTATTCTCTGTCCAGAGTATAGTCAGGGCCGAAATACGAGGCAATGCGGCAACTCGACCTCAGGTCAGGACGACGATCGCGTTGTATACCATGTGCAGGAGAACGGCCGGCACCAGCCGCCCAGTTTTTTTGAAGAGTAACGCGTTGCTCGCTCCCAGCAAAAAAACGGGTATCCACGAAAGCGCCGGATGATAGATGGCAAAGAACGCGGCACTGCCAACAACCGCGCGCCATCCTCCCCACTCTCGATCCAGTGACCGGAACAGCAGTCCACGAAACAGATACTCTTCGGCAAACGGAGCGAATCCCACGGCCATGACGGCATACGAAATCCTCAAGTTGGGTATCTTTGCCATCAGTTCCTGAGACTTGCGGATCATCTCTGCAGTGGCCGGGATCTGGTGCAATACCGCCACGTAGCCAAGCGCAAACAGCCCAAGTGCCACGCCTCCGCCGGCTCCCAGCAATAGTCCGAAAGGAAGCCCGCTTTGTCGATCGCCGTCAGGATGAGGATGCGCGAGGGAGTCGTCTTTCTGCGCAACATTCCAGCGCCAGACTTCCTGCGCCAATACCCCTCGCCCGCTAAGAAAATTCGACATGCCGAGCGAGACGATCACGGCACAGATTCCGTAACTGATCGCCTGCGCTACTGCAATATTGTCGCGTCCGGAAAAGATCATTACGATGCCGGTCACGACCGCCCCGCCCTCGACCAGAATGCTGATCGCAATCATCGCGTGCATCAGCGTGGGTGGAGGCGGGACTTTCTCCGACCAGGGATCGTAGAGATAGGGCAGTCGCGCGCGAAAGTTTTCCCACATCGCCGCGGCCGTCATATAGGAGTAGACGATCCCCATCACGGCGATGTGCCACTGCTGACTCAGCACTCCGATCGAAAAGGTCAGCATGCCAAGTTGTGCGGCCCAGCGGCGGTTAGCGGGAACTTTTTCCGGTTCGCCGGAGGACGACGTGGTCGTGACGAGCGTCACCGTTTTTTCGGCCATGCTGCGCCCAAACACGTACCAGCCGAACCCCACCAGCGCGATTTTCCAGGCGTCGCCGGGAAAAAGAATCGCAGCGTAGATAAGAATCAGCGCCACGATTCCAGTCGAGATCATCGACCAGAGCCAGGCTTTGGCTTTCAATAAACTCTCCAGGCCGCGCGGCCACGTGAGAGCAATCCACAAGGCGGCACCCTCGGAAGCCAGAGATTTGGGTCCCAGGATCCACAGGAAGTAAGTTCCAAACAAAATCGCCACTCCGCAGAGATAATTCCACGCTCCCTGGGCTTCGCTCAAAATCCCGCGCAGGTTGAAGACCTGAACGCTCGCCACCGTCAGCGGAATCAGAATGGTCTGAACAATCGCACTTCGATCGCGGATGAACCACAGAAATTCCTTGCGGTAAAGAGGATCCCTCCCGAACGACGGTCCTCCCTTGCGCGAGACTGACGGCCCAGATTCCGCTTGCGCGAAATTTCCACTGAGCCCGCGTTGCGCGCCCCAGATACTGAACCGGACGGCTCCCACAAGTGTCACGCCGGCGACGATCCAGCAAGTTACTAGTCCAGAAAGAAAGGAGAAAGACCCGTCTGACTGGCCTCCCAGAAACAAACGCAACCATGGCCAGGGCAGCACAGTGAAGGGAACAAGGAATTTTGCAGTCGCGTGAATGATTTTCGGGATCACAAACCCGCCAATGATCAGCAGCATCATCGACGCATACCCCAACCATCCCATGAGCCCTATCATGGCTCCGCGCGAGCGCGGCGGAAATCGGAGGATGACTCCAATCTCCAGCGCTTTTCCCAGGCAGGCAGCAGCAACGGTCACGGGCATACCAATGACCACTGCCGCCAGAATTCCGAGACCAGGGTCGTACACGAAGCCATACACTAGCCCGACAAATAAAGGCGCACTCCAGTAAATAGGGTTCGCGGCGAGCGGAGACATCATCTCCGCCAGAAAAATCGCCCCTGGCGGCGCGGGATGAGAAAATAACCACTCCCACATCGGATGCCGGCGCCGCTGAAGATCGAGTTCGAGCCCTTCTCCCTGGAAAACGAGCATCACGCCCCACCAGAAGAGCGCCAGCGAACCCAGCATCGCGGGAAGTTTTCCTGCCAGCGGAAGCGCGGTTAGACCGGGATAGGGGCCGTCTTCGGTGACGAAGTCATCAGTCCCGTGGTTCCGCACCGCAGCGCGAAGTTCCTGTTCGATCGCTGCGCGTGTGCCGCCGTCTCTCTCGGCGATGTCGCGAGCCTCGGTGGAGTAGTAAGTCGGCGAGAGCATCGTGTCTAAAGTTCTTGACGGATCGCGAGGAACGGTTTCCAGGTCGCGCACGATTTCCAGGAACCACCGGCTGACCACAATCTTCCCGTCCCGTCTGGTCTCCTGGCGTTCCCCGGAAGTGAAGGCGACGCGCACCACAAACGCCGCACCACCATTGATGATGGCCATCAGCAGCACCGTAAAGGCAAAGCCGAGTCCACTCCAATTAGTGGAGTTTCGACCCGAACGCTGTTGCAGCAATTCCTGTTGCCGTCGTCGCCGGCCATTGGCGCGCTTACGCGCTGCTCCCAGGAGCAAGCGGAGGGTTCGCCAGAAGTTGGGTCCGCTGTGGAGCTCGCTTGTCATGTCTGGGCAGGCCGCGCGGTCAGTTTCAGAAAGACGTCCTCCAGGCTCGATTGCCCGTGTGCGGCGAAAAGCTCATCCAGCGAGCCTTTTGCGACAACCGTTCCCTCATTAATAATCACCGCATGGGAACAGAGCTTGGTGACGTGGTCCATCAGGTGGGTGGAAAACAGAACCGTCGTTCCCTGCCGCGCTTTGGCAAGGATGAGATCGTAGAAAAGATGCGTCGACTCTACGTCGAGCCCGTTGGTAGGCTCATCGAGAACCAACAGCTTCGGCTCATGCAGCATGGCGAGCAGCAAGCCGAGTTTTTTCTTCATGCCGCGCGAGTAGTCCTCGGCGTAATTGTTGATGTCATCGGCGAGCCGCAGTTGCGCGACAAGCGGCGCTATGCGATCCATGGTCGTGGATACGTTCAGCCCATGCATCGCGGCACTCAGTTCCAGCACCTCTCGACCCGACAGGTAGGAATAAAAAACCGGTTCGTCGGGAAGAAACCCGATGAGCCGTTTGACTTCCACCCGTTCCTCAAATGCGTCGCGGCCGTCGATCCGCAGGCTTCCCTCGGTAGCTTTCAAAATGCCCATCAGGAGCCGGAACAGAGTTGTCTTCCCAGCGCCGTTGGGGCCGAGCAATCCACAAATCTGGCCGGCTGGAACGGTAAAGCTGACATTGCGGAGGGCGACTTTCTCGCCGAAAGACTTCGTGACCTCGTCAATCCGTACCAGGCCGGTAGACGATGGCTGCATCTCGCCGGCGGAGAGAGGAAGGGAGACGCTACCTTCTGTCTGGAGATCGTCTTCGCGCATCTTGGTTACCAATGGTCAACGCGGTGGAGTTAGTTCAAGAATCTTAAACATATTAGACCACGCGCGGAATGCTGATCGACAACACTCTCGACTGGGATTGCGGAACTGGAATCGGCGGAAGCCATCGCAGGTTTGGGTCAATCGACGCGAGCGCTGAGAGCTGGGCCGATCCGATCATGACGGCAATACGGCCCGAGGGAGCCACGAGGCTTGCGGCGATAGGGAGCACAGTGTCGAAGCGCTCTACGGCCCGGAAGGTGACGATGTCGGACTTGGGATGGGAGTCGATCAGGGATTCTGCGCGGGCGGCAATGGCTGTTACGTCCGTCAACGTAAGCGCACGGATCAATTCACGAAGAAAAGCTATCTTCTTCTGGTTGGACTCAACCAACGTCAGAGAGATAGTCGAGTTCCGGATCTTCAGCGGCAATCCGGGGAAGCCCGCGCCAGATCCGATGTCGAGCACAGTTGCAGCATCAGCCGGGTTGGCGAACAAGTGACGGGCCAGAAACAAAGACTCCCCGAAATGGCGGCTGACGATTTCCTCAGGATCGCGGATGGCGGTCAGGTTAACGCGCGCGTTCCAGCGGAGCAATAGATCGATATAAGTCGATATGTGCTGAAGCTGCGCTTCCGACAGAGGCCCATTCAGAAAGGGATCAAGCAGAGCGGCGATGCGGTGGGTAGTCAGGAGCTAGTTCTCAGTTCCCGGTTCTCAATTCTCAGTGAGAGCGCACCCTCATCTTTACCACAGGCCCACAATAGAAAGAAGAAGTTAGAAATCGTAAACTGAGAACTGGGAACTAAGAACCGAGAACTGCTCTCAAAACTCTACCGTGACAAATCGCGCCGGTTGCGACCCAGTGTTGGTCAATTTGACTGTGCCTCCGGTCAAAACTTTAACTTCCTGCGCGCTTAACTCGAGGGCTTGTGGCGGAAGGCCCTCGCGCTCCCGTTTCAACGAGAGATCGGTCAGCGCTATGAGCACCTGGCCGCCGCCCTGGGGAACGACGTCCGCTCCCGGCGCCAACTGGGTTTTGGTTGCTGCCAGTGGGCCGCGCACTACAGAATATGTCCAGGTCGGTTTGGCACCGCCGAGGTCAGTCTCCAGCAAATTGACATCGTAGTTGCCATCTTCGGCGCGATAGGAAACCTGCCGTAGGCTCTCGACCACAATTTCGCGATACACGTTGACGCCTTCGTTGCGCGTAACATGTTTCACCGGCCCATAGACAAACCGAGCCTCTCCCCCGCGCCAGTCGCGACTGTAGGTGGCCTGGCCTTCAGGGGTACTGGAACTGCGTCCCTCGCCCGGGACGACGTAGAAGTATGCGTGGTTGTGGCAATGCGGCTCGGTGCTTGCCAAACGCGGCAACTCCAGCAGGAACACCCGCACCTCCTGGTTGGAATAAAGAAGCTGATGGTGCGATTCATCGGCCACATCCAGGCACGCCGAACTCTGGGCGTGCGCGGACAAAGTTAGGGCGATGGCAAGCGAGACGATTAGGTTCGGCTTCATACTCCAAGTTTAGGCCCGATATGTTAGGCCGCAAGTTACTTCGGACTTTGTCGGAGAGGTTGCATGTCCAACGCGGAGAAGCCCTTTCGACACTTCTGGAGTGTTACGCCTTGCCAGGCGCCTCATGTTGGATCCGAGACAAAAAAAGGCCCGCTCAGAATCAGCGGACCTCTGCTCATAACTACCCACAGAAATGATAACAGTCGGCAGTCGGGACTTACTCGACTCCCGCCAGTGCCGCGTTCAGCCCGACAATGTCGGCGCCGAGATCCCGTCCGTCGGTACCCATATTTTTGTACGGACTTCCGTCCTGGAGCTGGTAGTCGCCTCCGTCCCCGTTGTCGCACTGAACGAAGTCGGCAGCGTCCATGGTCGACGCGAGGAAGTTCCCCGCCGGCCAGGAAGCGTCCGAGTAGCGCGAGGGATCCGCGAGCAGGGCGTTGTTACTGAAGGTGTACGAAGAGAAGCAGTCGTTCAGCACCTGCAACGGGATATTGCTGTAAGCACAGCTCGTCTTACCGCCGCCCTTGTTCCACACCGGGCCCTTGCCCGTCGTTACGATGCTGTTGGTAAAAACGAGACCGTACATCTGGGGATTCGTCACTAAATTTCCAACCGACAGGATTCCGGCCTCTGGGTCCGGGAAGCCGGTGATGTGATCGATGGTGATCGTATTCAACGGATTCGTCGGCCAGTTATTCGCCAGCAGGAACAGCCTGCCACGCGCGAAGTATTTCCGGCTGATGTCATCCATCACAACGTCATGAACACTGAAGCGGGTTCCGAGTAGAGCGGGTGCGCCTCCGCCTCCGTCGCCCGAGAGCACCGTCCCGATTTCAATCCCTCCGCCCGCGTGGAAGATGTGCGTGTAGCGGATGGTGACGTCCGTGACCTGACAGGTGGGACAGATGTTTTGTCCGAATTTGTTGTGCTGGTTTTTAGGGGTCAGGAGGATAGCCCAGCCGGTCTCTCCGAAACCGCCCCACGTGTTTTCAACCAGATTGTTTTCAATAAGCACGCGCACTGCATTCTTGAATTCCATCGCGTGCCGAACGATGAAGGGATTGTCGCCGGACCCACCCTGGAACGGGATGTTACCTTTCATCCATTGCCAGGGCTTGAAGAAATGATTGAAGCGGATAGTGATGTCGGTGGGAGTGCTCGTCGCACCCCCGCCTCCGAACAGGACTCCCTGGGCCGAGGATTCCAGAAAGTTGTCCTCGATCTTGTAGTTGCCGTCCTGATAGAGTCCGGTGCCTCCGCTGATCGCATGAGCTTCCGTGCAACTGCCTGTCTTAGAAGTACAGTGAAAGTCGCTGAAGTAGGAGTCGACAATCGCGACCGTATTGGTACCCGCAAGGTTGAAGCCAGCCTGCGTTTCATCCTGAGTAGTGCCGTGCAACCAGCTGCGGTCGATCACAATGTGATTCGCGGAGGCGTTCGTGTCGGTCGCGACCAGGGTCATATATCCCTTGGTGCCAACCGGGCGGGTCAATTCGAGACCAAGCAAGCGGTAGTGATTTGCTCCATTCTCGAAGATCACGGGACCGACCTTGTCAGCAACGACAAGCTTGGCCAGCACATTCTGCGGATTGTCGCAGGCGTACTGCGGACGCCCCGGCAGAGACGCCACGCCGGCATAGCAGGGCGTAACGCGATGCCCCTCGGCGGGCAGCGCGGTATCGGGAGCACTCGTGCGGACGATGATCCAGTGTTGGTCATCGCAGCTCAAGGCAGGGAATCGGTATTTTCCTGTGAAGGTTGCGCCGGCTTGAAGTTGGATGGTGCTGCCGCATTGCGCAGTGTTTAGAGCGGCTTGCAAGTCGTCACCGGCGTTGACGGTGATGAGGGAGCCGGGGGCGGGAGTGTCAGCCATGGAACTGGCGACCGTCGAGGTTGGAAGTTGTGCCGGGCCATCGTAAGCCTGGGCAAACAGACCCATCGACAGCATCGGAACGAGCAACAGAGAGAGCGCAAAGCGTTGCGACATGAGAGACCTCCGGAGGTTAAGACGCCAGCAGAAGGGCGCCATCATACCATTGACAGTCGATCGACGTAAAACGGCTGATGGAGGCGGATTTGGCGACTCTGAAGGGGGAGAGTCGGTAGGGTGATTAGTTGGATCTGAGAGCTGCAGGAACCAGTTCGGCATTCGCGATCCCGTGCCTGGTACAAGTTTCTGTCCAGGCATCAGTACTGATTTTGCCGTCGGAGAGCTGCAGAGTCACTTCAAACGGCTGGAGCTGTTCACCGTTCTTCTCCAAATAGAATTCGCCCGGAAGGGAATGCAGCTTCCATCCTTTTTTGACTAGGGCGAGAGCGAAGGCGGAGGCCAACAACCGGCGGGCGCGAGGAATTCTTTGTTCAGGGGTCAGCAGCATGCCCTCCGGATCGCGCATCTGCGCTGCGATGTCAGGAACCTTCCCCAACGACGTCGGAAGATTTCCAATTGTGATTCCCTGTAATTGGCCAGCATTTTCCGCAACGCTTTTTTCCCAGCTGGGGATGAGTACCAAGTCGCCGCTCTCCTCCCATGACACATGCCGCAGGGAGTTCTTCGGCATTTCGGGATTGGCCGCCTCGAGAAAGCTCAATTCGGCTAGGTTGATGTTCTCCACTAGGCTCCACGCTGGGTCGGCGTTCTGGGTTGGGGAGCTGACGGAGAGTTGGTTGGCTGCAGAAATGCGGTCGCGCAACGGAGGGTGGCTGTCATAAGGGTCCGTCTTGGCCTCGTTGATCTCCTCATCGAGTCCTTTCTTTACACCTTCCGCAATGCCAGGCGCGGTAAGGAAATGCGCAAAGCCGTTCGTGATTGAGGGGATGCGGCCGGCGTTGAGTATGGGTGCCACTTCACTCTGCCAATAGAAAGGCCACGCAAGTGCCGAGGCGTGGACTCCACGGAGTCCGCTGGTTAGTGACACAGGTCCTGCAATGACGCACTCCAGTTCGTCTGCACGATACTCCTGTTTGCGGGGATACGAAATTGATCGCGCGAAGAAACAACAGCCAATACCAGTGGAGAACCTTGAATATCACGGTATAGAAGATCGCAACCAGTCCAGGCAAGCGCACCTGGCCGATCGAGCCCATGTTCTGGAATGTTCGGACCATGGTCATCTGCGCACGACGAAGCCAGGGGCCAAGGCTGGTGTCGCCGCCGTAATAATGAGCGAACTCGTGCGCGAGGATGGCGCGAAATTGAGAGACATTCAGTGCGGCCAGCAGAGGCAGACCGAGTCCCATAACGCGACGGCTCCCGATGCCCATCCATCCGCCGCGGTCGGCAACCCATGCATTGGCATCGCCAATGAGATAGACCTCGCGGGGAAGTGGATCCTTGAGCTGTGCGGCGATCTGCGCTAACTCGGCAAACAAGACAGGATGTGACGCCGGATCGAGCAGGAGTCCGGGTGCTTCAAACTTGTCTCGACGTGGCACGAGCGACCAGAGCATGGCTGCGGCAGCCACAATGCCTCCCAGAAACAGGACCAGCGTCTGAAAGTTGGCCGTGGCATTAATCAGCATCCAGGGCAGATACACGCACAGGGCCGCGAGCACTAACAGGAAAATGTAGGAAAGAAACACCATGAATATCGACAGGATGGCGAATAATATGAGAGAACGCCGGGCAGGGATGGTTACAGCGGGAGCGTGCATAAGGCGGCGTCATCATAACATGCTGACGCCGCATTTCATGACGACCTACCTCTCAGCCGCACCGCCTACTGAATCAGCGAACCATTGCCGTCTTCGGCGACGGGTGCGATGACGACGGCGGCGGCCACCCTGTCCCCGGGTTCGAGGCTTAGCAGGCGGACGCCTTGCGCGGCGCGGCCCGATTCGCGGATGGTGCTCGAGTCCATGCGGATGATCTTGCCGTACTGGCTGATCAGCATGACTTCGGACTCTTCGCTTACCTGCGCGATGCCGACCACCTTGCCGTTGCGTTCGGTGGTCTTGACGTTGATTACGCCCGATCCGCCGCGACCTTGCAGTCGGTATTCGTCGGCGGGAGTGCGCTTGCCGTAGCCGTTTTCGGTTACCGAGAGAATGAGACTGCCTTTGATGGGCAGGGTTTCGTCAGTAGCGGTGGCTTCGACTCCTGCTTTCGCGATGATGGTTTCCGCTTCCTTGTCGGCTTTCTTGGTGTCTTTTGGAGTCGTCGCCATGCCCACGATGTAGTCGCCCTTGTCGAGGTTCATGCCACGAACTCCGTACGCCGGACGGCCCATGGGGCGGACGTCCCCTTCGTCGAAGCGGATCGCTTGGCCGTCGTGCGAGGCCATGAAGATGATCTGCGCTCCGTCGGTGAGAGTTACTCCCACTAACTCGTCTCCCTTGTCGATGCCGATCGCGATGATCCCGCGCTGCATGACGTGGCAGAAATCTTTCAGCTCGGTCTTCTTTACGGTGCCGTTCTTGGTGGCGAAGAAGACGTAGCGCCCTTCTTCTTCCAGGTTGCGGACCGCGAGCATCGTGCGCACGGTTTCTCCGGGCTGGAGAGCGACCAGGTTGCCGACGTGTTTGCCCTTGCCGGCCGCTGCGATGTCGGGAATTTCGTAGACCTTCAGCCAGAAGACTCGGCCGGTGTTGGTAAAGATGAGGATGTACGCGTGAGTTGACGCGAGGAAGAGGTGCTCAACGAAATCTTCGTCGCGCGTCTTCATGCCGGTGCGCCCGGTGCCGCCGCGTCGCTGCATGCGGTAGGTGGAAATCGGCGTGCGCTTCATGTAGCCGCCGTGGCTTACTGTGACGGCGACCTGCTCGTCGGCGATCAGGTCTTCGAGCATGATCTCGGCGGCTTCGTCTTCGATCACGGTGCGGCGGGCGTCGCCGTAGAGCTTCTTTACTTCTTCCAGCTCTTTAATAATGACGCTGCGCAGTTTTTTCTCGGAGCCGAGGATCGACTGGAATTCCTCGATCGCTTCGCGGACTTGCTTCAGCTCGTTCGAAATCTCATCGATCGAGAGTTTGGTCAGGCGATGCAGTTGCAGTTCGAGAATCGCGTCGGCCTGCTTCGAGGTGAAGGGCTTGTCGGCGGGGAGCTTTGGAGCGCGTCCGGTGACGTTAATGTCGATCTTCTTGCCGCCGAAGTAAGCGACCAAATTTTCGCGAGCATCGCCGCGGTTCGCACTGGCGCGGATGATTGTGATCACGTTGTCGAGATGATCGAGCGCGGTGAGATAGCCTTCCAGGATGTGCTCGCGGTCCTGCGCTTTACGCAGCAGATAGCTGGTGCGGCGGCGGACGACATCGACGCGGTGGTCGATGAAGTGCTTGATCGCCTGGATCAGGCCCATCTCTTTCGGCTGGGCGTTCACGACCGCCAGCAGAATCATGCTGAAACCTTCCTGCATGGAGGTGTGCTTGTAGAGCTGGTTCAGGACGATCTGCGGCTCTGCTCCGCGCTTCAGTTCGATGACGATGCGCATGCCGTCGCGATCGCTTTCGTCGCGGATGTCGGAAATGTCGTCGATAATCTTTTCGTTGACCAGGTCGGCCATGCGCTCGATCAGACGCGCTTTGTTTACCTGGTAGGGGATCTCGGTGACGATGATCGCCTGGCGGTCTTTGTTGAAAGTTTCGATGGCCGCGCGGGCGCGCATCATGAAGCGTCCGCGGCCGGTCCGGTAGGCTTCGAAAATTCCGGCGCGTCCGTGGATGATACCGGCCGTGGGGAAGTCCGGTCCCTGCACGAATTTCAAAATTTCAGGAAGCTGCGCGTTGGGATTATTAACCAGCGTGATCGTGGCATCGACGATCTCGGTGAGATTGTGTGGCGGAATTTTTGTCGCCATGCCGACGGCGATTCCGTCCGAACCATTCACCAGCAAATTCGGATAACGCGCAGGAAGAACTGCGGGCTGCGTTTCCGTGCCGTCGTAATTGGGATAAAAATCGACTGCTTCTTTGTCGAGGTCTTCGAGCAGCGCGGTAGAGACACGCGCAAGACGCGCTTCGGTGTAACGATCCGCCGCAGGCGGATCGCCATCCACCGATCCGAAATTTCCCTGACCATCCACCAAAGGCGCGCGCATCGCGAACGGCTGCGCCAGGCGAACCAATGCGTCATACACTGCGAGGTTCCCGTGCGGATGGTATTTGCCCATGACGTCGCCGACGATGCGGGCGCACTTGCGGGTAGGCCCGCCGGGACGGAGCCCCATCTGCTGCATGGTGTAAAGAATGCGGCGATGGACAGGCTTAAGCCCATCGCGAACATCGGGCAGCGCCCGGCCGATGATGACCGAGAGTGAGTAGTCGAGATACGACCTCTTCATCTCCTCTTCAATATTGACTGGCTGAATATTGAGTGCGCCGGGACCGCCGTCGCCAGGAGGAGGAGTCAGGGGGAGTTCGGGATTCTTGGGATCGTCAGGCAATGTAACCTGCTGGTTTTAAAGGATGTTATTGCGATTTAATGATTCTGTAATTATACCATGAAACAGCACTGTTCTGGGTTTGATCTGTGCTCGCGCGATGATCAACTTGGCACGCTTGAAACGCTATGGCGCATCAGCAGCGGTGTACTCTCAGACGACGGAAGAATTGAGTTCTTGGCTCCGATGGTCGCTCCGCAACCAAAGTCCTTCTGTTCAGCACAATACTGACCAGGGCAACCAGCAACCAGGGCAAAGACCGGGCCTTCAAACGCCCACCTTTAGATTAGAATACGTTGATTCGAGCTCGCCCAGGATGGGCCGAAGCCGCGGCGCTCGGATCGAACCCTATGGCCCGTCAACGCCTATCCACTCTCCCGGATCGCGATCTCGAGGTTCCGAATAGTTTAGCTACGTCTGGGGCGGGACCCGTGGCCTGCGACGGACCTGTTGCAGAATTGTTACAGTTCCCGCGGCCGGCCCTTTCGACCCACGACTCGGACTTCCAGCGTCTTGTTAGTAATGTTGTGGAGCTGGCACAGATTCTGACACGGGCGAGTGGGTCTGCGATCGCGTTTCGCGGAGAGCACGGAACGATTTGCCGCGCAAGAACGGGCGAGGGAGCGCCGCCTCTCGGTGCTGCGGTCGACACCACGTCCGGAATCTCTAAGAAGTGTCTGGATTCGGGAACAGCACTACGCTGCGATGACGTCGTAAGCGTTGGCCGTGTTGACCCGGAGATTTCCCAGGCAGTCGGAATCCGCGCGGTAGCAGTCGTTCCTATCTATAGCGATGGCGATATCTCCGGAATTTTGGAAGTTTTTTCCGACGCTCCCGGTGTTTTCACTGATGAGCATCTCAATACCTTGCAGCAACTGGCCAACTGGGTCGGCTCGGCAGCAAAGATGCAGAGCAAGGCGCCAATCTGCGGTTCGACTGTCGATGCTCAACCTGACATCAGATTGCTGGTCTCATTGGAGCCCGCGTACCGTGCCTTTTTCCGAAATCTTGCCGACATTGTATCGCTGCGCTCACCGGCGCGGTCGGCTAGCTTACCCAGCCAGTTGGATGGTTGGAATGACGTTTTCGTCGACTCGCATGTTCCACGGAAACGGTTTGTCGAGTCAGTTTTCTTGCACATCGTAGTGGTAGGAATATTGTCAGGCTTATCGAGATTTTGGCCGCAAGAACTGCTCCTATCACCGCCATCGCTTCGCGAGGCGCACGTCGTCTACTATCCTTTTTCTCACTCTTTTCCCGCGCAGGAAAGTAGTCCTCCGGCAGTGACCCCGATGAGGCAGCGCACATCCGCGCCTCAGGAAGTCATCAAAGCTGGTCGTAATCGTGAGCCACTCGTGGTTTCAGGAACGCGCGGTAGAGACGATGGACAACAGGTACCCGCATTGACTACCCCGCCTCCTGCGATGCCGATGTTCGCGACGAGCCTTTTCCGAAAACCGGAACTTGGAGCTGCCGTATTGCCGCGGCTCCCTGCCTTTGACCGAACTGAAGCTCGCCAGCCTCACCTTCCTGTTCCTGATTTTTCCGTCGTTGCACCTCCTCCGGACGTGAGCGGCGGTTCTGGATTGCGGAGAATAGACGCACCCAGGGCGACAGTCGTACCGCCGTCGCCCGACGTACAAGGCTCGGTGAAGAGCGTCGGGCTCATCCAGACCGGTCCTGCAGGGGCGGCGGACATCTCGATCGTGCCGCCTCCGCCATCTCTCAACGATCGTGCCGCCTTCACTTACGGAGCGACCGGCGTCATTTCTAACACTGGCGTACAGGTCGTGGCTCCTCCATCGTCAGTTCAGGACCGGGCCAAGCTCGATGCAAGGGCCCGTGCGGTTTCGCCGGGGGATGGACTTTCACAGGTTGTGCCGCCTGCCCCGTCGCTTGAGGGCGCAGACAGCTCTTTTGGTAGAGGACGCGCTAATTCGCTAGCCAACGGTGGTTCCCAGGTCGTGCCTCCTGCTCCATCAATGCAGAACGGAGCGAACTATGGCGGAGGCGGACGGACTCGCTCCCTAGGTCAAGTTGATTCAGAAGTTGTGCCTCCTCCACCATCTGTCCAGTTCGGAGCAGGAGGCAACTCTGGTGCCGGAGGACGGGCTAGCTCGCTGGCTGGCGCTCATGCAGAAGTTGTATCGCCCCCCGCCTTAACCAACGGAGAGGGTAACTCTCGACAAGGCGGCTCAAGAGTCGAAAAAAATGTAGTCATCTCGTCCGTGCCGGAGACCGGTGGCGACCGAAAGCATCCGATTTTTCAGGACGTGCAGCTCCGGGTGATTAGTTTGACCTGGGCGCCTCGCCGTTCGTCGTACTTTTCCAACTTTGAGGTTTTCATTGCAGAAAAGTTGGTGAACAAGAAAGAGTCGGAGTTAATCAAGCTGGTCTACGAGTTTCTTCCTTATCAACAACGATTGTCGGAGTACCGTTACGATGATTTGAAAGTGGACAGGCTCCGGGTAGCCAGAGACACAACATGCGACGAGAGCCTCATGCAAATGGCGTGGCCTGAAGGCGACAAGGGCCCCGCCGGCTCCGACCACTCAGGCGACGCGATGGCTTCAATCTCCGCCGACCGCAACAACGCGTTGCCCTGCTATCGTACAACCGCAGACGACTACCTCCGAGCGGTCTCCCGGCGTCGGTAGCTGGCCCATTTGGTCGCAAAGCACTGGTCACAACGTCGGCCACCCATAAACGCTTAAACAGGCGCTATCACCAGGTACCCCGTCTCTCCGTGAAAATTTGAACTCAGTTCTACGCTCTGCGCAGCGTCAGGAGCGTGATCTCTGGCGGAACGCCGATTCTTACCGGGAATCCGAAGGTTCCGAGGCCGCGATTCACGTAGAGGGCGGCTTTGGTCGCGCCGTTGCCGTTTGGAGTCGCGCTTGCGTGGCCGTTCGTCGTTGCCATCGGCAGCGTGTAGTGTCCGGCTACAAATGGCGTAATCAGTCTTGCCGGACTCACGCTGTGGTCGACGATCTCGAACTTTACTTGGCCGCCGTGGGTGTGGCCCGCGAGGCTTAGTTCGATGCCTAAGTCGGCGGCGCGGCGGAAGGAGTTGGGGTTGTGAGAGAGCAAAACATTTGGCATGTCACGGCGGATGAGATGTTCTATTTCTTGCAACATGGGGCCGGTGCTGCCGCCGCTTACCATGTGGTCGCGTTGGTAGTCGACGCCCAGCAGGTTGAAGCTGGCGCCGTTGTGGTTGATGACGGTGCTTTGGGCGCGGAGCAGACGCATGCCTTTTTCTTGAAACAGGCGCTGGGCTTCGTCTTCTACTCCGGCATAGATTTCGTGGTTGCCGTTGCATCCCCAGACGCCCAGCGGGGCACGCAGGCGGCTCAGTTCGCTGATGCAGGTTTCCAGAGGATCGCCGACGCGGCTGACGAAGTCTCCGGTGACAAAGGCGATGTCGGGGCGAAGATCGTTCGCCATGTCAACAGCGCGCGCGATTTCCGCGGGCGGCATGTAGTCGCCGATGTGGATGTCGCTGAGTTGCGCTATGCGGAGGCCGTCTAGTTCGGGCGGAAGATTGGAGATGGGGACGTCGACGCGCTCGATGGTGTAACGCAGACGGCCGGCCGCGAATCCGTAGGTGGCGGCCAGGAATGGAACGCTGCCGGCAAACATCGCGGCGTACTGAAAGAACGCGCGGCGCGAAGGACTGAACGCTCCGGCGACCGCTCCCGGCCGTAACCGCGCCACCAGATTGGTGACATATTCAATTCCGCCGACCGACTGAACGGCCAGGAATCCGAAGAACGACGCGATCAGCCACAGGCTCGAAAACGTGATCAGGCTCCGGCCGATAGTCAGGCGCGAGACGGTTCGTCCTAAAAGGGGATCGAGCAGCGACGCGACCAACGCGACCGCGACTACGATGAGCACGGCATGCAGCCCAATGCGCCAGGCCGGGCTCGACAGAGCTGCGATCCACGACCAAGCGCGGACGAACCAGAAGCGCTGCACCGTGTAGATCAGGCCGAGGAACAGGGCTAAGAAAAGAATGCGGACTAGAATCAGGGTTGTACTCCGTTGTCTCTTGGTTAGATGCGGGGCGGGGAGAGGAAGGCTCGGTTAGTTCATATTCGGCCTTGCCGAGGCTTGCCTTGGCACCTGTACTGCCCCGTCATGTTGTCTCGACTGGTTAATGCTCTGCTTTGACTTGACCTGGGTCCTCATTGTGGCGGTTCGATCATCGAATCAGTCGGCATGCTCTGATGGGCCGGTAAGGACTTCAACTGGTTAAGTTCGCCCGGAATGCGGGACCAATGGCTAGGGTTTCTTTTGGCTGCTTTAGGGAAGGAAGGGTCAGCGTAGAAACGTTCGATCTCAGCCCGCAATTCAGGGGTCATGCCAGAGAATTTGTTTTGCGCGAGCCGATGGAGGAGTTCCCCATAGGTATCGTCGCTCAAGTGATATTCGCCGGGCGCAGTTCGCGTGCCAACATCGAAATTGTCGTTTGGGAGTGTCACTTTCCCCGTGCCGAGGTCGGTGAGGAGACTGCGATAGCGGTCTAGCGTAGCGTTGAAGCTGGCTTCGAACATCTTTTCCGCTTCGGGAGTCGGTGTCCGGAAGGTGAGGATTTTCAGCGGACCGATCTTCGGGATCAGCCGGAACAAAAGGGCGAAAAATTTTTCGCCGACGTTCGGCTTCCGGTAGTCCTTGCCCCAATTTTTCTCATAGCTGGAGCGCGACAAGTTATAAAGGAAGCGGTCACGAGTGGCGCCGGGCAGATCTCTCTTGATGTCATCCTCTTTGACTTCCCATGCAATTTTGGTTGCTTTCGGAATGGTCTTGCTGATGTTGTGACGGTACGACCCGATCGCCTTTTCCTCGTGTTCCAGCACCGCGGCTAACTTTAGTCCGTAGGTCTCTTCGAACGCTCTATCCAGTAGGGGTTGGGCGACCTCGAAGCCGATGAAGTCGTGGTAGGCATCCGGGGCATAACGTTCCTTTGCCACTTCCAGCACGTCGAAGGCGAACTCGGTCTTCACGTGCGCGAGGGGATAGTCCTCAAAGGTCACCACGTCGCCGTACTTTTTTTTCAGCTCAGGGTACAGCAATGGGACTACCCGATTGACCGCCATGCGGTGGCCGTCATTGTCTGCGGCGTAGTGCGACATGGCTCCGACGGCAAATGCGTACTCGTTGATGTCCTGTGCATTTCGCAGCAGGGCCACTATGAAGTCGCCGCTCCGGACATAGTGGGTCAGGTTGCTGAAGAACTTGTTGCCGTGTGGATAGTAGCCCAGGTCCTGGATAATAGCGCCCCCATACGCGTAGGCGTGGGAGTGGCGAAGTTCGTCAGCTGTGGCGTTGGGAAATCGTTTCTGAAGCAGCGGCTGGATGTGCGTGACCCAGACCGCATCAACAATGGCCTCGTGAGAAAGCACGGAGTAGGCATCGCCCGAAGTTGGAAAAGCGAAGAACAAGATCAGCGCAGAAAGCGCGAGCAGCTGGGTTCGAGACACCCTCGGCATCCGATGCTGAGTGTATCAGTTTGGCGGGCGACTTCGCACTAGGGGCCGATCTTACAGATCAGCGATAAGGAGAGTTCATCGCGAACGTGATCTGGTTGTAGGATGCAAGGTGAGCCCCATGAAGACGAACAGGTTTCGGGCAGGTGTGCTCGGATATGCCCGGTTCGGCCACCGCAGACTGGCAAGGGCATCTACAGTAGCTTGGATTTGCATATTGATTGCGAGTCCAATTTGTCTGACTGCGCAGGCCCCGCGGCCCGAAGCCGGCACTCCATCCTCGGAAACGAAACACGCCGTCGGCACCAGACTGAAGCTCCGGGGTGTCGCTAACTTTGGCGAGGTGAGCCCCACGCTGTATCGCGGTGCGCAACCGACCAAAGAAGGGTTTGCCAACCTTCACAGGCTGGGCGTCAACATCGTGGTGGACCTGAGGGGCTCACGAGCTAGCGAGCGTGCGTTGGTAAACGGCCTCGGCATGGAGTATGTGGCGATTCCCTGGCATTGTTACGACCCGCGCGACGAACATTTTGCGCAATTTCTTAAGTTGCTCCGCGACAACCCCGGCAAGAAAGTTTTTGTCCACTGCCGCCTCGGCGACGACCGCACAGGAATGGAGATCGCTGCGTATCGCATGGCCGAGCAGGGCTGGACTGCGGAGGAAGCCAGGAAAGAAATGGAAGTGTTCGGAGTGAATTGGTTTCACCGCACAATTTGTCCACGACTCGGGCCCTACGAAGAAGCATTTCCGGAACGCTTTAAGTCGAGCCCGGCATTCCGTGACCTGCGTCTGGACAAGGACGTTCATCCACCCCAGCCCTGACCTTCGCCGGTGACTGATCGCGCATGCCGGCATGGCATGTTGAAGACGTTAACGGGCAGCCGGCGGCTCCTGTGCCCGTAGTGCCGCTACACGCTCCCTTGCATTTTGTAACGCACGCTTCACGTGGCGGGGGGCGGTGCCTCCCGGGACGTCGTGCAGCGCCAGAACCTCTTCAAGTCCTAGCTTCGAATGGAAAGCGGCGTCGAATGCGGGGTTGATGGCTTGCAAGTCAGCGAGGGGAATTTTTTGCAGATCGCATCCGCGATCGGTGGCCAACGCCACGGCCTTACCCACGGACTCGTGAGCGCGGCGGCTGGGGACTCCGCGCTCTACCAGGTAGGCAGCGGCCGCCCAGGCGTTCATGAAATTGGATTGAGCTTCGTGCTCCATTTTTTTCAGATCGAATTCGACGGCGCGCACGAATCCGGTCACGAGTGGGAGCATGCTGATCATGGTATCGGCGGCGAGGAACAGCGGCTCCTGGCTCTCCTGCATGTCCTTGTTGTAGGCGAGAGGCAGGCCCTTGACCAGAATCTGGAGAGTAGTCGCGTATCCCATGACGCGGGCGGATTTTCCTCTTACTAACTCGAGTAAGTCAGGATTTTTCTTTTGCGGCATGGCGCTGCTGCCGGTGGAGTAGGGTTCAGGCAACTCCACGAATCCATAAGCAGGAGTCGAAAACAGGATCATTTCTTCCGCCCAGCGACTCAAGTGCAGCGAGAGCTGTGCCAGCGCGTTGACGAATTCAATGGCGAAGTCACGGTCGCTGGTGGCGTCAATGCTGTTGGCGGTCGGCGCGTCGAAGGCCAGGTCTTTGGCGATTTCCTGGCGGTTCAAAGTTAACGTGGCTCCCGCAACGGCGCCGGACCCAAGCGGACATTGGTTCGCACGCTTGCGGCAGTCGGTGAGTCGACTTGCGTCCCGTAAAAACATCTCGGCATAAGCCAGCAGCCAGTGCGCTACGAGCACAGGCTCTGCGGGCTGGAGGTGCGTATAGGCGGGCATGGCGGCGCTGCCCGCGGCGTCGGCACGGGCGATGAGCGCGTCGATCCAGTTGGCCAATTGTTTTTGCAGCGTGTCGATGCTCGCGCGGACGAAAAGGCGCAGGTCGGTGGCGATCTGCTCGTTGCGGCTGCGTCCGGTGTGAAGTTTGTAGCCGGTATCGCCAATCAGAGCGGCGAGTTGTTTTTCCACGTAGTGGTGCACGTCTTCGGCTTCGGGATCATTGGTCTCCCGCTTTCCGATTTCGTCGAGGGCGGCGCAGATCGAATTTGACTCCGCTGATGTCAATACACCGGCTCGTTCCAGAGCGCGGGCGTGCGCCTTGCTGGCGGCGAGTTCGAAGGGAAGCAGCCGCCGATCATAGGGAAAGGACCTCTGCCATTGTTCGAATTCAGGGTCGAGCGGTTGGCGGAAACGGCCGGACCACATTTTCATCGGGAGTCCTCGAAAGGCTGAATGCTGAAGGCGGATGAGACTGCGAAAGAATTTTACGCGATCCTAACGGCTTGCCACACATTCAGCGCACGGACAAATCTCTCGCAGATAGGCCCACGAATAAATTCCCAAATCGTGTTTGTCATTCCACGCGAAACGCAGCGCGTACTTCCCGACCTGTTCGGCGCCCAGGGCCTTGGCCGCGGCTTTGAACATCGGCAACGCTCCGGGAGCTAACTTGAGGCCTTCGCCGGGCTTGCGTCCAGACTTCGCGCGCTCGTCATCACAGAGCGCGCACGGACACGCATCCCGCAGGAATGGAAACGTAAAGTTCGAACGATGCCCGTCTTTCCATTCAATCTCCACCCCGGTGCCGGAGGTGAGATTGATCTTGACCGACTGCGGGTCATTGGCGAGCCGTGGACTGGGATTGAGCAATTGCATGAAAACAGTATCGCACGCATCGAACGGGTGATCTAACCGTCTTGTTTTCAATGCGGGAGTCTCTGGTGGCCTCTCTGATGACGATGGATCGCCTCAAACGATCGACCCAGCGACAAAGCATCTGCGATCCCACTCCTCTTTCTGGAACGAATCGGCTATGGACATCATCTAACTCCTTAGCGGAAAATCACATCCGGGCCGTCGGTGTCGGAAAAATTGCTTTCGATTGCGCGGCAGAGGGAGAACTCTGCGTGCTATACTTCCAAGGCTTGTGCCTGTGGCACAACTCCGTACCAACTCCTACCGCTAAATAGGCTTGGCGCCCGCCCACTGCGGACGACCCAAAGGAAAATCTGTCTTGGCTCTTGACGACAAGTACGACGACATAAAAAAGCTGATCGAAACAGGCAAGGAGAAGGGATATCTGACCTATGACCAGGTCAACGACCTTATCCCGCACGATGTGCACTCTCCCGAGGACCTGGACGATTTGCTTACCACGATCGGGACACAGGGAATTGATGTACTCGAAAGCTCGAAAGGGCCTTCGACCGATCTGGAAAAAAAATTCGAGGAAGTAGAAGAAGGCTCCGAAGACGTTGAGCTCGACCTGACCCCAGGCGCGCTTGAAAAGACTAACGACCCCGTCCGAATGTATTTGAGGGAGATGGGGACTGTGCCTTTGCTTACCCGCGAAGGCGAAGTGGAAATCGCCAAGCGAATCGAACGCGGCCAAAACCGCGTATTGAAGGCTCTTTCACGTTCTCCCATCGTGATCAACGAACTCCTCGCCCTGGGCGAGGATCTCGAGAAGGGTGTCCGCTCGATCAAAGAGCTGGTCACCTTCGACGAAGAGGAAATCACCGAAGAGATCGTCGAGAAGCGTCTGCAGGCTTTCCTGGCCAAGATTCACGCCATGGAAAAGCTTTACCACAAGGTAGCGCCGCTCCAGGAAAAGCTCGCCGCCGTTAACCAGAAGAAGCGCCCAAAGGATTTTCGCCGGTACCGCATTCAACTGGCGAAGGCCGTCATTCGCACGTCGCAGGCGATTCGCAAGCTCGGCTTCACCCACAACGAACGCAAGCGCCTCATCGACCGTGTCAATCGCACAGTCGATGGCATGCGCTCGCTCGACCGTCAGATCCAGAACCTGGAAAAGAAGGCCGACGCGACCCGCAGCGAAGAACAGCGCAAAGAGTACAAGAAGCAGTCGCGCGCTGTTCGAGGCGAACTGGAGAAGCTGGAAACCGAAGCGGGTGTGTTGTTCCTGGAACTCAAGCGCACACAGCGCGAGATCATCCAGGGAGACATGGACGCTGAGCACGCGAAGCGCGAGCTCATCGAAGCTAACCTGCGACTCGTCGTCTCGATCGCTAAGAAGTACACCAACCGGGGCCTGCAATTCCTCGACCTGATTCAGGAAGGCAACATCGGCCTGATGAAGGCGGTAGACAAATTCGAATACCGGCGAGGTTATAAGTTCTCCACGTACGCCACGTGGTGGATTCGGCAGGCAATTACTCGTGCAATTGCTGATCAAGCGCGTACGATTCGTATCCCCGTCCACATGATCGAAACGATCAACAAGCTGATCCGCACCTCGCGGCAGCTTGTGCAGGAACTGGGACGCGAACCAACGTCAGAAGAGATCGCAAAGAGAATGGATATTCCCGTCGCGAAAGTCAGAAAAGTCCTGAAGATCGCGCAGGAACCTATCTCGCTCGAGACTCCAATCGGAGAAGAAGAAGACTCACACCTCGGAGACTTCATCGAAGACCGAGCGGTAGTCTCGCCCGCCGAGGCAGTAATCAACGTCAACCTGAAAGACCAGACTTCGCAGGTGTTACGCACGTTAACGCCGCGCGAAGAAAAAGTAATCAAAATGCGCTTCGGCCTCGAAGACGGCTCCGAGCATACGCTCGAAGAAGTCGGCCAATCGTTCGCAGTAACCCGCGAACGCATCCGCCAGATCGAAGCCAAGGCGCTACGAAAACTGCGCCATCCATCGCGTTCGCGCAAGTTGCGGGCGTTTATGGATGGAGTCCGAGACTAAGTCAGAAGTTAGATTGCAGAAGTGGGGCGCGAGCGATTCGCGCCCTTTTTTGTTGCTCTAAGGACTAATGCCCCTTGTGCGTCGGAAGGGGCGCACTTTACACTTGCGGAGCTGAATGAGGAAAACTCTCGTTCTGTTGGGCAAGAACCTCGCATAGAATTTAGTAGCTCGCGGCTTCGTCTTCTCAAGACCTCTGGCCCGGAGGAGTGTCCTATGAAGCCCGCGTTGTTATTGCTCCTGATCGCAGGAGTTGTTCTGCTCGGCCTGGCAGCCCACTCTCGCGGACAATCACCCACCCGGCCCTCAGAGGCACTCACCGGATTCGACGACCTGAGCAACGGATTTTCCGATCCTGACCGGCGCAAGGCTGACCAAAAGTTTTTCGAGGAGATCGAGCACATCGCCCCCGATGGACTCGGCCCCCTCTACAATGCCCAGTCGTGCCGCGAGTGTCACCAGACTCCCGTGACTGGCGCCGCCAGTCAGGTCACCGAACTGCGCGTGGGACATCTCGACATTCACGGCCAATTTCAGAATCCGCAGATTCCCATTAACCACGGAGCGGAAATCATCCAGGATCGGAACCTCGTGAATGATCGCGCCATCTGCCCCGAGATTCAGGAACGCGTACCCGACAGGGAGACCGTGCGTACCACCCGCCTCACCACGAACACGCTCGGAGACGGATACGTGGAAGCCATCGCCGACGATACCTTGCTCACAATTCGCAAGGAGCAATGCAAAGCCTCACACAGCAAAATCTGCGGGCAAGCGATCAAAGTGCTAGTTCCCGAAAGCGAAGGACCCGACCGGATCGGCCGGTTCGGATGGAAAGACCAGCACGCCAGTTTGCTTGCGTTTGCCGGTGACGCCTACTTGAACGAGATGGGAATCACGAGCCGCCTGCAAAAAAGTGAGGTGACCACAATCTGCAATCCGCCGGTGACGGCAACGGTTCCGAATACCGACCCCACGAAGATCACGGAGCCCAACAGTCTGCCCGATCCCTCCGACAATAATCTGGAAGATATCGACCACTTCGCCAGTTTCATGCGCTCGCTAAAGGCTCCCACCAGAGACGAAACTGTTGCGGCAACGGCCGAGGTCAAGCAGGGCGCTCAATTGTTCGCGAAAGTCGGCTGCGCCAGCTGCCACGTGCAGACAATCGTGACCGGCAAGAGTCCAGCTGCCCCCGGGGGGCCTGGATTGCATCCCGACGCGCTCGAGAACAGGACGATCCACCCTTACAGCGATTTCCTGCTCCACAACGTCGGCACGGGAGACGGAATCCCGATTGCGCTGGTCGAACACTTTGGCCGCGAGCGAATCGAGAAGCGCATGCGCGAACTGAAAGCAGCGCGGGCGGCAGAAGCACAGCAGCGCCAAGCAGGTAAGACCCAAGCAGGTAAGACCGAGGACGAATGCAGCGAGAGCTTCCAAACCGCAGTGCTCGAAGGAGAAAAGCGTCCCGATCTGTTGCGTGATACCCTTTGCGCTCGCAACAAGGTCCGGACTGCCCCGCTCTGGGGACTTCGGGTGCGTTCGCGCCTGATGCACGATGGCGCATCAGTGCAACTCGTCGCTGCCATCCGCCGTCACAAGGGAGAAGCTACAGCAGTGACCGAGCGCTTCTCCAAGCTGACGCCGGCGGACAAAAAGGCGATGCTGGCGTTTCTTCAATCGCTTTGAGCTGGGCACCGATCCATCCGGTGCCCGCTTCTGATCAAGGTGCGCTTCGGCCTCGACGACGGCTCCGAGCACACGCTGGAAGAAGTCGGCCAATCGTTCGCAGTAACCCGCGAACACATCCGCCAGATCGAAGCCAAGGCGCTAAGAAAACTGGGTCACCCGTCGCGTTCGCGGAAGTTGCGGGCGTTCATGGATGGGGTCAGGGACTAACAATGCTCACGTAGGGACACCCGCCCCCGGCCGTCCAGCGGAGGGAAGCTCCGCAGCTGTTTGGGGCGCGAGCAATCGCGCCCCTTTTTGTTTTGTCACTGATTCAACGTAGCGGCCTATCGATCCTCGAGGTCCAGCGCGTAGATTTCCTGTGTGCCGATGTCGCGCTGCAGGAGAGGGGAGTCGTCCGGGGCCAACCCCGTCCAAGCACCAAAAGGCCATTCCGTGCTGAATTGGCGAATCTTCTTAAGCCCCATCACGGTTTCCAGTCTGCGGTCAGAGATCCTTACGCGATAGAATGCCGGCTCCGCAGTAAAGGATGTGTCGTCAAAGTAAACAAACTTACTGTCTCTCGACCACGTCGGATAGCCGATCGTTTGATTTGACAAAGTTGACCATTTCCGGGTGGCCCAATCGAAGAGCATGAGTCGCTCGGAGTCGGCTGAAATAGCAACCAAATATCGACCGTTTGGAGACCAGCGTGGACTGAACATGCCTTCCGAACCCTGGATGCTTGAAATCTTGTTGCTGGCTAGATCGAGCAATTGGATTGCGGACGGAGGCGAGCTGGCGTCAACCGCCAGAAATCCGAAAGCCAGCTTACTACCATCGGCGGACCAGCTGGGATCCCCAACGTTACTTAATTCCGGCATTGCATCTCGGAGCGCCTCTCCCGAAGCCGACACAAGAAAAAGTTTCCAGCGTTTTCCAGGCTCCGCAGCCATGATGGCAATTCGCTGACCATCAGGGGACCAGTGCGGCAAAGCAACCCGAAGTGGACCATGCGTAAGCTGTTGACGTTCGCTGCCATCGACCCGGCATCGCCAGAGTGTTTCCCCCGGATAAACGACGTATGCGATCCACTTCCCATCGCGCGAAAAATCTAGTTGCCCTCCCGAAATCCCCGAAAGATAACCCACAAACTCGTGCGATTGCGAGTCGTAGCGCACCAGTTCGGCGCGCCGTTCCTGACCCACTACGAAAAGTTTCTTGCCATCGGGACCAGCGGCCAGGTTGGTTAATGCAAGAGGTCCAAACGTCAATTGCTGAGCCTTGCCTCTTCCGTTGGCTCGCCGCCAAAAGCTGTCTTTTTCGTTTATAGCCCATATGTTTCCATCCGATTGGAAGAAATAGAACTTTCCATCGGAGGTCCAGTTGCCGCAGCACTCCTGCGGTGATTCATTCCGCCCGGGAAGCAACCGAGACAGATGGGTTCCGTCAACCGACACTTCCCACAGCGACGTAGCGTTGGTTTCCAAGTCGTACTCGGTGAAACGAACGACATCGTTCTTGGGGGACCATCGCGGCCACAATGGATAATGCAGGATACTCGCTAGCTTTCTGGCTTGACCTCCTTCGCGATTGCAAAGATACAGGTCATGGCCGTGGGTATACACAATCTGCAGTCCGTCGCTCGACCAGCTTGCATCATTGGCGACGACGTCTCCTACCCGGCGTGGCGAACCGGTCGGCAAGGGAAGCACCCATAGCGGGAATTCGTATCCTAGGTCGCCAGTCGGAAATGCAGTCGGAGATCCCGCCAGCAACAATTCAGTCCCATTCGGAGAAAGACCGCCGAGGCGGAAACTGGCAAAGGGTGTTGGGACTTGGGCGGGCTCACCACCTGTAACAGAAACTTGACTCAAAATCGTGTGACCCGCAGCAATTTCCGTAACATAAAGTCGCGAACCGTCTGTCACCAAGTCCGTCTTAAGAGCACCGTCGTTCGTGATCCGCGCCGACCCCGTCACGTTCAGTTGTCCCGAGCGCCCAAGCCAAAACATCAGGCCAACTGCCAGTAGTCCGGTGGTCGCTACAGCGACCCAGCTGGATGTTTTCTTCACCCTGTCGTCCCGCAGACGAGGTGAGAGTTTTGCTTCAGGCGGTCTTTGATCTGTGGGACCGGCCTCCCGCGGGATTCCTACCACAGCCTGTCGCGGAGGCTCGCTCGCTGAGATTGTTCCGATAAAACGGTATCCCACTCGTGGCAGGGTCTCCACGTAACGGGGCTTGTCGGCGTCATCACAAAGCGCAGCCCTGATCTGATTGATCGAGAAATTGATCCCACGTTCGAAATCGACGAAAGTTGCACCGCCCCAGAGATGCCTCTGAATTTCCTCTCGCGTTACAACCAGCCCAGGCCGGCTGGCCAACAAGAGTAAGACGCGAAAAGGTTGGGGCTGGAGTTTGACATGGATTCCTTCCTTGAGCAACCTGCCCGTAGATGGGTCCAGTTCATACCGGCCAAATCTCACGCGCGGAGAATCTGGAACAGGGAAGGCCACGGCGGTGACTCCAAACGATCCGCAGAATTCTAGCATTTCAAGCAGAACTTTCGATCAGAGTAGGCATGTTTGCAATTGCTTAGACACTAACCTGGAACTAACCCAGAACAAACACACAGGTCATTGCCGAATTCCGCTGAGCGCAAGTACCGTGCTCTCAACCTGGCGCCGTCAGAAACCCATCCTCACTGGCGGTGCGTGGCCAGACTCTGGTTTGGAAAAAACTTCGTCGGAGGAACCCATGAAAACCAGTTTACTTATGTGCGCGGGTGTAGCAGTTTTGTTCGCCGCCACGGCAATTCCACCAACCCTCGCCGCTCAAGATAAGTCCACGGAAAAAGGACAAGGGCGCAAACAGCACAGCTACCAACTCGTTGACATGGGCGCATTAGGTGGGTCGGAAACCACCCTGAGTTTCGCCGCCCACATCCTGAACAACCGCGGTATGTTCGGCGGACAGAGCGACACAGCCATCCCCGATCCTTACTACCCCAACTTCAACCCTTTCATCTATCCCTTCGCCAAGACCGTCTCCCAGCATGCTTCGCTGTTTCGCGACGGCGCTCTGATTGATCTGAACGGTGCCGATAACCCCCAAAACAGCGGCGTCAGCTGGCTCAACAACCGTGGACACGCCATTGGCGTTTCTGAGAACGGACTCATCGATCCCTTCGGCGGCTACCCCGAAGTGGAAGGCGTGTTCTGGAAGAACGGCAAGGCCATTCATTTGGGAAACCTGGGCGGTAATGAAACCCTCTCCGTGGCCCTCAATGACTACGACCAGGCCGCCGGATTCGCCAACAACGACATCCTCGACCCACTGTCTATCTTCGGCTGGGGGACCCAGACTCGCGCCTTCACCTGGCAAAACGGCGTCATCCAAGATCTCGGCACGCTCGGCGGCCCCGATGCTCTGGCAGCCTACATCAACAACAGCGGCCAGATCGCGGGAATGTCCTATCTCGATGACAATCCCAATCCGGACACCGGCATCCCCACGCTCAATCCGTTTCTCTGGCAGAACGGTCAGATGCTCGACCTCGGTTCGTTGGGTGGCACGCTCAGCTTCGTCAACGGCATGAACAACCACGGCCATGTCATCGGCGAATCCTTCCTCGCCGGCAATAGCGAGTCCCACCCTTTTCTCTGGAGTAATGGAACGATCAAGGATCTCGGCTCCCTCGGCGGCAGCAACGCCGCGGGCAACTGGATTAACGAAAAAGGAGAAGTCGTGGGCGGCGCCAACCTCTCCGGCGACGTAATTCACCACGCCTTCCTTTGGAGAAACGACACGTTCACCGACCTGGGTGTGATCCCCAGCGACAAGTGTTCCACCGCTTGGAGCATCAACTCCAAGTCACAAGTGGTCGGCGCTTCCGGTATGTGCGGCATAGCCGTCCATGCCTTTCTGTGGGACAAGGGCGAAATGATCGACCTGAACAGCCTGGTCCCTCCCGGCGTTCAGTTGACCTACGCCGTCGACATCAACGATCGCGGCGAGATCGTTTGCCTCGGCCGCGATGGCGGTCATGAAGAGCACGACCTCCGCGCCTTCCTCCTGGTGCCGTCCGATGGCAGCGAAAGTGTTGCGCCAGCACAGACTCGAGCCGAACAACCTGCGAGCCGCGTCCTTCGCCTGCTTCGCGATCTTCGCGCACGCAAAACGAAATATGGAGACTAAAACTTCCCAACATCCCCAAGTGGAGGTGGGACGGGTGGCCTGGGTCTACCAGGCCGTCCGCGAATTTCTGACTCCTTCAGAAGGGGGTCCCCCAGGTTTCGTGGTGTTCGAAACCTGGGTGCGCGCGTGGCCCAGATTCTTGGGATTCTTAGCGACTGGGATTTCAATCAGTGTTTGACGGGCTGCTGCCGACCGTGACCGATGTGCAGGAAGTACTGCGTTGCGATCTATTGTGAACAGAATTAGATAGATATGCGGCGGACGACCGGAGCGAAGCTCCGCAGAGGGTTGAAGGGCGCGAGCAATCGCGCCCTTTTTGCGATCTCGGACTGGACTAAGTAAGCGGCAGGCCCATACGACGCAGTAAGTCCTTGAAGCGCGGGTCGCCACGGACGTCGTCGAAAGCCGGTTCGGTCTGTATCCAGTAGAGGAGCTCGACCGAGTGTTGCCGAAACGCCTCTTCCAGATCGGCAAACATGGCGTCGGTTTCGCCGAGCCGGCCTGCGATGATGGCGCTACCAACAGGATCGGTCAAGGAATTTGAGGACTGCGATTTCTTTCTGGCCAGCCAATAACCGCGATCTCCATGAACGGAATATTCCTTGCGCAAGGCCGAAAATTCCTGGTGTGCACGTTGCGGATCTTGTCCGAAAATGATCGCCTGCTTCTCCTCCGTATCGATAGCTTTGGCAAGGTCTCCTTTTTGTTCGTAGGCCGACGTCAAGATCCAGAGGACAATCCCATCATTGGGATCCGTCTTCAACGCGAGGTTCGCTTCCTCGACCACTCGATCGTATTGTCGTGAGGTAAGAAGAGGTGTCACGGCGAGCGAATTTACAATCGGAGCCAGCGGATCCAGTTGTCTTGCGCGCTCCATTTCCCGCAGAGATTCGTTCGTACGCTTTCTCTGCGCCAGAAACATTCCATACCAGAGATGCGCGGTGGAGTTGTTGGGGGTTAGCTCAATGGCCCGCTGGAATTCACGTTCGGCGCCGACGAAATCCCAGTGACGCGCGTATTTCGCCCACGCCAACGCGTGATGCGCCTTACCCAGCCTGGGATCAAGTTCCAGCGCTTTGTCGGCGGCGGATTCGGCCTTGGGCAGGACATCTTGCGCCGGAAGAACGGACAGTCCGAGCGCCCAGCTGTAAGCCTCTGCCAAACCGGCATACGCCGGAGCGAAGGTCGGGTCCTTGGCAATCGACTGATTGAAATATTCGAACGCTTTCTTAAGATCGTCCGGGGTGAGCCGGGCAGCAAGATAGATCCCGTGCAGATAGGCATCATAAGCTTCTGGTGTCGTCGCCCGCTGCGGAGTCTCGATATCTTCCTTTTCTTCGGGGTTGAGCTCTATCTTGATTTCATCGGTCACGGCTCGCGCGACTTCATTCTGCAGGCGGAGAACATCGCTGACATTGCCTTCGTAACTTTGCGCCCACAGTTGGCGGTCACTGGCGGCGTCCACCAGTTGTGCGGTGATGCGAACCCGCTCTCCTTGTCGCAAGACCGATCCTTCCACCAACGCGTCTACGTGCAAGGCGCGGCCGATCTCTGCTGAGGGTTTCCGGGTCGCCTTGAATCCCATCACCGAAGTGCGGGAGATCACCCGCACATCCTTCAGACGGCCCAGTTGCGTAATCAGTTCGTCCGTCATTCCGTCGGCGAAGTATTCGTCCTGATTTCCCGAGACATTTTCCAGCGGTAACACCGCCAGCGACTGGACTGTGCCCGATCCGTCCCCAGCTCGAAACACGTTGCGAAACCTGGCGGAATTCCACACCCAGAAAACACCTGCCGCCAGCACAGGCACTAAAGCCAGCAACGCAATCCTCCATTTCAGGCTCTTCTTTCGAGGGCTCGACGTTGTCCGCTCCCCGGACGCCTCAGAAACCGCCCCTAAGGCGAACGCCAGGTCTCGGGCGGATTGGAACCGGTCATTCGGATTTTTTTCCAGCGAACGCCGGACAATCCCGCTGAGCACCGGGGGAATCGCCTGATTGCCAGCCGTCAGTTCCGGAGGATCGCGACTCAAAATAGCGCTGATGGCATCCGCGGAAGTTGCACCCTGGAATGCGCGCTGCGCGCAGAGCATCTCGTAGATCACCGCACCCAAAGAAAAAATGTCCGTGCGTTGATCAAGGTCCTGCCCCCGCACCTGTTCCGGGGACATATAACCAACCGTCCCCTTCGCAGTGGTCGTGGTGACTTGAGTTGCCGTCGCCCCGTCCGCCACAGGCGCGGGCTCGGGCAACAACTTGGCGAGTCCAAAATCCAGGATCTTGATCTGACCGTCGTTCGTCAGGAAGAGGTTTTCCGGTTTCAAGTCGCGATGGACAATTCCCTTGTCGTGCGCGGCGGCCAGCCCCAGGGCAATTTGTGACGAAAATTCGATCGCCTTGCGGACGGCCAGTGGCCCCTTCCGCAGCCGCTCCCGCAATGTCTCGCCCTGCAGAAGTTCGGAGACGACATACGGCGTCCCATACTCCCATGTGCCAACGTCATAGATGGCGACGATGTTCGGGTGATTCAACGCCGCCGCCGCACGCGCTTCCTGCTCGAAGCGCCGGAGCCGGTCCTGATCGGCAACGATCCCTTGAGGAAGAACCTTGATGGCCACATCGCGGCCGAGGCGGGGGTCGTGAGCACGGTAGACTTCGCCCATCCCACCCGCGCCGATCTGCTCAATGATGCGGTAATGCGAAATCAGCCTGCCCACCGCCAATGGCTTCGGACCGTGCTCTTCGATCTCTTCCTTCGTAAGGAGCTGAGCCGCAACCTCCAACGCTGGTGACTCGATGAAGTCCCCGGCCTTTTCCTGGCATGCCAGGAGCGATTCCACTTCCTCCCGGAGAGCCAGATCGCCCAACGAGGCTTGTTCCAGAAAGGACGCTCGCTCGTTCTTTTCCTGCTTGAGGGCGGTGTGGTAAAGCTGCTCGACTAATCGCCAACGCTCAGGCTCCATGAGTCACACCTTTGTTTAGCTCGCGAAGAAGCCAGACTCTTGCCAGTTTCCAGTCGCGCATCACCGTTTCGACCGAAACGCCGAGGACCTGCGCTGTTTCCTCGACGCTCAATCCTCCAAAGAATCGCAATTCCACCACCCGGCTCTTCCGTTGGTCGAAGACTGCGAGCGCGTTCAAGGCGTCGTCCAGAGCGACGATACCGTCGGCGCGTTCATGTCCCCCGAACAGGGATTCGTCAAACGCGAGGTGAACGGCGTCGCCTCCTCTCTTGAGAAAGCGGCGGGAGCGGGCAAAATCTGTCAATACACGTCGCATTAAATTTGCGCAGATAGCAAAAAAGTGGTTACGGTTCTGCCAACCCATGCTCTGGAAGTCGACCAGCCGCATGTAAACCTCGTTAATCAGGGCAGTTGTTTGTAACGTGTGGCCTGATCGTTCCCGCGCCATGTAGCGGCGGGCGGTCCGGTGAAGCTCGTCATAGACCAGGGGCACCAGCTGTTCGAGAGCGCCTTCGTTTCCCGCGCTCCACGCCACCAGGAGCTGTGTGACGTCGTGATCCGATCGCTCCATGTAGGCCTCTGCGGGAGTTGGACTTCAGAAGTGGGGCGAAATATTAGCACACCTGGAAGTTTCCAGCTTCTCACTCGCACAAGTCTGATTGCAGTTTTACTCGGGCTTACGCGCTTTAGAGGGTGAGGGAACACGATGGCCGTCGCCATGATGCGTCAACCAATCTAGCGGACTAAGCGAGGTTGTGCTTCACCACTGAATCACAATTCGATGTACACAGGAGGATCCTATGCAGCTCAAGAAAATAAACATGGCAGTTTCTATTCTGGCAGTGATGACGTTCCTGATCACTGCGGCAGCCGCGCAGCAAAATAACAAACGCCTGGATTGTCAATCCGCCGGCGGCATGTTGATGACCAACCTCGGCGCGGTGGACGCCAGCACCACGATGGGGCCTGCGACTGGCGATCTTAAGGGATCGGTGAGCGCCACCATCCTTGGCACGGAAGTCATTGGAAATTACCTGATCTTCCACGTGCAGCATCACTGGGTCACCGAGTCCGGAGACACGCTCGCGTTTGACGAAGCCGCCGCAACATCGATACCAGTAGGGTCGAACCTGTACGCGATTGTCACCTATCCTACTCATCTGTCCGGAGGCACCGGCAAGTTCGCGGGCGCAACCGGAGATTTCACATCCATCGGAGAGGTAGACCTGAACAGTGGCCAACTGGTCTTGCGTTACTCCGGCCAGATTTGCTTGCCAGTTCGTCACTAATCAGCCGCCCGGCCCGGAAGGCATTTGACGGGTGCCCCCAGGTTTCTTGGTGTTCGAAACCTGGGTGCCGACTGCGCTGGCGCTGTCCCGCGCTGCCTTGACGGTGCCCGCCTGTCCGCGCGCCAAAATTCCAACCCCTGCACCATTCTTGGGCTATTGACCCCGAACCGGACGAGGTGTAGCGTCGGGATATCGGACAAGTCAATCGTTCCGTCGTCGCGCCAGCGGCGGCTTCCTTTCACCCTCTAGCCAACGAAAGGAGCCCAGGTATGTTTACTCGAATCGTCGAATTAACCACCAAACCAGGAAAGAATGAACAACTCTCCGCCACTATCGATGACAAAGTGTTGCCGATCCTGAAGAGACAGAAAGGCTTTGTTGATGAGATGGTGTTCGTCTCGGACAAAGAAGACAACCGTGTTCTGGCACTTAGCCTCTGGAACACAAAAGGGGATGCGGAGCAATATCACCGCACGGACTACACGAAAGTGCAGGAAACGATTCGGCCCCTTCTTGAGGCCGAACCCTTGATTCGCACATTCGACGTCCACACCTCGACGACCCACAAGATTGCCTCAGGCAGAGCTGCCTAGCGCAGTCGTGACCGACAGAAAGGCGCACAGCAGTGCGCCTTTTCTCTTAACACCCTTGGCCGGGAGCTCCAGGTTTCGGGACGTTCGAAACCTGGGTGAGGTGCATCGCTCAGATTCTTGCACTTCAGCAATAGAATCTGGTAAGCGTCTGACCATCCGAACGCTCCCATACGACCGTCCATGTTCAAAGTCCTAGAGACGATTGACCTGCCGCGAACCATTACCGGAGCAAACGACGCCCCACCCTAGATTCTGCTAAAGGCGGGACAATTACTGCACGGGTTACCTTCGCGAGCAGTCAGCGCACTTTCCGCAGCCGATAAGAACCGTTGTCCGTCACGTAGACGACTCCCGCTGGACTGACGGCGACCGCAACCGGGAACAGATTCGTGGCGTTCGCGGGGAGAGCATTACCGTTGTATCCCTCATCGCCGGAACCCGCAAGCGTGTGAATGGTGCCGGAGGCGTCCACCATGCGAATACGAAAATTGGACGAGTCCGCGATATAGAAGTTGCCTTTTGTATCGACCGCCACGTCCAAGTCACTCCAAATCATCGCGGAGGTCGCCGGGCCGCCGTCCCCACTGAATCCAGCGAGTCCGTTGCCGGCGACGGTGGAGATGATGCCGTTGGTGTCCACTTTGCGGATGCGGTTATTCAACCAGTCCGCAATATAGAGGTTGCCCGCGTTGTCCACGGCCACTGCCATGGGAAATGCAAGCCACGCCTCTGTGGCCGGAATTCCGTCTCCGTTATAGCCGAAATTGAATTGCACTCCGGCCACAATGCTGCTTGCCCCCTGGGGTGTGAATTTCCACACCACGTCGAAGAAAAACCCAGACACATACAGATTCCCGGCTGCATCCACCGCCATTCCGTTCGCGGTAGTGCTCGCAAAGGTCGTGATGATGCCGTTGTTGTCGACCTTGCGGATCACGTTGTTGTCGGCGATGTAGACATTGCCGGCTCCATCAGCGGCTACGCCCGACGGACCGCCGAGCATGGCCTCGGTCGCCAGCCCACCGTCTCCGGAATAACCGGCGTTACCGTTGCCGGCAATTGTGGTGATCACCCCTGCGGGCGATATCTTGCGCACCCGAAAGTTGCCGGTATCGGCAACGTACAAGTTGCCTGTTGGATCGAATGCAATATGCCCACCGAAAAAGCCCGCATTGAGATTGGATTCTCGCGCCTGTCCCCCATCGCCGATATGGCCCCCGGCAATGGTCGTAACGATTTTGCCGCCGCCAATCCTGCGTACTCGGGAGTTGCCCTCGTCGGCAATCAACATCCTGCCCTTGGAGTCGAAAGTCATTCCCCACGGACTCTGAAAAGTGGTGGCGAGCGCTGTTTTGCCGTCACCATTAAAGCCACCGAAGCCGCCCGGGTCGCCGGCAATAATTTTGATTTTTTGCGTGGTAAGACTTACTGCCCACACGTTCGAGAAGGTGGTGATATACAGTTTGCCATCTCTGATCGCTAGTCCGCGCACGCCGCCAATGCTGGCGCCTGTAGCAGGGCCGCCATTACCCCCATTTCCCGATTGGCCATTGCCCGCATATGTCGTGATGGTCCCGCTCGCGTCCACTTTTCGCACGCGATCGTTGCTCGAATCCGCGATATAGAAGTTTCCCTGGTCATCCGCAACGATGCCGGAGGAATTGGATATCTGCGCCGAGGTAGCTGGACCGCCGTCTCCGCTAAATCCCGGTGAGTGGTTTCCAGCCACAGTTTGGATCACTCCCGCGGCGTCGACTCTTCGGACGACGTAATTGAAGGCATCCATGATGTAAATGTTTTTCGTCGAATCGACGAAAAGAGAAGTCGGAGCGGCCAAACTTGCTTCCGTTGCGGGGCCGCCGTCGCCGGAGTACCCGAATGTGCCGTTGCCGGCGATGGTTGAGATGACTCCGGCTGGCGTGATCTTGCGGATGCGCGAATTTCCCTGATCCCCAAACAGCAAGTTACCCGCGTTATCAAAGACGATCGTCGAGGGGGAGTTAATCATCGCGGATGCGGCCGGTCCGCCATCCCCACTGAATCCACACACATTAGTGCCCGCGTATTTGACGATAATTCCCTTGGAATTAATTTTGCGAATCTCGCAGTTACCACTATCGGTAACGAAGAAATTTCCCTTGGCATCGATTGCAACCGAACTCAGTTGGTCAATGCCAGCGGCTGTCGCAGGCTTGCCGTTGCCTGCATAGCCGCCAGCCACGGTAATCACCTTCGGCGTTGCGGCACCAGCCCATGCTGCCACAGCCAGTAGTAGGCAAGGAAGCAAACCATAGACACGAGTCTCTGCGAGATTAGGCTTTTTCATGGGAATCATCATCCTTCCGATCGTGGAGTTTCACAAGCAGCCGTGATGTAACGACGGGGACATCGGGTGAGTGCGTGAAGGCAGCTTTCACGCGCCTGTGCGCACCCTTGTGCGGCGCTGAGAATTGTGGTGGATGGCCCGCTGCCTGTCAATCACAAAGTACAACAATTAATGAGAACTCTAAACTGACTTACAAGAGAGTTAGATAAATTGTTTTCGGCGATATCCGCCAGAATTCGGGGGCAGAACCCACGTAGTGACAGCCGCCCCGGCTGTCCAGCGGAGCGAAACTCGGAAGCGGTTTGAACGACGCGAGAGATTGCGCCCTTTGTTGATTGCTATAGTTGCCGTTGTCCGGCGTGTCTCGCCAGAAAATTTCCGGGCTTGGTACCCCCTGCACCAAGGCGCCAATTTCGTGGCACTTTGCTGGGGAACTAGCCGTCGCGCTAGGCGCGACTGGACAGCCGAGGCCGGCTCTCCTACGTGAGCCCTTCATCATCCGCCGCTGCATTTCCCGACCCACTCTGTTAGGATTTACCCCGTCCGGGCAATGATCATTTTGTCCAGCAGATAAACGATTTTCCTCTTCGAGGCGCAGCTCACTCATCATGAAAATTTCGAACGTTTTCCGCACTCTCATGCTTGTCCTTGGACTGATCCCGGCCGCGTTCGGGCAGTCTTCTCTTCTGGTTTCGAAAGCCGCTTTGCCGCCGGCTGACGGTGCGCAGACGGAGTCGCGTCCGTGGATGAACCCCAGCCTCTCGCCCGACGTCCGCGCCGAGATGGTTCTGAAGAAACTCACGCTCGACGAGAAGATTTCGCTGCTGCACGGGAACGGCATGGCACACGCTCCGTTCTGGCAGATGCCCCTCACGCATCTTGCCAACGGCGGCGCTGGATACGTCGAAGGGATTCCCCGCCTGGGAATTCCTCCGCTCTTTATTTCGGACGCAGGCTATGGAGTGCGCGACAGCGGAGCAAATGGACGCTATTCCACCGCGCTACCCTCGAACATCGGGCTGGCGGCGAGCTGGGATCCGGAAGCCGCGCACGCGTACGGAACGCTCATCGGGCGCGAACTTCGCGCACAGGGCTACAACATGACGCTCGGCGGAGGTGTCTGCCTGACCCGCGAACCGCGCAATGGACGTACGTTTGAATACCTGGGAGAAGATCCGATCCTGGCTGGAACGATGGTGGGCAATCTGGCGAAGGGCACTCAGTCGCAACACGTGGTCGGCGATATGAAGCACTACGTGTTGAACGACCAGGAGACCGGGCGCAATATCGTCAACGCGGTGATCTCGAAACGCGCGCTCCAGGAATCGGACATGCTGGCCTTCAAGATTGGCCTTCAGATTTCCGATGCCGCCGCGGTCATGTGTTCCTACAACCGCATCAACGGCGATTACGCTTGCGAGAACAAGTACATTCTCAACGACGTGCTGAAGCACGACTGGGGCTTCAAGGGATTCGTGATCTCCGACTGGGCCGGCACGCACAGCACGGAAAAGGCGTCGGCCGCGGGTCTTGACCAGGAACAGCCGATGGCAGACTTCATGGGACCAAAGCTGAAAGAAGCCGTCGATGCTGGACGAGTGCCGATGTCGGAAATCGATGACCACGCGCGTCGCGTGCTGCGCTCCGAGTTCGCTTCGGGGATCGTGGATGATCCGGTGCAGAAAAGCGTGGTGGACGTCGAAGGCGGCCTTAGAGTTGCGCAGCGCCTCGAAGAACTGAGCATCGTACTGCTCAAGAATGACAATGCAATTTTGCCGCTCGACGCCGCGAAGCTGAAATCGGTGGCGGTGATCGGCCCTCACGCGGATGTCGGAATGATTTCCGGTGGAGGCTCCGCGCAGGTCGATCCCCCGGGGGGCAACGCCATCGAGCCTCCGGGAAAGGGCGCGACGAAATGGCTGGTGCCGGTGTGGTTCCCGACCTCTCCTCTGAAGGCGCTGCAGGCCCGGCTGCCGAATGCAAAAGTTGAATTCAATTCCGGACAAGATCCGGCTGCGGCTGCTGCGTTGGCAAAGAATTCTGACGTCGCCATCGTCTTTGCTTATCAGTGGGAGTCCGAGGGCATGGATCTGCCAAGCCTGTCGCTGCCCGACAATCAGGATGCGCTCATCGCGCAAGTAGCCGCGGCGAACAAGAACACGATCGTCGTGCTCGAAACAGGCAGTGCTGTCACCATGCCGTGGGTCGACAGCGTTGCCGGCGTTCTGGAAGCCTGGTATGCCGGTAGCCGCGGACACATCGCGGTCGCGAATGTGTTGTTCGGCGACGTGAACCCGTCCGCAAAATTGCCCCTGACGTTTCCGAAGAGCGTTCAGGATCTGCCGCATCCGGTAATCCCCGCGCTTACAAAAGAAGACGAAGGTCAAGGTAGCGGCACCGAAAACGGCAAAACGCATGTGCAGTCCAAATACACCGTGCACTACGACGAAGGATTGAAGGTCGGTTACAAGTGGTATGACGCGGAAAACAAACCCGTGTTATTTCCCTTCGGACATGGATTGAGCTACACGAGCTATAGCTACTCGGGACTTAAAGTAAGTCCCGGAGCGAAGCCCACGGTGACCTTCACCGTCGCCAACACCGGACAGCGCGACGGCACTGAAGTCGCGCAGGTCTATGCCACACTACCCGACGCCGCGCAGGAACCTCCCAAGCGCCTGGTCGGTTGGTCGAAGGTAAAGCTAAAGGCCGGAGAGAGTCGCGATGTGACAGTCGCGATTGATCCCCAATATCTGACAATTTTTGAGGAAACGACCAACAGCTGGAAACAAGTGCCCGGACAATACACGTTCGCGGTGGGAGGTTCTTCAGCGAACCTGCCGCTCAAGCAACAGGTGGCTCTGCAATAAGGTTGAACCCTGGCGCCGGGTGTTCTTCGAGAGTGCCCGGCGCGGGATCTTCACAAGTTCGCGATGTCGGCCTCAACCATTCTCAACAGTTGACGAACCCTATCGAGTAGACAAGGCAACTTAGCGTCGAATATCTTGCCAGTATGTTCAAACGCCATGACAAAGCGGAGATTAACAGACTGATGAGGGAGTCTTGGCTCCAGACTCGGGCGCAAGGGAAAAAACGATTTATCTTGAGGGAGATGCTTGCGAATTGTTCGATTTCTTTCTTCGCTGCGTTCAGTGCTTTAGCGATGGATGCGTTCAGAAATCACTCGCCGTTCTCTGTGCGCTCGATGCTTTCAGGCCGGACCGTTTCCGTTGCGCTAATCCTACTTCCCATCCTCCTACTGGGAGGCTATCTGAGTGCTCGCTGGAGATGGACGGATTTCGAGAAGAAATACCCGGAGAATAGTCTCCCGCCCTGGAAATAAGGGCCCGTCGTCCGAAATCGGTCAAGCCTCCTTCTGCCGCGACAGCCGCAATCGAATCATCTGTCCCAGGATTGCGATCATCCCGCCCATGAGCAAAGCCAGTGATAGTGGCTGCGCTTTTTCAACCGGCAATACCAGCCAGCACACCGTGAACGCGACACCCGTCAGCACCCAGGTCCATCCCGCGAATCGACGACAAGCCTGAACGCTGGCCGGATCGTGGCGCAGCGACGACATGGCCGGAAGACCCATGGGAATCGTGTTGCCGGTGACCGCGAAGAACACGCCCAGGATGATCATCGTCCCGCGCCACGAGAGATTCGAGTCGCCTGACATTCCGAGCTTCTTGGCGAGCACTCCGCCCAGGCAGAGCACCATGATCAGTCCGGCAACCACCACGCCTTCCTTGAGCGACTGATCTGAGCGGCGCCGCGCCTCTTCGCCATTGTCATTTGAGCGGCGCATGGCGACCCGAAGAGCCCACGTCATGCAAGCGAACAACAGCATCACCACGGCCCAGACGATCGTGCGATCAGGTTGAAGAACCCAGTTCCACGCAGCGAGCACGATGCCGCTCACCAGCAACGACGGGGCGAGCCAATCTGAAATCGATTTCGAAGTTATTGTCATTTGGTTTCCTCTACGCTTCGCTTTTGAGCGCGCGTATCTTCCTACTGCCGGATTCCGTGCGAGTTTCCCGACCCGGCGTCATCTCCCAGCCCAGTGTCTGGGCAAATCCGAGAAGAGCCTCTTCGAGCACCGACATCTTTAGTCGGTAAAGGATGGTTCTTCCGGTCTTTTCTGCGTCGATGAGCCCGGCCTCCTGAAGCACCGAAAAATGGGCGGACATGGTCGGCTTGGAAACAGGGAAGTGGTCCGACAACTCGCCCGCTAGCATCGGCCGTTCCCGCAGGAGTTGCAGCACTCGACGCCGGGTCGGATCGGAGAGCGCTTTGAATACCAGGTTCACAGTTTCTATATTTAGCTAAATATCTAAAAATTGTCAAGCAAGATCTGTAACCCGTTCTGGACAGCGAACTTGGCCGTCGCGAAAAAAACCTGGCAGCGCTGTCGATCCTGCGGTTTTCCGTTCGTCGTGTAGTAGAGCCAGGGATTCGCCAAGAGGGTGTCTCGCTACAGAATCCGGCTCCCAGAGGGGTCCAATCAATTTCAGGAGAAAAGGTCATGCAATCAACGAATCAAACTACTGTTTCCACAAGTCAGCTTTGGACGGGCCGTATCCTCAGCATTCTGGCGATCGTTTTTCTGTCCGCGGACGGAACCGCGAAATTATTCCGTCCAGCGCCGGTGGTCGAGGGGATGACTCGCCTCGGCTATCCGTTGACGCTGACCGCGACTATCGGAATCATCCTGCTCGCATGCGTCCTGCTCTATGCCGTTCCCCGCACATCGATTCTGGGCGCGATTCTGCTGACCGGCTATCTGGGCGGAGCGGTCGCCAGCCAATTGCGGGTGGGAGAACCTTTGGTAAGCTATGTTCTGTCACCGATTTATTTAGGTGCGCTGATTTGGGCTGGACTCTACTTGCGCGATAATCGACTGAGTGCCCTTATCCCGCTTCGCGGTTAGTCTGCGCCGTCGCAACGAGGATCGTCTGTTTGCCCACTCATTAACCATTACTCGCTGCAATCCAAAACGACTAACGACTAAAGGAGAAATATCATGTCAAAGCCGACCCACGAACAAGCGCAACTGCAACTCCAGGTCTTCGAACTGCGTCGCGAAGCGCTGCTGCGCAAAGCCCGCGACTGGTTCTTCAAGAACTATCGCGCACAGAACATCGACGACGCGATGAGAATCGCCGCGCCCGGAACCGAAAATGGAACGCAGGTAAACATGGTGCTGGGCTATTGGGAACAAACCTGCGCCCTGCTGAACTATGACTTGCTGAACGAAGATCTGTTCTTCGAAACGAACGGCGAATTTTTCGGAGTCTGGGAGATGGTGAAGAACGTTGTCCCCGCGATCCGCGAGCGGTTCGTGAACCCGGGACATCTGGGCCATCTGGAAAAAGCGGCGCAGCGCTATGAAGTTTGGATTGAAAAACGCGCTCCCGGCCACCTCGCCGCCATGCGGGACTTCATGAAGCAGATGATGAGCCAGCCGGCGAAGGCGGCGTAGCTCTTCCGATCCGCAAACCAGCCCCGCGTACGAGGCTGCCACGTACCCGCGTCGCAGCCTCACGCGAATCACCCGGAAACCGCAACTCCATCCTTAAGAAATCCTTATCGCACTCAGGCCCAGCCTCAGAAATGGGGCACGCTACCTCCCTTCGTGCCTTGCCAGACAGTGAATGGAAGCAGAGGGTGGAGTCACATGCCTCACCTCTCCGTGAAGCAGTTACAAGTTTCGAACATCCATGACCGTCCCTCGGCAACCTTGCAGCGCCACGCAGAACGCGACGAGGAACGCGAGGAGAGTTGTGTTGCTGGTCGAGGACGAACCCTTCGTCCGCGACGCGACCTGCCGTACCCTGGAGAATGCCGGGTTTGAAGTCCTGCCCGTCGGCGATGCCCGGGAAGCAATGCAGACTTACGAGCACCGTCACGGCAAAATTGATCTGCTCATGACCGACATGACTCTGCCCGGCCGTAGTGGCCGCCAGCTCTCTCACGATTTGCGTGTCTCCTCCGCGGAGATCCCGGTCCTCCTGACTTCCGGGTACATCGAGAATGATTGGGAGCGGCAGGCGCGCGAACCCAGGATGTACTTTCTTCCAAAGCCCTATACCCGGGCGGAACTGGTTCAGGCATTAGAAAAAATATTCGGATCAGCCGTCCAGCGGAAGACAGCCACCCAAGCCAGTTGAGACCAGCCTCATCCTACCGTGGGTTAGAGAACCTGTTTCGCTCAGGAGGCAGTACCCCCTCCCCCTCCGGGCTCGCAAATCTTTGAGGAATAAAGACTTAATTTTTTGACTGCCGCCAGATCTTTGATTCCGAAGGAGTTACACGCAAAATATTTTGAACAAAGGAGTTACGCCGCAGCTTGCGGACTATATTTTCAATGAGCTATGAAAATTGGATTAGTGATTGTCTTTTAGTGTTAGGCGACAGTCAAGGACCATTATGGGAATCGGCGGAGCTCACGAAGCAAGACCGCCTAAGTCGTTGGAAATTGCTGCAGGCTTTAGTCCCTGGAAACCTGCGGAACGTCCCGTCTGTCCCAGAGTTTTACCTCTTGGGTTTCACTTTGTGTGGCATGGATGAACTTACCGCGCCCAGGACTGAATGACTATCTCAGAGAGGCCGGTACCGAGGATGATCGTGACGATCACGGCGAATACTTCCATCAAGCGTTCACTCATGTCCGGCATCTTACTTCGCTGTTGGGGAAAGTTGAGATAACTTCGCGGGTACCCGGAGGCGCGTGTTCGGTTTTTGTAACAGACCCACAAGAGTAATCGACCTAGGTTGACTTTGTGAGTAAAGATCAAAATACTGCTGTGCCCAAGCCGGTCTGCAATGCATTCCCCGGTTGCAGATCGGCTCATCAAGAAAAAAGGGGGCATCCAGCAACGAACGCGAATGTGCGGGCCACCCGGCATCCACACTTCATAAAACGAAACGTGAGGCACCCGCGATAACCGGGGGCACCCGTCCAAATGCTATAGAATCTGCTGGACTTCAGGGAGGGTCTCCTCCATGTCCATGTCGATGTCCAGACCGGTTTCGAATCCTGCTCCGAGTCCTCGTCTTGCGCCGTGGCTTGTTCTTGCCATGCTGGCGATGGTTGCGGTTCCTGCGACGATCACGCTCAACACCGTCCACGTTCCCGCGAAACTCCAGATCGCTGACCCGAATCCCACGCCCTACGGTTACACCTGGAGCTTGCTGCTGTTCATCGTCCCGATGGTGGTGATCGCTTTCTGGTTTGTGCCGCGTGAAGGAGTGAAGATTCCCAAGCGAGCTTTCTGGCGGACGATTGGGATTCTCGCTCCCTGCGGGTTTGGCCTTGATTTCTTCTTCGCCAGCCGGCTTTTCGTTTTTTCCAATCGCGGTGCGACCTTGGGGATTGCGGCACCGGCATTGGGTAAGCCGGTTCCCGTCGAGGAGTATGTCTTCTATCTAACCGGTTTCATCACGATACTTCTGATCTACATCTGGATGGACGAATTCTGGCTGGCGGCCTATAACGTGCCCGACTATGCGGGAG
>Ga0210402_10000289_pt1 | contig 57307 bp, 47 predicted proteins | sample IncBWC7MmetaG_FD_161055 | JGI IMG/M metagenome (GOLD analysis project Ga0210402, IMG submission 161055) | Forest soil microbial communities from Barre Woods Harvard Forest LTER site, Petersham, Massachusetts, United States - Inc-BW-C-7-M | ecosystem: Environmental > Terrestrial > Soil >... | reverse complement strand
CTAGACGCCGCCGTTGGAGATCTGACGGGGTCGGCTGGTTTTTACCCGATTTCACCTTCTTATTACGCTGGCCAGTCAGTCTACCGGCGGTTTTCATGCCAGGCCTGAACTCAATAACCTCATCACAGCGACAACGTTCGTGACGAGATGCGCGTTTATCATCTCAAACCGGAATAAGTGCGAAGGGTCGCACATGCTATTTCGGAACCGAGCAAGGGCGATGCTTCTGATTTCCTGATTTTTGGAAACTTCTTGTCGGGTACACAGCACTGCCAAACGAAGGCAGCGCAGGGAGCACTTTGGCGAGCTGGTGCAGCTGGATGGGCTGAGGTCGAAATGAAGCTGAACGAGGCTTTTGCCAGGAATTGGTCATGTGGTTATACTCTGGGTATGAAGACGGCGATTTCCATTCCTAATGATCTGTTTGATGGAGCGGAACGTCTTGCCCGACGTACGCGCAGATCGCGGAGCCGGCTCTTCACTGATGCCTTACGCGAATATCTGGACCGCCACGCGCCGGACAAAGTCACCGAGTCCATGGACCAAGCAATAATGGAAGTCGGCGAGGGAAAGGACGAGTTCGTTTCCTCCGTAGCTCGCCGTAGGCTAGAGCGAACGGAGTGGTAATCTCTCAGGGTGAGATTTGGTGGGCGGACCTGCCAGCACCCACCGGCTCCGGACACGGGTTTCGCCGACCCGTGGTTGTCGTTCAAAGCGACGCCCTTAATCAGAGCCGCATCTCTACGGCCATTTGCGTTCCACTAACCAGCAATTTGAAGTGGGCGCTAGCACCGGGCAATGTGAGCTTGTCCGCGCGGGTTACTGGGTTGCCAAAAGATTCCGTCGCGAACGTTTCGCAAATCATTTCCTTAGACAAGTCCCTTCTGAGTGAACGCGTCAGCCAGCCACGTCATAAGATGGAATTGCTCTTTTCGGGAATCGATCTGGTCCTTGGCAAATAGGCCTCATAGCCGACCCAGCTAAGTGCGGCTTGCTTCCGGCATTCCGGGCAATCGCCTCGACAATATCGTGCGCCTGGCGCAACAGTATTGGTGACGGCATTAATACAACTGGACCCCTCTCCTTCAGGAGATGGTACGACGAAAAAGGGCGCATCAAAGCCGTGTCCCACGGTGTCACTTCTCCGGCTCTGAGTTATGTTGATCGCCGCCCTCCCCATCCTGAATTCGCAACACTGTCCTTCGATGCTGGGCTTCGTCGTGCTCCAGGCGGGTTGCGATCTGCAGTTGACTCTCCGCTTCTTCCTTACGTCCAGCGCGAAGCAACGTCAGGCCGAGATAGTAATGGGCTTCGCGCAACGAATCGTCCATTGCTAGCGCGCGTTGCAGCAGATCGATCGCGTCCGGGTAATGCTTCTGTTCGAAAGCCACTCTCCCCAGGGCTGACAGAGCTCCGGCATGTTTCGAGTCACGGGTTAGTACCAGGCGGAAATTGGTAGCCGCCTCGTCGAGGTCTTTCATATTGAGTTCGATAAGTCCGAGACGGAAGTAGGATTCCGTCTGCTCCGGAGCCAGCCGGATCGATCGTTCAAATTGGTCCCGTGCCTCCTGCGTACTCTCTAAAGCTGCGAGAGTCATCCCCAGTGCACAATGACCGGATGCATCGTCGGGGCGCGCTTCAACGTAACGGGCGAACTGCTCGCGCGCGTCCTCGAATTTCCATTCCCCGAGAAACGCGCGTCCCAGGCTATAGAGAGCCACTGGATCGTTCTGCCGCAACTTCAATGTTTGTTGGAAAGCTGCGATCGCGTCCCGCCACAGCGACAGTTGCAGCGCCATCGCTCCGAATTCGAATTGAACATCGGGATTGTCGGGCGCATAGTTGCGGGCCTCTCGCAGCAAGGCCAGGGAGCTTCCCGAATCACCGGCTGCCGCGGCAGTCTTGCTTTGGTCCCGTAAAGTGTGGACCAGCGCGTCCGAGGCATCCGTGCGAGAAGAATCTATGCGCAACGCTTCGCGCAATTGAGGGACTGCGTCGTCCGCACGACCGTTCTGGAGATAGAGCAGTCCAAGGTGCGCATGGGCAGCGGCGAAGTCCGCCTTTTTCTGAACAGTACGGCGGAAAAGCTGTTCAGCCTCCACGTCGCGATGTTGAAGGACTCGGACGACACCTAACAAATCGAGGGCACGATAATCGTCAGGGGCGGTCCGCAGAACGGTCTCGAGATCGGTTTCAGCCCGAGTGAGTTTCCCCGCAGTCATGGCATGCGCAGCGTCCTGCAGCAAGGACAAGATCGATCTCGGCTTGGAAACCTGAGCTACCGGCATCAGGCTCAAAAGCAGTAGCACAGCGCCGCAGAGGAGTTTGTTTCGCACGCGGAAATGCCGCCCTTGATCTATTTTAACGGCTCGGTGATCGTGACGATGCCATCCGGTTTCTGATCCCGCAAAATCTGACGAATGCCGCTCGGCCAACGGATTTCGATCTCTCGGATGGAATCGGCAGTACCCAACCCGAAGTGCAATCGCTTGTCGCTAGAGGATTGGTAGCTGCTGCTGGTAGTCACGGTGGCAAATTGATCGCCCAAAGTAGTACTGACTCTTACCTGCGCTCCAATCGCATCGCGGTTGCTCTTCACGCCCACCAGATTGAGGGTAATCCAGTGGTTCGGCGTGTCTGTTTGATTCAGCAGCACCCAGGCGGGGCCATCGTTTGATGTGACGACCGCATCCAGTTTCCCGTCGTTGTTAATGTCGCCGACCGCCAACCCCCGCGCCGTCCAATCCTGATGGAACACATCGCCGGAGGCTGCCGAAACGTTCACGAACTTCTTACCCTGCTCATTTCGCAATAAAAGGGGTGGTTCGCGGTAACGCACGTTCGGATCGTACATCTCGATGGTGTCGATCACGTGCGACTGGACGATCAGCAAATCCTTCCAGCCATCGTTGTCATAATCGAGAAAGCGTACGCCCCAGCCTGAGTGCAGAAGAGAAATCGCGTTCAGGCCCGTGACCGCTGTTGAATAATCAAAAGTGCCATCCTTCAGATTCGTGTACAGCGCGTACCGCTGGTTGGCAAGATCGGTGATGATGATGTCGGGCCACCCGTCGTTGTTGTAGTCCTCAAAATCAACCCCCATGCCCGCGAAGGTATTGCCGTTGCTATCGAGCCCGGCTCCGGAAGGCAATCCAACCTCCTCGAACGTTCCGTTGCCGCGGTTGTGAAAGAGGTATTCTGGCATTGAATCATTGGCGAGCAGGATATCCATGAAACCGTCGTGATCATAGTCCGCGATCGCGAGGCCCAAACCTTTTCCCGGCTTGTCGATTCCAGTCTGGTGCGCTACCTCGGTGAACTTCCCACCGCCGTCATTGTGAAACAAGAGTACCGATTCCGGCTTGAACAGATCGGGATGGCAATAAGAACGGAAGCCCCCCTTTTCGGGACGCCCGCAAAACACATCGTCAAAGTCCCACTGCATGTAGCGGGCAACCACGAGGTCCAGTCGCCCGTCGTTGTCATAGTCCACCCAAGCGGCGCTCGTCATCCAGCCTGAACCAGCAACGCCCGCTGCGGCGGTCACGTCGGTGAATGTGCCGTCCCCGTTGTTGTGGTAGAGCGTGCCGCGGCCGTATCCGGCCACATAGAGGTCTTCGAATCCGTCGTTGTCGTAATCACTAACCGCGACGCCGGTAGAGTAGCCGAGGCCAGTGAGACCTGCGCGTTCGGTGACATCTTCGAAGGTTCCATCCGATTTCTGGTGATAGAGCCGATTCCAGTACTTCGGGCTGTCCTTCTTCGGAGTGGTGCCTTTTGGTGTCGGATCGTCGAGCCGCGCACCGTTGGCGAAAAACATATCGAGGCGGCCGTCGTTGTCGTAATCGAACAAAGCTACGCCTGAGCCCATCGTCTCCAGAAGGTATTTCCTGCTGGTGGGAGAAGCCTGCTGGCGGAAGTGAATTCCAAGTTTGTCCGTGACATCGAGGAAACGCCCCGGCGTGGGGGAGTTTGGGGAAGCCGCGAAAGAAAGCCAAGTCCCGAAAATCAAGTTCCCGAAAATCAAGGCAATTCCCAGGAGCCTTGCGCGAGCGGAAAACTTGGAAACGCTTTTCATGAGGAGCGATCAATGGCCGCAAGTCAACAGTTTAGCGCCCGAGGCAACATCCACCCGGGGCATCGTCAAAAGATCCCGCAGGGGGAATCGGGAATAATAAAGAGCGGATTGCGCCTGGAACCCAATAAGGCTTAACACTCACAAAAGAACAAATTCTAGATCGTTTTGGATGTAAAAGAAACAAAATCATTGACTATTGAGGCTGAACCGCATTACGATTCCCGGTGATAAAGTTTGCACACCCGTTAAGTCCAAGTGAACTTAATCGACGCCGAGGGGGAATTGCCATGACGCAAAACGCGCAGTTATCAGGAGTGACGTGGTTCAGAAAGTTCTTTCATGCGATCGCAGTGCTGGCGGTCGTTGTTTTCGGCGCGCTGCCGATGCTTGCCCAATTCGATACCGGCACGATCACCGGCACGGTAACCGATGCCACGGGAGCTGCTCTCGCACGTGCGGCGATCACAGCTACGAACGTGGGCACGGGCATCAAGAAAAGTTACGTCACCGATCAGAACGGCAATTTCGTGGCTTCCTCATTGCCCTACGGAACGTATGTGGTCGAAACTCGCGCAAGCGGATTCGCAGATGGCAAGAGTCAACCTGTCGAACTCAGCGTAGGCGCGACCGTGCAAGTGAATCTGACGCTGGGGGTGGCGGCGTCGCAGGAGAGCGTCCAAGTCAACGGTACAGCTACGACGGTTGACACCTCATCGAGCCTGTCCGGCACTACGTTGGACACAAATCAGGTCGCCAACCTGCCCATCAACGGACGCGACGTAAGCGAATTTCTGGAAGTCTCTCCCGGATCGGTGGGCTCCACAGGATTCTTCCAGGGCAGCGTCAACGGGATGGAAAATATCTTTAGCGGCCTGAATATCACGCTCGACGGCCAGAGCGCCACGCGCGGCGATATCAATGGGTTCCTCGATACGGAAGGCCAGGAGGGCGCGCGTATCACGCGAGCCAGCGTGGACAGCATTCAGGAAATTGACTACTCAAATAGCGGCTACACGGCGGAAACCGGCCACTCGCTTGGTCCGCAGATGAACATCATCACGAAATCCGGCACGAACGATTTCCATGGAAGTCTGTTTGAGTATTTCCGCAACGACTATCTCGATGCCAAGGACTATTTTGCGACTGGGCCTACGCCTTTAAGGCTAAACCAGTTTGGCGGTAATTTAGGCGGACCCATCATCAAGGGCAAAGTCTTCTTTTTTGTAAATTATGAAGGAGATCGGACCCACGTCACAACCATCAACGCGCTGAACCACACTCTGAGCGCGGCCGCTCGGTCGCAATTCGTGGCGTCCATGCAGCCTGTATTGGCCCAGCTTGCGCCTCTGCCAGCGGGCTGTACTGCTATACCGGCGCCAGCATCGTGCGTTGGTAACCTGAATTTCCCAGACCCTAATCCAGCCTTGGGGTCGGATATGGTTTATGACCCGACGGCTCTTCCTAGCACTGTTCGCGAAGACACAGGAGCGGTCAAAATCGATTACAACATTTCCGAGAAGGACAGAATTTTCTTCCGGTACAACATCAACGATTCGCTGACCAACGACACCTACGGCCCGAATTTGGACCAGTTATCGCCTCAAAAGCTGAGAACGCAGTTGGCCAAGTTCGATGAGACCCACACCTTCACTCCGACCTTGCTGAATGAATTCAGCGTCGCAATCAATCGCTTCTATTCCGACACGAATTCGAATACTTCTCAACCGCTAGTCGGCTTTGCGGGTTTCTTTACCGACCTGGGGTCCCTGCCAGGAGCGAACAGCTTTAATCAGGTGACCCCGTTTGCCGACCTTGAGTTTTTTGACAATGTGAGCAAGACGATTGGGCCACACACACTTAAGTTTGGTACGCAAATTCGCATCAACCGGAATAACGAGTGGCTGCGTCCGCAACAAGCGTATGATTACGCCAGCATTTCCGACCTTTTAAACAATAATGTTTTTGTCCTGCAAAAAATCGGATTCCCGGGATTTGTTGGCAACCGCAATTCCAACTGGGATTTCTATATCCAGGACGACTGGAAGGTAAATCGGAGACTTACTTTAAACCTCGGTCTTCGGTACGACTACAACACGGTTTGGGCCGCTGGAACGAATCAGGGACAAAACTTCGATGTCGCGAGCCAGAGTCTGCTTCCTCTCAATCAAGCGGCCTACCATGCGCCGAAAGGGGACTGGGCGCCCCGGGTGGGTTTCGCATGGGACCCGACTGGCAAGGGAAAGACCGTCATTCACGCGTACGGCGGGCTTTTTTACAATCCAATGCACTTCAACTTTGCCACCACAACCAACGTGCCTGCGCTCTCGAGCTACAATGTCAACGTCTTTCAGGCGATCTTCGCAAATCCTCCATTTTCGATCAACTATCCTTCTCCCAATCCTCCGCTACTTACGGGAATTCAAAACGTAAACGCGTTCCCGCAACATCCCAAAGACCCGGTTGCTACGAACTGGCTGTTTGACGTTCAGCAGGAAGTAGCACCCAACACCATTCTTACCCTGAGTTACGTCGGCAACAGTGTGCACCACATGCAGGCTGGTGTTGACTTTGCTGCCTTGAACGCCAACCCCGGAAACGCCTTCACCCAAGCTCGACAGTTTTCGGGATTCGCCAACGAAAATATCCTCTCTGACGGACTCGGCTCGAACTACAACTCCCTGCAAGTGAAGCTGCTCCGGAAGATGGGGAGGCTGGATCTGCAGGCGAACTATACGTGGTCCCACGAAATCGACGATATGCTCAATGTTTTCAGCCCTGGTTTTGAAAGCCCGTTCACTCCCAAGTTCGATCACGCGAGCGGAGACTGGGACGTTCGGAACAACTTCACTGCCAGCGGGCTCTACAGGTTACCCGATCTGAAGGGCTCGAACTCTTTCGTTCGGACGGCTCTGGGAGGGTGGCAAACCTCCGGTATTATTCAGACACGATCGGGACTTCCGACGAACATTTCGTTGGTCGGCGGATTCTTTGGCAATGCCGTGCGGCCTGACTACGTGTCCGGTCAGCCCCTATGGGTTCCGGGCCACCGGTGGCCAGGTTCGAGCTATAACATCAACGCTTTTGCCGTTGAGCCGACGTACGACGGGACACCGGGTGCCACGATCGGAACCGTCGGACGCAACTCGCTGCGGGGCCCGGCATATTTCCAGCTTGATCTCTCCGGGATGAAGAACTTCGCCATTACCGAAAGGGTGACGATGCAATTCCGGGCGGACATTTTCAACATCTTTAATCATCCGAATTTCGAAAATCCAAGCGGCGGCATATGTAACTCTGTCCAGTCCGTCACAAGTACTACACCAGCGAGCTGCACGATTAACGGCGGAGTTCCATCCATCAATCCTAATTTTGGTGTCGTTGGCCAAACCATAGCTGATGCGGACGGAACACAGATCGGGGGCGGCACTGCGCGCCAAGCCCAACTCTCACTCAGGTTCACTTTCTAATCCACTAACTTCCGCTTACCACGGCAGCAATGGTCGACCGTTGCTGCCGTATCTTCAAGAAGAACCCGTCTCCGAGGGTAAATGTCGAAGCCTTACATCTCGAATTACGATAAGTACCCGGTGGTCCGCGTTTCTGACTCACTGGATGCCTGCGAGATAGGGTGGGATGCGATCGGCCGTCGTCTGAAACAGAGCGTACGGCCCGGGCGTTTTGTGATTTGTGTTGAGTGTTATCCCGGCTGCTTTGAAAAAGAAATTGAAAAACAACTGCTAAGCGCACTGCAACCTGAGATCGTGCTGCGCGCTGAAGAATGTTATTTGCCCGAGAGCGCCATTCAATCCCTCTGCGCTCGCGATCTGGGCGACGATCCGGTTTTTGCTTTCATGGGCAAGTACGAACTCTCGGAATTCCTGGATGAGCGCGAGCTCGCCAAACAAAGAAGCCGCGTGCGGCAAGCATCGGGCACTGTGCTCGTGATTGGCACGGGCGCAAGCCTTCTTGCCGAGCAGTGGGACCTGCTCATCTATTGCGACATGGCAAGGTGGGAGATCCAGCAGCGCCAGCGCGCCGGCGAAGTCACGAACCTCGGTTTGCAGAATTGCACGGAACGTCCGCAGGCAAAGTATAAACGGGCCTACTTTGTAGACTGGCGGGTCGCCGACCGTTTGAAGAAAGATCTGGTTCCGAAAGTTGATTTTCTGCTCGACACAAATCAGCGCGATTTGCCCAAAATGATCACCGGGGCGCAGCATCTGCAGGGGTTAAAAAATGCGGCGCACAGGCCGTTTCGCGTGGTGCCCTTCTTCGACCCCGGACCGTGGGGCGGACAGTGGATGAAAGAAGTGTGCGACCTGCCGCGGGAGGTCGAAAACTACGCATGGTGCTTTGATTGCGTACCGGAAGAGAATAGCCTTCTGCTTGGCTTCGGCGACGTGAAGGTAGAGATCCCATCCATTAACTTGGTATTTCAACATCCTCATGAGTTACTCGGCGAAGCGGTGCATGCGCGTTTTGGAACCGAGTTCCCCATCCGTTTTGATTTTCTCGACACGATGGAGGGCGGCAATCTCTCCTTTCAGGTGCACCCGCTGACCGAGTACATTCAACAGCAGTTTGGAATCAACTATACCCAGGATGAGAGTTACTACCTTCTGGATGCGGGGGAGGGAGGGTGTGTATACCTGGGGCTGAAAGAAAACATCGATCGCAAGCAAATGACGGCTGACTTGCTGCAGGCGCAGGAGGGCACAATTCAATTTGACGCCGACAAGTACGTCAATCGGTTTCCCGCCAAGAAGCACGACCACTTTCTGATTCCTGCCGGAACTCCGCACTGCTCGGGCAAGAACAGTATGGTTCTTGAAATCAGCGCGACCCCGTACATCTTTACATTCAAAATGTGGGACTGGGGACGGCTCGGCATGGACGGCAGCCCTCGCCCAATCCATCTCCAGCATGGGTTTCGAAACATCCAGTGGGACCGGACAACAGAGTGGGTCGAGAAAAATCTGATCAAGGTTGTTGATCCCGTCTCCAAAGACTCCGGCTGGCGGGAAGAGCGCACCGGGCTCCACGAACGTGAATTTATCGAGACACGGCGGCACTGGTTCACTGTCCCGGTCCATCACTCCACGAACGGTGGAGTGAATGTCTTAAACCTTTGCGAGGGACGCGAAGCTGTAGTTGAGAGCCCGAGCGGGCAGTTTCCCCCGTTCGTCGTCCACTACGCGGAAACTTTTATTGTTCCTGCCGCCGTGGGCGATTATGTGATTCACCCACATGGTCCTTCCGAAGGGCAACAATGCGCCACGATCAAAGCCTATGTGCGCACGAACGCGTGATAGGAAGTTTTTTATTCTTATCCGATGGCTGACGTCACTTTGCAGGGTTTGCCCGATTCCATCCGCAAGGCAATTCGACGATGATTCTGGCGGCAGTCAGACAACTTTCCGAAATGGCAGTGCTGCACAGCCGAAAGCCAACTTTTTGAGAGGAGAAGCATAAACGCCATGAGATGTTTCGTTTCCTTCGCCTTTATAGCAATGCTCGCACTCTCGGCAACCGGAGCGCGCGCTCAGTATTGCGAGCAGCAGGTGGAATCGGGCGTTCCTGATCCAACCTTTAACGCACTGTTTACTCAAGACGGTCCGGGCACCGGAAATGAACCGGCGGGCTCGGCCGGATGGACCGGGGCGGACAGCACTTATTCGCGGGCCCTGCCGGATGGGAGAGTGCTGTTCTTCTTCTCAGACTCATTCCTGGCATCGAGCCCCGTCCCCAACGGAGCGACCGTAGTTCCGGACACAAGGATGCGGACGAATCCGATTTTTCAGGGACACAACAGCATTGTTGCCCTAAACACCGATGGGTCGCTGACTACCACTTACGGAGGAGACGCTCTCAACCCCACATCTCTGTTCGTTCCGACGAATTCGAACGACGTCTACTGGATGGGTGATTCCGTCGTGGTGCAGACGTCTTCAAGCGTGTACCAGCTCTACCTTTTCCTGCTGGAGTTTAACAGTTCAACCTTTGCGTATGTGGGATCCTCTCTGGCCACACTGTCCCTGCCCGATCTCTCGGTGCAGAGCGTTCAGCCGCTGACGATCGAAGGCGGAGTGGAGTGGGGATCAGCGATCTTGCAGCAGGGGCAGACGCTGTACGTCTACGGCATGGAAGACCTGGGCGCAGGGAAATACCCGCATGTGGCGAAGCTGGCGATAAGGAATTTGGCGAATCCATCGGCCTGGCAGTTCTGGAACGGCGGGGCGTGGGTCAGCGGTGCGACCAATTCCGCGAGGATTATCGGCGCGCCGGACAGCATCAGCAACGAGTACAACGTAAACCAAATACACGCGGACAAAGGGAACTCCTTCGTGCTTACCACGATGGACACGAGCGTTCCGTTCGGCACGTGGCAGAACATTGTTCTCTATTTCTCGTGCTCTCCGCAGGGGCCATGGAGTCCGAAGCAGGTGGTGTACGCCACACCGGAAACCGGGCAGAAGGACCAGCCCGGACTGGGAACGCTGCTGACTTACAATCCCCACGCTCACTTCGAATTCACCAGTAACGGCGCGGTTCTGATCTCGTACGATTTAAATACGACGCAGGGCGACGATTTAATCTACGCGGATAACTATCGTCCGAAATTTATCCGCGTTCCCATTGGTCTCAAGCCCTGAACGAGCCGTCAACAAGGCGCGGGCGGCGGTGAGAAAGGCGCCCGCGGCGGGTGTGCCGAACGAATTGGTAACGATCAAAGGCGGCGGCCACGGACAATTTACGGATGCAGAACTGGAAGATGCCTATCAGAAGATCCAGGCTTTCCTGCACTCTCATGGCCTGCTGCAGTAGGTCTTAACGGCGTCGCTTCCCGCGTTGAAGCTTGATTTCCTCATCGCTATCCCCTCGCACGACGAGAGTGTGCTCCGTTCGCCGGACATCTTTGATCTGCGACCATTGGGGAGGCACCGGATGGGTGAATAAATTGTATTGCGCTTGAAGGCACGCGCTTGCCGGAATGGAGCAGAGCACGGGCGCGTCGAACAAGCGGCGCATTTCGCGAGCGTGGGCAAGCCCGAGTGGCATCGGACTGGTGCCAAACTCAACGCCACGAACTCTTGTTCTTTTGTTCCAGGGAGAGTACCCGCGAGCGCGGTTTTCCTCCCACAGCACTATCCAGGGAAAAAGCTTGGGATTGAAACAATATCCTGCGACCAGTTGGTGTCGCCGGTTGTGGACAGTGACAAAAGCGTTCTCACGATCCGAGCCGGCGAGCACGCCTGCCACAAAGCCAGTCCCATCACGAACGAATGGTTGCGAGAGATTGATCGGCTTACCGTCGATGGATTGGGCATAGGGCCACTGGAATTCGACGTCCCTTGCAAGAAGTTCGTGCCCCTCGTATCCCGCGGGCCATATCACTCCGCGCGTTCCGGATACAAACAGGGTAGCTTCGCCGTTTGCAAAGAACGGCTCACCGAAAGCTGAGTGCTGCACCCATTGAAACTCGATTGCGGCGCCGCTGAGGTTGGTGACACTTTCTGTGATGCAAGCGGTGAAGGCCTCGTACGGCAGGGAAATTTCACGCCGAAAGTGCAGACGGTAGACAGGAAGCGTAATTTCCATCACCAGCGTCGCCGAATCATCATCTGCAACTGCGGAGACAACTTTCCATTCCGAGTTGGCCGCTTCGCCGTGCAAGCCCATTCCTCGCTCGGCTTCTTCCGATGACGGCATGCCGAAGTAACCGAGCACCAGGGCATGTCCGGTGTAGCCACACAGAAAGCGCCCTACGGGGCCATCTCCGTAGAGTGCTGCGTGCTCCCGCGAAGAAAATGTCTGAGGCTCAATCGTAGGCCATGGTGACTCCCAAAGAACATTGACCGGAGAACCGCAGAGACGAAAATCCGCAACGTGTCCGCCCCCGAGCAGCGCCCTAAGTTCGACGTTGGCATTCGATAAACGGTACGCCTGACGATCGTTCCACGGAACGCTATCCACGGCGCAGCGTGACATTCAGATACTGAGCCCCCCATCAATAGCGAAGGCCACGCCGGTCACAAATCCCGCGGACGGTGAGACCAGATAGAGTGCGGCCTGAGCAATCTCCTCCGCAGTTCCGAATCGCCCCATCGGCTGGCGGGCGATGAAGAGTTTACGGGCTTCCGCCGGATCAGGGAACGCGTCAAGGCGCTGCGCAAGCGACGGCGTTTCGACCGTGCCGGGGCACAAGCAATTCACTCGTATGTTGTCGTGGACGTAATCGAGGGCCATCGATTTAGTAAGTCCGATCACGGCGGCCTTCGTGGCGGTGTAACACGCACGATCTGTCACCGCCCGCAAAGCCGTTGCTGAAGCGGTATTGAGGATGACTCCCTCGCCCTGCGCTTTCATAATCGGAATGACGGCATGGCAGAACAGGTACATACTCTTCACATTGATCGCCATCGCGCGGTCCCATTGCTCTTCGCTGATCGCCTCAAGTCTGCCCGTTGGAACGATGCCCGCATTGTTGAATAGAATGTCGACGCGTCCGAATTTCTGCAGGGTGGAGCGTAGGACATTTCCCACCTGATCTCCTTGACTCACGTCTGCAACCACTGCAAGACATTCGCCACCAGATCGTCCGATCTGAGCGGATATCTGGTCCAGGAGTTCGCGGTCGATGTCGACCGCCACGACTTTTGCGCCCTCCCTCGCGAACAACGCGGCAGACGCAGCGCCGATTCCTGCCGCCGCTCCGGTGATGATCGCCGTCTTATTCTGAAGATTCATTTGTGGGTTGCTGCCCCCGTACCACCTTCCTGGAACCCCATTCCACCGGCGGGCACAAGCATGCCGCCATCTACGAGTAACGCCGCGCCAGTGATGAAGGATGCCATGGGAGACGCGAGATAAGCTATGGCATCAGCCACCTCTTCCGGCTTTCCAATGCGACCCAGTGGATGCATGTGATTACAGGTTTGTATCACTTTTTCGGGATCGGCTGATAATCCAGCCGCCCATCGGAGCATCGGAGTATCAATCGTGCCGGGACACACGCAATTCACTCGAACGCCCCTATGTGCATAATCGAGCGACATAGCCCGAGTTAATCCCAGCAAGCCGTGCTTCGAGGCCACATAGGCGATAGAGTTACTAATTGCCGTCATGCTCTGCACCGAGCCAACGATCACTATGGCGCCACCGCGCTCGACCATGTACGGAACGGCATACTTCGCAACCAGGAAACATCCCTTGAGGTTGATTCCCATCAGCCTGTCCCACTCTTCTTCGCTGGTTGTTATGGCGTCCCCATAAAGCTGAATGCCGGCGTTGCTCACCACTATGTCGATTGCTCCGTACTTCCTGACCACGGCACCGACGGCTTGCGACACATCTTTGCCGACACTTATATTGCATGGAAAGAACTCGCAGACATGCCCGTTCTTCGCGATCGCGGCAGCACCTTTCGGCCCTGCATCGCGGTCAATGTCGAGGATAGCAACCGACGCTCCGAGACCGGCAAGCCTTCGCGCCGTGGCTTCCCCAATTCCCATGGCGCCGCCAGTCACGATAGCGACTTTGCCTGTGAAATCAAGGTTCATTGGGCGTCACCTTGCCTGATGCTCGGCTTGGTGTGAAGTCTGAGAGTGAGCACCTGAAAGGGTTTGATCGGAACGCTGAGATCTTCGCCTTGAATTCTAATTTCGGCATGGTTCTCTTCAAGCAAGTTGCACAGCCAGGCTCGCTCGAACTTGAGAAACGGGCTGTGTATCCTGATGTTTGATGCCTGACCCGCTGTGTCCTGTAACCGAAGAATTGTTCCATCGCCATCTTCCGAGCGTTTCCACGTTAGCAAGCTGACTCCTGGATTCCCGACTTCCAGTAAGCTGGCTTCTTGATTTGGCAACAGAGAGGAATCCTGCGTGCCTGGCACATCATCCCGTTCGAGGGGGGTTAGTGCTTCCAATCCGAAGCGTGTCAGCGACGGAGCGTTAAACTGCGCGTTGCTCGTGATGGCGTAGCGAAAGGTGAAATCGCCTCCTTGCCATGCAGGAAAGTTCGTGCCCCAATAGTTGTTCATGAGCCAGGAGAAGATCGCACTGCTCTTGGGCTTAAACTCCGCGGGCCATTCGCCGCGAACAATGTCCCCAAACGCAACCAAGGGAGCGTCGAGCGGAACGATGCTCGCAGCCACCTGCGGATTGTATACTGAAGCCCAGGTTGTGGGCAGGTACCATTCACGGCTTCCTCCAGCAAGCTCATCTTTCGCTGGATTTACCCACGCCGCCTGAGAACCATATGTGAACGCCGGCGTGGTCACGGCGAAGGGAAACGCCACATAGGCGGACTCTCTTGTGAGCACGCGGTCCTTGTGTAAGTGATAAGTAATCAAAATGTCTTTTGTGGAGTTCGGTAACAGGATTTCCATCTGAATCGATGGGGTATTTGGCGCGGATGAACCAAGAGTTGCGACGATCCCAAGGGGGTTTTTCGTCACAGACATGAGCGTTCCCGAAGTCGCCGGATGAACAGTCAATGCGGGAGGCTTCAGTGCAGCTCCAAACCGATAGAGCGAGTTTTCCGGATAGTTGTCCCCACCGCTGACATAAAGATACTGGCCAAACTTGTATGGGCTTGACGAATCGACGAGTTCGCGTCCTAACTGTTTGTCAAACACACTCGCGATCGCTCCGGAGGACGGATCCAGCGTAACTCGATAGAACTCGTTCTCGAGAACGTTCCCTCGAATGTCCACCGAGGCAGCTCGCTCTTTCGCAATCGGCTTAACGGTGTACAATTTGTATCCCACCGCGGGCACGGCCGCAGCCAGGAAGCGCACACGAACACTGCCGGGGCCGAATCCCGGCAGCGAGATTCCTCTACCTTTGCGGAGTATTTCCACGGGAACCACAGCACCGGTTGAGGCGTCGACAAGCGTGGTGCCGTCTGGCAAGTCGGTCTCCACTATGCCCGAGCGTACCCAGTTCAACGAGTTGAAAACCGCAATGGAATTGTCCTTGGTTCTTACGAGCGGCTCAAGCTGGGCCCACTCGCGCTGAATCGATTCGTTGATATCATCGCGTGCCCGCACTACGCGAGATCCTTTGAGTGCGATTTGGTCTTCGCTCTGGTGGTGCTCCGGCTGGGTTGTCGCGCTAACGTACGTCCACGTGTGCTCGTCATAGAGAAGCTCGTTACGCCAGGCATCGTCGAGCATAGCCTTGTCGGGAAGCACTCGCGTGTCGATCGAGGAAACAGCGGCACCCATGATCTCGGCCGTTACAATGCGATGTTGGTTTTCCCGGTGAATGGCGGTATGGGCAGCATCGGAGCCGTATCCATCCTCCCAATAAGGACCGAAATCGCCTCTGACCACGGGAAAATTGCCCTTCCACTCGTGCTCGATCCGTTCCATAGCGGAGTGCACGGTAGAAAATTCAAACTTGGGCCAGGCATATTCATGGCTGAAACTGGCGACGATTTCACTCTGCTCCTTGGCGAGCGGCGTGTTCTCAAGCTGGGTGCCGAAGATGATCGCTGTACTGGCCGTATAGTCCGGACGCGTATATGCCTGCAGAAAAACCGGCAACGAATCGCGGATCGATTCCATTCGCCATGGACCGCCAAACAGTGTGTGGGCTTGCAGGTAGGCACGCGAGTACCACATCAGAACGCGGCCGCCATCGGGACCTTCCCAGTAGAAGGGAGACTTCTCGTTCCATCGCCCAAGCAGCATCACCGGAGCCCGCCAACTGTTGCTGGCTGCTACGAAATATTTGATGCCCGCGTCATGCAGAACCGAAGCATAGCCCCACGTGTAGGCCGGGACATCCACAATTTGCGCCGCATCGGACGTCGGCATTGGCAATTTGTATTCGCGTGCAAGATTGTGCTGGCCATAGAGAGAGCGAGCCAGAGCTTCCCACGATGCGTTCCCAGTATGTTGATTCGCAAACTCCGGCGGAACGACGATACTTCCGTCGCGAACATGTTCAAAAAACTGTTCTCGTGCCGCCGGGCTGCGTCCGTTCACATATTGATCGGCAACCCAGCTCCCGTCGAGCGTCCATCGAAAATCCGGCGTTTTCTTCATCAAGCCCATTGCCTGGTCGATAGATTGGGAGTGAAGCTCCGCGACTTTCGCGGGGTAATCCGTGAAACCAACATCGAGATGCTCGTGCGGTATGAGTGCAACGGTCCACTTTTTCGCCGGCTCGACCGTCGCGGATGCGGAGAGTTTCCCGATGCGCACCGTTGCTTTGGCGGCGCCGGTCCACTCCGGCACATCAAACACGAGCCGCGCCTCGCCGAATTCGTTGGTTGTCGAGAATAGCCTGCTGAAGGAATATCTGGCGACCCGAAGTTCCGCAAGGTCGTTCTTGGGAAGCGTGGAGGCGCTTATGAAAACGTCCACCACCTCCACAATCCCCGCTTTCGTTTCGCGATAAAAGATTGTTGGCTCAATTTGAGCGGAGAAGGCATTTACTTCGTATTGCTCCGCATCATCCTGAACCAACTCGAGCGCGTCGTAGATCAGGCCGGTGTGCCCTGGCGCAATAGCGCCAAGGGAATGTTGTGCCGTGGCCGGATCGTCCATGGCAGTGAGAACGAACGCGTTCTCTCCCTTCCGAAGCCAGGCAGCGGGAATCGAAATTGTTTTTTCGTCGATGGAAGTCTGGGGAACAAATGTCCCTTCCCAATCGCCGGCGCGGAAGTCGAGCTGGGGATGGAAGTAGAAAAAACCGGAGTGTCCGTTTACGTCGAGCTTTAAGAACGAGAGACGCGGCGTCTCATACAGAATGGCGAGTTTCAATCGATAAACACCGAGCGGAGCATCGTTCAGCACAAATTTCACCGTGAACGGGTGCAGACGCCCCCCAGCGATCCCGTTGGCCGGTCCAGGCTGAAAGCGATACCAATCCTTGTCGCGGCTCTGGCCCACCACAAACACGGGGTCGCTCTTGGGATCGGTATAGTTGATGTCTTGACTCTTAAATTCGCCCGAGGATCCGTCGAATGTCCCGATCTTCCAGAGCGTTTTTTCGCTGGCGTGCGCAGCTGCAGACAGGGTAACCGCCGTTAGGAGAGCGGTCATGGCGGCCTTGCAAATTTTTTTCGTGGTTACCATTTCGGCTGCGTGATCACAGTGCCCTGCCGACGCGGATCGTCCGTCCAGGCTCCCATCTCTTGTCGCGTGGAAAGTTCGTGGTAGCGGGCAAGCTTGTCGCGGTCGACTTCCACCCCGAGCCCTGGACCAGTTGGCACCGCCATCGCGCCGTTCTTATATTGCATCTTGCCACCAACAATGATGTCGTCAGTGAGGTGGTGATAATGCGAGTCCGGAGCGAGCGTCAGATTCGGAAGACAGGCGGCGAGGTGGAGCATGGCAGCTTGCGAGATGCCGAACTCTGCGCCACTGTGCATACCAGCGTCTACACCCATCGCTTCGCAGATCTGGCCTGCGAGTTTAGCGCGATGAATACCCCCATACCAGTGCGGGTCAAGCAGGACCACATCGAGCACATCCGCCATGATCGCGGGCGCAAGGTCCTCAAACGCGAACACCGACATATTCGAAGCCAATGTGACCCAAGGCGCCTTTGCGTTTACCCGCTTCATGGCGCGCATCCCCCACACGGGATCTTCAAGGTACTCCATATGGAAATCGTGCAAACGCCGGGCCACATCGATGGCCGTGGTCACCGTCCAGACCGCATTCGGGTCGAGCCGGATGCGGTGCTTCGGGAATGCCTCACGCAGTGCGATGAATGTATCGACTTCTTCATCCGGAGGAAGAACGCCGTTCTTGTACTTCAATGTCTTAAAGCCATACTTGCTGACGACTACTTTCGCAAAGTCGACCATTTGTTCGACATTCGATATTTCGCCAATGCCGTCGTCATTCGCATAGCGATAAAAAAGATAGGCGGCGAACGGAACCTCGTTCCGAATGCGGCCTCCCAGCAGGTCGCATACCGACCGCTTCAACGCCTTTCCTTGAATATCCAGGATTGCAAATTCAAGTCCGGCAAACCCAAGGACGAAACCAAAAAGCTTTTCCGAACTCGGCGCCGCCACCTTCCAGCGAATTCGCTCGAGGTTCATGGGATCTTCACCGATCAGCAACGGCTTCAATTCCGTCAGTTGGCCCGCGCGGCTGGCGCCGCTGTAGCATTCGCCCAGGCCCGTGATGCCTTCGTCGGTTTCCACCTCTATGACGATGCGAGAAAATCCGGGATGGGATCCAACTGAATATCGCAAGGGCGCTTCAATTGGGATGAAGGCAGGAGTCCAGCGAATGTCGGTAATCTTCATTGTGTCTCCGGTCCGCTAGCGCTGGTTCGCAAGCAGCTGTCCGCGAATGCCGATCCGCGCCCGGCAAATATGCCAGCGGCTCAGGTTGGCAAAATACATCTCGTCAAAATTTGCGCCGCCGAAGGCTGCATTCGTGGGGCTGGCAAGCATCGTCCCTTCCGGGTCGCACGCAAACAGCGAAACTTTCTCATCCGGCGTCACACAGTACACATTGTGCGAGGCGTAACAAGTCACGTACAGGTTGCCCTCTGCGTCAAGCGTCGCGCCGTCCGGCACATTACTTAACCCGGCAGCATAAACACGCGCCTTTCCGATCGCTCCCGTATCCAGAAGTGGCACCGCGAGCACATTGTTTTTTGTGCTCTGCACGACGTAAAGCGTACGCTCGTCAGCGCTCAGCGACAGCCCATTCGGAAACGACAGGCGGTCAAGCAGTTGATCGATTTTGCCATTCGGTCTTAAGACAAAGAGAAAACCGTCATCTTTCTTGAACTCGCCGGAATCGCTGAAGTAAAGGTTGCCCTCACGATCAAACACGGAAAAATTCGGAGTACGAAAGCGATATCGTCCGGCCCTTTCCCAGGAACGAATCGTTTTGCCGGACCGATCGAGCTGTATCAATGCACCCAGCTTGAAGTTGCAAACGAAGAGCTCCTGGCGCGGGGAAAACGTAAGTCCGAGATTGAAGCCTCCCAGTGTGGCTACCGTTCGGACCTTCCCTTTTCGACTGATTTTGTAGATCTGTCCGAGTTCGCCGCCTGCCCAAAGGTTACCGTCAGCATCAAATGCCACTCCTTCGGGATGGTCGAGCCCTTCGGCAAAGATTTCGAATTTCTGCAATGAAATTTGGGGCTGCATACTGAGCCGTATCGAAGAAGATCCCGGTTTCACTTGTTTGTCTGACATTTGAACATATATAGTGACTTTGGTCTTGGGTCAAGCATTGGAGGAATCGGGATTGCGGCTCGTTCAATACACTGTGCAGGGCGAAAGTCGTCTCGGCGTGGTGATGGCAGATCGAGTTGTCGATGTCAGGAAGGCGGCCGATTCCGCCGGCCAAGACACGAAAGCATTCACCTCGACTCTTGCCTTGCTGGAAGCAGGCGACGAGGCGCTCGCCTTTGTCCGATCGTTGAGGGGCGAAAGCAACACAGTTCCCCTCTCCGGCGTGCGTCTGGCGTACCCGGTCGCTTCTCGGAAAATCGTCGCTGTCGGTTTGAACTATAAGGATCACGCGATCGAAGCTGGACTCAAGATTCCGAGTGTGCCTTTGTGCTTTGCGAAGTTTACCTCCAGCTTGTCGGGACCCTTCGATCCAATTCAACTGCCCGCCGAGGATTCACAGGTCGACTTCGAAGGCGAATTGGGCGTCCTCATTGGCCAGAAAGCTCGGCGTGTAGCGGAGAGCGATGCCATTGGGCACGTTGCCGGCTACGTAGTCTTCAACGATATTTCCGCGAGAAGATGGCAGTTTGACGATGGCCAGTGGACGCGCGGCAAGTCGTGCGACACATTTGCGCCCAACGGTCCGTTTCTCGTGACGGCCGACGAGGTTCCTGATCCCGGCGCACTTCGAATCACCACACGTCTGAACGGCGAAATCATGCAGGATTCCAATACGAATCAGTTGATCTTCAATATACCGAAGATCGTGTCCTATTTTTCCCATAGCTTCACGCTTGATCCAGGGGACCTGATCGCAACGGGCACACCGGCGGGAGTCGGTTTCTCGCGGAAGCCGCCTGTGTACCTGAACGACGGCGATGTTGTTGAAGTAGAGATTGAACGGATTGGCCGAATCTCCAACCGAGTGCAGCGAGGCTATTGAAATGACTCTGGACAGCCAAGCGAGCCGTAAATTTGTAGGACAAAGTTCGGACGGAAGCAAAATGGCGTCATCCCGCGATATCGCAATCACTGCTGGCTGGGCTGAGCCGATTCATCGTGAGACCGTAATGGCGATGGTCGCGCGCCGGATCGAGCAACTCGTGCGCAGCGGCGATCTGAAGGCGGGAGATCGATTGCCCCCGGAGCCCGATCTCGCCCAGATGCTGGGTGTCAGCCGCGGCTCGCTGCGCGAAGCGCTGAAAGGTCTGATGTATCTCGGTCTCATCAAATCCCGAGCGGGAGACGGGACCTATATTCAGTCTTCTTTGAGCCGAGTGCTCAATCAGCACTTTCAGTGGATGATCCTGCTCGATGAAGTGAAGCACTTCGAAATCTACGAACTCCGGAAAATCATCGAACCCAGTGCAGCCGCTCTGGCCGCCAAGCGCGCCACCCGAGCCGACATTGAATGCCTGGAAGCGGCACTGGATGGACTGGGGGAAGGCCGCGGGAACCCAGAGTTGTTTCATGCTTTTGACATTCAGTTTCACGATGCGTTCGCCCAAGCGTCGGGCAACGCCGCGATACAAACCACCATGCGGATGCTGTATCACGCAACATCCGAGGCTCGAAAGGCAGTGTTGCCATTTATCGATGACTGGAATCGGCATTGGCGGCGGCATGAACGCGTGTTCGTTTTTATTCGCGATCACAAGCCAGCGCTCGCCCGCAAAGCGGTTCTGGACGATCTGCATTACGCCGAGACTTTGCTTCGCGAACATGCCGTCTCGTTGACCAAAGGCGGGTCGGGCAAAGATGGCCAGCTCAAACGCAAGCGCACGAACTCTCATCACCGAAAGCGGTTATTAATGAACGACGATCAATAAACGACATTCAGCAGTCCGGCCGAAATTGTGGGAGCAGCTTATGAAACGACCGTTGCATTACGCTTCATTCCTCTTTGTCCTTTTTTCCGCGGGTGTCACTCTCGCCGAAAATACGCACGTTAATTGCGTCCCCTCATTCCCTTTTCAACAGGAGTGGCAAGGAGCGGACGCCGCCTATTCAATTCCGCTGCAGGATGGCCGCGTGGCTTGGGTTTTCGGCGACACTCTCTATGGCAATGAACGCCTCGTCACCGGCGAAGAGCCTCGCATGGTGCATAACACGATCGGCATTTCTACGTGTAAGGACGGGCAGTGGAGGATCGACTATACGATCAAGAAAGACGCCAAAGGGAACCCCGATAGCTTTTTCAAACCGCAGCAGAACAACGGTACCTACTATTGGGCGCTCGATGGAGTCGAACATAACGTTGAACATAACGACGAACTCTGGATCACGCTGGTCTGCGTACGCAACGTGCCGAACTCAAACGCTTTTGCGCTCGGCTTCGAGATCTGCGGAACCGATCTCGCACACGTGACGGGACTGGAAAGCGATCCCCAGAAGTGGAAGGTTGCGTACTTTCCGCTCGTGGCGGAGAGTGTGCACGCGAATCCTTCGGCTTCTGCGTTGATCGAGGACAACTATCTTTACATCTACGCGCTGTACGAAGTGGGAAGCCGGCCGCAGATTCTTACGCGAATTCCGCTGCAAGGTCTTGGCGACCCCAAGAAGAACCTGCAATATCTCGGCACCGACGACAAGTGGCACGACGGGATTGAGCCAGCCAAGGCGAAAATCATCATGAAGACCGGGGCCTCGGAGATGTCGGTGCGCTATCACCCGGAGTTCAAGAAGTGGATCGCCGTGATGGTCGATCCTCAGATGTTTTCCGACAAAGTGATCCTTCGTACGTCCCCGAACTTGATCGGCCCGTGGTCCGATGGCGAAGTGATCTATCGCATCCCGATCCTGCAGAAGAGCGATCCGAAATACGATGCCGACACTTTCTGTTACGCGGGCAAGGAGCACCCCGAGTTCGAGCAACCAGGCGAGTTGCTGTTCACCTATGTGTGCAACACGATGAAGCCAAGAAAGCTGTTGGCCGAGACAAACATTTACTTTCCGCAGGTGGTGCGCATGCCAATGCCCGAGGCCGCGAAGAAATAGTTAATCTGTAAGAACACGTTTCGAGAAGGCGAGGGTGCGCCGGACCTGTTGTGTCCAGTACTGCCAGTCATGGCCGCCGGGAAACTCTTCAAAGACATGAGACACGCCCAATTCCGTGAGTGCCCTGTGCAGCGCACGGTTAGGATCGATGAGCGGATCCTCGGTCCCGCAATCGAAGCGGATCGGGGGAAGAGTGTCATGATTCACCTTCGCCCAGTGCAGCAAGTCGGTGTCCACATCTCCCGCATACTGAAATACCTCGGCGGCGTACGGAATGAACTGCGACAACTGCTCGACCTTTGTGATCGAGGAATGCGCAGAAATCCCCTGCACCTGCGACGCATATTTCATGCCTAGCCGCAATGCTCCGTAGCCGCCCATCGAGAGCCCCGCAAGAAGAAACTTTTGCGGATGCAATTGCGGAAACAACTCACGCAGGCAGCGCGGGATGTCATCGACAATCCACCTTTCGTAGTCGGCATGCGCGTGGGGAACATACCCGCTCCCGTCGCCCCAGAGTCCATCAGACGGCATGGCAATCATCAGTGGAACGGTCGTTCCGTCGCGCAGCATCTCCATCGCAATGGTGTTGAGGTCGGCGTTCAGCCACCAGTTCCATTGGCATCCGTAGACGCCGTGCAACAGCAGCAGCAGCGGCACCCCCTGCAGCGATTCCATTGCCGGCGGGCTGAACACTACGACGTCGCCGCGAGATCCTAAGGCGTCACCGCGAAAATTCAAAAAGCGCAGATTCTCATTTCCCGGGATCGGACGCGAAAGCTGGGCATTCGGGAATTGTTTCGCCATGCTCGTCTACACGCTTCCGGTAAGCAGCGGGATCGAGCCAAACAGTCCCGCGTCGTTTCCGAGTTGTGCGGCGACGATCTCGACCTTTCCCCACGGCGTCCACGCGTGCTGGTTCACATACGCTTGAATGTAAGGAATGATAACGGCGGCGCTGCGCATCACACCGCCCCCGATCACGATCCGCTCCGGATCATAGGCGTGAATCAATCCCACCGCTCCCGTTGCCCAAACCTTCAGACAGTAGTCAAGAATCTCGACGGCAACGCGGTCCCCCGCGTCCGCCAGTTCAAAGAGCATCTTGAAATCTATGTTGTCCTGACCCGCCAACTTGCTCGCCGAGAAACCCCGCCATTCGCGCGCCAGCAAAGGCAGCGACCAACCTGAAGCTTCGGCTTCAACACATCCAATCGCGCCGCACGTGCAGGGACGACCACCGACTCTTGCCGGCAAGTGACCACCCAGACAGCCGGCTTGCGCGTGCTTTCCCCGCAGCAGTTTGCCCTCGATCATCGCTGCACCACCGATCCCTGTACCCAGCGTGATCATGACCACATTGTCGCAACCTCGCGCGGCTCCCGCATGACGTTCGCCGAGCAATGCCATGCGGGCGTCGTTCTCGATGGCAAAGCGCAGACCGAACTCCTGCCTGCACCACGCCTCGAAATCGATTAACGGTGCGTCTTCATATTTCTTGTTGGTTGAGACAACTCGGCCAATCCGCGCATCGGCTAGGCCACAGAATCCAAGCGCCAAGCCTTCACACTTGGTGGCGTCCATCTGAAGTTCTGCCAGCAGCTTGCGAATCGCCGCCGCGAAGAGATCGAGCGCTGGCCGAAGGGGCTGCCCCGAATCGAGGGATATGCGGTGAGCGCCAAGAACCTGGTCGTCGTTTACCAGCGCGATGGTGGCATGGCTGCCGCCCAAATCAATTCCGATGGCCGGTTGAGTCATAGCAAAAATGAATCGTTTCGAACTACCAAACAACGCAATACTATTCGCTTTGAGCACATAATGATCAAAATTTTGTTCTTTTTATTTGCATTCGAGAGACTATACCATTAGCCTATTGCCATCATGAACCCCGCCTTTGCGTTCGTGAACTGGGCCGACGGCGCATTGCAGGTCCCCGGGCTCCAGCGATCGGAAAAGAAGCTCGGTCAACTGACCGGAATTTTCCGCGACCGACAAGCTTGGCAGAAGCTTGATCCCGAAACAATAGTGTATCGAGTCTGGTGGTGGGAACCGGTCGCATCGGGCACGGAAGGCGGCTTGTTCTGGGGGCTTACCGAAATCCAACCCGGCCGGGTCGGGAACGAGTATTTCATGACGCGGGGACACTGGCACGTGATCCGCAATCGCGCCGAATTCTATGGCACCGTCGCGGGCCAGGGCAAACTTGTTCTCATGGATCGCACGGGGCGTACCTGGTCGGAAGATATGACGCCCGGCACTCTGCACTACATCGCAGGTGAAGTTGCTCACCGCATCGTGAATACCGGAGACGTGCCAATTCGCGTGATCGCTTGCTGGCCGAGCGATGCGGGTCACGATTATGAAATCGGAGAGGGACGTGGATTCGGGGCGCGGATCCTTGAAGAACGGGGCGCCCCAAGCCTCGTGCATGCCGAGGCTTGAATACGTGAGCCGCGATCGTCAGAAATCTTCCGCCAAGTTTGATCCCAGGCTAGGCGTGCACAGCCACGCCGACGATCTCACATTCCGTTACGACGAAGGCGTGTTCGGGCCGCAGCCGGAATTCCGGCGCCTCGATAATATTCGCCGCAGTTTAAGAGATCCCAGCTGTGACGGTCCCGACCCGGTGTACTCGATCGTGATGGATGTCGGCCGCCGTGAACACCGGGACGAACTCGCGCGGCGCACGCTTTTATTTGGCGTTGTCGTTTATGCCGCGGGCCAACTGGGAGAAGAACCAGTCCGCAGCCAGGGTCATATCCATGCCGTCGCACCCCATTGTGGGTGGTCCACTCCGGAATTATTCGAGATATGGGAAGGGCGCGCGATCATCTATGCGCAGGAGCGCGCCGACGATGATCCAGGACGCTGCTTCGCCGTAACCGCCGGGCCGGGTGACAAGGTGGTCGTACCGCCCGGCTGGGCGCATGCTGTCATCAATGCGGATCCTGAGACCCACATGATGTTTGGGGCATGGTGCGATCGGCAGTACGGATTTGTCTATGATGCGATCCGCGCACACCATGGTCTGGCGTGGTTCCCGATCCTGGACGGTCAGCAGAAGATTCATTGGGAGCCGAATCCTTCTTATGGGCCCGGGGATCTATCGATTCGAGGAGCGCGTGCCTACCCTGACCTCGGATTGGATCCGTGTATACCCATTTATGAGCAATTCGCCAACGATCCCGATAGTGTGCAGTGGGTCTCGGAACCGGCGCGCGTCACATCGGTGTGGGCTACTTTCGAAATGTAGCCCTCGTTTGAATGCTTGCGCTCTGAATCAGTTCGCGACGCCGAGCCGCTGCTCCAGTTGCTCCAGCGACGCTCCTTTGGTTTCGGGATAGATGGCCGCGACCAGGATAAAGTCAATGAGCATCATGGTCGCGAAGAAGAAGAACGGCGTTGCACTCGATTTCTTCGCCAGCACCGGAAATAGACCGGATATCAACGCATTCATGACCCACAGTGTCGATGTCCCAATCGCCTGTCCCTTGGCGCGAACCCGCGTCGGAAAAACTTCGCTCATGTAGACCCAGATCACGGCACCTTGAGAGATGGCGAAGAAACCCATGAACGCCATGACCATCCAGACCAGCCATGACTGGTGCGTGCCGGTGCGGAACATTTGTCCGATCGCGGCCAGGAAGATGCAGACTCCTGCGGTGCCGGTAAGCAAAAGCTTCTTACGGCCAAAGTGGTCGATCACGGTCATCGCAATCAGGGTGAAAATCAGGTTCGTGAATCCGATGGTCACCGACTGCATGCCGGCCGAATACTTGCTCGCTCCGGCGGCCGCAAAAATGTCATTCAGGTAGTACAGGCACGCGTTGATGCCGGTCAGCTGATTGAAGGCTCCCGCTGTCACGGCCAGTACGATTGGCAGCGCGTATTTCCGCTGCAGAATCGGCTCGCTTACGGATCTGCGCTCCAGATGAATCGAGGCCACGATCGCGTTCAGCTCCTGCTCAGGATTTTTGTTGCCGGTGAGCCGGAGAACCTCAAGCGCTTCCTGCGTCCTATTCTTCAGGGCCAACCATCGCGGGCTGCGCGGAATGAAAAACAACATTAAAAGAAAGAACAGCGCCGGCAGAGCGGCAACTCCCAACATCCAACGCCATTCCATCAAGCCCAGATTCATTCGCACAATCAGAAAGTTCGACAAGTAGGCCAGCAAAATGCCCAGAACAATACTGACCTGAAAGCAGCCAACCAGACGTCCGCGCCACTGCGCAGGTGACAACTCGGCGATGTACATAGGGGCAAGCACCGACGACCCACCAATCCCCAATCCTCCGATGATGCGGAACGTGATGAGCGATCCCCAATTCCATGCCAACGCGCAGCCGAGCGCCGATAACAAATAGAAAACGGCCATAATTCGCAGGCTGTCGCGTCGGCCCCACCGTTCTCCCGGATAGCCCACTGTCATCGCGCCGACCACGGTGCCCCATAGAGCGCTGGAGACGGTCAACCCTAATAAAGAGGGAGTGAGTCGATAGACCTCGGTCAATTGGTGCGTAGTTCCGGCGATGACGGCAGTGTCGAACCCAAACAACAGCCCGCCCAGAGCACTCACGAAAGTGCTCTTCACCAGGTATCCGTTTATGCCCATGTGCCCGTTCCCTCCCCACCTGAATGAACGAATACTAGCGAAAAGAACAAAATTGGTCTACGAAATAGCGCATTTAGAATGTATAAACTTACGATAGCTGCAGCATTTGGCACGTCGAGTTTTTGACCGTTCGAGGACTATCGATGCGGTCTAGCAGGGACCTGGATCGTCGCACCTTCCTGAAACTGGGGGTGATCGGAACGGCAGCCGCCGCCATCAACCCTTCGATGGGTTTGGCTTCCGTACGCGCCACCCGCACGCTTTCGTCTCCGCCAACTCTGGTCGACATGGCTTCGGATCGGCTGACCTACCGGCTGCGCGATCTTTTCAACTGTCCCGTGGCAATGAACGAGTGGGGCTACGCGCAAGTCGCCAAATCAGTCTCCGCGATTACTGCTATTTCGTTTCCGCCTTACGCTTGTTGCGGCGTGCCTGAGACCGCCTGGAGTCCCGGCTTTCTCCTGACTTGTGAAATTTTCCTGAATGGTCGCTTCCTCGCGATCGCCGCTTCCCCCGACGGCGACGTCGAGTATCAGTGGTTTACGCATTGTGTTGTTCGCAGGTAAACAGCCGACAACCTGCAATTTTCCACGCGCATGTTCCTCCCGAGCAAGCACCGCGCCGTCGTGCAATCGATCACCGTAGAAAATCTCAGCGCCGCGCGCCGCCGCTTCACGCTGGCGTTCGATATGCGAGGAGCCGTCGCGAAGAAAACGAAACCCTGGGTCGTAAGCTCTCCCGGTGAAGCCGACAACCGGGTCACGTGGGACGCCCGGAGAGGCTGCCTTCTTTTTGAGGCGCAACATTCTGAGATCGCCGCCGCACAGGGGTTCCATCCTGCGCCGAGTCGCGTGGAGCAAACGCGGATGCTGCAGTTCGACGTGGAACTCGGCCCAAGGAAACAAAAGGAACTCGACTTCGTCCTCGCAATTGCTGAAAACGGCCGCGCCGCAATCGAACTTTACGATAGCCTGCAAGCGCGCTTTGCCGATCTCGAGACAGAAAACGAGGCAATCTTTGCCAGCCTCGTTCGATCGGCGTTCACACCACACAATTCAGCTTTCAGCGGCAACCTCCTGCGGCTGATTACAAATGAGGAATCGCTCTGGAAGCTATACCAGAACGGTTTTGCTAACCTGCTGTTTGCTCGCCGACTTTCTCCCGATTCAGCCTACGGCCCGACTTATCTGACCCTGAGCGGGCATGTGCTCCCCACTCTCAGCTTCCCGTGGGATACCTCGCTGACATCTCTTTTGCTGGCGCTGCTCGATCCGATTCCGCTGCGCAACTTCGTCGAGGTCTGGCTGAATGGCGGGATGCACGAACATCATTTCACCGATTATGTATCCGGAGAACCCGAGGGTCCGTGGTATGCGGCGAATGACGCCGCGATTGTTGGCTGCGCCTGGCGCTATCTCTGCGTCACCGGAGATTTTGCCTGGCTGGACAAAAAGATTTCGGATCGCACCGTGCTCGATCACCCTCGATGAGCATGCCGTCTATTGGAAGAAACTCGATCGCTTGGGGCGCGGTCTCGCCGACTATGGGACGATCGAGAATCTAGTCGAGGTCGTCAGCACTTACCTGAATGAGGTAGCCGGTATGAATTCGGGCAACGTGCGCAGCATGCGCGTGGTTGCCGATCTGCAGGAACGTCGCGGCAACACGGCGCGCGCCAAACAACTGCGTGGCGAGGCAACCGAACTGGCGGAACGGATCAATCGCTTCCTATACATCAAGGGCAAGGGATATTGGCGATGCGGCTAGCCTGACGGAACGTTCATCGAGGTTCGGCACTGCTATGACTTTCTCGCGGTCGTCGACAACATGGCGGACGATCTCACGCCGACGCAGAAACAGGAAATGAGCGCCTTTTTCTGGAGTGAACTGCATGGCGAAAAATGGATGCGAGCGCTCGCACAGGGAGATGCCGACTCGACCTGGAATATCCGCCCCGACCATAGCTGCTAAAGGCGCCTATGCAGCGTGGCCGCCGATGACCGCCAAGGCTCTATATAAGATCGACTCCCCGGAGCGAATCTGGCGTTGGCTGCGGGAGGTGGCAAAGGCTGGCAATCAGGGCCCGATTGGCCAAGCGCATTTCGTGGAGGACGTATATCCGCCAGTCAATCGCGGGGCCTTCAAGTCATCGGAAGACGCGCCCTTCATTGAAGACTGGTGCTGCATCGCCGCAGGCGCTTTTACGGACCTCGTGATTGACTCGATCTTCGGCGCGGAGCTTACTTCTCCACTGGAATCAAGGTGAACTCCCATCTCGGCAACTTCGATTCCAGCGCTCGATCAGAGGGAGTGCGCTACCAGGGAGGTTTGTACAAGATCACGAAAGATGGAGCACAGCGCGAGAAAGCGTGATGGCTCAGAACTCGATCCGTTCACACGCGCATGACTTTGATGCCCAGTTTCGAGTACGGCGCAACCGTCTCGTCGCTCGCCGCTGTGTCGGTTACCAGGACATGCAGTTCCTCAGGTTTGCAGATTCGCCAGTTGGCCACCAGGCCCAGTTTGCCGCTATCGACCACCGCGACGCGGCGACGCGCAAGCTTCATCATCGTCGAATTGAGTTCCGCCTCATCCGCATTGAAACAACTTGCCCCCCAAGTCGCATCCATTCCATCCGCACCGATGAACATCGTGTTGATCAGCATGTTATCGAGCGATCGCAACGCGGCCGTCCCGACCAGCGAAAACCATTCGCCGTGAAGGTGTCCGCCTGTCACGAAAACGTATACATCCTTGCGCTGGGAAAGCTCCATCGCCACGTTGACCGTGTTCGTGACCACCGTGATGTTGGAGTTGATCGGCAGTCCACGAATCACTTCGGTTGTTGTGGTTCCGGGCGTTAATGCAATCGTTTCTCCAGCGGTGATGAGCGCGGCGGCAGCTCGCCCAATGCGGCGCTTTTCGTCAGCGGCACGCTTCACCTGCGCCAGGAATGACTGGTCGCGCCGGAATTGCTCGTAAAACAGTGGTTCGATCGATACCGCGCCACCGTGGGTGCGCCGCAACAGTCCCTTCTGATCCAGCGCATCCAGGTCTCGCCGGACGGTAACGACAGAGACGCCCAGCTGTTCGCTCAGAGTTTCGACCGAAACCCGTCCGGTTTGCTGCAGACCGGTGAGAATAGCGGTAAAGCGGACCTGCTGTTTATCCTGGGACGCGCTTTCAAACTCTGGTTGTCCATTCGGGCCGATTCCTGGCCGTGGGGACCGTTCACGCTTCATAATAATGCCGTTCCTGTAAATCCCTCGCGGTCTAGAAAACGAAACTCTTCCGGACCGACGTTTTGCGATTCAGCCCAAAACGAAAGCGCTGTTGAAGCATACTACTCCAGATTACAAAAGATCGTATCGTCAAACAAATGCTATCCAATCCCCTCAAAAAGCTTCTATTTTGCAGATGTCAATCATCGTTTTACTCATTTCGCGCTCAAATAAAATAGTAAAATGATTGATTTCTAACCCTACTGTTGAGACTCGGAAGGCGACCGCATCAGCCGCGCGTTGCAATTCGGGTTTCGCGAGGAAAACGCATGACCTTGGACCGCCGACAATTCGTGAGTGCCCTGCTTGCTTCCGGAGCTGCCGCCGCTGTACCAACGCCGAGCATCGACAGGAATCCCGTTTCCTTGTCGCTGCCAACATCCCTTCCGAATCCTCCCCGCACGAACGTTGATTTCCGCTTCGCCCCGCACCATCAGCAATCCACCATCTGTTTTCCAGACGATCCCAAGAAGACCATCGTTGACTAAGCAGGTGACTTGCGATACGGATTCGCCAAGTCACTGTCCGCTGGCATGGAAAACTTCGGCACCGTCATCGAGTTCTCGCTCGCTGGTTTTCAGGACGACAAGATTCTTCGGCAATGGATCGAATCCCCTGCAGTTCCCATCGTGCACACGCTGATCGACCGTCCCGCTGCGACGTTCGAACTGATAGCGTTCGCAACCCGTCATGCCGGCGAAGGCCGAGTCGACAACGTCCTGCCTTCCATTACGTCAAAGTCACAGTCGAAAACTAGCCGCGTCGCCGTCGTTCCGAAGATCCACATTCGGAACCTGTGAACGGCTCGAACTGGAGAGCTATACCGTCCCCATAGCTACGGTCCGCGCCCAGGGGAGCAAATCGCCCGTGCTTGTCGCCGCGCAGCTCAACAACAATCTCGGGAGCTGCATGTCGTGGGAAGAGGAGGGATTCACTCTTTATCTAGCGCATGGCGAAGCGTCCGAAGAAGTGTCGGCACGGTATTTCGTCCGGCTGCCACAGGAAAACCAATCAGCCGAAACCCCGGGTCATTTACTCTGGCTTGGCCTGAGGCGGCCAGTTGGGCGTTTCAATACCGAACTGCTTTGCATACTCGGCGTTCAATCGCTGCCAGCCGCCGAACTTCATGGCCTCGGGCCCGACCATGCGGCCGAGGGGAGTTCCGCTGAGCAGGTGATCGAGAACATCGAAACAAATGTGCCACCCGGCAGCACCCATTGCGATAAAGCGGTGACCGATGTTGGTCCACAGCGTCAGGCGCGTGCCGCCACCCAAGTCTTCGAGTTCCCACCGCATATCGAAGCCGCCCCACTTGTACTCAAGCGCCTCGGGAGCGTCGGCTCGCGTCACTGTTGTTTCGGTAACGCGCGGTACGGGCGCTCCCACCGTGGTGAGCTTCACCTTGGCTCCGGCCGTACCCAGGTTCCCATCAGCGTCGAAGGGCGCCCACTCGCGCAGATGCGCCGGGTCGGTAAGAGCCTGCCAGACTTTTTCCGGCGAGTGTCGCAGTTCTCTGACGAGAATGAGCGTCCACTTTTCTTCACCGTTTTGTCCCCGTTCCTTGCCTATCTGCGCCCCGCCGGCCGGACTCGGTGTGTACTGCTCGCGCGGTGTGTACTGGTTCCGATCGGTCACCTTGTTCTCCTTAGCGTGAATAACGTGCCAGCTGGGTGAGCTGAACGAGGTTGCCGCAGGTGTCTTTCAGCATCGCAATGGTTGAGCCAGTCGCGTCGGTGGGCGGCATCGTGAACTCGGCGCCGCGGGCCTTGATCCGCTCGTAGTCGCCCTTGACGTCGTCGGTGAAGAACATGGCTGCGGGCTGGCTCTGTTGAAAGATCGCCTGCTGATACGCTTTGGCCGCTGGGTTGTTGTTCAGCGCCAGCTGCAGCTCAGTGCCGTCCGGTTCCTCGGGCGAGGCCACGGTCAGCCAGCGATATGGGCCCTGACTGAAATCAGTCTTCTTTGCAAAGCCCAGGATCTCCGTATAGAAGCGCAGGGCCTTATCCTGGTCGTCCACGTATAAGCTGGTCACTTTGATTTTCATTTCGTTTCTCCTTTATCACGTTCGCGATTTGGGCCGCGTCGCCTTCTCCTTAGTCTTCAGTCTTCCTTTCGTTGGTGTTGATGATCCATACTGTTCATTCTCCATACGGTCGAGGTGGCGTTCGAGGGCATCCACGTGAGAAGACCAGAACCGGCGGAATTGAGCCAGCCAGGCATCCATTTCCTGAAATGGTTCAGGCTTCAGCCGATAGAGACGGCGCTGTGCGTCCACCGTCGATTCCACGAAACCGGCCTCGCGCAGCACGCGCAGGTGCTTTGACGCGGTCGGCTGCGTCATACGAAGCTGCCGCTCGATCTCTCCCACCGACTGTTGGCACGAGACCAGGAGGCTCAGTATCGCGCGGCGGTTTGGCTCCGCAATAATTTCGAATACGGATTCCATCCGCTTTATATACTCTACATAGCATATACGTGTCAAGGTATATTTAGACAGGGGTGTGTGGCACCGGTTCGCTTGGCGCTGAAAAGTAATGTCAGAGCGCGGCCTCCACAGCTGCGTCATGCCGTCTTGTAGTCTTTACAACTTAAGTAAGTGATGCCGGCGGGTCGCCTAAGTACTTGAGAAGCCGTGAGAGACACGCGAATCGTGGGTTGGAATCGTGGGTTCAAAGGGAGCCTCAACCTCGAATAAGATTCCATCGGCCTTTGCGTGCCCCACGACAATCACCACATCCGTAAGGAACCCTCTGGGAAGAAACCCCTTTCGAGTCCCTTGCGGACGCCGCGGGCTGCTAGGCCAACAGCTCCGCTCTTCGAAACGGCTGTATCTTGGGTTGCTTCTTTTGCTGCTCCTGCCAGAGATCGTGCTGTATCTGCATCTTTAGCCAGAAATCGGGCGATGTGCGCAGCGCGGCTGAAAGACGCAAGGACATGGAAGCAGAAATACCCGCCCTTCCGTTCAGAATCCGCGAAAGATGCGCTCGGGTCACACCTAAACGCCTTGAGGCTTCGGCAACGGTGATGTCGCCCAGGTAGTCCTTCAAAACTTCGCCTGGATATGCAGGACTGAAAATCATGTTCTTCACCTCTAGTGGTAGTCGTGGTAATCGACAAAAATCACGTCTTCCTCATCGAATGAGAATGTGAGTCGCCAATTGCCACTGACCCTTACGGCTAAATGATGGGCGAGATCTCCCTCCAACCGATGCAACTTGTTGCCCGACCCCCTGGTCCCGAACTATGAAACTACAAACTCCAAGTGCTTTATCTGGTGTCGCTTAGGGAGCAGCGTACTTCTTTTTCTCTCGCTCAGTTGTACTGATCTTGTACCGAGCTCTACCGATCTTGTACCGAAAGGAGGGAATCCGCAATTGTTGGTCAACAATTTGGCGGCTGTCATCGAAAGCTTGGAAGCTCGATGGCGACGCTGGCAGAACCTCCCGATTGTAGAGACTCCAATCCGGAATCGCGGCGTACACCGCGGCGGGCACGGTTCCTGATTGCAGATCACTTGGAGGTCGGAGTCTCCTGGTTCAGCACCGCGACCCATCGACCTTTGCGCTTTACCCAAGTTGTGCTTTCGATAACAGTTCCTTGAGGGAAGCTTCTGCTCCCTTCGTGGCCGATGCGAACCGCGTTATAGGTGAGGATGACCGTCGAATCGGTGGGCATAAATCCGCGAATAGGGCCGAACTCATAATGAGCGATCGTCCGTTCCTTCATCGTTTTCAGGTAGTCTGGCTGCCGCATGATTCCTGATTGAAAGATCATAACGGCGTCGGCGGGCACGAGTTCCTGGAAGGCTTTTGCATCCCTTTCCTGGGCAACCTTCCAGACGAGTTTTTCGAGTTTGATTACTTCCTCGATGATCGCGTTCTGTTCGCGGGAACTTTTCACAGGTGGCTTGGAGTTCCGCGGTTTCGGTTTCATAAGGTTTTCCGGCGTCCCGATCGATAAACGACGTAAACCAAAGACATTACCGCCAAGAGCGGCAAGAATGTGGGAATCGTATATACCAGCCCGTCTACCCAGAACGTGCTCAGCGCAATGCAGCACATCGCCAGAATTGCAAACAGAGTCGGCCAGGGGTGGAGCGGTAGTTTTAGTGGAAGCGCAGAGAGTGCCGCCGAACTGATCCTCTGGCGAAATCGCAAATGCGTAATCAGGATGACTCCCCAGACATAGAACATACCTGCGACTGCCGTGCCGTACAGCATGAGGAAAGCGTTCTTCGGCGCGAAAACCGCAAGAAGAATCGCAGCTACCATACCCGCACTTGACACCGCCAGAGCTCGGTGCGGAACTCCCCTCGTGCTGAGACGGCCTAGCCAGCGCGGGGCATAGCTTCCCCTTGAAAGCGAGAACAACATGCGGGTCGAGAGGTACAAATTTGTATTCGCGCTGGAAAGAGCCGCCGTGATCACGACTAGGTTCATGATGCCGGCGGCAAAAGGAATCCCCGCCGTCGCGAATGCGCGCACAAACGGGCTTTCGGCAATGCTCGCGGAGCCCGTGCGATCCCAAGGCGTCATGGAAAGCATCACGGTAATAGCCAGCACGTAGAAGATGATGAGCCGATAAACGATCGTGCGCATTGCTCGCGGTATGCTGACAGAAGGATTCTGAGCTTCGCCCGCAGTCACCGCGATCACTTCTACTCCCATATAACTGGTGATGACCAGGGACATGGCCAGCCACACTCCACGCCAACCATGGGGCAGAAATCCTCCGTGGCTGGTGAGGTTCGCCAACCCCACTGCAGGCCATGGGCCTAGTCCGGTGATTAGCAATAGGCCAACTGCAATAAAAATGATAATGGCGAGAACCTTGATAAGTGCAAACCAATACTCAAACTCACCAAAGTTGCCGACTTGCAGCGCATTGATGGTCACAAGGGCGGCCGAGACCAGCAGTATCCATTCCCAACCCGGGACGCGAGGAAACCAGAATCCGAAGTAGATGGCTACAGCGGTTACTTCCGCGCCGATCGCGATGATTTGCACCAACCCGTAGGTCGCACGCACAGTGAAACCAGCCCACGGACTCAGGTAGGTCTCAGCGTAAATGCCAAACGAACCTGCCACGGGGTGGACAACTGCCATCTCGGCGAGTGCGTATGCCATTACCACCGCTACGAGCGCCCCAATTAGATAACTGATGATGATGCCTGGACCGGCAAGCTCAATCGTGACGCTGCTTCCTAGGAACAGGCCGACTCCGATGGCTCCGCCGATGGCGATCATGGTGAGCTGCCGGGAATTGAGGCGGCGTTGGAGTTCTCCAGATTCCTTTGGCAGGGGGGGCGTACTCACATCCGGATGGGACACGGGACCGGTTGAAGAGTTGTCCAAGCAGCACCTAACCTTTGTGACCCGATTATCTATTTCGACTAATGGCGTGGGATACGCCGCAACACGTCGACAAACTTGGCGATCTCGTCCACGGTGTTGTAGTGGACGAGCGATGCCCGAACGACTCCGGACTCCGATGGAATTCCCATCCGGCGGAGCAGCCGCGGCGAGTACATATTGCCGTCACGCACTCCGATCCCGTTTTCCGCACAGGAAGCGGCCACCCGGGCCGGTGGCACTCCGTTCAGGTTGAAACAAATCGTTGGAACCCGCTGCGTGAGTTGACTCGGCTCTCGGATTCCGTAGACAGTAACATCTTCGAGTTTCGCGAGGGACCGCAGAATTTCTGCAGACAACGTCGCCTCGTAGACACGAATTGCCTCCATCGCAGCAACTAAGCGTTGGCGCGAGGAAGCGGAGAGCGAATCAGCAACTAAGTTGCGTCCCAGTTCTTCCAAATAGGCGACGGCGGCATTCATACCAGCCACGTTCTCATATACGAAGGTTCCGACCTCGATCTTGCCGGGGATCTCGTCGGGGATGAAATCTTCGCGGAAGGTTGGCAATCCTTCCAGAAGCTCGCGCTTGCCCCAAAGGAAACCCATGTGGGGCGCAAATATCTTGTAGCCGGAACACACCAGGTAATCGCAGTTCCAGCTCTGCACGTCGATGACACCGTGCGGAGCGTAGTGAACCGCATCCAGAAAGACCTCAGCTCCAGCCGCGTGCGCCATGCGTGCGACTTCTTTCACGTTGACGATTGAGCCCAACGCGTTTGACGCCACCGCACACGCCACCAGTCGAGTCCGCGAACTGAGCAGAGGTTCCAGGTCTTCCACGTGGAGAGTGCCATCTTCCCGCATTTTCCACCAGCGGATGTCCACCCCTTTGCCCTGCAGCGCGAGCCAGGTGGCGATGTTCGCTTCATGGTCCAGGTCGGACACAATGATTTCTTTTCGTGCTCCCAGAATGTCGGCGATGGCCAGACTGACCAGACGGATAAATGAAGTGGCATTCATGCCGAAGGCCACTTCAGACGGTTCGCGGGCGTTCAGCAACGTAGCCACACTCCGCCGCGCTTGGTCTATGGACGCATCCACTTCCTGACTGTGGCGGTAGCGGCCGCCGCGCTGCACATTACGGAATACAAGGTGATGGCAGACCGCATCGAGCACCGACTGTGGTATCTGTGCTCCTGCGCCGTTGTCGAAAAAAACAAAGTTGTCCCCACTATTCAAGGCCGGGAATTGCCGTCGTATTGAGTCGATCGGAAAATTTGAGTTTGTCATTTTCTAATGCGCTTGCATTTCCTGGTAGATGGCGGCGGCGTTATCGGCAAACGTGGCTTCGTACTTGGCGTATTGCCTGAAATCGGAATATTTCTCCATATGAATGTCATGCCGCACCTGCTCGAGCGTTTCATTTGCCTGCTTCAAGGCTCGCACTTGCTGGTATAGATCGTTCAGGTAGTCGCGAAACCGCTTTAACTCGGACTTCGTAGCGAGTTCGAAATGACCCGGGACGACATTGTCCAGTGGCAATTCCAGAACATGGTCCAGGGCATGAATCCAACTTTCGACGCTGCCGTTGTCCGTGGCCGGTGACGAACGGTTCAGGAACAGATCGCCCATGGAAATCGCACGCTCTTCCGGGAAGTAGACTAAGGCGTCTCCAGAGGTATGGGCCTTGCCAGGAAAGTAGATTTGGACGGTATACGGTTCGAGGTGCAACGTGACTTGCTGCTGAAAAGTCAGGGCCGCGGGTTCAAAGTGGAATTCCTTCATGCTCGGATTTTTTTGAAGCGCCAGCGTACGTTCCCGGGTGAAATCCGTGCTGATCACGACTGCCGATGGGCCAACAACCGCGTTCCCTCCCTGATGATCCGGATGATAATGCGTATTCACAATGTACTTCACGGGCAAGCCAGAGACTCGCCGGATCGCGCTGAGCAATTTGGATCCTTCAGTTGCATTGAGCCCCGTGTCGACGACTAGAATCCCCGCCTCTCCAACCAGAAAAGTGGAATTCGCGCTGGCATCATTGTCGGAGATATAGGCGTAAAGTCCTTTACCAATCGGCTTGACGGCCGGTTCAGCCGCAGCCATGGTAGAGCAGATCGACACCAGAAGTACGATGTTCCAACAGTTAGAGTTCCGCAAACGCAATCTCCTCAGAAACTGAGCTTTAAGGCAAATTGGACCAGCCTCGGTCCGCCCGATCCGAGACCGACATTGTTCTGGGCCGCATCCGGAGTAGTGAAAAGCGCTCCAAAGCTAGGTGCCGCAGAGATGTTGCTTGGCAAGGCGAAGCTGGGATGATTGGTGATGTTAAAAAATTCAGCGCGGAATTGTGCGTTGAACTTCTCGCCAACCTTCATGTTCTTCAGGAGCGAGAAATCGAAATCACGATATCCCGGCCCAACAACGATATTTCGTCCGGCGGTTCCAAAGGTGAGCGGCTGATTGTCCACGAACGCCGCCGTGTTGAACCACTTCTGGACGGTGTGGGAACCGGCGTTGGGATCGCCGACCAGGTCAGGGCGGTCGTTGCCAAGTCCGGTGCCGCTTAATCCTTTCCCCGTCAGAACCGAGAAGGGCTGACCGGTCTGTAGCGTCAAGATGCCGCCGACCTGCCAGCCTTCGCCGACTAGTTTCGGCAGGCTGTGGAGCACGGGTAATTCATATGTGAAGCTCCAACTCAGGCGATGGCGGATGTCGAAGTCCGAGTTCCCGCGCTCTGCGGCCAGATTGTAGTTGTTTTGCGGAAAGATAGTGGTGGCATTCGCACCAGATCCAAAAAATACGGAAGCTCCATCGATCGAATGGGAAAAAGTATACGAAGCCAGGAACGAAAGCCCGTTGCTGAAGCGCTTGTCCAGCTTCGCCTGGAAACTGTGGTAATTCGAACTCACGGCATCCTCGGCCTGGAACAGTTGAGCAAAACCAAAAAAAGGCGTTCGCACAATGCTTGGCATGTCTCCCCAGCGTTGGTTGTCATATAGGAACTGCGCAACCGAGGGAGGAATCCCAATGAGTTCCATACGCGCAACCACGGTGGGTGTCAGCGTATCGATAAGCTGCTTGGTGATGTATGCCTGATCGATTTGTACGAACCGTGGCAACTTGGTGCCAGTTGTGCCTACATACGCAAGATCCAGCAGCATGCGCCCGGGCAGTTGATGCTCAACGCCGAAGTTGAAGTGCTGCGCGTAAGGTGTCCGCAGATGCTGCTGCGTGATCGTCAGCACTGGAAATCCGGAGGGGCCGAAGGGGTTTGGCCAGCTTGCGAATGGAAAAGGAGTGAAGAAATCAGGCAGAAACGGCGGGTTGAGCATCACGTTGCCTGGGATGTTTCCGATAATGGTTTCGTAGAACAATCCGTAGCCTGCGCGCACCACCGTTTTTCCTTTGCCGAATACGTCCCAAGCAATTCCGAGGCGGGGAGCAAAGTTATGGTGAGCGCCGTCGTAGATGCCGCCCACTTGTCCCTGTGTAACTACTCCGGAGGCTTGCAGGGCGGCGAGGTCGTTCTGAATATTCGGGTTGGTAGGATCTAGAAAGGTTGTATAGTTCTGCGGGCGCCAGGAGCTGAGCCTCCCGTGGGCCTCATGCAAAACTGTGTTCAATTCATAGCGCAACCCGTAGTTCAGCGTCACATCAGAACGCAGTTTGAACGTGTCTTGCGCGAACAGCCCATAGCTGCTGTTGCGGAAGTTGCGATGAGAGTCGCCTACGAATTGCAGCGCCCCGTCGGGAATTCCTTGTGCAAAGTCGATCAGGGCATTCGGAATGTTCACCGGATTTCCGTTGCTGTCAGTTCCGGCGGTATTATCCAGTCCGCTGAAGGTAATCTGCCCGCTAAACGCGAGATCATACAGTCGGTTGAGTTGTTGGTAACGAATGTCGCCACCGACCTTGAACGAGTGTCTTGCAGTGGTGTGCGAAAGACTGTCGATCCACTGAAAAGTATTGGTTGCGGTGCGATTAGGCTGATCGATTCCGCCGCCCAGATTGGTTATCGATGAACTTCCTCCCACAAAACCTCCCGCAAAAGCTAGCTGCGGAATGTTACCCAGGCCTAAGGGTGAATTGGCCGCCCAACCCGTATTGAAGCCGAAATCCGCCGCCTGTGGCCCGGTTTCCGTCGCTAGTAAGATGTTGGAGCGGGTAAAACCAAAGCGCGCTTCATTCAGAGTCCTGGGACTGATGACACGGGTGTACGACAAAGCGATGAGATGATTGGCTCCGTTTTCGTTCACTCCATAACCGGCAATGTTCGTGCCGCTCTGCCCCGGGGTGAAAGGATAGAAGGTATCGACTCGCGTCCTGCTGTAGCGCGCCGAGAGCGTATCGGAGCCTCGCAGGTGGTGGTCCACTTTCACCAGAAATTGATCGGTAGCGTCCCTTTGCACAGGCGATGAAATGAAGTTACCGGAAGAACTATTCAGATTGGGCTGAGGGAACAGCGTGTTAAAAATCTGGGTGCTCACCGTATTTACCTGGATAGTGATCGGATTGCCGTTGTTATCCACGAATTGGCCCTGGCGTTCCGCTAATGTAGGCACATTGGTGATGCGAGTGATTCCCGCTTGGCGGCGGAAGCCCTCGTAGTTCAAGAAAAAGAATGTCCTGTTCTTGACGATCGGCCCTCCCAGCGTCCCGCCGAACTGATTGAGGTGTAAGGCTGACTTGGCGAAGTTCGAATCGTTGAAGAAGTTCCTCGCGTCCAGCGCATCGTTGCGGAAGAACTCATAAAGCGATCCGTGCAACTGGTTTGAACCTGACTTCGTCACCAGGTTCACCACGGACCCAGTGTTTCTACCGTATTCAGCCGAGAAGGTGTTGGTTTGGACTTCGAACTCCTGTATGGAATCGATTGAAGGAATCTGCGCCGCCGTTCCGCCGAAGGAGTCGTTGTTGTCTACGCCATCGACCAGAAAGTTATTGGAAGTCGATCGCTGCCCATTGGAAGAGAAACCCGACACGCCGCCCTCTCCGCCCTGCTGGCCTCCTCCGCCACCGGAGGCGGCAACTCCCGGGTTCAGCCTGGCCAATTGAGCGAAATCACGGCCGTTGAGCGGCAAGTCCTCCACTTTCCGATTGTCGATGATCTCTCCGAGCTTCGAAGTCTCGGTTTGGGTCAAAGTCGCGTCTGCCTTCACTTCGACAACCTCGGCTTTGCCGCCGACATGCAAGACGATATCAACGGTGCGGATTTGGTCGATACCAACTTCGACGCCCGTGGTAGTGCCCGTCGCGAATCCCGCTGCTTCCGCCTTGATCTCGTATACGCCGGTGGGCAGGGCAATGATGTGAAAGATGCCATTGTCGGCCGTGGTGGTCTCGCGTTGAAGGCCGGTGGAAGGACTGGTAACCATCACTTTCGCACCAACAATCTGAGCCCCTTTTTGGTCTCGAATGGTGCCGACAATTCCACCTTGCGTGGTTTGCGCAAAGACTTCGCTGACGAGCAGGACAACGGTGAAAAACACAACCCGGTTCAACTGGAACGTCCACATATGCGACCCCCTCGTTGAGATCCTTTAGTTGAAGTCGACTCCGCAAATACACTTTGCCCTCAACGCGCCTGAGCGCTTGAGTTTGCTTCTGAGATCTCATTCTTGTAGACGACACCATCTTTCATCACAAACTGAACACGTTGCAGCAGGCGAATGTCACTTAACGGATCACCTTTCACCGCGACCATGTCGGCCAACATGCCCTCACGAATAACTCCGATGCGATCCGTCCATCCCATCAGCTCCGCGGCGTTCACCGTGCCGCTTTGCAGTGCTTTCGTCGGAGTCAGCCCCAGCTCAACCATGGACCAAAACTCGCCTCCATTTTGCCCATGAGGGTAGACGCCGGCATCAGTTCCGAGCGCGACGCGGACACCGGCGCGAAACGCCTTCGCCATGTTCTTTTTGGCCGCGGGAATGATGATGGCGGATTTTTCCATTACCCAGGGCGGAAGGTGCATCTCAGGTGCGTGTTCCTCAAACCAGAAGAGCGGGTAGGAAGTGGGCACAAGAAACGTATGGTGCTCTTTCATCAGGGCGATGCCTTCGTCATCCAGGAAAATGCCATGTTCGATCGAGTCCACGCCCGCCCGCACCGCGTCCTTGATAGAAATAGCGGAATGGGCGTGAGTCGCCACTTTGCGACCGAGCCTGTGTGACTCCTCTATCAGGACCTTCATTTCCTCGGGACTGTACTGCTCGAGCAACGGGTTATCGCCTTTCGAAAAAACCCCGCCGGATGCGCAAAACTTGACGACATCGGCACCGTACTTGATCACCTCGCGCACCCGATGCATCACTTCCTCAGGGCCGTCGGCCACGCCTTCCGCAGAATGATGGAATTCGAACGGCAACAGGCTGTTGTCGCAGTGTCCGCCAGTGATGCCCAGCGGGGGGCCTGACACCTGCATTCGAGGGCCGATCACGTCTCCGGCATTGATCGCATCGCGGAGAGCCACGTCCGCGTAACCTTCCGCACCAACATTGCGCACCGTGGTGAATCCGGCTAGCAGCGTGAGCCGTGCATTTTTTGCCCCGATAAGAGCTGCACGCGGCGTAGAGATGCCTAAACTCTCGTATCCGCCGCTCCCCGCGTCGAACGTCAGGTGAGTGTGGACATCGATGAATCCGGGCAGAAGCGTCGCGTCTCCGAGATCGATGAGCGTGGCGCCTAAGATAGAAGGCGGGTTGCCGCTCGCGACTGAAGTAATCTTGTTCCCGACGATGACAATCACGGGTCGGTCGAGCATGCGGCCAGATTGTGGATCAAACAGCCGTCCGGCTCGGACGATTACAGTCTGCGACGACTTAGTGTCTTCAGCAGAGGTGTCTGGAGTGAAAAAAACCGCGATGACAGAAAACAGTGCACACGCCGCCAACATGGTTCGGCGAAACCGCTGGTGACAACTTATGCCGAAGCCCATACTCGTTCTCCTGGCCTTGATTCTGCTAGGACTCGCTTTCTGACACTGCCGCTGCCGTAACCAGCTGTTCAAGGTACTGCTCTAACAAACCGAGCACAAACTTTACTTCGTCCAGGGTGTTGTATGCGTGAAAAGAGATCCGCAAACCATCATGCCGGCTGGAACAAACCACGCCTTCCTTAGCGAACAGGCGAACCAGGCCTTCGGCGTCCTTGGATTGTAGGACCACCAATGGCCCCACACTGTCGAGTGGCGTCTTTATCTGAATCCCAAGTTCTAAAGCGCCACATATCAAAGCATTCGTCAGAATGCGTATCCGGTCGGCCACATCTTGTAATCCATACTCCTGCAGGAGTTTTACTCCGGCGATCGCGCCGTAAATGGTGGGGATAGGCGGGGTTCCCGACTCAAATCGCCGTGCACCTGGGGCCGGATCGAGAAGCCTCACATCAAACGCAAATGGGTTTCTCTGGCCGAACCAACCGGTGACTGTCGGCACTAGCGATTCAGCGATCGATTTGCGCACGTACATGAAGGCCAAACCTGGCGGTCCAAGCAGATACTTCAGAGTCCCGCTCACATAGGCGTCCACCTGCATCGCTTTCACATCGATCGGACGAGTTCCGCTATCCTGGTAGTCATCCAGCAGCACGAGGGCGCCTCTGTCATGCGCGATTTTCGTAATTTCGGCGACCGGACTGCGAAAACCGTTCATGAAGCACATATGAGTCAGAGGAACGATCAGCGTATTCTTATCTACAAGCGCGTCGTACGCTTCCACTCGAATCCGATTGTTCTCCGCCCGAACAAAGGTCACTTCCGCTCCCCGGGGACGCTGCGCCAACCAGATATGGCCCATCGTGGGAAATTCAAATTCGCCAAGCACCACCTTGTTCCGCTGCTTGAACGACAGCGCGCTTGCAAGAGCATTGACGCCGGCTGAGGCGCTGGCAACCAGAGCGACCTCTTCCGGCTCCGCCCCAATCAATTGCGCAAAGTGGCCGCGTCCAGATTCGTACTGATCAACCCAAGTATCCCAAGGAGAACCGTGCCGGTGCCAGCTGCGCAGGTATTCGAGCATGCCCTGTTCCACATCCAGCGAAAGGGCTCCTTGAGAGCAACTGTTAAGGTAGATCTTCTCCGCTAAAACCGGGAAACGCTTGCGAAAACCATCCATATGCTGAGTCACGTTTCCCTCGTCTTGCTACGGCTGGGTAGAGTTCTCGTCAGCGATCCGACGCCACAATCAGTGGGCGCAAAAATACCGCCAGGGATGCCGGAATGTCAAGAACATTTTATACGATATTCATTGGGTATGTCAGCTAGACGTAGGGCGCGAAGGTAGGTGGAATCCATTATTATGGCGTTTGTAGCTGAGTTTTCAAAACAACTAGACTGCTGCGGTCTACGCGACATGCGGGACTTCAATGGCGAATTACACGTAACTGAAAAGCTAGTAGTTCCGATCTGATATATCGATACTAATTCTCTTGACATAGTAGGCCGATGAGAGGTAACTTTTGGCCCGCATTGTTTAAGGAGAGCGATCATGGCCAATGACAAGACCGCGTTTTCTCGCTTCGCTTCGCTGGTTGTCGTATTAATGACTCTGGCCGTCGGGAGTTCAGTCGCGCAGCTGTTTCCGGGCCGAGTCACTGGAACGGTCCGCGATACTCAGGGAGCGGTCATTCCGGGTGCCACGGTCAAGCTCTCCGATCCAACCACGGGGCTGGAGCGTACTGTTACGACCGACGATACCGGAAACTTCAATTTTCCCGAGTTGGCGCTCGGCACCTTCCGATTGACTACCACCAAACAGGGCTTTGGAACATCCGTCGTCACCGATATCACAACCTCTCAGGGAGTTGTCAATACCATCAATCCTGTCTTGGCGGTCGGCTCGGTCAGTTCACGGATCGAGGTCGTTTCAACGCCGCCGCTAGTCCAGACGGAGACGAATTCCACCGGTGGACAACTCAGCGAAGTGCAGGTCGAGGCGCTGCCGATCGGGAATAGCGACTACACGCGTTTGGCGTTGGTCCTTCCGGGCGTAACTCAAAACAGCAATTTTGCTTTTGCGCAGTACACCATCAACGGTTCGCGGTCACGATCGAATGGGTTCAACATCGACGGTGCATCGGACACGGATCCATCCACGTATCTTCCCTCTATCAACGAGGGCGGCAATTCCGCGACCGCCGCGACGCGTCTGCCCTTAGACGCGATCGAAGAAGTCAGCGTCTCTGCAAACGCTGGAGCGGACAGCGGGCAGAACTCGGGCAGCGTCATGAACGTCACAATTCGCAGTGGAACGAACCATCTTCACGGCTCCGTGTACGAGATGCATCGCGACGCTGCACTTGATGCTGCAAATTTCTTTGAGAATTTGGGGGGCGTTAAGAAGGCGCCCTTTGTATGGAACGAATTCGGTGGAACCGTGGGCGGCCCGATCTACATTCCCCATGTGTACGATGGCCGGAATCGTACGTTCTTCTTTGCCGGCTATGACGGTAGCCGGCTGCGGCTCGGCACAACCCTGAACGGCAACGCGCCGACGCCGGCGCAGATCCAGACTGCTACGTCGTTGGTTGAGTCGCAAGGCATTGCGCCAAATCCGCTGGGGCTCAACATCGTGGGCCTTTACTCCTCACTCGGTCTCTCAGGTCCATTCGTCGTCGACAATCGCGGCCGACAATCCCCGAACAGCGGGCTTTTGAAGATTGATCACAGAATCTCGAACTCCGATTCACTCTCCGCGCGATATCTTCATGGCGTAGGCGAAGACGAATTCCCGGGTGGCGGACCCGGCCCTGGCGGCGGCTCGCAGTTGAGTCCATGGTTTGGCGTCACACCTACCATGGCCGACAATTTTGCGATAAGCGAAGTTCACTTATTCAATCCGGGCCTGATTAATACGCTCCGCCTGGGTTGGAATCGATTCAGCCAATTCCAAAAAGGCCGGGACGCCAGCGTCAACCCCGCCACCATCGGATTCAACACGGGCGTGGGTCCGGAAAGCTACGGCATTCCTGAAATCGACATCGGCGACTCCGCTTCGGATCGGTTTTCGAATCTCGGCCTCCAATATGGTGCCGGAGGACGCGTCGCGACGAGCTATCAGATCGCTGACGAAGCCAATTGGACCCACGGCGCACACGCCTGGAAGTTCGGTTTCAACTTCCTGCACAATTATTCTAACTATACCCTCGCCGGCGGGCGTGGGATCTTTTCATTCACCGGTTCGCAGCTTGGCAACAGCCTCACCTCAGACGGCGGGCTTGCCGGCCTCATCGACTTGATTGCCGGCCGTCCCGCGCCCGGTTCCGGGCTCACGCAAATCACGCGAGTTGGCAGCCCTCGCGCGAATATCGATCAGAACATCATCAGCGGCTTCGCCATGGATACCTACAAGCTTACGCAACGCCTAACGCTGGTCGCGGGTCTACGCTACGATTTCTTCACCACGGTGAACGAATCGCGCGGACGCTTTTCGGTTTTCGATCCAAGTCAGGGCTTGATCCAGACTTCTCATCTCTACGACGCTCCGAAGGGCAATTTTGGCCCGCGCGTTTCCCTCGCATGGGCTCCGACAACCACAATCATCCCCGGGCGTCAGACAGTCTTTCGCGCCGGTTTTGGCATTTACTACGACACTATTCCGCTCAATAACTTCGAAGAAGGGCTCGCGCAAAATCCGATCGGTCCGACCGCAGGTTTCACTATTGTGCCCAACGCTCCGATTCCTTTCGGCGTTGGCGTGCCCATCTTTGGCACAGGCGCACCCCAACCGCCCTTCAACATCGCGAGCATCCAACGTAACCTCAAGACGCCGAATACACAGGAATGGAATCTCAACATTCAGCAGGAGCTGAGCCAGAGATTTGTTTTTCAGATCGGCTACGTTGGAAATCACAGCATTCACCAGCTCCAACTTCTTGACATCAACCAGCCGCCCCTGGGGGCTGGATTCGGGCCCGGATGCGTGGCGCACTATCCTACTGGGGATCCCGCGTGCGAGCAGGCGGCCCGGCCCTTCAACGCCAAATTCCCCATGCTGTCGCAGATCAACACAATTTCGACCCCTGGATATGCCCATTACCACTCGCTGCAGGCAACTTTGAAGTCGAATGACTTCCACGGTTTGACCACGCAAGTCTCCTTCACCTGGTCCCACAACCTGGACACGGCGTCGGAAGTGGAAGACTTCTTCGGGACCAGCGGATACGTGCCCCAGGATTCGACAAACTTGAAGGGGAGTTACGGGAACTCGGAATTTGATCAGCGCCGCGCCTTGATCATCACGTACGTTTATGCCATCCCATACCCCAAGACCGGCAACATGCTTGCTACCGTGCTTAAGGACTGGCAAGTCTCAGGGACGACAACGCTGCGCGACGGCTTGGCCGCGCCGCTTCTAACGTTCGGCGACGAAAGCGGCGTTGGAAATAACCACACTCGATTCAACTGCATCGCGCCAATTCACTATCAACTGCGGAATTTTCACCTGCCCTATGCAGACCCCAGTTCGTTTTCCGAGCCGGCTCCGGGGACCTTTGGGAATTGCCCGCGCGATCCCTTGGTAGCGCCGGGCTTGAGCGCTTGGGATATCTCCCTGCAAAGAACTTTCAAGATGGGAGAACGGTTCGCGTTCCAGTTTCGAACCAGCTTCTTTAACGCATTTAATCACCCGAACTTTGCGGAGCCCTCCCCCGATCTCAGTACGACCATCAGCGCCACGGCCGACGATGGTAGCTTCGATTCTCACTTTGGGGTCGGGGGACCGCGCAACATTCAGTTCATGGGCAAGCTGACATGGTGATGGATTCTTGAGGTTGACGGGAGTTTCAATTCATGCCGGAACTACGTGGGGGCGCACGACGCGCGAATATCTCGCGGCTATTGATCTTTTGGCTTGTATTTCTCGCCGCGATACTGTCTTCAGGGCAGACAGCGAAGCAACCTCCCGGTCCTATCGGTATTTCAGTGGATGCCACTGAGGCCGCGCAAAAGGTTCTGCATGCCGAGCTATCGATACCCGCTCGGGCCGGAACCCTTACTCTTTATTATCCCAAGTGGATGCCCGCCGACCACTCGCCCGATGGTCCCATCTGGAACGTGGCTGGCCTGAAATTCTCTGCTGCTGGGAAATCCATTCCCTGGAGCCAGGACTCCGTGGATATGTACGCCTTCCACCTGGAGGTCCCTCAGGGTGCGAATTCAGTTACCGCCAAGATTGACTTTCTGCTCTCAGCGCCGGGTCCCACCATTGACTTCAGCGCATCGGGCACGGCAAAACTCTTCGTTCTGATGTGGAATCAGGTAGTCCTGTACCCGAGTGGCTGGCCCGCGAGTCAGATTACTTTCCAGCCCAAACTCACAGTACCAAAGGGATGGACGTCACATACGGCACTCCCGATCGCGGAACAATCGTCAGAGTCGATCACCTTCAAGCCTGTGACGCTCGATCTGTTGCTCGACTCCCCGGTACAATCCGGTGCGTACACGAAGGTGATTCCGCTGACTCCGGGCAAGAAGCCTTCGCACGAAATCGACTTGGCGGCCGACAATGACTCGGCGCTCGACCTTCCTCCGGCCTTGATCGATAACTACAAACATCTGGTCGAGGAAGCCCAGGCTCTCTATCAGTCCCATCACTACCGTGAATATCACTTTTTGCTGACGTTGAGCGACAACATCATGGGACTGGGCCAGGAACATCATGAGAGCAGTGACGACCGGGTACCCGCGAAGGCTCTCTCTGACCCTAACCAGCGTCTGCTCGGGGCCGACCTGCTGCCACATGAATTCACCCACTCCTGGAACGGACAATATCGCCGACCAGAAGGACTCGCTACTCCGGACTTCCAACAACCCATGAAAGGTGAGTTGCTTTGGGTCTATGAGGGGCTGACCACATATCTCGGCACAGTGTTGGCCGCTCGCAGTGGCTTGCGGAGCGCCGAACAGACCCGCGAGCACATCGCGTTGCTGGCTTCGACCCTCGATCATCGCGCGGGGAGAACCTGGCGTTCGCTGGAGAACACTTCCCGGGCCGCGCAAATTCTTTACTTCGCATCGTCGGAGTGGGCCTCCTATCGTCGTGGAACCGATTTCTATCCGGAGAGCGTACTGATCTGGGTCGAGGCGGATGTAACTATCCGGAAACTCACCCAGGGACACCGATCGTTGGATGATTTCTGCCGAACTTTCCTCGGCGGATCCGAAGTCATGCCCGTTGTTAAGACATACAACTTCGATGACTTGGTGGCGGCAATGAACGAGGTCGCCGCTTACGACTGGCGAGGTTTCTTTGTTGAGCGCCTGCAATCGGTCGATGCCCACGCTCCGCTTGGAGGGCTTACCGGGGGTGGTTGGCAACTGACTTACAGCGAAGAACCCAACCAGATGATTGCGGCGTCACAAGCCACCCCTGGACCTCTTGACTACACTTCCTCGATCGGTGTGTTAGTCAAGCCGGACGGTTCAGTGCAGGACGCAATACCCGGCATGCCGGCGTATCAGCGCGGAATCCGTCCTTATACTCGAATCTTGGCTGTAAATGGTCGCCAGTTCTCTATCGAAGGGTTGAATCAAGCTCTTGCTGAATCCAAGACTCGGACTGGAACGATTGTCTTGCTGGTATCGAACGCCGGGTTCATTGAAAGCCACGAAATCGACTATCACGGCGGGCTCCGCTATCCGCATTTGGTGCGCAATAACGATGCGCGAGACTATCTGGATGAAATTCTTAAGCCCCGCACTACGCAGTGATCGACACTCTGCTTGGGTGTGATCTAATGAAAGACAGAGACCCGCGCGCGAATCTCTGGGAATCTGGCCAGCAATAAGCCATCGCCATAGGGCGTGGAGGAATAAGTGGGCAAAGTTGTGAGTCATAAGCGGACTCGAGTCAAGCGGGTGTCCGGTATTGGCGACAAACTCAGCGTAAAGGTCTATAAGGCGATGAAGCGGGATATCATCCGAGGAGTCCACCCCCCTGGCGAACCTTTGACCGAGAAAGAGCTGGCAAAACAGTACAAGGCCAGCCGCACGCCTGTGCGTGAGGCAGCACTCCGGCTGCAAGAGGATCGTTTGTTGCGTATCGTCCCGAATCGCGGCTACTTTGTAAGCCCGATTACACTGCAAGAGCTTACAGATATCTACGAGTACCGGGCTGCGGTTGAGTGCGCGGCGGCCGAACTCGCAGCGAGAAAGGCAACTGACTCGGAACTGCTCCAGAAGTTGATTGAACTCTCTGAGACCTCCTACCAGACCGACAGCATTGAAAGCTACATGGAGTTCATTGAAGCCGATACCATTTTTCATGTCGGGATTGCCCGTCTGTCGCGCAATCAGATGCTGATCAGGGCAGTCAACGAAGCACGTTGCCAGATGGAGCGCATCATGTACGCGGCGATCGACATCCACTACTTCGGCGAGGTTCCGACGCGCGAACATAGAGCAATCATGAAAGCCATCGTCGAGCACGATCCCGACGCTGCTCGCCGGCACATGCACGATCACATCGTTCAGTCTAAGAGCAAAGTCCTCCGGCTGACCGGCTCTTCCGGCGCACCCTAAGCCCGCCGCGTGGTTTGGACCTCAGGCACAATACATGAAGGAAGCGACGAATGAGGTCTACCGCGCTCTGCTAGAACAGTTCCGCGGCGATTTATTGCTTCCCAATGATCCGCAGTACGAGACCGCGCGAGTCATTTGGAACGGCATGGTGGCCCGCCGCCCGGGTTTGATCGCCCGTTGTGCTGGCGTCTCCGACGTCCAGGCTGCGGTTCGGACGGCTTCGGCTGCCGAAGTACTCACGGCCGTGCGTTGTGGAGGTCACAGCCTCGCCGGATTCAGCACTTGCGATGACGGAATGGTGATCGATTTGTCGAACATGCGACAAATCGCTGTCGACCGCGATGCACGAAAATGCCGCTTTGCCGGCGGTTGTCTGCTCGGAACCGTGGATGCGGTCACGCAGAAGGAGGGTCTTGCCTTTCCTGCTGGCGTCGTCTCTCATACCGGCGCCTCGGGATTGGTTTTGGGGGGAGGATTTGGCTGGCTGACCCGCCTTCACGGACTTTCTTCGGATAACGTCGAGGGGTTCACGCTGGTCACGGCGAGTGGCTCCCTGATTCGTGCCAACTCGAAGGAAAATGACGATCTGTTCTGGGCCCTGCGCGGAGGCGGAGGCAACTTTGGGGTGGTCACCGAGTTTGAAGTAACACTACATCCGGTGAGGTCGGCGCTACTGGGCGAGGCGGTGTGCACGGGAGATGACGTTCCAGATTTACTTCGGCGGTGGAGGGACTTCATGCCGGAATCGCCGGACAATTTACGATGGAGTCTCTCGCTGCGTCTCGCGCCCGACGTTGGGAATGTCCCCACCGAACTACGTGGACACCCAGCGGTCACCCAAGCTGCAGTTTGGGTCGGTGACTTGAAGAAAGGCCATGATTGCCTAGACCACGTCCTCTCGCTTTGTAATCCCGTTGCGGTAACCAGGAAGAACATCTCTTTTCTTGCTCTGCAGACGATGGCAGATCAAGAATTTCCACACGGACGGCGGTATTACACGAAATCCGGCTACTGCAAGACCCTCGACGACCACACAATCGACACCATGGTGCAGTCCCTCTCCAGCATTCCTTCTCCCATGACTCAGATCGAACTCGCCTATCTTGGCGGCGCCACCGCGCGCGTCGGAGCAGCAGACACTGCTTTCGGGGATCGCCGGTCACCATTCGTAATCAACCTGCTAGCCAACTGGTCGGAAAAGTCTGGAGACGACTCCAATGTTTCATGGGTGCGTAATCTCTTCCGATCGCTACGTCCCTCAATGACTCCGGGGGTCTACATCAACTTCATGAGCGGCGATGAAGATGACCGCGTGCCAGAGGCCTACCGCGAAAGGTGGGAACGCCTCGTAGGTGTTAAATCGCACTATGATCCAGGCAACTTCTTTCGGCTTAACCAAAACATCCCGCCGCAAAAAGACATAAACCGGCGCAGCGGAGATTCTTCATTCGTAATCTGACGAGCATCGGCATATTGAGTCCCAGAGAAATGCACGTCGGACGCAAAACGAATTGGATGGGGAAAAGGCGCAATTGGTAGACGGGGAGAGGGACGTTGAACCTTGACCCCTGGTTCTTCCGCTAGGGGTTCATTTCAATTTCCTAAGTCATTGATTGTGAACAGCCGCCGGCCGGTAAAATAGAACCTGGAACCGTCGAACTACACGTCTGACGCGTATCTCACAAACATCCCAATTGATTGATTGCAAAGAATTGGTCGGGGAGAGACGATTTGAACCTCCGACCCCCTGGTCCCGAAACAAAGAACTTTGAGCTAAGTGATGTCTTTTCAATTCATGTGAGTGGTGCTTCAACCGCACAAACTCACGTAATTCCTGCTCGTCGCTCCCGTTCATTTTCTTATGGGTGCCCCGGAATGGGTGCCCCGGACCAAAGGGATCAATCCAACTCTCGCCTGCATTCCAACCTGCATATGGGCGTAATCTCCGGCTGCCCGCAGCCAACTTGAGTGAAACTTAGGCGCGTGACAAGCCGGTCAATTCTGTGTCGTGTTCAACCTTTCGCGGCTTGATGTTTTTACCGACGCCGCAGCCTAGGGCGATTCTCAGATCGTAGTCGTTCTGAAGGTTGAGCCAGAACTGTGCAGGCAAGCGGAAGTATTTCCCCAACCGAATCGCAGTGTCAGCACTGATCGCGCGCTCTCCTCGTACGATTTCATAGATGCCGGGAAAGCCTAGAGCTTTCGCTAGTTCATAGCCGCTTACGCCGATCGGCTCCATAAATTCTGTCTTGAGAATTTCCCCGGGGTGAACCGCAAAAACCTTCCGTCTTTGAGTCATACGTTTCCCCACTTCCTAGTGGTAATCCACGATCTCCACATCCAAAGCGTTGCCATCCCGCCAAACGAAACACACACGATATTGATCGTTGATTCGAATGCTGTGCTGTCCAGAGCGATCGCCATGCAGGGCTTCCAAGTGATTCCCTGGAGGCACCCGTAAGTTATCGAGCGCAATGGCGGCATTCAAGATGGCAAGTTTCTTGAATGCTCTTCGATGCACATTAGCAGGCAGGTGCCGACTCTTGCCCGACTGCCATAGTCTTTTTGTCTCTGTGTCGCGGAAACTGGCAATCACACTCCAGTATGCTAACGCGCTACGATACTACTGTCAAGCATTAGTATGTCTTGAATGACCTGCCAAGAGCGCTCCCTGCGGCGTGCCCCACGGGTGAAATGGCTCGCTTTCCAAGTTTACGTCCTTGATCATTCTGATGTTGTTTGGTGGCTTTTCAGCAAGCCACGGCTTTGTGTGCCGCCTTGGCCAGCTTAACTGCAGTCATGCTGACGAGAGATTTTTTGACTCGGGGGTTATAGATGCTTGAGGCCATCGGCTGGATTCCAGCACATCGTTTCCTGTTCGCCGAACTACGTGTCCACTTTGCTGGCGATTTTCTAATTGCACCATTTATGAGAGCCCTCAAAAGGTGTTACGTTCATTTCGGCAGCATCGCGATAGCGCCCTGGTGCCTAGCCAAGGGATCAATCAGCCGAAAACCAAATCTCGGAAAATCGAGAGACCTGCATGTCTCGAAAAACTCAAACAGCGCTTTTCTCTGCTCGATTATTTGCGGCAGCAGAACTGAGTCGCACGACCTGCAGGTCATGGTTCCGAGTTCGTCGGCCTCTGTCCCCTGCACCGGGAGACCCGCCCTTCGTTCTACGTCAACGCTCGCAAAAATCTCTTCTACTGCCACGGTTGCGGTCAGGGCGGCGATCTGCTGCGTTTTATCCAGTTGTCTCGCCAGCTGTCTTTCCGCCAAAGTCTCGCTTACCTCCAACAGCGCGAGGCTGCTTCAGCCGATCCTGCGGCTGTGCTCGAGCAGGCTGCCGCATTCTATCAACAGCAACTCGAGCGCTACCCCGAGGCGCTGCACTATCTGTGTTCAAGGCGACTATCGCTCATGTTCAGACTGCGACGCACCACCATCAGTCAGCCCCGCGCCGGCGCCGCGCGCAAGCTTCTCCGCCACTGCCTGATCTCACGGATACTGGTTGGCGGCGGCCGCCATGCCCGTTGGGCAACAACTGTTTCATGTAACTCTCTGGAAAATAACTTTGGTACGCCGGTGTTGTGCGTTCAATTCTACTTGTCCCAACTTTCTCGCCAGGCGGCGAATTCGCTCGGCCTGATCTGATAACGCGCGAAGTTTCCTTCGTGAAGGCTCACGAGTTCCGCCTCGGCCATGTCCCTGAATTTCTCCCGCTCCGCCTCCGGGATCGCGTTCTTCTCCACCCAGGCTGCGACATGGGCCGCGGCGGTCTTTCTGTCCATCCGTCCGCGCACCACCTCGCCGACGATCTGCCGCAACGCGGCCTTGTGCTTGAACCTGAACGGATCGGGCTCCCCCATGGACTGCCGGACGGCGGCGTAACGTGCCGCCGACCTCTCGTACGCCCAGACGAAGACGTCTCTCAGCAGATCGATCTTGTTCAGTTCGTAAACGCCCAGGACCGCGTCGGTATAGAGCGCGCGCGGCACGTCGATGAAGGACAGAGGTGACAGATTGCGCTTGATGAACGGAATGTTCGCCGACAGGCGCGACACGCGCTTGTTTACGTCGTCGAACGGCTGGAGGTACGGCAGTTGCACCATTGCAAACAGCGCCTGCTCGAGCGGGTCCTGGATCGCGGCGGCGGTGTCCAGCAGGTGGTTGAAGCACTCCTCTATCAGCTGCGGCAGTTCCAGAGGGTGGAAAGTGGACTTCCCGATACCGACGCCCATACGGCGCAGCCGGCCGGGTGCCGACGGATCGGGAAGAAGGTTCTGCGCCAGAATCCCGTGAAGATTGAGGACCGTGTAACGGTTGAAGCCGATTTCCGCGGCTTCATTCACGAGGAATTCAATAGCGTCCTTATGGTTCACGATCATTTGGGCTTCGAGGCTGTCGCGTCCCTCCGCGGCCTCACCCAGTTCGATCAGCCGCGTCGTATCGAGGAGGGAATATGTGTTGCCTTCAAGCCGGCTTGAGTTCCACGACAGATCGATGAGAAGCCGGTTCAGAATCTGCTTCGCATACGTGCCGGCCGTCTGATCCTCGAAATTCGGCTTGCCGACCTTCGTCAGATGCGCGCGCTGTTCCTCCGAAAGGTAGAATGTTTCATTGGGCCGGTAGGAATCCAGGAACTCGCGGTTGTAGCCGACGGGCTTTCTTGCCGCGAGCGGCTGGCTGAGATACTGGCGAATTTCCTTGCTCGCCGGGGAAAACGGGACTGTCTCATCTTCTTCCTTCTCGGCCGCCGCCGGAGCAACCGGAGCCTGTGCGGTCGGAGCGGCCGGGCTTTCCTTCGGAACCGCCGCCGTTAGGCGGTACTTCGCCCAGCGATCTTCACCTTCCCTCACGAGCCGACCAGCATCGACGAGATACTTGAGGCGGTATTGCAGGGTCCGCTTCGGGACCGGTGGTTTCAGGGCGCCGGCGATCTGGGGCAGATCCGCGCCTTCAGTCTGGCCTTGAACTGCCTTCTCGATGGCCGCCAGGGCCTTTTCAGGTATTCGCTTTGCCATAGGCGCTCTCCTTTCTTAGTTGCGTCTATACAGGTAGGCGCAACTACAGACTTATAGACGCAATTAAAACATATCTAGGCGCAACATTAAAGCATAGGAGCAAACATGATACTTGCGTCTTTGCAGCATAGTTGCGTCTATAGGCCATAATTGCGTTTACCGAGAGCCTAATCGTTTTCGGAACCCATCACCGGCCCTCGCCGCGCTGCGCGCAGGACTGGGTTGGCGAGATTGGACTTCCCAATCGGCAAACTGGCTGCGCCACCAACTTCTGAATTTTTATCCAGAGTTTTCTACTAGGCCAGTGTCCTAAGTAATTGAAGAGATTGGTCGGGGAGAGAGGATTTGAACCTCCGACCCCCTGGTCCCGAACTATGGAACTACAAACTCCAAGTGCTTTATCTGGTGTCGCTTAGGGAGCAGCGTATCTCCTTTTCTCTCGCTCAGTTGTACCCAAGCTGTACCGAGAACGGTCGATCATCGCCGAGGGGGCACTGGCCATCAAGGTAGACACCAAAGGCGCATTTAGCATATGCTAGGCATATGCCGAAGGAGATCGCTATGAGCCCGGAACGACACGTCAAAATTTTTAAGAATGGTCGTAACCAGGCAGTGCGGATCCCGCGTGAGTTCGAGTTGTCCGGCGAGGACGCGATCATGCGAAAAGAGGGCGACCGGCTCATTATTGAGCCCGCTCCACCTAAGTCGCTGCTCGCGGTGTTAGCGACGCTAGCGCCGTTGCACGAGGATTTTCCTCCCATTGAGGATTTGAACCCTGATCCGGTCGATCTGTGATGCGCTACCTACTCGACACCAATGTCGTTTCTGATCTTGTCCGCAACCCGCAGGGAAAAGTAGCTCAGCGCATCCGCAAGGTTGGCGAGACGCAAGTTTGTACCAGCATTATCGTCGCAGCGGAGTTGCGTTATGGCGCAGCCAAGAAAGGATCACCGCGGCTCGTGGTGCAGTTGGAAGCGGTGCTTGGGGCGCTTGAAGTCTTACCCCTTGAGCCGCCTGTGGATGCAGCTTATGGATCGCTGCGCACTCGCCTGGAGCAGGCGGGCACGCCAATCGGCGCTAATGACCTGCTCATCGCGGCCCACGCGCTTGCACTTGGTTACACGATCATCACCGACAACGAAAGGGAATTCGCGCGTGTCGAGGACCTTCAACTACAGAATTGGCTGCGCTAACTAATCGGAGAATGCTTTCCTCGCAGCTCAGTGGCGATGTCGGCAAGGTATGTTCATCCGAGTGAAGATGCAGTTCTTGATGCACTGGACAGACTGAGTGGGCACAATTTTGGGCACAACGGAAACTCAAGATTGGAACCAATCGCAGACAGGCCGTCGCTAACTGCAACCAACGAAAAAACATTTGGTCGGGGAGAGAGGATTTGAACCTCCGACCCCCTGGTCCCGAACTATGAAAGTACAAACTCCAAGTGCTTTGTCTGGTGTCGCTTAGGGAGCAGCGCACCACTTTTTCTCTCGCTCAGTTGAACCGAACTTGTACCGAAAGTGGGGACTCCGGTTGGGCTACGTACTCCAGCGATACTCGGCTTATCGGTCGTCCCCCTCGTTTTTTTCGACAACGCGACCGCACTCGTGTCGAATTCGCACAGTACCCCCGAATTTAGCGGGCGCATACCGTCCTCGCAAGATTGGCCAGCCCGGAACGTCTCTACTTCTGCGAGATCTCGGGAATACAATTCCACGAGAGTCAGCGGACAGCCCATTGCTCGAAAGTTTTCTTGTCGGCGACGATGTCATTCATCTCGGAAAAATGCAAACTCATTGTTCGACGCGGCCTCCAAGCGACCGTGGTTGGTGCAGAGAATGCGATGAGAAAATGACAGAAAAGGCCGAGTAATGCCGTTGGAAGGCCGCCTTGGAAGGACCGCGCCCCCAGCACGCCGGTGGCGATCCCTTTGCAGCAGGAACATCGGCGGACGCCCGAAATGGCCATAGACGACGAGCGCGGCTGCAATGTCGAGCGTGCCGCACGTAAGTGCGGCCCACAGAATTGCCAGCAGCGGGCTGGAATTCTGCAGCGAAGACAACGCAGGAGTTGGATTCATGATCTCCTAACTAGATGTCAACAAATGTGGAACCGAGAAAGGATTGAGCTGAATTGGTTCAGACAAAGATGGGGCGCGATGGCAGCAGCGCCAAGATGGAAAGCGATTCCGGCAACGTGCTTCCCCTGAATGAAAGCAAGTTGAAAACCATTGCCGTGATTGGTCCGGATGCCTATCCCGCAGTGCCGGGTGGGGGC
>Ga0210402_10000288_pt1 | contig 57317 bp, 53 predicted proteins | sample IncBWC7MmetaG_FD_161055 | JGI IMG/M metagenome (GOLD analysis project Ga0210402, IMG submission 161055) | Forest soil microbial communities from Barre Woods Harvard Forest LTER site, Petersham, Massachusetts, United States - Inc-BW-C-7-M | ecosystem: Environmental > Terrestrial > Soil >... | reverse complement strand
AATTCCCGGCGTGCATCCTTGCGACGGCTTTTTCGCTGCGATGATCGAACGCAGATGATCGATGGAGTTCGTTAGGGGCGTTTCGCCCGTCCAGTCGGGCGGCCGGGCGGGGACGCCGGCTCTCCACGAGCAAGGGTTAGCGGACTTCGAGATTCACCGCGCTGCCAGCCACGATTTTCTGTCCTGGGGCCGGAGTCTGGGTCACGATCATGCTCGCGGCGCTGGGCTCCGAAACCACGGACGGCGCAACTGGCGCGGTTTGCGGCTCGAAGGGCGACGACGGCGGCGGAAGCACGCTAACTTTGCCGACCCGGATGCCGGCGTCCTGCAGCGCCAGTATTGCGCTGCCGAGCGGTTGTCCGGTGAGGTTCGGCATCACATAAATTGTGGGCGCGGGGCCGTCGCCGACCAGCAGACTGATCTTTGGTGCAGACACGCCGCTGGCATTCGCCGGCGGGCTTTGCGATATCACTTGGTCGAGCGGCACGTCCGGCAAACTGACATGCGCGACCGAGCCCAGACCGAGCCCGCGGCGCCGTATGTTCAACTCGGCAACCCGCTCGCTCCCTCCCGTGACGTTGGGAATCGCCACCCGCTGAGGCCCCAGGCTTTGAGCTACTCGAATCGACCAGCCTCGCCGCACTTTCGTTCCCGGCGGCGGCATCTGGGTCATGATTCTTCCTTCGGGAATATCCGCGCTGTAGAACTGCCGCTCGATCACCACCAGCAGGCCCGAAGCCGCGCCCGCGCGTTCGGCTTCCAGAGGACTCATGCCCACCAGTCTCGGGATGGTCACCTCGCGTCCGTGGATGGCCAGCCGCATGGCCGTGAGCGCCGAAACCAACGCTACCGTCATCAAGACGAGAGCCAAAAGCAACATGCGAAAAAATTGTCGCATCGCTAAGGATTATAACTTCCCTGTAGAGAGCGGCTTGCCGCGTCTCCTCGGCGGCGAGTGTTGCCGCTGCGGGGCGGAGACGGGGCAAGCCCGTCTCTACGAGGATTTCCACTCATTGCCGCATGCACTGCAGGTCCAACCGTGCAGGTGCTCGATGAAAGCGACATCGAGCGACTGGCAGCGCGGGCATCTCGGCTGCTCGAAATTTCCGACGCCTTCAACATCCAGCATTGCGGGGATGGGCTGGTTCAGGATTTCGCTGGCCGCTTCCGCATCTTCGGCGCGAACTTTCAGCTTGATTCCGCCGAGAAGGTTGGAGATAAACCAATCCATGCGGATCATGTTGTCGTCCACCAGGTAGACCTGAATCCCCGCCGACTCCAGGCTACCCTTCGCCAGCAGCGCATCGGGAAGGTCGCGGAACTGGCGCAGGGTTACGGTTTCATTGAACTCGAAGACGTCTTCGCCGCGCGGCGGGGCAATTTCCATCTTGAGGCCACGCTTCGCAACCTCCGCCTGGAAAGCTGCGTGGGCGATAGCGCTCAATTCATCGCCGCTATCCGCGATCTGGCCAAGTTCTTCGTCGCTCATCGCGGAATACACTCCGGCTATGCGCAGACGTTCTTGTTCGGGCGTTGGCATCGTCATAGCGGGACATGATACTCCGGGAAACGATCTCGCTCTCAATTTTGATTCGGGCTCGACGATGCTAGAGATGCTTGCGCCTTCTGTTGTCCCACCCATTCGTGAATGCGCATGCTGAGCACGTCCATCGGAAGCGCGCCGCCGGCTAGCACCTCGTCGTGGAAGGCGCGCAGGTCGAAGTTGCCGCCGAGTTGGTCTTTCGAGTACTGGCGGAGCTTCAGAATTTCGAGCTGTCCGATTTTGTAGCCGAGCGCCTGCGCCGGCCAGGCCATGTAGCGGTCGGTCTCGCTCTGTACCGAGGGCTCGTCGATGGCGGAGTGCTCGTGGAAATAGTCGACCACCTGTTGACGCGTCCAGTGCTTGGAGTGGAAGCCGGTGTCGACAACCAGCCGAATCGCCCGCAGCATGTCATCCTGCAGGTGGCCATAGTAGCTATAGGGATCCTGGAAAAATCCGGCTTCTTTGCCCAGTCTCTCCGAGTACAGCGCCCATCCTTCGGTAAACGCGGTGTAGTATTCGTGCTGGCGGAAGGTGGGCAGTTCGGGCAACTCTTGCGCGATTGTGATCTGCAGGTGATGTCCGGGCACGCCTTCGTGATACGCGGTCGTCTCGACATCCAATAAGCTGCGCTTGGCGAAGTCGCCGGTGTTCACCATGATGTGGCCGGGCCGGGAACCATCAGGAGTGCCGTCAACGTAGGACGCGCCTGACGCTTCTTTCTCGCGGAATTCCTCGACCGGCATTACTTCCAGCCTGGCCTTCGGCAGCCGTCCAAACATTTGCGGCAGACGCGTATACATCTGATCGATGTACTTGCTATACAAGTCGAGGATTTCCTGTCGCGAATGCGCGTGCAGTTTGGGATCCGCATCGACGGCCGCATTGAGACTTTTCATGTCCTTGTAGCCGAGTTGTTTCGCTACCGCGAGCATGCGGGTTTCGATATCTTTTACCTGCTCCAGCCCGATCTGATGGATCTCATCGGGTGACAAATTTGTCGTCGTACTTTCCTTCACGCGAAACGCGTACCAGGCGGCGCCGTCCGGCAGAGCCCAGGCGCCGGGCTCGGCTCTCCCTTTCGGGGCATACTCGTCCCGGACGAACGCCGTGAACTTCACGTAGGCAGGAATCACGGAGTCCTTTACGGCAGCCAAGCCCGACGCGCGCAGCCGCTTGCCATCGGCTTCGGAAATTGCATTGGGAAACTTATCAAAAGGATGCGCGAACGGACTTTGGTCCGGGGCCGTCGTGGCGATCCCGTTCGCTTGCGTCACCACTTTTTCCAGCAGAATCTTCGGCGGCATCAACCCCCCGGCCATGCCTTTGCGCATCTGCTCGATGGTCTGGTCAAACAAAACCGGAAGGAGCTTCAGCCGCGTAATGTAATCTTCGTAATCCTTCGCATTTTCGAACGAAAGAACGCTGACCAGTTGCGGTGCATCAATGTGAATTCCGCTAGACTGGTTCACCGGCATCTCCCACGGTTTGAAGCGCGCGCCTTCCAGAGCCATTTTCAGGTCTCGAACCATGAGCTGTTTGTTCAGCGCTTCCTGCTCGGGAAAGCCGGCTGTGTCAATCGCCTCGAAGCGACTCAGGAAAAGCCGGGTTTGTTCCAAGTCGTCGTCGATGGCTTGCTGCGAAAAGTCGTCCAACTTGTCGTTGTAGCGCTTGTCGCCGAGGATCGAAGCGTAGAGTGGGCTGGTGCGCATCGTATATTCCCAACGCTCGTGCAACAGGTCATTCAGCGCTTTGCGCCGCGCTTCGAGATCAGCAGGTGGATTCGCGGCGGCCACGGCGGCCGGAATCAGCAGGGCAACGGTTAGCAGGCAGATCAAAAATCGCATTGGGCGCTCCAGAAAACAATTTTTTTGGCATTGAGGTAACCACACCACAGACAGGTTTGTAATGTTAGACGAATCCGCAAGCGGATGGTTATCAGTTCCCCGAAAAATCATTTGCACTCGCAGCGGCGCGCCGCAGTCCGGCAGTGACGCCTCGGCGCACAGCGCGCCCGTATCCGGCAGCGTCCATTGCGGCCGTAGTCGCGGCCGCAATGCCCCGAGGAGTGACCGCTTCTTCAAGCAGCGAATCCAGCGAATCCCATCCATCACGCCAGGCGATGATCCCATCCGCCAACGCATGCGCGCTTGCCAGCAGCGCCGTGTTTCGATCAAGACCTGCAGCTTGGCCAGTTCGAGCCAGAGTCGCGAGCGCGTGATAGCCGTGGCTGCACGAGTAGATCACGGTGAATGCATCGAACTTGCTCTCCGGAATTCCGACGACTTGGCCAAAGCTGGCGAAAAGATCGTGGACGCGTTTGCGATCCGCGCGCGACAGAGTCCGGGAAAAGGTTACCGCAGTCAGGCCGCAGCCGCTGCGGCAAAGCGGGCTCGGCATGGCACGGGTCCATTGCACGGGTGGGCCGAGCAATTTGCCGAGTAGCCGCAGCGGCACACCTGCGGCTAGGCTTACGGCGAGCAATGGCCGATCGATGTGGCCGATTGGGTTGTCGATTGCGCGAAGAACTTCGCGAACCGAACTTGGACGAACTGCGACGATCAGCACCTCCGCCTGCTTGACGGCGCTGTTCAGGTCGGGCTCGACACCCACTGCGTAACGCTTTTTCAGATCACGAAGCTTGCCTGGATTGCGATCATGCACGATCAGGCGGTATCTCGTCTTCGCCAGTCGTAGACCCGCCAGCATCGCCGATGTGATTCGCCCTCCACCGAGGAAGACGACCGTGCTCATGCCATCTCCGAGCAGACTTCGTCAGCCGCCACTAACAACATCTCTACATCATGCATGGTTTGCGCGGTCGAGATGATCCAATGCAATCCGTTTGAAGGAGTCATGTAGATGCCGCGGTCGAGGAGTCCGTGGATGAATCCCGAGTACTTTGCCGTATCGGCGTACTGGCAGTAGTCGCGATAATCGTGGATGGCGTCACGGCCAGTGAAGTAAATCTGAAACATCGGACCGAAACCTTGAACGATGGCGTCAATCTTGCTTCGGCGAAAAACATCACGCAGACCGGCGATCGCGGCATCTCCGACGGCATAGATCTGCTTGTAAACCGCGCCTTCATTCGCCGCAAGCAGGTCCAGATTCGCCGCGATTACGCGCATGGTGAGCCGATGGCCGTTGAAGGTTCCGTAATGCAGCACCATATTGCTGCCCCAGCGCATGCGGTCGAGGATCGCGCGCGGCCCCGCCACGGCGCCAACCGGAAAACCCGCTCCCAAAGCCTTGCCGAACGTGCTGAGGTCCGGCGTCAAGTCGTAATGCTGCTGGCATCCGCCGGGTGCGTAGCGGAATCCGGTCACAACTTCATCAAGAATAAACAGTGCGCCGTATTCGTGCGCTAGATCGCAGACTCTCTGCAGATATCCATCTCGCGGCAGGATGCAACCCATGTTCGCCATGATCGGCTCAGTAATCACTGCGGCCAGGTCGCGCCCGTGCCGGCGCAGAATACTTTCCAGCGCTTCGAGATCGTTCCACGGAGCAAGCACCACATCGTCGAAAACCGACGCTGGAATGCCCTCCGAATCCGGAAACCGAGTGGGATTTTCTTTCGATCCCAGTTGCTCCGCCGGATGACGATGCCCGTTCAAGCAGTACGGGTCGTACCAGCCGTGGTAGTGGCCTTCGAATTTTAGGAATTTTGTTCGTCCCGTGTGCGCGCGGGCCAGACGCAACGCGAGCATCGTGGCTTCACTGCCGGTATTGGTGAAGCGCACCGCCTCCGCGGACGGCACCAGGCGCCGGAAGCGCTCGGCGGCTTCCGCCTCCGCTGGAGTGGCGGCTGCGAAATGCGAGCCGCCAGCCATCGTCTGCGAAACTACCTCAACAATTTGCGGATGCGCATGCCCGTGGATCAGCGCGCCGAACGACATCATGAAATCGACGTATTCGTTCCCGTCGAGATCCCAGACGCGCGACCCGCGGCCACGATCCAGCACCACCGGGCCCGGCGAGTATACGGCCGCGCCGCGCGACGGCGAGTTCACGCCTTCGATCAGCGATTGCTGCGCGCGCTCATACCACTCGCGTGAACGCTCGCGGGTGTTCGTCTTCTTCGTCGTTTTCGTGGCCATTGAAGTTAGAAAATGAAGCCGATTGCTAATCTGCCGTGCCTCCGCCATCCACAACCAGCGCGGCTCCAGTCATAAACGAGGAATCGTCCGACGCCAGGAACAGCACAGCTTTCGCAATCTCATCGACGGTCCCAATCCGCCCCAACGGTCGGTTCTCACAACCCGCCAGATAGGTCTTCCAGTCCACGCCGCGCATCCGCGCATCTTCCGGCAGCATCGGAGTATCCACGTCGCCGGGGCAAATACAATTCACGCGGATGCCCTGCCGCCCGTGATCAACGGCCATCGCCTTGGTGAGCAGAACGACTCCACCTTTTGATGCGCAATATGCCACCGCCTTGTCGCCACCAACAATGCCCCAGCCCGAACTGTTGTTGATGATCACTCCGCCACCTTGTGCGATCATCGGCCCCAGCGCGTACTTCGACATCAGGAAGGTTCCCTTCAGGTTGATGTCAATCTGCAGGTCCCATTCTTCTTCGGAGCATTCCAGAGCCGTCTGCGGAAAAAAGACTCCCGCGTTGTTGAACAGAATATCGAGCCGCCCAAAAGAGTGCAGCGTCTCGTCCACTGCGCGTTGGCATTCGGCGGCCTTGCGAACGTCTGTACGCAGAAAAATTGTCTTCCCGCCAAACTGAAGAATGCGCGCCATAACCGCGTGGCCGCGAGACTCATTGCGTCCGGCGATGGCGACCCTCGCACCCTCGCGCGCCAACAGTTCGGCCACGGCCTCGCCGATGCCGGACGTGCCACCCGTGATCAGAGCTACTTTGTTCTCGAGGCGCATCATTCGAAGCACACCAGTCAAACCGATCCCGCCAGCCCTCCGCCATCGACGACCAGCGCAGTACCTGTAACGAACGAAGACGCATCGCTCGCCAGATACAGCGCGGCCTGCGCAATCTCCTCCGGAGTCCCGACGCGACCAAGCGGGCGCTTGGCAGCTTCGGCAAGAAACTGGCGGCTCTCTTCTCCGAGTTGCTGCGCTTCTTCGCGCAACATGCCGGTATCGGTGTCTCCGGGGCAGATGCAATTCACCCGAATCTTCTGCGGTCCGTGATCGATAGCCATCGCCTTCGTCAGCAGCACGACTGCGCCCTTCGAGGCGCAATAGACCGCAGCTCTCGCGCCGCCAGTCAGTCCCCATCCTGAAGCCGTGTTGATGATCGTTCCGCCGCTCGCTGTCTGCATATGCGGAATCACTTCGCGCGATAGCAGGTAAATCGACTTCACGTTGACCGACATCACCCGGTCCCAGTCGTCTTCGCTGAGGTCAAGCACCGTCGCCCGTCGAATGATGCCGGCATTGTTGAACAAAATGTCGATTCGACCGAACTCGCGAATCGCACGCTCGACCAGCCGCCGGCAATCCGCGGCTCGCGTGACGTCCACGGGCTCAAAGAAAGCACGCCCGCCGGATTGGGCAATCTCCTCAGCGACACGCCGGCCAGCATCCGTATTCACATCCGCCAGAGCAACCGCCGCTCCTTCGCGCGCAAACAACCGTGCCGTAGCGCGTCCTATGCCCGATGCGGCGCCTGTAATCAGCGCGACTTTTTCTGCAATTCTTCCCACATCTTTCCCAGAAAGCTGCACGGCTCAACGGCTGGCCAGCCCTCCCGCGGTTTCTCCGCCGTCGCACGTATACACGTGGCCGGTGATGTTTTGCGCGTCGTCCGAGGCGAGGAATGCGAACAGCGCCGCAATCTCTTCCGGCTGCGCGTGCCGGCGCAAAGGAATCTTCCGGTTGACCTCTTCGAGCATTTCATCGGTGTATTCGGCGCGCTGCATCGGTGTCATCACGTATCCCGGAGCCACCGCGCACACCCTGACTTTCGGTGCAAGTTCAAGCGCCATCGACTTCGTCAACTCGATCACACCCGCTTTGGTGGCGTTGTAATCCGCATAAAACGGATATCCCGTGACGCCGTTGGTCGACGCCGTTTGCAGAATCACGCCGCTGCCGCGCTCCATCATGTGCCGCGCGGCCGTCTGCGCGACGTAGAACACTCCCGTGAGATTCACGGCAAGCACTTTGTCCCACTCTTCCGGCGTGATGTCGAGAAAATTATGTCGGATGCTGATGCCGGCGTTATTCACCAGGACATCCACGCCGCTCATCAAGTGAATCGCTTGGGCAAAGACGGCGTGCACCTGTTTCAAGTTAGAAACGTCCGCATCGAGCGCTCCCGCCAACCCGGGCAGTTCGCGCAGGATCTTCCGCCGCGCCTCCGCGTCGCGGTCGAGTACGCACACCACCGACCCCTCTTCGAGAAATCGCGCCGCCGTGGCCGCTCCTATGCCACTGGCCCCGCCGGTGATCAGGACTCGCTTGGCTTTCAGTCCGCGCACTCGCGCCTCCACCACAGACAATCGGGCAGATCACGATACCTGTCTGCCCGTGAACGTGCCATCGCCGTGAACGTCGATGTCAACTCGGCGGCACCGGCTTGCCGCAGGTATTTTCGACTTCCGCCTTGATGTCCTGTTCTTCGACGGCGGTCTGACCCATGATGAACTCCGCTTACTTAGCCGTACGCTTCAACTCGAAGACGAGGTACATCATCTGCCCAATATGATGATGCAGGTGGGTCGCACACTGCAGAACCATATCGAACCTGTCGCGGGCGTCCGCACCCACTGCACTATATTCTTTTGACCAGTCTTCCGCCGATTGCCTGCTGATTGCGGCGAGTACCATCTCAATTGCATCATCAAATTTCTTCAATACTTCTTTCTTGGATGGCCGTGCCGCGTCGGAAAACTCCAGCGGACGATCTCGCACATATCTCGTTCCCGCAATCTGCGCCCCGACGTAGTAATTCAAGTTACCGGTGAGATGGAGCAGGAGATGGCCAATGCTGTTGCCAAATGCGAAGGGCTTGGCCCAGAATTGCTCCTCGCTTAGCGACCCGCCCAGTTCGTGAATTACGCCTGCCAGTCTTTTGTAGCGGGCGGTTAGGTCCGACGCAATTGTCTGTTTTAGTTCTGCCATAAGTTTCCGCTGCACACCTAGACTCAGCCGGCCCCGGCTATGCAGGCAAGCGCAACTCGCCAGGTTTCGTCAGCCACCGAGAGCCGGACTTCGTGCGAGTGGACGGCGAGGGCGGTAGTCCTTACGCGGCTCTTGCCAGAGTCACGACCCATTAGATTATCGGAGTCGATGCGGATCGGTCGAGGGGATGAGCGCCCACACGGGCGGGCGGCCATCACGTGATTCGAATTTGATGGATGGAAGCGGAGGCGGAGACGCGCCGAGCCGCGTCTCTACGGAGGAGTCATTTGTTCGAGCCGGCCGGCGCGGTTCCCGAGGAAGATTCTCTCTCGATCGGCAGCAACTCTATGCCGCACCCGGAACCACCGCAGCTCAACAGTCCCCGGCGCACAATTTTCACGGAGGACACATCCGGAAATCTCACGGGGAAATCTTTTTCTCGAAGCTGAGCGGCCGCCGCACGAAGGCTTTCGTCACCGTCAACAAACTCGGCGCGTTCCGGACGAGGCGAGCTATCAAACACAAGATTAAATCGCGCCGAAGCTGGTTTGCTACTAGTTACGACCGGCCCCAGGTTCACCATGCGTGCCTGCGCTAACTCAACCGGCGCCTGCGCGGCATCTTTCTCCGCCGCATCGCCAGCCAGCTTGGCCAAGCGCGCCCGCGAATCCTGCACTTCGTTAGCGCTTCCACCCGCCGCCGCGGCCAGCGCATACATCTGACGCGCTTTTTCCCGCTGGCCTTGCTTTTCAAGTACCTGCCCCAGGCGGTTGCCAACCGTCCCCGACTGGCTCAAGAGCCACGCCGACGTGAGAAACTGCATCGCTGCCAGATTTTCGCCGCGCTGAAATTTAGCCCATCCGATCCGCGACCATGCCAGCGCCACCGTGCGCATCGAGGAAAAGGCCGACGGCCCCAGCCGGTCCAACTCGCCCGAGTCGAACTGCCCTCCAATATCGTAGAGAACCTGCTGCGCATCGTTCTCGGCCTGCGTTGGATCCGTGTCGTTCTTCAACGCCGCCGCGAAAATGTCCTGACCCGAATCCGCGCCCGCGCTGCCCGTCAGTCCCTTCATCAACTCTTGCGCTTGAGATTTCTGTCCCAACCGCCCGTAGACCTGTGCCAGCGCCAGCTTTGTTTCCGGATCATCGGGAGGAATCGCTTCAGCCGCTTCCAATTCAATGCGCGCGTCGGCATCCCGTCCAAGCTGCGCCAGCAACAGGCCCAGATTCCTGAGCGTCATTTTGTCGTAAGGGGCCGTCTCCAGTTGCTTGCGATAAGCCGCGATCGCCTCGTCGGTCTTCCCCGTTTGCTGCAACTCCATCGCCAGGTCGCCATTCGCGTGCTTGTGATTCGGATCGAGCTCAATCTGCTTGCGGAACGCGCCAATCGCCTCCGCGTGACGGTTGGCTCCGGCGTATGCCAGTCCCAGGTCATACCAGCCGTCTTTAAGGCTCGAAGTCGGCAGACTCGAAGCCGGCAGGCTCGCATTCGGCAAACTCGGATTCGCCAGGCTCGCATCCCCGTCCACCGCGCGTTTCAGCAGGTCGATCGCCCCGCGATAATCCTTGCTCTCGAGCGCTTTCACTCCCGCTCTATGCAGCTCCGCTGGAGTTCCTTCCATCTTCGAAGCCGCCGTCTCTGCCCCCTGCCCCGACGGCGTCAGGATGGTGCACGACAACAGCTGGTCTTGATCGCTTTGCGTTGCATTGCGAAACGATTCGTAATCCGCGCGCCGCGCCGCCGCCAGCTCATTCATCTTTACATTCAGTTTGCGCTCGCCTTCCAGCACTCCTTTGTTCTGCGAATACGTCGATGAATAGTCGCCATAGTCTCGCGACATCTTCACCGCGGTCGGCGTGTGCACAGTGTAGTTGGCGGGAAATTGCAGGCGAACCCGGTAGTCCATCTCTCCGGCTGGGCCAATGTCCATTGGCTCCCTGCTCCTTTCCGACGCTCGGATCGCAGGCGTCCCCAGCGGCGGGATCGGACGGAAATTCACGCTCGTCGATGGCACCGTAAAATACCGCTCCTGGTGCAGGTGATACTTCAGATGGAAAGGCTTGCTCGTGTCCTCGATCGAATCGAGCTGAACGAGGTCGACGTCACCCGGCAAGCCCCAACTCGCAGACAGAACTTTCACGAAGTCCTTCCACTGTGCCTGCGAGTATCGCCGGAAGCTGGCGCGCATCGGCCAATCGCGATCTCCCTGCGCGGTGACTTCAAGCGAGGCATCGAGTGCTCCGAACTCGCTGAACTTGCCGTCGAGGGTGAAGTGCATGAAGGTTTTGATCGGCGAATCGGCCGGCGTTCGCTGCAAGCCTCCGTCGCTATCCTCGGACGCCACCACGGCTTGTTTGTTTCGCAGTTGGTAAAGAATCAGCCCAAAGGGCGTCACTTCCGGAGTCGTATCCAGCCAAGTCAGGCCCGTTCCCGTCCCCAGTCGAGCCGCGGTGATCACGTGATCGAACTGAGCGGGAGAGGGAACGTCCACATCCAGTTTGCGCGTGCTATGGATCATCACCGGATAACTCTGAATTCCCTCCGCCCGCAGCAGCGCGGAAAACAACGTGTGCTTGTCCTTGCAGTCGCCGTAGCCATTCTGCAGAACGTCCATGGCCGAGTGCGGCTGATAGCGCCCGACTCCGAGGGAAATACTGACGTAACGCACATTCCGCGCCACGAAATCATAGAGCCGCCGCGCCTTCTCCGTGGGTGTGCCCGCTCCCTGGGTGAGTTCCTGGGCCTTTTTTCGTACGCTGTCGTCAACCGTCATGCGCTCGCCCTGCAGCTTTCGATACCACTGCGCTACTTGCTTCCAGTCGGTGAAAGTCGTCAGCTGCACATCGGGGCCGGTCTCCTCGTCCTCATCTTTGTCTCTATCTTTGTCGCGTTCCGGCTGGATGCCCTGCACCACCCAGGTGTAAATGCGGCGGTCTCCAGTCTCCTGAATCTCCGGCTTGCGGGTCGGCGTCTTGAGCTTCACTTCGCGCGACTTTGGGATGTCAATCTCGAGCCGATCGTCGTTGACCACTACCCCCTTTGGAAATGTGTATTCGTACCAGAAGTTTCCCGCGGCCAGCGGTGTGAGAACCCGGATCACGGTACGGTATTCCAGCGTGTCCCCGGGTTGCAGCGCAGCCACGGAAATATGCCGCTGCCGGTAGTCGCTGTACATGGGAGCTTCTTTCAGCACATCAGGAGCGAAATCCTGCGCCGTCGATTCCGGCGTCACGACCACCTGCCCATCCGGCTTGCGCACCCGGACATACTCGACTTCCAACTTCTCGGTCGCCGACGAGTATCCGAAGACCAGCTGGCCGAATTCTTCCACGCCCGCCTGGCTCTGAATCCTTACCACCGCCTCGGTCTCGCTCACTTCAGTTCCATCGTTTTCAAAGCGGACACGATTCAGGATTCGTTCGAAGACCGCGGCCTCTTCGGAGTTAGCTTTAGAGTTAGCGCTATTCGTTTTCTCGTTGGAAGGAGCGGGAGCCTGGGCCACAGCCTCCGCGCTCATCATCCAGATGATCGGGCAGACGAGCGAGCAGACGAGCGTGCCGGCGAGCAAGAGACGAAACACAACGCGCGACATACGATAAGACATATTGCAGTTCTTTTACGCCGTGCCCGGCGTAAAATCAAACGACCGGATGAATTCCATCACGATCACGCGGCTCCTAGCGATTCTGATTTGTTTCTGCGGCGTGCTTGCGGCTCAGGCCCCCCCGCTGGTCATCGCCGATGAAGCTTTGCCCGCAATCGACGCAGGCGTGGAATTCCACATGCTTCTGCACGCCACCGGCGGCGTTCCGCCCTACGTCTGGAGCGTAGCCAGTGGCGATCTTCCCGACGGAGTGACACTCACCCCGGAGGGTCTCCTGTCAGGACGAGCGGCGAAGCCCGGGACTTCCGCCTTTGCGTTGAGAGTCGAGGACTCGGGCCATCCCGCGCATACGATTACCAAGGACTTTCGGGCCGTGGTCGCCGCTGCTATGTTGCTCGAATGGCTTCAACCTCCGAAGGTCCACGACAACCGAATTGACGGCGCCGTCCAGGTATCGAACGGCTCTGCCGACACCTTCGATCTGACCGTGATCATCGTGGCCGTTGCCGAGAACGGGCGGGCGACGGCAATCGGTTATGAGCATTTCCCGCTGAAAGCCGGCGCGACCAGCGTTCAAATTCCATTTGGCAACACGCTACCCCACGGCGGCTACGTGATCCATGCCGATGCCATTGCTGAAATCCCTAACCGGAAAGCGATCCTTCGCCAGAGACTCCAAACACCTCAACCTTTGCAGGTCATCCAGGGTCCGTAGGGCGTTGCGCCCCGCCCGCGTGGAAGCTGGAATTCATCGAAGAAGGCGAGCATGTGGATTAGGACGAGAATTCAATGTGGAGAGACGGGCCCTCGCCCGTCCACCAGTGCCGTGGCCGGGCGGGGGCGCCCGGCGCTCCACTGACCAAGTCGGACTCGTCCGTTTCTTGCTTTTTGTGCTGGCTTCCACTAGATTTCCCTTTTCCCTAATCTGACGAGTGGGCAGGCGGAAACTTGCCTCTAGGAGTAGTTAGACATGGAGCGGAGGTACATTGGGCTCGCATTGGGCGCGTTGGTGGCAATGGGCGTAGTGCTGAGCCTGCCGAGTTGCGGACACGACCAGAAGCTGGTGAGCATTGCCGTTCAGCCGACGAGCTTTACTTTTCTCATTGCGGATAAAGATCAAACCACACCCTACAAGGCGTTTGGTACTTATATTCATCCGCCGGTGACGAAGGACATCACCGCCCAGGTCACTTGGGCGGTGGATGGCCTCGCGAATGTCGTCGCTGTCGTCCCGGGCAGCCCGGCGGGGACTGTAACTACACAGGGCGGTTGCGGCGTTGCGGACGTGTCAGCCACAGCCCCGGAAGGCACGGGCGGGGCTTCGAATATTGTGGTCGGCTACGCAACCGTGACCGTAGATGATCCGACCAACCCGATCTGTCCCGGCGGCGGTTCGGAAGCTACGTTGACCGTACAAGTCTCGCCCATCGGCGCCGGAACTGTAACCAGCTTGACCGGCGGCATCAATTGCCCGGGGCAATGCATCGCCGCATTTCCGGTTGGGGCTTCCGTGGGACTCACAGCCAATCCCACTGGGGGCGGTACTGTGACTTGGTCGTCGGGCTGCAGCTCCTTTTCGGGAAACAACTGCACCGTCACTATCCCGAAAGGCGGGGTCAACGTACTAGCGACGTTCCAGTGATGGCGCAATCGCACGTTCTTGAGTTGGTCGGGTTACGTGCACCGTCACTATCCCGGTTGGGGGCGCCAGTTTCGCGGCGACGTTCCAGTGAGATTTGCGGGCGCTGTTACTCATCCGCAAGCAGCTTGCCCAGAGTAGCTTTGTGCTTCTCGGCATTCTTTTTCTTTCCCGGCACAAGGCTGGACGGTTTAGGACTGCCGACGCGTTCGCGAGCCATTTCGCGAACGATCTTGGCGGCGGAGAAGACTCTTTTCTTGCGCTTGCGAGGCATGGTCGTAATCCTCGCATCTTCGCACATTCGGTATGCAAAAATGCAATAATCTGAGGGTTGGCTTGGAATTTGTCGAGTTCAAAGTCCGAGAGAGCCTGACCTATGGATGAGCGCGAATTTTTTGACGAACGGTCCGATAAAAAGCCGGCAAGTTTGAGTTGTCCGCATTGCCATCAGTCGGCGGAGTATGAAATCCAGTGGCTGGTACGCATGAAGAAAAAGAACCTGCCGCCCCGCGCGGACGATCGCGACCGGGCGAAGTTCGCAAAAGCGCAGTCGTATATGCTGCGGCGAGACGACATGATGATGTGCAAGAACATGCGCTGCCGCAAGCGCTTTGAGATTACTGGCGTGCAGAGCGTTGCGTTTCTGGACTAGGGCGTCGCCGGCCGTTCGTCTCCGCCGTTCGTCTCAGTCACGTCGCGCTCGGGACGGACGCCGATCGGCGAGACAGCCCGCGTTTCCTTCAAAGCGAGCGCTGATGAGTTGTCTTCGCTTTTCACAATTTCTTCACCCCGCACGTTTCGCTCAGAATTCCCCCCGGTCTATCCTGTACAGCGAATTTTCCGCCCGAATGTACATTTTGCATCCAGCGGAAATCGAGAAAATCCGGCCATTTTTCGCAAGCTGCTGAACCTGCCCGAGATGTCGCTGCCCAGCAACCATTTGGCATGGCGGGTGCACCTACCTACGAGTGAGCCACATGCTCACCACAGGAGGTTTTTGTGGATAAGGCAATCAAATCGAGACGCCTGTACACCCGCGCTTCGTTTGCTCCATTGCTTGCGTTCGCAATGCTGTTCTGGACAGGCACCCCGGCAAGCGGACAGACTGCGTCGACTCCTGATCGGCAGACGATGCCGCCTCAAGCGATGCCGCCTGAACAGACCATGCCGCCTCAGCATGAGGGTGACAACGACACGACCCGTCGAGAATTGGCAGAGATGGACCGGTTCCTGGATGGCCATCCTGAAGTTGCCGAGCAACTCCGCAAGGATCCTTCTCTGATCAATAACCAGGAGTTCGTCGAAAACCATCCGGAGCTGCGGGAGTTTCTGCAGAATCATCCCGGAGTCCGCCAAGAGTTCAGAGAGAACCCGAACGCCTTCATGCGACTGGAAAATCGCTACGAACGGCACGAGGGCGATGATCGTGACCGTAGAGATGGCGACACAACTCGCAGAGAACTGGCAAGTATGGACCGGTTCATGGATGGCCATCCGGAGATCGCGGAACAGCTGCGTAAAGATCCCTCGCTAATCAATAACCGGGAGTTCGTCGAAAACCACCCGGCCCTGCAGCAGTATCTGCAGAGCCACCCCGAAGTTCGCGAGGAGTTCAAGGAGAACCCGAACGCCTTCATGCGACAGGAAAATCGCTACGAACGGCACGAGGGCGATGATCGTGACCGTGGCCGTAGAGATGGCGACACGACTCGCAGAGAACTGGCAAGCATGGACCGGTTCATGGACGGCCATCCGGAGATCGCGGAACAGCTGCGAAAAAATCCTTCGCTAGTCAGTAACCGGGAGTTCGTGGAGAACCACCCGGCATTGCAGGAGTATCTGCAGAGCCATCCCGAAGTTCGCGAGGAGTTCAAGGAGAACCCGAACGCCTTCATGCGACAGGAAAATCGCTATGATCGGCGAGAGGACGATCGTGATCGTGGCCATGGGATCAGCACCGCCGACCGCGGGGATCGGAACCGCATGGGTGATCCCGACGGCCGTGGCGAGCTGACGAGCTTCGGCCAATTCCTCGGCGGCCATTCAACCGTTGCGGAACAGCTCTCCAAGGATCCTTCGTTGGCCAATAACAAGGAGTATCTGGCAAACCATCCAGAACTTGGGGAATATTTGAAAGCTCATCCCGCAGTGACGCAACAGCTGTCGGAGAATCCGCAAGCGGTCATGAGCTCGAACTGGGTCATGCAAAGCAGCAGCACGACTGGCACGACTGGGAAACCTTCACCCGAGCCGAAGCCGAAAGTTAACCCGAACCAGTAGCGAGCGGGTGGCGAAGAATTGGAGGCCGGGCGACCGGCCTCCAATTTCTCGTTTTGCAGTCGTCCTTTTTTGCAGGGCACAAGCATCCTAAGGGAGGTTCCATGAACATCAAAACATCACTCATCTTTATGTTGTCGCTGGTTCTGGCGGTTTCCACGATCGCGGAGAGCAAGGACAAGAAAAAGCGCGCCCCAAGGGGCATGGTGGAGAGCATGCAATCCGTCCCCTGTGGCGCGAAGGAACGGGGCCTCGCGGGCCTGGGTAGCGTGTTCGGATCCGTCGGCGTCCAGCACGTAAACTCGCACGAACAGCTGTGCAGCCAATATCTGTTCCGAACCGACGAAATGGAATACCACATTCGTCCTTTGGATACGAAGCACGCGGCGCTTCTGCCCGTCGGCCATGAAGGTGAATTCAAAATCAAGAAGGACCGTATGTACCTGAAAGCGGTCGACGGAGAGAAAAAAGCGCGACCCTACCAGGTCGTTTCCATGCAGCCTCTGAATTCCGAAAGCAAGGCGGAGAGCACCACGTCCCGTGCCGAGAAGCCGGAAGAATATGGGTCTGCAAATAGGGACGGAGACCGGGCAAAGAGCGACAGCCGGGACGGAGATAAAGCAAGAGGCGATAACCGAGAGGGAGATAGAACAACCGACCCGCCACCCCAGCATTGAAGGACTACTGTAGCGGCCATAATGATCGACGACTGTTCTGAGCGGTCGACACGAGGGTGGCAGCTAGCCAGCGGGACGCTGCCACCCAGCGGTCTGCAGGGAGTCTTGACGATACCCAGCATCGCAACCGAGCCACATCCGCAACTCCATTCACTCGTTAACTCATCCACTCATTTATACTTTCCTGTTTGGCCCGTAGCAGCTCGCTATGAAAGCGACGGGAATGGGAGTTGATCTGTGAAAATTTTGGTTTGCATGAAGCAGGTGCCCCAGAAAGACGCTCCGCTGAAGCTGAATGATGCGGGGACGTGGATCCGCGAAGATGTTTCCTACGAAGTCAACGAGCCGGACGCATTTGCGCTCGAAGAGGCGTTGCGGCAGAAGGAAAAACACAAAGGCGAAGTGGTGGTCGTCACCGCGGGCCCGGCGAGGGCGATGCAGGTATTACGCGAGGCGCTGGCGAAAGGCGCGGACCGCGCGATCCATCTCGAGGGCGACGCTTTTGTCGGGCTTGATGCGTACAACACGGCGCGAGCCATCGCGGCGGCCATCAAGGATGAAAAGTTTGACCTGATCTTCACCGGCTTGCAGTCGGATGATTACGGATACGCGCAGACGGGCGTGATCCTGGCGGAGATTCTTGGATTGCCGCACGCGACCATCATTATGCAGATCGAAAAAAATGAGGCTGGCATCCGGGTGAAGCGCGAACTGGAAGCTGGGTTCTTTCAGTTTGTCGACATGCCATTGCCGGCAGTGCTGACGATCCAGTCCGGGATTAACAAGCTGCGCTATGCGACGCTGATCGGGATCAAGCAAGCCAAGACGAAACCATTGCGAAAGGTGACGATGGCCGAAATGCAGTCGGCAGTCGGAGGGAATTTGCAGAAGATCGAGAAGTTGCACGTACCGCAGAAATCGAAGAATACAGAGTTTCTGGAAGGGCCTCCGGCGGAAGTGGCGAAGAAGCTGGTGGAGAAGCTGAAGAATGAAGTGCGGGTAATTTAAGGTGCCCAGTTCTCAGTTGTCAGTTCTCAGTTGAACAGCGGGGCTGTTACTGAGAACTGAAAACTGAAGACTGAAAACCGATCTTATGGACACAATTCTTGTAGTCGTTGAACAGCGCGAAGGAAAACTGAACCGCGTCTCGTGGGAAACGATTGCCGCCGGGCAGGCGATCGCCGCTCACACAGGATGGACGCTCGAAGCGGCGGTCGTGGGCTCCGGCGCAGCGCCGATCGCGGGCGAAGTAGCGGCGAAGAAGGTCGCCAAGGTGTATGACGTCGAGTCGGCCCGGCTCGAACCCTACACTCCCGACGCCTTTGCGCATGCGTTGCGCGAGTTTTTAGGGAAGCATCCGGCGAAGCTGGTGTTGATGCCGCATACGTACCAGGTGCGGGATTTTGTGCCGAAGCTGGCGACGGCCCTGCAAACGACGGCCATCACCGACGCGATCGGGTACAAGTATGAAGGCGGGAAGCTGCTGTTCACGCGGCAAATGTTTCAGGGAAAGTTTGTGGCCGACGTGAGTTTTGCCGGCTCGGGGCCTTACTTTGTGACCTTTCAGAATGGCTCATTCCGCGCCGACAAAATTGAAGCGGGTGCGACAGCTGCGCCGGTGGAGACGGTAACCGTCGATATCCCGGATGGCGTAATGCGGAACAAGCCGCAGGAGGTTTTCAAGGAAGCGAAACAAGCCGTGGATTTGACGCAGGCTGAGATTATCGTTTCGGTGGGGCGCGGCATAAAGGAGCAGAAAAATATCGAACTGGCCAAGCAGTTAGCGGATGCGCTGGGCGGTGAACTCGCGGCGTCGCGGCCGATCTGCGATAACGGATGGTTGCCGATGGACCGCCAGATCGGATCGTCCGGACAGACGGTCGCTCCGAAGCTGTATCTGGCGCTCGGAATCTCGGGGGCGATCCAGCATATTGTTGGCATGAAGGGTGCGCGGAGCGTCGTGGCGATTAACAAGGATTCCGAGGCGCCCATTTTTGAGATTGCGGACTATGCCGTCGTCGGGAATTTGTTCGATATCGTGCCGCCGCTGATTGAGGAAATTAAGAAGGCGAAGGGGTAAGGTTTCAAAGTGTCAGGTTTGCAAACGGAGTTTCACGGTTCCATTGCCAGTGATTCAACCACTCGGCGAACGCCGCTCAGAACTCTCGCCATCCTCCCGAAATCCAGGCGATTGGCGGTGTCGAGCGGTGTGTGGTAGTAGGGATAGCGGAACATCGCGGTGTCGGTAATCATAATCGCAGGATACTGCTGTTGCCAGAAAGACCAATGGTCAGACCATCCCACGCCGGGCCAATCTGCCGGAGCGGCAACACCCTCAGACGGGAAGCTGGCAGATTCACGGAACCTACGGATAGACCGCCGCACCAAATCACGGGATTCCTGATTCCCCACAAAACCTATGAAATCGCCATGACCGGGGTAGAAAAGATCGAGGACTGGCGGGTATTTCTGGCTGCCCGGCACATCCGAATAAAAGCCAAGCATCTCAAGCGAAATCATCGCCGACACCGGAATGCGGTCACGCCGGAGTTGACGAGCATAGACAAGGCTCCCCATCGTGTCCGTTTGGAAGTATGGCGGCTCCTCGTTCACAAAAAGCACGAAGCGCACCGTCCGGCGTAGTTTACTTCCTTGAAGCAGGCGCGCTAGTTCTAGTACGCCAGCGACGCCCGTGGCATTGTCATCCGCGCCCACGGTTCCAACGACACTATCGTAGTGAGCTCCTACGATGACCGGTCCACTTGAGTCGTCGCTTCCGACGAGGCTCACCTCAATGTTGCTTACCGCACGGCCTTCTATCGAATACGTGTGGTCGGTAGCGGCGTACCCTGCTTGCTTGAGAGTGTCGCGAAGATACTCAGTGACCGTTTGCAAGGAGCCCGGCCGAGACAAGCATCTCTCGCCGACCGTTTCCGAGAGGTACGCGACGTGGGCCGAGAGACGGTTTGCAAGTTGGGATTCTTCATCGGACAGCGGCTTGAGAGGTCCTTTGTAGGACTTGAGTGGCATCTGGGTGATCCGCCAGATCCACTCGAAACCCATTACCAGAGAGAGCACTAGCACCGTGCAAGCTAGCCGCAGTTTCCAGTTGGGTTTTCTCGGATCAAGAATGGGTTCAAACATCCCGCTAGAGTTTACAGCTCAGGAACCCGTCAGCAGAAACTACGAACCGGCCGCGAACCCGCCGACGTGTGCCATGGTCAGCCGCAGGTACTTGTAAGGATTCACCGGGGCGTCGTTGATGCGGACTTCGTAGTGGAGGTGCGGCCCTGTAGAGCGTCCGCTGAGGCCGACGTAGCCGATAGTGTCGCCGCGGTGGATATACTGTCCGGCGGTGACGGCAAAGCTCGAAAGATGGCCATAGCGAGTCGTAATACCGTGTCCATGGTCGACCATGACGGCGCGTCCGTAGCCGCCCAGAAAATCAGCGAAGGTCACGGCGCCATCGGCGGGAGCGATCACGGGCGAGCCAACACCGGCGGAGATATCGACACCGGAGTGGAAGGCGCCTTCTCCGTTAAATGGATCGATGCGCTCACCAAACGAGCCGGTGATCTGGCCTTCGACCGGCCACAAGTTCGGAGCCGAGTTGGCGCGCACCCAATCGGCCGTGGTTGAGTTCTTGGTAAGGCCGAGTGAAATGCCGACGCTGGCAGCGCCGGTCAGCGCCGTGTGCTTGAGCGCGTAAAGCTGGTCGAGCGAGGAATTCACCTGTGCTTCTTGAATCTGCTCGGTCGAGGAAGCGGCAACCATCGCCGGATCGGACTTGAGGCCGTAAAGCGCGGAAACCTCGCTGGCCAGTGAGCCGAGAGAGGCTACCTGAATGTCCCGCTCCTTGGCGACCTGCTCCAGACGCGAATACCGGTCTTTGAGCTGGTCTTGCTCGGTACGGAGCTGGTTATAGTGGGCGACCTTCTGCAACATCCGGGTATAAGAACTGGCGATTCCCGTCAGGCAGAGCACGCCGATCGCCGCCCCGGCCAGAACCACGTAGAGATATTGGACGGGAATGGAGATCTTGCGAAGCTGTCCAGCTTCGTCGCGAGCCACGAAAAATATGTAGAAACGTTTACGCAATGTCCTAAGTCCGGGTAAAGATTTCTAATTTTCCTTCGGAATCCTGCCGGAGCGGAACCGTCATGCTCGGGCTCGGAAGCCTGATTCCACCAGCCGCATCGGAACGGGCTGGCTCTTCCTACATCCACGGAACTAGGCGAGCTGAATACCAATTTCGCTGCAACTGATTCATGTTGCAGTACTTTGTACGCCAAATATTGTGAATGGCGAGTTAAAAGGTAGCAAACCTAATTCTCCGTGTCAACCTCACTAGGACCCCTTGGACGGTTACCAAGGCAGGGTAATTATTGGTGCCCATCCGGCCAGATTACTCCCGGGTTACCCGCTATCGCGCTGCCGGCGTGGGCGCTCAAAGGTGCGGGAGCGGGGTATAGTGATCGGCATGCCGCTTAGCGAAAAGGAGTTGATCAGGCAGATTCGCCGGTCTGCTCGCGGGGGAAAGACGGTCGTGACGGGCATCGGCGATGATTGCGCGGTGCTGCGCGTTCCTCCTGGACACGAGCTGCTGGTGACGACCGACTTCACCATCGAAAACGTGCATTTCCGGCGAGATTGGCACCCTCCAGAACTGGTGGGGCGGCGCTGCTTGACGCGCGGCTTGAGCGACATCGCGGCCATGGGAGGAGAGCCGCGGGCGGCATTCTTATCGTTGGCCGTAGCGAGCGACGTTCCGCAGAAGTGGGTGAAGCGCTTCCTGAAGGGGCTGCTGGATCTGGCGGAAGAATTCAAGGTTCCGCTGGCTGGCGGAGACACGGCGCAGTCGCCGGGTGGAATCCAAGCGGACATGGTAGTGGTGGGTTCGGTGCCCAAGGGACGGGCGGTGCTGCGGTCTGGGGCAACGGCAGGCGATCGGATTTATGTGACTGGGGAACTCGGCGGGTCAGCGGCGGCGCTGGCACGGCTGGCGGAATCGAAGCCACCCGGGGCGGCATACTCCCGCCACCTTCGTCCGCGTCCGCTGGCGCGGGTGGCGGTGGGCCAGTGGCTGCGCCGGCGGGGAGTGGCGTCAGCCATGATTGATGTGAGCGACGGGCTTTCTACCGACCTCGAACACATCTGCGAGGAAAGCCGTGTGGGCGCGGAAATCGAGGCAGATGCGATTCCGCGGGCGCGGGTTGGACTGGGGAAAAATCGGGTTGCGCTCGAATTGGCATTGCATGGCGGCGACGACTATGAACTGCTGTTTACGTCCGCGGCGACGGTTCCATCGGCGGTGGCGGGAGTTCGAGTGACGCGAATCGGGCGCACCACAAAATCCGCGCCGATGCGGCTGATTGAGAAGGATGGGAAGGCGCGACCGCTGAAGCCCGGAGGATGGGAACACTTCAATGCGTAATTTGGTTGTCCCTGTGTTCCTCCGTGAACCCCTGTTTCCTGACGATTCAAGCTCTTCGCTCTCCGAAATCAGAGTCAGCAAGGTGACTTTCGTTACCTGCCGACGGTGACGGCGGGGGACTAGAGTAGACCCATGCGAAAAGTATTTTTACTCCTGGCGTTCAGTGTCGCGATGTTGATTCCGGCTTCCGGGCAGGTTCCATCGGCGGCTCGCAAAGTGGATAACGAATTCGTGCAACAGCAGTTTGGCAGGGAGTTCACGCTGCTCCCGGAACTCGCACCCGTGTTCGGCGATCTTGACGGCGACGGCGTGGAGGACGTGGTGATTGCGGCGCGCTGCAAGAATCCGATGCTGGATGAAGCGGAGCACAATTACATAGTAATGGACCCCTACTACGACTTTTATGGCTACGGCGACCCCAGGGTGACTACCACGTTCAAAGAGCCCGATCCGGCGCGCCGGGGGCTGGCCGTGCTGATTATTCATGGCACGGGGCCGGATGGCTGGCGCTCGGCAACTCCGAAAGCGAAGTATGTGATTGTGAATTTGCCCTATCGGACGCTCTCGGTTCGAAAAATGAAGCTGCGAAAGAAAACGATCGAAGCAGTGTACATTGAAGAACTGGGCGAATTTAACGAAAGCTCCGCTTTGTTCTTTGACGGGAAGAAATTCCGCTACGTGCCGATGGGCGGAGAGATGCAGTAAGCGCGACCGGGTTCCGCAATGGAGCGAACGGGCGTCTCGCCCGTCCTTGGGGAGCCAGACCGCCGGGGGCGCCCGGCTCTCCATCGCCAGGTTGGCTGGCTGATGTAGTAACCTTCTTTTCTTAATTGCCTCACAATTTGAAATACCGCGTTCTTGTGGAGCGGCTGGCCGTGTGCCGGCTTGCCTCCGATGCACGCACTCCTGGCTGGGCGATGGAGGGCGGGTTTTTCTGCGTGGTACGCACGCCGGAAGCGCTTTCCATTGTCTACAGCGAAGACGCCTGCCTGGGAGACCCTATGCCGGACGCTGCGCCGGTCGAGCGTGGATGGCTCGCGCTGAAACTCGAAGGGCCCTTCCCATTTTCGATGACTGGCGTGCTGGCATCGTTCCTCGAACCGCTGGCGGAAGCGCGGATCCCGATCTTCGCGATTTCGACGTTTGATACGGATTATGTGCTGATCAAGCGCGAGAACCTGGAGCAGGCGGTGGCGGCGTTGGGCACGGCGGGACACGAAAAGGTTGGAGAAGAAACTGGTTGATCGCGGGTGGGTTGAATCGCCGTTTAACCCTGCTTTTTCGCCGAATACTGCGGTAAATTGGGCACTTGGCAGGGAGCTGTGATGAAATGGAAGCAGGTCAATTTCTGATGACAACAAGGTCAGTGGCATTGCGCCGCAAGGTCAGGGCGGCGGAACGGAACGTTCATGGATTGTGGCAAATCCTGAAGGCCGTGGTGTCGACGGACCATCCGCTGCTCGCCCATCTGATCCCGATCCGGCGCTGCAATCTGGCCTGCACCTACTGCAACGAGTTTGATGATTTTTCCAGGCCCGTCGCAACCGAGCAGATGTTGCGGCGGGTCGATCAACTGGGCGATCTCGGCACTTCCGTGATCACGATCAGCGGCGGCGAGCCGCTGCTGCATCCGCAACTCGACGACATCATTCACCACATGCGGAAGCGCCGGATCGTGTCGGGCCTGATCACGAACGGTTATCTGCTGACCGCGGACCGCATCCAGAGGCTGAACCGGGCGGGCCTGGAGTGGCTGCAGATTTCGATTGATAACGTGAACCCCGACGAAGTTTCCAAGAAGAGCTTGAAGGTGCTCGACCGGAAGCTGCAACTGCTGGCCGAGCATGCTGATTTTCACGTGAACATCAATTCGGTGGTGGGCAGCGGTGTGAGCCATCCGCAGGACGCGCTCACCATCGGCCAGCGCGCGTTGGAGCTCGGCTTCAGCTCGACCATCGGAATCATCCACGATGGCTCAGGACAGGTGCAGCCCTTGAACGACGAAGAGCGGCGCGTGTACCACGAGATGAAGGGACTGGAGAAACGCAGTTTCACGCGGGTGAATGCGTTTCAGGACAACATCGCACTCGGCCATCCGAACCAGTGGCGCTGTCGCGCCGGGGCCCGGTACTTATACATTTGCGAGGACGGGCTCGTGCATTACTGCTCGCAACAGCGCGGCTATCCGGCCATTCCGCTGGAGAAATACACGATTGCCGACATCCGCCGCGAGTTCCATACGGAGAAGCCGTGCGCGCCGCACTGCACCGTATCGTGCGTGCACCAGGTATCGGTCCTCGATGCATGGCGAGCGCCACAACAGCCGGCGTCCGAGCCCGCGAGCAGACTGGTGCACATCGAGTAGCCCGCACTTAGCACTGAGAGCATTTCGTCGAACTTTCCCCAAGAAAACCGATTCTGAGCAACGAGATCCGAGAGACTCTCCGCGCCCCCGAAACTCCCGTCTTGGCCAAAATGCCAATTGCTAAGTGCTGCCCTTAGAACGTTGTGGCCACGGAGAAGCGGAAGGTCTTACGTGGTTCCCGGAGGGTGTACCTGGAGCCCAGGGTTGAGAGCGTGGTCTGATAGGTGTAGAGGCCGGCGGCGTTGTTCGGGAACATGTCACGGGTGATCTGTATGGGCGGCGTCGCGCTGCCGTCGAGGCGCAAGGCATTGTAGGCGTAATAGATGCGGAACGGCGCATTGACGACGGGAAGCATCGTCTGCAATTCGATGCCGGTGGACATACGCGCCACCCAGTTGGTGCCGGGAACCGGTCTGAGGTCTCGCGGGATGCCGCTTATCTTTGCCCCACCGGTACAAGCATAAGCCGTATCCAAGGTCGGACAGCCGAACAGGGTGTTGATCAGGGTGTTGTACTGGGTCAAGTTCGTCTGCAACTGCGAAGTACGAATGATCGGATCGGCGCCCATATCGACAAAGGGCGCGATGGCGACAGGCCCGGCGATGGTGATGCGATATTCAAAATTGCCGTTCAGACTGAGGTCGCCCCCGGGAGTCACGAGTTGATTGTACGGAACCGGGATATTCCAGCAGTTGCTGATGCATGCGCCGGTGGTGGGGTTTACCTGCACCCTAAAATTTGGGTTGGCGGGAACGAACGTTCCATCGGGGTTCCGGAGGGACACGCTCTGGGCGCTGGGCAGGTAAGCGATCGGAGATATGGTGCGGATGTCGAAACCGCGGATATCATTCTCGCCACCGAGATAGGCTCGTTCAAACGGAGGAGCAACAATCCCGCCATAGCCGGTGATAAAGGAAGCTTGAACGTTGTAACCGATTGCGTTGCGGCGTTTCTGGACGGGAAAAAACTGCTTGAACTGAAGAATGGGCCGGATGGTATGAACCGTGCCACCAAGGCCCGCGAACTCCCCGCCGATGAACAGGCTCTTGCCATGGTGGGGCGCGTAGGCCGCATCGAGGGTGTTCATGGTGAAGCTGGGCGTTATCTTGCTGGTGATGATGCCGTTGAGCGCGTTGGGGCCGGTGATGCCGCTAAAGTTGAGATTCTCGAATAACAGTTTGGAAGCGCTGCTGACCGCCACCAGCGAGGAACGGTCGAAGGAGTAGCTGATGCCGAGGCGCTTGAAGGAACGGCGCAGCGGATAGCTTAAACTCAGGCTCAAGCCGGTGCTGGACTGCGAGTAGTTCTGCAGGTTCTGCAGGTAGGCCGAGGGCAGGTTCAGATTCTGTCCGGTGGCAATGGCATACTGCCGGGCCTGATCATAGCTGGTCTTCCGGGTGTAGACCTGGAAGCCGGCTTGGATGGGCCGATCGAACAAATAGGGTTCGGTGAATCCGAACACCAGGTCGCGCTGGCGGCTGCCGAGACTCGCCTGTACAGAGAGCGTCTCGCCCAATCCAAGAAAGTTGTTGGTGCTGTAGTTGAGGCCAATAAAGGCCCCCGCCAGACCGCTGACGCCGCCTTGCAGGCCGATGCTGTTCTTTCCTTTTTCGTGCACTTTCAGGGTGAGATCGACGGTCCCAGCCTTTTCGTCGAGGTGGCGTTCGGTGGTATTAGGATCGTCGGGCTTGAGCTGGTCGAAATAGCCAAGCTGATTCAGGCGCAGCAGGCTCAGTTCCCAGTAGCGCGAGTTGTAGATCTGGCCTTCTTCCAGCGCGATTTCGCGGCGGATGACTTTGTCGCGGGTGGTGGTGTTGCCCTGGAACTCGATGCGGCGCACGTAGAACTGTTTGCCTTCATCCACATCGACGGTCAGATCGACGGTCTTCTTCTCATCGTCGAATTTGGTGTCGGGGACGGAGGTGAAGTTGATGTAGCCGGCTTCCCCGTAGGCTTTGCGCAGGTTTTCCAGACCCTTGGCGACTTTTTCGCGGCTGAAAATTTCGCCGTCCTTCATGGGGAAAAGGCTGCGCAGCGCGGCATTGTTAGGGATGGCTTTGTTGTTCTTGAAGGTGATGGTGCCGAGGTGGTAGCGGTCGCCTTCCTCGATGGGCATGGTGATATCGACGGATTTCCCCAGTCCTGGCTGGAGGCCCGGGATGTGAAAGCCCGTGTGGCCGGTGTCGTGGATCTCCGTCTTAGGTTCGTCGACCAGCACCTTGAAGTAGCCGCGGTTCTGGAACTCGGCGCGGACGCGCTCGGTATCTTCTTCGAGCTTGGTGGCGTCGTAGGTCTTGGCGAACAGGTTCTCCAGGAAAATGGAGTGCGGGATGCCGATGGGCTTGAGGTTCTTCATGGCCGCGCGCAGCGTGCGGTCATTGACGTGTTTGTTGCCCCGGAAGCGGATGTGCCCAACCTTAACCTTCGGCCCTTCCCGGACGACGAAAGTGATGCCCACGGCGGCCGGCGGGATGGGCCGGACTTCGGTGCGGATGGTGGCAAACTGACGCCCATGCTCGGCAAGCAGTTGCTTTAGAGTAACTTCGGCCTTCTTGATCTTGGTGGGATCGTACTGGTTCTCGACCGCGAGTCCAACCTTCCGCTCCTTGAACCGGTCGAGCACGTCGCTCGTGGATACCGCGTTCAGGCCGGTGTAATTGATCTCGCGGATGGTCGGCCGCTCCTTGAGGTAAATGTGGAGGATCCAGCCTTTGGCGTTCTGTTCGCGTTCGAAGCGGATGTCCTCAAAGTAGCCAGTATTCCAGAGCGCGTTGAAGTCCCGCTCAACGGCCGCAGCGTCATAGACATCGCCGACCTTGCTGAATATGCGGGCCTTGACCGTCTCGGCAGGGATGCGTCGGTTGCCATGGACGTTGATGCCGACGATGAGATCCTGCTGGCCAACAACCGGGACCGCCAGCAGCAGAAGCGCCAGCAAAGCGAGGAGGCGATTCCAGACAGAACTAGCCCTCCAAACTCTTATGCTGGAAGAAGATGGAGGCCAGGAAGGGTCTCTCTGGGAGCCCATGTCGTGGCCGAGACCGGGGGCACGCACAGAGATAGCATGATGACGGCGATGAATCGCAACTACCTCGAAAAAATAGAGTTAGGAAAACGGTAATTATACGGTAGAGAGTCAGAACCGTCCAAGGCAGGGACAAATTTCTTCCCCCGGAGTCACGCCCGAAAAAGTTCTACCTCAACACAGACGGAATAGAACGTCGCCGCGTTGCCCAGGTCAGTAAGTTTTTCTGAAGTTAGCGCATTAATATTGCCGCCACCGTGGCCGAATCGCGCCCAATCAAGCCGAGCGGCAACGACCCCGGGACGCACCGATCCATCGAACGACGACCCGTCAACCCGCGCCTTGAGTACGATCTCACCACGAAGATTGAAGGCGCGAATGCGATCGCCATCGCGGACGCCGCGCGCCTTGGCATCGATCGGATGCATCTCGAGATCTCCGATCCATGGTTCCATCGCGCGGACGGAGGGGAGGTTGGCGAACGACGTGTTGAGATGATTGTCAGGCTTGCGGGCTAGAAGTTCGAGCGGGAAGCCGGCGGCTTTCGATCCAGATCCATGTCGCGATTCGTTGGGCGGAGTGAATGCGACTACCGGATCAAGGCCCCGGCGCTTCAGAGTTTCGCTGTAGAACTCGGCTTTGCCGCTCGGCGTCGGGAAGTTGCCTTCTGCGAAGGGGAGAAAGGGGTCGGTCGAAGCATCACGAACCACGTGGGGACCGACGCCTTCGTCCTTCCCGCCGCGCGCAGCTCGGCGATCATCTTCGTTGCCTTCAAAATTCAGACGGATGAAGTGCTCGCTCTCCAATCGACCGCGGGTGATCCCCCTTAGCCGCGGATTCGGAGACTCGAGCGCGCGGTCGATCATGGAGTCCACCGTTTCGCGGAAACACTCGTCTTCAAAACCCATGCGTTCCGCGAGCGCACGGAACAACTCAACATTGGACCGGCATTCGCCGACCGGATCCATCGCCTGATCGGAAACTTGAAGGTAATAGTGGCCGTAAGCGGTCTGCAGCTCTTTGTGCTCGAAAAAAGTAGTGGCAGGCAGGACAATGTCGGCGTAGTCGGTAGTGTCGGTGAAGAACTGTTCGTGGACCACGGTGAAAAGGTCCGGTCGCCTTAGCCCGCGGACGACCTCGTTGTGATCGGGGCAGACCGCTGCGGGATTCGAACTGTACACGAACAGCGCCTGGATGGGCGGCCCGGCGAGCGAGTTCAGCACGCTGCCGAGTTGCACCATGTTGATGGTCCGCGCCGGGCGTCCCAGGGCTTTCTGCATCAACTCGGGCATCTCAAGCGCTTCTTGATTCAGGCCGTAAGAACCGCTGAGCGAAAGCTGCAGGCCGCCGCCAACTTCCTTCCACGATCCGGTCAAACACGGCAGCATGGTGACGGCGCGCATCGCCATGCCGCCGCCTTCGGAACGCTGGATGCCATAGTTGACGCGGATCACGGACGGACGCTCGGTGGCATACTCGCGGGCGAGTTTCAGAATGTCGTCGGCGGATATGCCGGTCCAGTGGGAAACTTTTTCTGGCGGATGCTGTTGCGCGCGAGCCTTCAACTCCTCGAAACCGACGGTGTAGCGCGACACGTAATCGGCATCGAAAAGATTCTCGTTGATGATGACGTGCATCAAGCCGAGAGCAAGAGCGGCATCGGTCCCAGGATTGATGGGCAGATACCAGTCGGCTAACTTCGCGGTGCGCGTTTGGTACGGATCGATGACCACCAGCTTCGCGCCCTTGTGGCGAGCTTCTTCGAGGAAGGGCCAGAGGTGAACATTGTTGCCGTGAATATTCGAGCCCCAGGCGATGATGTAGCGCGAGTGCGCAAACTGTTCGGGCTCGGTACCGAGCTTGATGCCAATGACCGATTTCAGGCCTTCTTCGCCGGCGGTAGAGCAGATGCTGCGCTCCAGTTGTGAAGCGCCCAGGCGATGGAAGAAACGGCGGTCCATGGAAGCGCTGTTGAGCGCGCCGAGCGTTCCTCCGTAAGAGTAGGGCAAGATGGATTCGGGGCCGAATTCGGCAGCGATCCGGCGCAAACGCTCGGCAATCTCGTCGAGAGCCTCGTCCCACGCGATGCGTTCAAAAGCCGATCCATCCGATGGAGCGGCGGCGTGGACGGGCGTCCCCGTCCGTCCTTCCCGCGGGGAAGTCGCTCCCTTCGGCTTTACGCGTCGCATCGGATACAGCACCCGATCCGGCGAGTAAACGCGGTCCAAATACTTGGCGACTTTGGCGCAAAGGAATCCGCGGGTAACGGGATGCTCAGGATCGCCCTGAATTTTGGTAGCGCGGCCGTCTTCGATAGTGATCAGAACGCCGCAGGCGTCAGGGCAATCGTGCGGGCAGGCGGCGTGAACGACGCGCTTCATCCACGGATTATAAAAGACTCCGCAGAAACGGGGCTTGCCCCGTCCGCCGCCCCGAGCCGCCCCGGAAGAGACGCGGAGGCCAAGTCCCAGGATGGCGGTAATTGGAACATCCGGAAACGCGGCGACGGCAGTACTTCCTTCGACGACACCGTCGGAGAAGTGAGCGGCACTTGGGTGCTCGGACGCCCGCCCGGCATAACGCCCGGCCTTCTGTTTTGCGTCATGGTCGACAGCGTGGCCTCGACCGATGACGCCATCGTCGCCCATGGTGGGGAAATCGTCCAGCCCCTCGGCGCGGACGCGCCCGAGATTACCGCAAGGTTCCGGGCTCCAGGAGGAAACGTGATCGGCCTCTATCAACAACCCGCCTGATGGTGGCGATCGGCGGCCTCGGATCTTCACTCGACACTGGACACAAAACTACGCGCGGCGCTACTTGAACTCCAGCACTTCTTTTTCTTTGGCTTTGCTCATCTCTTCCATCTTTTTGATTTCGTCGTCGGTGAGCTTCTGGATCTCGTCGAGCGCGCGCTTCTCATCGTCCTCGGCGATTTTCTTGTCTTTCAGCGCCTTCTTAATAGCATCGTTGCCGTCGCGGCGGATGTTGCGCACGGCGGTGCGGTGCTCTTCGAGAATCCGGTGCAGGTGCTTGACCATCTCCTTGCGACGCTCTTCGGTGAGCGCGGGCACGGGCACACGCACAAGTTTGCCATCGTTCATCGGGTTGAGACCCAGGTCGGCGCCGCGGATGGCTTTTTCGATCACCGCCAGTTGCGAGGCGTCGAACGGCTGCACCGTGATCATTTGCGGCTCGGGCGCATGAATCTGGGCGATCTGGTTGAGCGGCATCTGCGACCCATAGTAGTCCACCGAAACCGTGTCGAGCATGTGAACGTTCGCTCGCCCGGTGCGCGTGGCCGCCATTTCACGGCGGAAGTCTTCCACCGCCTTCTCCATGCGCGTCTTGAGGGTTGCGTAGACTTCTTTCAGGGCAGGATGAGCCATAGCTCAGAGCTCCTAGTGTGCATGAGAATCAAAACCGTAGATTATAAACCCAAGGCTCAGCTCAGAGGTTAGAGGTCCGATTGCAGAAGTAAGAGCCCAAGGGATATGACATGGTTTTGCCTCTGCAATGCCGGCCTCTAACCTCTGACTTTGTTCTACGCACTGACCAGCGAGCCGATCTTTTCGCCGAGCACAACCCTGCGGATATTGCCGCGCTGGTTCAGGTTGAAAACGATGATGGGCAGATTGTTGTCCTTGCACAAGGAGATGGCGGTCGAGTCCATCACGTTGAGGCCCTGCTTCAAAACATCCATGTAGGTAAGCTGCGAAAACTTCTTGGCATCCTTCACTTTCATGGGGTCGGCGTCGTAGATGCCGTCCACCTTGGTGGCTTTGAGGATGGCATCGGCTTTGATTTCCATGGCGCGCAACGAGGCAGCCGTGTCGGTCGAAAAATACGGGTTGCCGGTGCCTCCGGCAAAGATGACGACGCGTCCTTTTTCAAGATGCCGGATGGCGCGGCGGCGGATGAAGGGCTCAGCAACCTGGTTCATCTCGATGGCGGTCTGGACGCGGGTGAAGACGTTCTGCTTTTCGAGAGCGTCCTGCAACGCCAGCGCGTTGATGACGGTGGCCAGCATTCCCATGTGGTCGGCGGAGACGCGATCCATGTCCTTGGCTTGCTCTGCCACCCCGCGAAAAAAATTGCCCCCGCCTACGACAATCGCCATCTGGATGCCGAGAGTGTTTACATCGGCAAGTTCAGCCGCGATTTCATGGATGCGAGTGGTGTCGACGCCGAAACCTTGCGTGGCGGCAAGAGCTTCGCCGGAGATTTTCAGCAGGATGCGCTTGAAGATCGGTGCAGACATGGCAGGTCGGGTCCTTCACTTCGCACAGAATGACTAGCGATGCTAATTCGCTACGATGACTAGTGATGATGACGCGCTACATGGAGGAAAGCATAAACGAAAGGGGCGCCGCAGCGCCCCTGAATTATTCGGCTGCTACTTGGCAACCGGAGCGGAAGCCTCGCCGCCCTCGTCCGGCGGGTTGTCCGACTTGGAGCTGGTGAAGGCGACCGTAGCAGTGGCGTCGCCGACTTTGAACCGGGCAAAGCGCCGCACAGCGATGTTCTCACCAAGCTTGCCGACCTTGGCGGCAATGAGCTGCGCAATGTTGATGGTTTGATCCTTGATGAACGGCTGCTCGAGCAGGCAGACCTCCTCGTAGAACTTTTCCATCATGCCGGCGACCATCTTTTCCGCGATGTTTGCAGGCTTACCGCTAGCGATGGCCTTCGCGAGATAGATGTCCTTCTCGCGGGCGTAGTCTGCCGGCGTGACGTCTTCTTTCCGCACATACTTCGGATCGCTAGCCGCAATGTGCATGGAGATGTCGTGGACCAGCTCTTTGAAGTCCTCGGTGCGCGCCACGAAATCGCTTTCGCAATTGACTTCGACCAGTACGCCAATCTTGCCGCCGGCGTGGATGTAGTGGCCGACCGATCCTTCGCTCGTCACACGCGCCGCTTTCTTGGCAGCGACCGACACACCTTTCTTGCGCAGGAGGACAATCGCAGCTTCCAAGTTGCCCTTGGCGTCGGTCAAGGCCTGCTTGCAGTCCATCATCGGAGCTCCGGTTTTGTCGCGCAGTTCTTTAACCTGGGCAGCGGAAATATTTGCCATAGTAGTGCTCATTCAGGGGTACATTCCTTCGGTTGAAACTTGCCGTTATAAAACTCGACCCGCGCACAGACCAGCTGCGCGGGTCAGATCTGGTGCTTGCGAATAAGCTCGAAGCTGGCAGCCGATGCTAGAACCGGCGCGTTTCCGCCTGTAGCTCGTCGACGTCTTCCGTGGCGGCTGATGGACGCTTGCGCGTGCCCTTGCCCAGCACGTCTTCCATGCGGATCTCTTCGCCTTCGGGTGCCGCGCCTTCGGATCCCGCAGCTGTGGCGGCAACTTCGCCTCCAGCCGCAGCTTCCGCGTACAGTTCTTCAGACTCCGGGGCTGCGACTGCTTCGACCGGTTCTGGCTGTGCCACCGCCTGAATGTCCGCCATCTGCTTGTCGTCCCTGGCGTGGACGCCCTCGGCAATCGACTCCGATATCTTCGAGGTGAACAGCCGGATCGCACGCAGTGCGTCGTCATTGCCCGGTATCACGTAGTCCACTTCGCTCGGGTCGCAATTCGTGTCGACCACGGCGACCACGGGGATGCCCAACTTGCGCGATTCGCGCACCGCGATCTGCTCTTTATTCGAATCGATGACAAAGATCGCATCCGGCAACCGCGTCATGTTCTTGATGCCGGCCAGATTCGCCTGCAAGTGCTTGCGCTCGCGTTCGAGCTTGATCACTTCCTTCTTCGGAAGCAGATCGTAACGGCCATCGGTGGCCATTTCGTCGAGTTCCTTAAGCCGCTTGACGGATTTCTGTACCGTGATCCAATTGGTCAGCAGGCCACCCAGCCAGCGCTGATTCACGTAGTACATCGAGCAGCGCTGCGCCTCTTCGGCAATTGCGTCCTGCGCCTGGCGTTTGGTGCCGACGAAGAGAATGATTCTGCCATCGGCGGCCAGATCCTGCACAAATTTCGACGCCTCTTTGAACATCTTCAGCGTCTTTTGCAGATCGATAATGTAAATACCATTGCGCTCGCCAAAGATGTACTCCTTCATCTTTGGGTTCCATCTCTTCGTTTGGTGCCCGAAGTGAACGCCGGCTTCGAGCAACTCCTTCATTGTGATATTCGCCAATCAACCTCCTCGGTTGGTCTGCATCCGGACGCTAACAGGCCCCGGATTGCCATTCCCGTCCACCCCGCCTCAGGAAGGTGGGGGGATGAATTTTAAAACAGCTGTCAGCCTTCAGCCTTCAGCGAAACCCAAAACCTTACCGCTTGCTGAACTGGAAGCGCTTGCGCGCGCCCTTCTGACCGTACTTCTTGCGCTCTTTGGCTCGCGGATCACGCGTCACCATGCCCTCGGCCTTCAGCTTGGCGCGGAATTCAGCGTTAAACAGCATCAGTGCGCGCGTAATGCCCAGCCGCACCGCATCTGCTTGTCCGGCGACTCCGCCACCGCACACGTTCGCCAGCACGTTGAAGTTGGCCGCAGTGTCGGTCGAAACCAGCGCCCGTTTCGCGGCGATGCGCTGCGAGGGCGTCACAAAGTATTCATCGAACGCCTTGCCGTTGACCTTGAATTCGCCGCTGCCAGGACGAAGAAAAACGCGCGCGATCGCCGTCTTGCGGCGTCCAGTTCCGTAGTATTGAATAGTTTCTGCCATTTAAGCATTTAGCGTTTAGCGTTTAGCAATTAGCCAAACCACCGCGCGCTTCGACCTTTCCAAAATTTGCGGTGTCGGTTTTCCTACTCCCTGACACCTGCGACCTGCCTGACTACGCAAACACCTTTGCTTCCGGCTTCTGCGCCTCGTGCGGGTGCTTGTCGCCTCGGTAAACCTTCAGCTTCGTAAACATTTGCTTGCCCAGCTTGTTCTTGGGAAGCATGCGCGACACGGCGTCTTCAATCACCAGCTCCGGCTTGCGGACCATGCGCTTCTTCATTTCTTCCGAGCGCAGTCCGCCGGGATACCCGGTGTAGCGGTGATAGACCTTCTGATCCGCCTTCATGCCGGTGATCTTGATCTTCTCGGCATTGATGATCACCACGTGGTCGCCGGTGTCGATAAATGGCGTGTACTTCGGATTCTCTTTGCCGATCAGAGCGCGCTACGCGCGAGGCGAGGCGTCCGAGCGGCAGCCCGGTTGCGTCCACCACAAACCACTTACGCGCAATATCCCCCGCTTTCGGGAAATAGGTTGACATCGGAAATCTCCCAGGAACTAAAGAACGCTATTATGAAGACCGCTGAGTGCCCTAATCAAATATTACTGATCCATCCACGCAGAACGCGCGCTAGGTCTTCCAGGCGGGCAGCCGCAGGACTTCCAAAGAAGTTTAGGATAGCCCAGCAGCGACGCCCTTGTCAACGAAGAGGTTCAAAGGCAAGGGGTTACCCGGGGGGAGGCTCTTGGGCTCAAGATCGATTGAGTTTGGTTTCCCCTGCGTCCTCTCGGCTCTCTGTGGTGAAGACTTTGACTTACTTCCCACCCACCGATTGCAAGCAACGCCCGTAGAGCTCCAGCAAGTGCGCCGCATAATCTTCGGGCTTGGCGGCCGCGCCTCCGCCCTGGAAGCCGACTCCGGTCCCGATAGTCTTGCCGTACCCAGTTGTCATGGCGATGAATTTCATGAGGTCGAGCGCGATGTCCTCGTTGCGGCGGGAGCCCAGGGGCAATCCAGCGGTTTCCTGCATAAGTCCAGACCTCCAAGAATAGGCGGGCGCTTTCTAATCCCGCCGAAGGCAGATGATATCAGGTTGCCCGCGCCCATTCATTCCGGCTCCACTCGCCCACACCGCCTGATCGAGCTACCCCACCTCCACCAGCCCGTAGCTCATAGCCCAGCGCGACCGCATCTCCCGAAGCGCCCGATCAATCTCCTCCTTCGATATTTCCGCATTCGGCCCCGAGATCACAAAAGCAGCCTCACGCTTGGCCGCCTCGAGGAGCTGGCGGTCGCGAATGATATCAGCCACGCGGAAGCTCGGAATGCCCGCCTGCTTAGTTCCGAAGAATTCTCCCGGCCCACGCAGTTCAAGATCAAGTTCCGCGATGTGGAACCCGTCGTTCGAGCGCACCATGGCGTCAAGACGGCGCTCTCCTTCTTCGGAAACCTTGCCCCCCCGCATGAGCACACAATAGGATTTCGCCGCGCCGCGCCCGATGCGCCCGCGCAACTGGTGGAGCTGCGCCAATCCGAAGCGGTCGGAGTGCTCGATCACCATGACCGTCGCATTGGGGACGTCGACCCCGACTTCGATTACCGTCGTAGCGACAAGAATTTCGATCTTGCCCTGCTGAAATTCGCGCATCACGTGTTCTTTTTCGTCGGCATCAAGTCGGCCATGCAGCAATCCGACATGAAGGTTGGGAAAAATCTTTTCCCGCAACTGCCGGTGCATCTGCTGCGCGGCCTTCAGTTCACGCTCTTCGCTCTCCTCGATCACCGGATACACCACGTAGGCCTGATGTCCGGCGCCGATCTGTTTGCGGACAAAGTCCCACACTTCGGGCGCGCGCTCGTCGGCGAGCGAGCGGGTGACAACCGGCGTGCGTCCAGGCGGAAGTTCGTCGAGCACCGAGACGTCCAGGTCGCCGTAAAGAGTGAGCGCTAGCGTCCGCGGGATGGGAGTCGCCGTCATCACCAGCACGTCGGGCTCAGGGTCGGATTCGGTGGAGCGCCGGGCGTCCCCGCCCGGCTGGGCGGGCGGGTCGCCCGCCCCCACACGAGCCTCGTCCGATTTTCTCATCAGCTTTAGCCGCTGCATCACGCCAAAGCGGTGCTGCTCGTCCACTACCACCAGGCCTAGGTTTTCGAATTCAACTCGATCCTGAATCAGCGCGTGCGTTCCGATGACGAGCTGGGCGTTCCCTTGCGCAATATGTCGGCGCACGTCGCGTTTGCGGCCCTGCTCGAGCGAGCCGGTCAGAAGCACGATGCGGTATCCGGCTCGTTCGAGAATCTGGCGGGCGGAAAAATAGTGTTGCTGCGCCAGGATTTCAGTTGGCGCCATCAAAGCGACCTGGTATCCGTTTTCGATCGCGATAATCGCGGCCTGAAACGCGACGATGGTCTTCCCCGATCCCACATCGCCCTGCAGCAGGCGCCGCATGGGGCAGGGGGTCTGCATGTCGGTGGCGATTTCTTTCAGCACTCGCTTCTGGGCGGCAGTCGGATGAAATGGCAGTATCTTCTTAATCGCCTCGCGAACCCCGCCGTCAAGACGAAAGACGATTCCGGTTTGCGCCTTCTGCTCGCGGCGCTTGAGTTCGAGGCCAAGCTCGATAAAGAAGAGTTCATCGAAGATCAGCCGGATGTGCGCCGCCGTGCGCGACGATTGCAGATCGCTGAAGCTTTCGCCCGCATCGGGCCAGTGAACTTTCCACCAAGCTTCGCGCGCAGCGACCAGGCTCATATGCACGCGCACCGCTGCGGGGATGGGATCGGGAAGATTGTGATTCAGATTTTCGAGCGTCCATCGGATAATGCGCCGGAACCAGCGCGGCGTGAGTTTTCCCTGTCCGGCCGATTCGTAGATTGGAACAATCCGCCCGATCTCAAGCGACGCGGCCGCCTTTTTTTCGGCCTCGTCAGCACCGCCTTCTTCGTTGATATCGCCGAGAATCTCGAATTGCGGCTGCACGATTTGGAGTTCCCCATCGCGGTCCTCTTCCACCTTGCCGTAGAGCGCGACCATCTGTCCGGTCTGGAAGCGATCTTGAAGATACGCAGCGTTGAACCAGATACACTTCAACTTTGTCCGGCCCTGGCCGACCGTGAGTTGAAAGATTGGCATGCGGCGGGTGCGGAACAGTCCCGAGTTGCGGACTTCGGCGATCACCGTTGCCATCTCTCCGGCGCGCAGTTCGGCGACCGACCGCGGGTTCAGCCGGTCTTCGTAGCGGAAGGGCAGGTAGTGCAGCAGGTCGTCGACGGTCGCGATACCTTTGGCGCCAAGGATCTCGGCCAGGCGCGGGCCGATGCCTTTCACATACTGCACTGGAGTGGACGGTTCCAGCATCTTAAGCGATGTTAGCAGGATTCGCACCGGGGATTTGCAGCAGGGCATGCGTTCCGGCATGCCGAAAGCGCCTAGAATGAATCCGCCTTCAGGCGCTGGATCTCGGAATTGAAGTTCCACCACGGGGCTGGGGTCCGAACGAACGATGAAGAATTTTCTAGACGCGCTCGCAGCCGTGCTAGCAGGCAACGCGATCTACTTCCTGCTCATGCCGCATCTACCCATGGTGGCGCGGCACGCGCTTTTCAAGGAAGACTGGGGGCTGCTGGTAGATTTCGCAATCTGCACGACGATCTTTGTTGCGGTGAAGTATGCGAGGCGGGATGAAAAATGATTGGTAGAGACGCGGCTTGCCGCGTCTCAGGCGGGCAAGTCTTGTCTCAACACGAAGGATGAAGAACAAGCGGCCGGGACAAGGTACTCCACTCGACCTCCTGCACCGTAATAAACAAATCAGTTAAACTCATCGCGTCATGTTTACGCGCATCTCATTTACGCGCATTCCATGCTGAAACCGCGGGAATCGATTGCCCAGCTGAGTCCTTACCACTCGCCCATCACCAGCCGCGCCGGGCTCAGTCTCGATCTCAATGAGAGCATGGCCGGATGCTCTCGGCGCGTGCTGGCGCGGCTGCGCTCGCTCTCGGCCGCGGAGCTGTCGCTGTATCCGCAGCGCGAGGTTGGCGAGCGGCTGGTGGCGAATTTCCTGGGCGTCGCGCCCGAGCAGGTGTTGCTCACCAACGGAATGGATGAGGCGTTGTCGCTGGTTTTTACAACTTACCTTGGCCCCGGCGACGAACTGCTTTTTGCCGACCCGACGTTCGTAATGTATCCCACGTTGGGCGAGGCGATTGGTGCGCAAGTCGTGCGCATCCAGTCGGGCGAAGACCTGGCGCTCCCCATCGCCCGTCTGCTGGCCCGCATTTCACTGCACACCCGCGTAATTGCGATCGCGAATCCCAACAATCCCACCGGCTTGGCGGCGTCGCGCGCCGACTTGTTAAAGATTGCGGAATCGGCGCCCGATGCAGCGACGCTGATCGACGAAGCCTACTTCGAATTTTGCGGCCCGGCACTCGGCTGCAGGACCATGCTCTCGGATCTGGCGCGCCATCCGAACCTGTTCGTGGCGCGCACATTTTCGAAAGCCTATGGACTCGCTGGCCTGCGGCTGGGTGTGCTAACCGGCGCGGCGGATCAGATCGACTACCTGCGGCGGCTCAGTTTGCCGTTCAACGTGAATTCCGTGGCGCTCGCTTGTCTCGAAGAGGCGCTAGCCGACCGGGCGTTCGTAAGCGAGCACGTCGCACAGATAAAGCGCGGCCGCGAACGCCTGGCGCAGTTATTCGAGGAGTTGGGCCTGCAGTTCTGGCCGAGTCAAACCAACTTTGTTTTGGTGCGAGTTGGCGCAAAAGCGATGGCATTTGTGGAGTCGATGCAGCGGCGCGGCATTCTCGTCCGCGATTCATCAGCAAATCCGGGCTGCGAGGGATGCGTGCGGATCACCGTCGGGACGCCCCAACAGATGGATGGAGTGCTCGAAGCAATTCGCGAGGCGATCGCGGAGACCCGACGCGCTTGATCGTGGAGAGCCGGGCGTCCCCGCCCGGCCGCCAGACTGCCGCCACCCGATACAAACAGCGTCGTCTTGAAATGGTTCTTGCCCGAACCTGATAGCGCGGCAGCGGATTTTCTTCTCGAGAAATTCCTCCATGATGAAGTTGAACTCCCTGCTCCCGACCTGATGCTCGTGGAGGCGGCAACTGCGCTCTGGAAGCGGGCCATGGTTCGAAAGGAACTGTCCGCTAATGAAGCAACGCTTATCGATCGCGACCTGCTCACCCTACCCCTTTCCTTGCCAGCCTCCGTGGCGGCGCGAGACGCCGCCCTTCAGGACGGCGCTGAAATACAATCATTCGTTCTATGATGCCCTCTACGGCGCGCTCGCCATCGACCACAGGTGCGATTTCGTGACCGCAGAACGGGCGCTTGCCAATAAATTGCAAGGCGTGTTCCCATTTGTCGTGCATCTTTCGGCCATCAAACCATGACCCTGATCTTCCGCAAGCCACTCCCCAACGTCGAGCACCCTGAAATGCCAGCCGATGTCGTCATTGTCGGCGGTGGGCCGGCGGGCATGGCCTGCGCTCTCCGGCTTTCGCAGCTGATCGACGATCACAACAGGCGCCATCCCGAATCTCCGCTCAGCAAAGAAAATATCTACGTGCTCGAAAAGGCGCGCGAAGCCGGACAGCATTGTCTTTCCGGCGCGCTCCTCGATCCGCGCTCCATGAAAGAGCTGCTTCCCGGATTCGAAAGCGAAGCCCCGCTCGACGCGGTGGTAAACAAAGATGCTGTCTACTTCCTGACGCGCACCGCCCACTACCAGCTTCCGATCACGCCTCCGCCGCTGCGGGACCACGGCAACTACGTCATCTCGATCAACCGCTTCGTGAAATGGCTGGCGGGCAAAGTCGAAGCAGCAGGGATCACGATTTTCACCGGCTTCGCGGGATCGGAACTTCTCTACGAGGGCGATCGAGTCACCGGCGTGCGCACCGACGACAAGGGCGTCGACAAACAGAACCAGCAGAAATCAAATTTTGAGCCGGGCTACGACATAAAGGCAAAGGTCGTCGTGCTCGCCGAAGGCACCCGCGGATCGCTTACCAAGCAACTCATCCAGAAGTTGGACCTGATGAAAGACCGTAACCCGCAGACGTATGGCGTCGGAGTAAAGGAACTGTGGGAAGTCCCGTCGGGCCGCATCCAGGCAGGCGAAGTCATCTATACGATGGGTTATCCGCTGACCACAAAGGAATACGGCGGTGCGTGGATCTATGGCGCGAAAGACAACATAGTCTCGCTCGGCTTCGTCACCGGACTCGATTATCGCGACCCGCGCCTCGACCCGCAGCGCGTGCTTCAAACCTTCAAACAGCATCCTTTTATGACCAAGTTGCTGGCCGGCGGCAAGATGATCCGCTATGGCGCCAAGGCGCTTCCCTACGGCGGATGGTGGTCGCTGCCGCCGCTTACGGGCGATGGATGGATGATCGTAGGCGACTCCGCCGGATTTCTGAATTCCGCGCGTCTGAAAGGGATTCATCTCGCCATCAAGAGCGGCATGCTGGCGGCCGAGACCGCATTCGAAGCGCTCGTGAAATCCGACTCGTCAGCAGCCACCCTCGGCAACTTCCAGCGCCGCGTCGAAACCAGTTGGATAAAAGATGAGCTCTGGCCGGTGCGCAATTTCCACCAGGGATTCAAGAATGGCATGGTCGCGGGAGTGTTCAACACCGCACTCCAGGAGATTTTCCGCGGCGGTCCACGCAATCGCGTGCCATCGCATGCGGGGCACGAGAATCTCGAACCGCTCGCCAATCTCCCCGCCGACGGGGGCCCGGAAGCAAACTTGCTTGGCCCGGCAAAGGGTGACGGCAAGCTCACCTTCGACAAACTCACCGACCTCTATCATTCCGGCACCAAGCATGAAGAGGATCAGCCGGCGCACTTGCTGATTCAAGACACAAACATCTGCAATGAGCGCTGTGTCAAAGAGTTTGGCAGCCCCTGCCAGAACTTCTGCCCCGCGAATGTCTACGAGATGGTCGACGACGAAACCGCGCCCAATGGCAAGCGCATCAGCCTGAATCCTGCGAACTGCGTGCACTGCAAGACCTGCGACATTCAGGACCCTTATCAGATCATTACCTGGGTTCCACCCGAGGGCGGCGGCGGCCCGAATTACGATGGGATGTAAAGAGCGCACTTAGCAATCAAGCGGGCCGTCTCGGTGGCCGCTATGAGATGACGAAGAGCGAACGGGAGTCGGCGCAAAGTTTGTAAGCCGCGCATCACGCCCTCTGCTAAGATGTGCGCCAATGCTTGACGATCAATCCATTCTTGGGGAAACAGTCTCACATTACCGAGTCCTGAAAAAAATCGGCGGCGGCGGGATGGGCGTCGTCTATCAGGCCGAGGACTTACAGCTCAACCGCTTTGTCGCGCTCAAGTTTCTGCCCGACAGCCTGGCGAACGATTCGCTGTCGCTGGAGCGCTTCCGGCGTGAAGCGCGCGCCTCCTCTGCACTGAATCACCCCAATATCTGCACCATTCACGAAATTGGCGAGCACCAGGGGCGCTTCTTCCTGGTGATGGAATATCTGGAAGGCAAGACTCTCCGGGAAGTGATCCTTGGCCGGCGACTTGAGCTGGAGTCTTTGCTCGATATCGGCATCGAGATTGCCGACGCGCTGGACGCAGCCCACGCCAAAGGAATTGTTCATCGCGACATCAAGCCCGCAAATCTCTTTCTGACCGAGCGCGGACATGCGAAGATTCTCGATTTCGGGTTAGCGAAAACCCATGCGCCGACCACCCCGGTCGGAGTGACCGCCGTCACCATGGATAATGATCCGCACCTTACCAGTCCTGGCAGCACTCTGGGCACGGTAGCTTACATGTCTCCGGAACAGGCATTAGGTAAGGATCTCGACGCCCGTACCGATATCTTCTCTTTTGGCGCAGTGCTTTACGAAATGGCGACCCGAACCCTGCCTTTTCGCGGAGATACCACGGCCGCCATCTTCGATTCCATTCTCCACAAGGAACCCGCAGCGCCGCTGCGGTTCAATCCCGACCTCCCCAAAGAACTCGATCACATCATCAGCAAAGCGCTCGAGAAGGACCGCGATATCCGCTATCAAAGCGCAGCCGAAGTTCGCGCCGACCTGAAGCGGCTGAAACGGGACACAACCTCGGGCAGAGTGAGTGTCGCGGTTGCGGCTGCCGAAGAGGCTCCAAAAGGAAAGCTTCGCTGGCGGTGGGTGGCGGCAGCATCTGCGGCGTTGCTGCTGGCGGCGGCTCTTTTCTGGTTTCTCCTACCGATGAGCCCGCCGAAAGTCACGGGCACCACGCAGATCACCCACGACGGCTTCGCAATGGGGAACATGCTGACGGATGGCGCCCGCGTCTACGTCACCCAGTGGCGTCCTGAAGGAGCAATGCTCGCGCAAGTCTCATCGACTGGCGGCGAAACCTCGGCAATTCCGGCGCCGGTCAAGACCATGAATATCTATGACATCTCTGCCGATCATTCTCAACTGCTGGTTGGCAGCTTGGTGCCGACCGGCAACAGAGTCACCCCTTTGTGGGCTCTGCCGTTGCCCGCGGGCTCCCCGCGCCGTCTGGGCGATATCGAGGGCAGCGGCGGCGGTTGGTCGCGGGACGGACGGCAGCTCGTGTTCATCAAAGGCTCGGACCTGTACCTGGCGAACGCCGACGGCACTGCCGCGCACCTTCTCGTCACCGCGCCCGGTTCCGCCTATGCCGCCGTTTTTTCTCCCGACGGAAGACGCATTCGCTTTTCTGTCCAGGACCAGGCCAATACGAACTCATTGTGGGAGGTCCGCTCCGACGGATCCAATCTGCATCAACTTCTCAAGGGATGGCACACTTCACCCTGGGAATGCTGTGGCCGCTGGACCCACGACGGACGCTACTACGTCTTCGAATCGGGGACACCCACGGCAAACGATATCTTTGCTCTCCCCGATGCCATCGGCATTTTCCGCAAAGCTTCTGCTACGCCCACGCAACTGACGACTGGCCCCATCTTGTACTCCACCGTTTTGCCCAACGCCGGCGGCCGGAAACTATTTGTGGAGGGGACACAGCCGCGCGCCGAACTCGTTCGTTACGACGCAACCTCCAAACAGTTTGTTCCCTTCCTCGGTGGTATCTCGGCCAGCGACGTGGCCTTCTCCCGCGATGGCAAGTGGGCGGCTTACGTTGCCGTTCCCGGCAATACGCTCTGGCGCAGCCGCGTCGATGGCAGCGAACGCCTGCAGCTTACCTATCCACCCGCGTCAGCTACGCTTCCCGTTTGGTCTCCGGACGGAACTCAGATCGCTTACGTTTCCGCTCAGCCGGGAAAGCCGTGGAAGATTTTTCTGGTTCCCGCGCAAGGGGGCTCGCCCGAGGAACTTCTGCCGGAAAACGATGGCGAGGTCGACGCAACCTGGTCGCCGGACGGCACCCAGCTTGCCTTTGGACGCATCGCTACCATGAATCCCGGAACCATTGACATTCAACTGGTGGATATGAAGACCCGCCACACTTCGACGTTCCCCGGTTCCACTGGCTTCTTTGCCCCGCGGTGGTCTCCCGATGGTCGCTACCTTTCAGCCCAGACGGTGGGCTCGAAGAAGATTATGCTTTACGTTTTCCAATCCCAAGCATGGTCGGAGTGGCTTGCCGAACCCGGGGACGTGGACTATCCCTACTGGTCATCGGACAGCCGTTACATGTATTACACCCAGATCACTACAGACAATCCCCGCTGCCGCCGGGTCAAATTGGGGGATCACAATCCCGAGGACCTCTTCAGTCTGAACGGACTGCGCCGCTATTTCGGGATCTGGGGATCGTGGAGCGGCCAGGCGCCCGACGACTCACGGCTTTTCGTGCGCGACATGAGCACCCAAGATATCTATGCGCTGGACGTGGATTTTCCTTGAAAATTCGCAGCTCTGCCAGGATGCAACAGGCCGGAGGTTTCTAGTTAGAGTCTGGTTCCCCTTCTCAACCGGGTATATACTGCTCGCGGTACTTATTGCGGTGACCCGGCTTGACCGGGCGCGGAGCACTTTCTCATTGATTCATACCGCTCCGCGAATAGAACGTCGGGCGCAGGGATCCTAATATCATTCGCCCTTGGGCGGCCGGCGGGGGGCGGGAATCGCTCTAGCGGTGCCTTCCCCGAGAGAGGTCTTACTCGTGGATGTCGTCCTTATACGCCTTCTGTTTGTCCTCATTGTCGCTGTCATCTCGGCTCTCATTCATCCGTTTGATCTGCCCTCAAGGCTTGATGCCGCCGTCGGTTTGCTGATCGGCGTCGCCATCATCGTGTTCGAGTGGAGATTGCGCGCGGTGAGCCTGAAGCGCCTGATCGGAGCCGCGATCGGGAGCGTGCTCGGCATCGTTGGCGCTTACCTTTTCGCGCTTGTCATTCGCAACAGCATCCCTCCAGGCCCTATCCAGAGCTTCCTGCAGATCATGGTCATGCTGGTCATGGCTTACGTGGGTTTGGCGGTCGGCGCCAACAAAGGCGATCTGCTCAATCTGGCGGCGCTCGGCGGGATCTTCGGCGGCGAAAGGTCGGGTAAGAAGAGTTACAAGATCCTCGACACCAGCGTCATTATTGACGGCCGCATCGCCGACATTGCCGAGACTGGATTCCTTGACGGCCTGATTGTGATCCCGCAGTTCGTGCTCCGCGAATTGCAACTGGTGGCCGATTCTGCCGACTCGCTCAAGCGCAATCGCGGCCGCCGCGGCCTCGACATCCTGCAGCGTCTCCAAAAAACCGCTTCGGTCCAGATCCAGATCGTGGAAGACGACTTCCCCAGCGTTCGCGAGGTCGATATGAAGCTCATCGAACTGGCCAAGCTGTATGAAGGGAAGATCATCACCAACGACTTCAACCTCAACAAAGTCGCGCAGTTGCAAGGCGTGGCCGTGCTCAACATCAACGAACTGGCCAACTCGCTCAAACCCATCGTTCTACCCGGCGAAATTATGCGGGTGTTCATCCTGAAGGAAGGAAAAGAGTACAACCAGGGTGTCGCCTATCTCGACGACGGCACCATGGTGGTCATCGATAACGCCCGCAAGATGATTGGTAAGACGATCGACATCTCGGTGACCTCGGTCTTGCAAACCACCGCGGGCAAGATGATCTTTGGCAAGTGGGATGAGCGCGCGTCGGGCCGCCACGACTCCAAAACGCCACCTTCGGTGCCCATGCCTCCGGCGTCAGGAACAAGTGGACCAACCTCCGACCCGGCAAAAAAGCCTACGCCAGTAGCCGAGCGCGCAGCCGACTAAGTGCCTCATCGGTAGAGACGGGGCTTGCCCCGTCTCACTCCGCAGCAGGAAACGTGGCAGGCCGCCCACGGGAAAAAGCCTAACGTCTGTACTATACTGATCGCCCCTATGAAGGTTTTTGTAATTGTTCCGGCGGCCGGACTGGGCACGCGCATGGCCCCGCACCCGGTCGCGAAACCCAGGAAAAAACCCCCGACCAAACAGTTCAAAGAACTGGGCGGCGTACCCATTCTTGTCCACACGCTGCGTAAGTTTGCGGCCGCCCCTGCCGTCTACGAAATCATCGTCGCCCTCCGCCAGGACGAAATCGGGGGCTTTCGCGCCCAGGTTGAAAGGGAATACCCGGAAATCCTTAGCAAGCGCCTGCAGATGGTCGAAGGCGGCGAGCATCGCCAGGACTCGGTGGCAAGCGCTCTAGCCCGGACGGCGGCCGATCCGGAAGATATTGTCCTGGTGCACGATGCCGTTCGCCCATTTGTTACGCTCGAAATTATTGGCAATGTAATCGAGGCCGCGCACAAACACGGAGCCGCCATCGCGGGCTGGCCCGCCGTGGACACGGTGAAACAGGTGGAACGAACTGCGGACGGCGCACTCATCAAAGCCACCATCCCCCGCGCGAGCATCGTCATGGCGCAAACCCCGCAGGGTTTTCGTTATGACATCCTGAAGAAAGCCTTCGATGGCGCGGTCGCCGACGGCTTTCTGGGGACCGACGAGGCTTCACTGATCGAGCGCGCAGGGTTGCCGGTCGTAGTCGTAATGGGCTCGCCGCGCAATCTGAAAATCACTACGCCAGCCGATATGGAGTTGGCGGAGTTCTATCTGAAAACCGGGACGCAGTAGCGAACCCTCACTGTCATCTCTCTTGTTTCGTGTCCTTTGTTTCGTATCAGGGCATCGCGTTAGCGATGCCGTAAGCGCGAAAATCCGGCGCCCCTTTAGGGGCTGAACGGGACCAAATCTTGAAACCTGAAATGCGCATCGGCTACGGTTGGGACTCGCACGAATTCAAGCCCGGAACTCCGCTAAAAATCGGCGGCGTGACTCTGCCGCACGATAAAGGCCTCGGCGGCCATTCCGACGGCGACGTCCTGCTGCACGCGATCACCGACGCGCTGCTCGGCGCCATCGCCGGTCCCGACATTGGATCGCTGTTTCCGCCTTCCGACCCGCAGTGGAAAAACGCCGACTCCGCCGTGTTTCTGCTTGAGGCGCTGCAGCGTATCAAGACCGCGGGCTACGAACTCGTGAACCTGGATTCCACGCTGATCCTTTCCACTCCAAAAATCGGCCCGCATGCGGACGCAATTCGCAATCACGTCGCCAAGTTGTGCGGAATTCCCGCGGACTGCGTAGGGATCAAAGCAAAAACACCGGAAGGCATGGGCACCGACAACGCCGCGATTGCGAATGTAGCGGTTTTGCTGAAACGCCTCTAAGGGGCGGACCGAACCTCGTTCGCCAACTCCTGGTGCTTCGCTCTCGCCGCTGCAATGAACGCGCGGAAGATCGCCTTCGCGGACTCCGCCAGCTCCGGCCCATCGTTCACACTCCGCTCCGGATGCCACTGCACCGCCAGCACAAAATGCTCGGGGGCGGTTCCTTCCAAAGCTTCGATGATTCCATCGTCGGCGGAACGCGCCACCACTCGCAACCCATCGCCCACTGCGTCCGCTGACTGGTGATGCGAGGAATTTACGGCTGTGGTCTTCCGGGCGCCCGTTCCAGTACCCACTATGTTCGCCAGTTTCGATTCCGGTTCGATCTCCACCGTGTGCGCCTTCGCTACTTTCGCTCCCGCGCGGTGGTTGATCGCAGACTCGATGTGCTGCACCAGCGTCCCCGACCGGTACACATTCAGCGACTGCAGTCCATAGCAGATGCCGAGCACGGGTTTTTGCATTTTGTACGCATCCTGCAGCAGCAACCCGTCCACCATGTCTCGTTGGGCGTCAGCGGATGCCGTCTTTTCGTGGCGATCTGCGCGGTACTTCTTCGGATCGACGTCCGCGCGGCTGCCAGGCAACAGAACCGCGTCGCAGCGCTCGATCTGCCTCAACACCTGAACCGGCGTCTGCTCGAGTTCGATGCGCACAGGCTCTCCACCCGCCCCGCGCACCGCTTCTTCATACTGCGGCAGCGCACGCTCCGCATACTCGCGGTCCCCGGAATGTGGCACGGGAATGGCAATCCGCGGCACGGTCATTTTCGGTTCTCCCCTCTTCACTTCACCAATGTTGGGCTGGTGGAGAGCCGGGACTTCCCGCCCGGCCACCCTCGAAATGGACTGGAGAGACACCTGTCACTCCATCGTACGACTTCAACTCACCCGCTCGATCCCGGCCAGCGTCTTTCGCTGCCGATAGTTCCGAACCTCCATCAGCAGCAGCAGCACCAGCACGATCGCACCCACGGTGATCGCGAACGGAAACGCGATGCGCCGGTAGGCGAACGTCAGGTTGGGCGCGACATGCTTCACCTGCGAATACACCACGGTCCCGAGAATACTCAGCAGAAGCGCGACCGCGAATGAGAGCACGGTTAACAGAAACGTCATCGCGAACACGCGCGCCGGAATTCCGATCCAGCGTGGCCCGCCCCAACTCCTTTTCGCCATGCTTTCAGGCTACACCATCGGCCGGGAGCATCGCGAATGTCGACTGCCGCATGTCCGATGCGGCCTTTCCAGTAGCCCGGGCGACGGTGGCCATGGGCGCTTGCCAGAACGACAGTGTGAAAAGCGAGGGTCGCGTACACAACGACGAATGGAAATTCGAGGCGGCGAACAATCTCTTCCTGCCACGCGGCTTCCGCATTTTCATCGACGGTGTCGTCAAGACTGTCGATCAAACTGCCAGCCAGATCCGCACTCGCCTTGTCGGGTAAGGCAAGGACTTTCTTGAGCAATTCCTGGGCGTCCTGCATCATTCCCTAAATTATGTCCCCTGGCCGCAACCCCGCACCCAGCGTCTCTGGGCAGATGGAACAGCCGGCACCGCGCGCCCATACGCTACAATACCGTCATGTCGCAAACCGCCTCCGCGATCGTCCGCAGCCCCGCGGAGATCGTGCAAAACAGCCCGGTTTCACAGGCGCCAAATGGCATCTGCTACGCCCGCTCAGGCGAGATTACCATTGCCGACAACGATCTCGAGCGCATGACCGCGGCCGTGCCCGTGTCGATTGCCGCCGCGCTCAGCCGCAAGGCGTACTACTTCGTGCCGCTCACCGTAACCCAGGGCGAAGACACCGTGATTGCCGACCGTTATGACGTTGCGCTCAGCGACAACGCGGTTTGCCATCGCAACCTCAATCTCGGCGATGCCCAGTGCGTCTTTATCTCGACTCGCCTGATGGAAGACAAATTTTCGGTGGCGTTCGAGTTCTATATCAACGTCGGGCACGCCTTGGTCGAACGCGCCGGCGTATCCCAGAATTTCGCCGACCTGGCCTGGCAGCAAGTAGAGTCCGGAGTGCGCGGCGAAACTTCACTCGACGCCTGGGAGTCGCGCAAGTTCGCCACTGCCCACGGTCCGGACGCGGAGAAATTCAAGAACGAGTATCTTGCCGCCAGCTTCGCAGATGCGATTTCGATCTACCTGCTCGCGCTCTATCTCGACGTCGATTACTACGATCTTCGGGAGCGCGACTATCCCCTGCTGGCTCCAGCTGCAATGGCCGAACGCCTGCGCAAGATCGCGGAAATTTTTCCGCCGAATCCTGGATTCGAATTCAACATTTATTATCGGCGGCGCGGGTAGAGCTCGCATACGGGCGGACGCGTTCGTCCGCCCAGCAAAGCTCCGCAGTTCGCGGGTTTCGCACTGCTACTTACTTGAGAGTACAAACTGATTCCCATCGGCGTCCTTGAAGATGGACGACGTCCCCCACGCTTCCTTCTTCGGCTCTTGTGCAAATTCCACTCCCTTGGATTTCAGCGTCTTGGCGGTAGCAAACACGTCATCCGTCCAGAACGCGAGCGGTTGAAATCCGCCAATCCGATCTCGAAACCCGTCTGGGGTAAACAGAACGACTTGGGATTCGGCGCCGGGAATGCCCAGTTCGATCCGGCGTTGCGCTCCGAACGGCTGGTCGGTCATTACGCGGAAGCCAAGTTTTTCGGTGTAGAACTTCAAGGCGCGATCCTGATCGCGAGTCGGAACGCAAGCAAATTTAATACCGAATCATTTTCAGTCTCCTTCAAGACCAGTGAGTAAGAGTAGCGAAGCGGTCTGAGAATAGAAAAGCGCGCCGGGAGATGCAATCCGCTATTTAATGCTATATTTTTAGTCGGTATAGCATGATTGCGTGCGATGATTGCGTGCGATGATTGGGATCGACGACTACGTAATTGACGTCCTGATGCGCGACCTCGTCGGCCATGACCGGCGCGTCGTAAGCTTCCTGGTCTATCTGTGGTTTACCGGGGAGCAGCGAAAAGGACATGTTGTCGAGGCCAGCTATCGGCAGATTGCCGAGTCCATCGGAGTATCCAAGAGTTCGGCGCAGGCGGCGGTCAGCTGGCTTATCAAAAGAAGGCTACTGACTTCAACCAAGAAAACTGTTACGGCCACTCCGCGCTACAAAGTGCTGACTCCATGGCGGGACTACGATAGCCCCGGCCGGAGCCAACCGTAGCAAAAAAATCAGGGGCCGGGTGTGGGACCGGCCCCCGTCCTCCGAGACTCACCTTGTCAAATCGGCGGCGTAAGCCCCGTAGAGTCGCCCACGGCTTTGGCGTCGTATGGCGAGTTGAGTCCTCCGTCGGCAACGTTCTCGGTGTTGTAACCGAGGGAATCGAGCTTGCCCCAGGTGTGCACGATGTGCTTGGCGTGGTTCACCTCGATCACGCGGTGGTTGTATTGATCGCTGATCAGGGTGTGACCGTGCCTCAGACGCACAGCGCGCGTGGGCGATGGGCCGGTGCCTCGCGGCAGGTTGCAGCCGGCACCGAGACAGGTGAAGTACTCCCACACGACGTTCTTGTTTTGATCGATCTCGACGATACGGTTGTGATTCGAGTCCGTGATCACCGTGTCGCCGTTCTTCAGCCGGCTGGCAAAAGCGACACCACTCACCGGATCACCGTTGTTCGGGTCGCCGCTGCCATATTGCCAGACAATATCGCCGCCGAGCGGGATCGTGCGCGTGACCTCGATGGCGCGATTGTTATTTTCATCGCAGATGAGAATGTTGCCGTTCTCCAAAAGCTCTGCGCAATTCGGGTTGTTGAGCTGATTGGCACTGTTGCCGGAGACACCCGTGGTGCCATATTGCCAGACGATTCCCTTGGTTGCGACATCGACCTCAATGATGCGCTCGTTCGCCTGATCTGTGATCAACACGTGGCGATTGGGAAGCCAGGTGTTTTGTACGGGAACGTTGAGCTGATTGGGGCCACTACCCGCCACTCCAAACTGCCCATATTGCCAAACAATGTTTCCACCGCGGTCGACCAATATCACGCGGTCGTCGGGGCAGCCGCTCGGATTGGTGCAATTGGGAGCTTCGGGCTGACCGCCCGGGGTTCCGGTGCCAGCCATTAATGTGAACTCTCCGACGCGCTGCACATCATTGACGCCGATGATGGACGCAGGCGAGAAATCGGCCGGGCCCAGGCCAAAGTGCCAGACAATGTTGCCCCGATGGTCGACTTCAATCACGCGATTGTTGAATTGGTCGGCAATGAGGTAATGGTCGGCTGCCGCGGCGGGGACGGTCGAAGCCAGCACAACCGCGACCAGCGCCGCAGAGAAAATGATCGTGATGGGAAGTCTCATCTAGAACCCTCCAGTGAGAGACAGGCCGTTCGGTCCGGAAACGCGAGCGAGTCCAGAAAACCACGGCGCCAGCAATCACGGAAATTTAGACCAGGGCATCTGCCTGAGTTGTCAAACAAATGTCAAAGAACTGTCACTTTCCTGTCAAAGGCTCGGTAAACTTTTGCACCTTGGTGCCCTTGGCGGTCTGAGAGTTCCAGCTTATGCTGAAAACAGACTGAAAGGCTCAGGTTCAATTTACGAATGATTTCACTTCGTCTCTACAGCCTTGCGCTCGGCGCGATCGGCCTGGCCCTCGCCAGCTACGCCCTGCTGCGTCCGAAACCCAAGACCTCGGACGATGTAGAGCGCGAACGCCGCGCTTGGCTGAATACGGTCGGGCGCATCACCGACGGCACCGTGATTGACGTTCAGGAAATCGCGGTAGACACGAACCGCCCCGCTACCATGCTGATTTATCAGTACGACGTAGCCGGCGTTTCTTACGAGGCCTCGCAGGATGTCACCTATCTTCGGCAGTGGATCAACCTACATTCCTGCCGCCTCGGCCTGCCGACTTCAGTCCGCTACGATGCTCGCAACCCCGGAAATTCCATGGTGATTTCCGAAGGCTGGATGGGATTGAGGCAGTAAGCGCTCAAGGTTTGCGAATGGAGAGCCGGGCGTCCCCGCCCGGCCGCGATGCTTTCAAGCTATCGGAGAACCAACCGAATCAGAGTTTCCCCACGGCAGCCAGAACCATATAGACAACTTGTGCCGTCGCCAGCCCGATCCAGACGCGCTGCCGAATACGCGAGCGCCGAATGTCGCGCAACAGGTCGCCGGCTGTAGGTTCCGCGACCGGAGCCTCCCGCTTTTCGACCGGCAATGGCACCGGTTGCAAATTGGCCGGCCTCAAAGCATCCGCCGGCTTCAGCTTGTCGGGATAAAACACCTTGGGCGTGTCCACGACTTCCGACCACAACGGCAGCAGGATCCATGACTTCGGAATGATGTCCAGAATCGGCTTGGAAGTCAGATTAAGAGCCGGCATGGCTTCCGGCGAGACGCGATCGGCAAGATTCCGGAGCAGCGATCCCCACCAGAAGTGGCTGAGTTGATCGGTGATGAGTTCCCCGACATCCACGGGCCGCGATTCAAGCTCAAGCGGCGGCAGTGTTTCCGGCGAGATCACGTCTCCGATGTTGGTGAACACGGTGCGAAACCATGGCAGGCGCAGGCGCTCGCCAAGCAGCAGGCCGACATTCACCGGGCGTGAAGTGAGTTGGAGCGGCGGCAGTTTCTCCGGCGCGAAGGTGTCGCGCAGATTGCCGACCAGCGACCTCCAGAGGGGCTGCGTCAGGCTCGCGGGCGGGAGCAAATCCAGCGGAATGTCCGACTCTGTGGCTGTCGACTGCGGCTCGGGATACCAGGCTTCGGCGGCGTTTGAGCGGTAAGACATAAGAATAGGAATTTAGATGACCCCGGGGCACGGCTCTGGCGGCGCACTGACAGGCCACTCCCCGTCCCACTCGACTATGTTAGATGCCGCACAGTGCATCTGTCACGCCTCTTTACGCAGCTTTACGAGCCGCGGGGAGACGGGCAAGCCCCGTTTCTACCGCTGGCGAGAGACAATCCCGGTTTTCCGTGCGCTTGCTTCTTTAGTACATGGACTTTAATGCCGTTGAGAACCGCCCTTGCGCTCAAGCACAATCATAAGGCTGATCCCCCATTTCCCCGCGGCAGAAGAAACGGGCCGGAAACCGTGACCCGAAATCTGAAATGGAGAATCTGGATTGAGCGACCACGCACAGGCGGCAGCCAAAGCTTGCCAGAGGCGTTTCTCCCGTCATCGCTTTGATGCGCGCATTCAGGTGTCGGTGTTTCGCGAAGGCCTCACGGCCACGTGCTGGGGCCGAACCAGTACCCTCGGCCAGGACGGCATCGGGGCTACCCTCAGCGGCGAGGTGCGAACCGGCGAAGTTGTTTCCCTGGAGTTTCCCATCCCGCTCCCGCCTCACATCATGAGGTTGCGAGCTGTGGTGCGTTATAGCGAAGGCTTAAGCTGCGGATTCGAATTTCTGGTTATGACCGGCGAGCAGAAGCGGATGCTGCACCAGGTCTGTGTAGTGCTGTCGAACGCCTCCTGAACTCTTCTGTTTTCGCCCCAAAACCCCCATTACCGCGGTAACTAACGGCGGATAACCCAGCCCGCTTACCATCGCACTGTCGTCAGTGCACTCTGCGAAAGGACTGTATGGGTGAGAAAATCGCCGTGGCACCGATCTTCCCCCACACCTCCGATCTACCCCCGGCGCCCTCGCAGGCGAACGGCAATGCCGCCGAAGTCCCGCTAAGCGTCGAGAAAGCCTACCTCGAACAAATCATCGAGAACGCTCCGGAAGCGATCAGTATTGTCGATCAGGAGCTACGCATTTTACGCATCAACGGGGAGTTCACCCGAGTGTTCGGCTTTACCGCGGACGAGGCCGCAGGGAAACGGCTCGATCTGCTCATCGTGCCTCCGGATCGCTACGCGGAAACCGCGTGGATCGGCGAGTGCATCAAGACTGAAAGCAAACTTTCGCTGGAGACCCGGCGGCAGCGAAAAGATGGCTCACTGGTAGAGGTGCTGCTCTCGACCTCCCCCGTGATGCTGGACGGCAAAAGAGTTGGCGCGTACGCGTCCTATCGCGATATCACCGAACAGAAGCGCGCCGAGGAGTTGAATGCGGCCTTGTACGCCATCGCGGCGCGCAGCCAGTCCGCTGAAGATCTGCAGCAGTTTTTCGCCGCCATTCACAACATCGTCGGTCAGTTGATGAACGCGCGCAACTTCTACATCTCCCTCTACGATCCGCAGACTCAGTTGCTGAGTTTTCCCTACTTCGTCGACGAACAGGACCCCACCCCTACCCCAAAGCCTCTGGGCCGCGGTCTGACGGAATACGTTCTGCGCTCAGGCGAGCCGCTGCTGGCAACACCGGTAGTATTTGAGGAATTGGTGCGGCGCGGCGAAGTGGAATTGATCGGCGCTTCGTCGTTGGACTGGCTGGGTGTTCCCCTGAAGAGCGGCACGACCTGCATTGGAGCCCTGGTTGTCCAGAGCTACAACGAAAACGCCCGCTTCGGAGAGCGCGACCGCGAGATCCTGAAATTTGTTTCGCAGCAGTTGGCCGCGGCCATCGAGCACAAGCGCTATGAAGAAGCGCTTCGCCGCTCCGAAGCCCGCTCCCGCTCTCTGATCTTAAGCGCAGCCTTCGGCATTTGCCGCTGCACGCTCGGCGGAAGATTCCTGGACGTGAATCCGGCGCTCATCACCATGCTCGGGCACGGTTCGGTCGAAGATCTTCTACAACTGAATGTGCGGCGCGAAGTCTTCGTCAATCCCAGAGAGTTGGACCGGCTGGCCGAGGACTATCGCTACGCCGGAAGTCTGAATGGCGTGGAAGTTCAGTGGAAACGAAAAGACGGCCGCGTGATCATCGTGCGGCTCAGTGGCTGCGCCGCCAGTAGCACCGACGAGCCCGGAGAAGTGGTATTGGAACTGATCGCCGAAGATATCACTGACCGGCGCCAACTCGAAGAGCAACTTCGCCAGGCGCAGAAAATGGATGCTGTCGGCCGCCTCGCCGGCGGTGTCGCCCACGACTTCAACAACCTGCTGATGGTGATTAACGGATACACCGAGGTGTTGCTGGAGCAGTTGGAGAAAGCCAGCCCCATGCACCACAAGGTCCAGTCCATCCAGCAGGCAGCCGACCGCGCCGCGACCCTCACACGCCAGTTACTGGCGTTCAGCCGCAAGCAGCTCCTCGAACTCAAGGTGATCGACGTCAACACGGTCATCGGTGACATGGAGCGCCTGCTGCGGCCCCTGATCGGAGAAAACATCGAATTGGTCACCCGCCTCTCCACCCAAACCGGGCACACTCGCGCCGACGCCGGGCAGCTCGAGCAGGTCATCATGAACCTGGTCGTCAACGCCAAAGATGCCATGCCCGAAGGCGGCAAGCTCACCCTGCAGAGCTCCGACGTGACCGTGCGCCAGAATTTCAGCGCACACCGTTTTATCCAGCCTGGACGCTATGCCGTGATCTCGGTTGCCGATACCGGCCACGGCATGGACACAGAAACTCAATCCCGCATTTTCGAGCCGTTCTTTACCACCAAGGAAAAAGGCAAGGGCACCGGCCTTGGCCTCTCGACCGTCTACGGCATCGTCAAGCAAAGCAGCGGACACGTGTTTGCCGAAAGCGAGCTCGGAGCGGGCACAACTTTCTACGTTTACTTGCCCCGGGTGGAGGAATCCGCCGAAGAGCTGAGCCCGGCCCAGTCCCAGCAGAACGATGCAGGCGGATGCGAAACCGTCTTGCTGGTGGAAGACGAGGAATCCGTGCGCGAATTGGTGCGTCTAACCCTAGCCTCTCGTGGCTACCAGGTCCTCGAAGCCGAAAATGGAGAGTCCGGCCTGCGCCTGGCCGAGTCCTTCAAGGAACACATCGATATCCTTATCACCGACGTAGTCATGCCCGGCATCGGCGGCCGCGAACTGGCCCGGAAGCTGCTCTTGCTCCGTCCCGCCATCAGCGTGCTCTATCTTTCCGGCTACACCGAAGATGCCGTCGTCACCCGGGGCACGCTAGGCCCCAGAACGGCGTTCCTGCAGAAACCCTTCACCCTTCAGAATCTCGCCAAGAAAGTCCGCGAAGTCCTTCACTCCAAATCCGCTCCGCCGCCCGCCCCCGCATCCATGGCGAAATCAGCCTCGAATTAGGGGAGCGCCGGGCGTCCTCGCCCGGCCGCCACATCGCTCGACAAGCGAGACTCCGAAGCCCCCGCCGCCCGCAGTTGCAACTTTTTCCCCGTCCCCGAGTCCTATACTGAAGGTGTGGGGTGAGCAATGCTGATCGGGAAACCGGCCGCGATTAAGTCTTCTGAAATTACTCCCAAATCGACCTACCTGAACCGGCGCAACTTCCTCGCCGGAGCAACGATCACCGGAGCGGCCGCCGTCGCCGGAATCGCCTTCCGTGATTTTGCTGAGCTCGTCGCTCCGCCGCTCACCGCCCACGCCAACGCCAAAATTGACGGCCTGCGGAAAAGTCCCTTCAGCACCACAGAAAAAGAAACACCCTATAAAGACATCACGACCTACAACAATTTCTACGAATTCTCCTCCGACAAGCACGAACCCGCCGAGCTCGCAAAGAATTTCAAGACACGTCCCTGGACTGTAACCATCGATGGCGAGGTGAAGAAAAAACAAGTCCTCGACGTCGACACAATCATAAAAATGGCGGCTCCCGAAGAGCGCATCTACCGCCATCGCTGTGTCGAAGGCTGGTCCATTGTTGTTCCCTGGGTCGGATTTTCCCTGAGCGAACTGATCAAGCGCGCCGAACCGCTGCCCAAAGCAAAGTTTGTCGAGTTCACCACTCTGTACGATCCCAAACAAATGCCAGGCCAACGCACCGGCGTACTGAAGTGGCCATACGTCGAGGGTCTTCGCATGGACGAGGCCATGCATCCACTAGTCCTGCTCTGTTTCGGTTTGTACGGCGAGGCGCTCCCGAATCAAGACGGCGCTCCGCTCCGCATCGTGATTCCGTGGAAGTACGGATTCAAAAGCGCGAAGTCGATCGTCCGCATCCGCTTCACCGGCGACCAACCCATGAACACCTGGCAAGAGGCCGCTCCCCGCGAATACGGCTTCTATTCGAACGTGAATCCGAACGTCGACCATCCACGCTGGAGCCAAGCCAAGGAACGCCGCCTGGGGGAATTCCTCAAGCGGCCAACCCTGATGTTCAATGGATACGACCAGGTGGCGAACCTGTATTCAGGCATGGACCTGAAAAAGAACTTCTAGAACTTGCCGATGGAGCGACGGGCGTCCTCGCCCGTGCAGCCGAGCACAGCTCGGCAGCTGCCTGCGGCGACAAAAACTCCGGGTTCGCTG